>JAABUX010004462.1_pt1 | contig 17716 bp, 14 predicted proteins | sample 5561851 | NCBI WGS metagenome assembly JAABUX01 (sample SAMN10711883, study PRJNA513361) | rock metagenome | isolation source: Antarctica rocks | place: Antarctica: Victoria Land, Richard Nunatak red sandstone | collected 2016-01-03 | reverse complement strand
ATACGTGTCCGCGAACAGGGTCGGGTCCAGCGTCGCGTCGGACTCGCCGGGGGTACCGGCCCACAACAGGTGGTGCATCGGGATGACCGTGCCCGCGCCCAGTTGCCAGGCCAGCAGCGCGGCCTCGTGCGCGTCCATATTGCCGGTGACGCCATTGATGCAGGCGATGACCGCGTCGATACCCTCGTGCTTGAGCAGGCGTAGGCGCGCGTCGTACTCGGTATCGCCCGTCTGGTAGATTTTGAGCCCCTCAGCTTCCAGCACGACGCCGATCGCGTCGGGTACTTCCCACCCGGGGATACCCGCCTCGTGGCGCGCTGGAACGGCCGTGATCGTCACGTCCCCAACCGTCAGTGTCTGCCCCGCCGTGAGGGCCACGACGCGGTCGCGCGGCACGCCCCAACTCACCGCGTGTCCGGTCGCGCTCGGCGGCATGATGAAGCGCGTCGCGGGGCTGTGCCGGGCGATGACCGGGATGGCCCCTGGATCGAGGTGGTCTTCGTGCCAGTGTGTCGAGATGACCGCATCCGCGCGCACGTCTTCCGCGCGGATGGGCGTGGGGAAGCCGCGCTTGTTACCGGCTCCGAAGATATCTTCCGCGACGTTGGACAGGTACGGGTCGATGTACACCTGCGTGCCGGCCGGTGTCTTGAAGATGAAGCCCGATCCGCCGAGCCACCACGCGCTGACGTGGCCGGGCGGCGTCTCCGCGCGCGCGACGCGCGCGGCGAGATTATCAGTCGTGGCTGAATTGGTCACGGTGCGCTCCTCCTAATCTGGTATCTGGCTATCCGGGCGACGTTCGTTTCATGAGATCGGGGCGGGCCAGCGCCTCAGGTCGCAGCGCCACGCCGAGTCCGGGGCCGAAGTCGAAGAAAGCGCGGCCCTCACGGATCGGGACCGGCCGGGTCATGAGGTCGAGGTAGTACCCGCGGTAGAACCCGCGCACCGTCTCCATGATCATAGCATTCGGCGCCGCCGCGCAGATGTGCAGGCAGGCGAAGACGTTGACCGGGCCCGTGCAGTCGTGCGGCGTGATGGCGAGGTGGTAGGTGTCGGCCAGCGCGGCGATCTTGACCGTCTCGGTGATGCCGCCGGTCCAGATCAGGTCAGGCATCACGATGTGCGCCGCGCGCCGCTCCAGCACCTCGCGGAAGGCGTACCTGGTGAAGAGGCGCTCACTCACGCACTGCGGCACGCGCGTCTCGGTGACGAGCCGGGCCAGGTCGTCCACGCTGTCTGGCTGGATGATATCCTCCAACCAGATCACGTCGTAGGGCTCCAGGGCCCGCGCGATACGCAAGGCCACGTTGAGGTCCCAGCGCGAATGGCCCTCGACCGCGATGTCCATGCGGTCGCCCACGGCCTTGCGAATCTCCTGAATTGTCCACAGCCCCTGCTTCAAGTCGGCGGGTGTGAGATGGTGCCCAGGCGGCCCGACGGCCGACCAGCCAGCCGGCCCGGTGAAGCCCTCGACCTCGATGGGCGGCGCGAAGCGGTCCCACGGCCACACCTTCATCTGGGTGATCCCTTCCGCCAGCAACGCCTCCGCCAGTTCGCCGGGGCGCTGCAGGAAGCCGTCCAGATCGGCGTACAGCGGCGTGTTGACGCAGGTATTGTAGATGGGGATCGACTCACGGCAGCGGCCGCCCAGCAGGGTATAGATCGGCTGGCCCGTGTACTGGCCGAGCACATCCCATAGGGCGATGTCGAGGGCCGAAATGGCGCGCATCTCGGCGCCGGCGTAGCCGAAGAAGTTGGCGTACGCAAAGAGGTTTTGCCAGTGCCGCTCCCGGTCGAACGCCGATTGGCCCAGCAACAACGGCGCCGCGAAGTCGTGGATTACCGCCTCGACCGCGCCGGGGATGTAATAGGTCTCGCCCAGCCCCACAAGTCCCTCGGATGTGTGGACCTGCACCCACACGGTGTGGGGATGTTCGGGCAGGCGCAAGGTGTCGATCGCGGTGATAAGCATGGAGCATACCCCCTATCATGAGCGGCGCTCGTCCGCACAAGCGAACTAATGAACTATCCCGATTGGCTGCCGGTCGGCTACGACACCGACGCTTGAAGCACAGATGCGCGGAGCGGATAAACAGGACGCTGATTAGATTGTCAGCCAACCGTAGGGCTGCTCGACCCAACGCTTGACGTGCTGGAGAAACCGGGCGGCCGGCGCTCCGTCGACGACGCGGTGGTCGAAGGTGAGACTCAGCGCCATCATCTTGCGGGCCGCTACCTCACCGCTCTCCTCGTCGATGACAACGGGACGCGCCACGATCCTGCCGACGCCCAGGATGGCGCACTCGGGCAGATTGATGAGCGGGGTGAAGGCGTCGATCTCGTACATGCCCAGATTGCTGATGGTGAACGTGCCCCCGCGCAGGTCGTCCGCGCCCGCCCGGCCGGCGCGCGTCGCATCGACCAGGCGCGCCGCGTCTGTCGCGATCTGCTGGATCGACTTGAGGTGCGCGTCGCGGATGACGGGCACGAACAGACCGCGGTCGGTGTCGACGGCGATGCCCATGTGCACCCCTTCGTGTTGCACGATGGCGTCGTCCTCAAGGGAGCAATTCATCCAGGGCTGCTGGAGGAGCGCGAGCGCCACCAGCCGGGTCAAGAGGTCGTTGTATGTGGGGACGCGCAGGTCGGACCCGGCGAGGGCGGCCTTGATGCGCTCGCGCACCATCACCAACTCGGTCGCGTCGGCGTCGGTCGTGAGCGTCACTGGAGCTGTCGTGTGGGCGCTCTGCGCCATGCGCTGGGCCGTGATACGCCGGATGTGGCTCAACGGCGCGCGGCGGCCCTGCGATAGAGCGAGTTCCGCAGCCCCGGCCTGCTTCTCGCGCCCATTGCCTTCGTCCCGCGCGGCCACTTCGACATCGACGCGCGCGATGCGTTGGCCCGGCTTGCCAGTTTCCAACGCCGCGAGGTCCACCCCCACCTCCTCGGCTAGGCGCCGCGCGAGCGGCGTGACGCGGGCGCGCGCGGTGAGAGGCGCCTGCTCCACCAGGGCGCGCACGTCGCGTTCGACGATACGGCCCGTGCGACCGGTGCCGGTCGCGCCCGCCCAGTCGACGCCGAGCTCGCCGGCCACGCGCCGCGCCCGCGGGCTGGCGACCGCTCCGACCATTCTGGCCGCGTCCGAGACGCGGCCATTGCTAGCGGCGGCCGTCGACGTAACCGGCCCGTTCATGCTTGCCGCGCCGCCGTCGACATCAACGGTCGGCTTGGCCGGCGTGTCCAGGCCCAGTTCTGGGTCAGGGCCGGGGGTACGCTCCTCATCCACTGTCACTGTCGCGCGAACAGCGGGCTCGCCCAGCGCGGGGCCGTCGGCCTTGCCCAGCGTAGGTATATCGGTTTCGCCTGGCGCTATGAGATACGCCAACACACTGCCGACGGGCACGCTGGCGCCAACCGGCGCCGCGTCTGGGGAGATGCGCAATATGCCGCTGTCCAGAGCCTCAATCTCTTGCACCGCCTTGTCGCTATCCACAGTGAAGATGGCCTCGCCCACCCGCACCTCGTCGCCGTCTTTCTTGAGCCACTCCGCTACGGTCCCCGTTTCCATGGTCCAGCCCAGGCGCGGCATCACAACCTCTATCGCCATGGCATTCCCTCCCCCATCGTCCCTATCGTTCCCCGCTGACCGGCCCTATTCGGCCAGCACATCACGGATAGCCTGCTCAATCCGCGCCGCGTCGGGTTGCATCGCCGCCTCCAGCGTCGGGCTGTAGGGCACCGGCGCGAAGGCGCCATTCAAGCGGGCCACGGGCGCATCCAGATCGTCGAAGGCGCGCGCCATCACCTGCGCCGCGATCTCGGCCCCGACGCCGAAGGGACCGTAATCCTCGTCGACGATCAGCAGGCGACCCGTCTTGTGGACCGAGGCGAGGATCGTTTCGATGTCCAAAGGCGCGACTGACCGGAGATCGATCACCTCGACGGAGATGCCCTCTCGCTCCAAAGCCGCGGCCACCTCGAGCGTCCGGTGGACCATAAAGGCGACCGCGACCACGGACACGGCGGTCCCCGCGCGCGCGACGGCGGCCTCACCGAAGGGGATCAGATACTCATCCTCCGGCACGGGGCCTTTGAGGTTGAGCACAGCCTTGTGCTCCAGGAAGAAGACGGGATCGTCCGAGCGGATCGCGGTTTTGAGCAAGCCCTTGGCGTCGCGCGGGGTCGACGGGACGACGACGCGCAGCCCGGGGACGCGCGCCAACATGGGGTAGTAGTTGCCGGAGTGGTGCGTCGCCGACGCGAAGCCGACACCAATGCTGCCGCGGAACACGAGGGGCATCGTCAGCCGTCCCGCGCTCATGTATTGCATCTTGGAGGTCTGGTTGATGATCTCGCCCATGGCATCGAGGAGGAAATCCAGGAACATGAAGTCGACGATGGGGCGGCCGCCGACCAGGGCCGCGCCGGTGCACAGCCCCGTAAACCCGCGCTCGGAGATGGGCGTGTCGCGCAGACGCCAGGGGCCATACGTCTCATAGAGGCCGGTGGTGGTGGCCCAGTTGCCGCCCCGCTCGCCGATCCCTTCTCCCATGACAAACACCGACGGATCGCGAGCCATCTCTTCGGACAGCCCTTCGCGCGCTGCGGCGGTAAACGTGAGTTCGCGCATCATGCCCCCCGCCCGTGGCTATAGACATGGTCGAGCACGGTGGCTGCGTCGGGCCAGGGACTATCGGCGGCGAACCGCATGGCTTCCTCGGCCTCGGCCGCCATCTCCGCCTCGACGTGCTCGAGGTCGGCGGCGGGCGCCAACCCATCGGAGAGCAGGTGCTCCTTCAGGCGCGTGATCGGGCAGCGCGCCTTCCACTCGCCGACCTCCTCGGGGGTGCGATAGCCGACATCACGCATACCCTCGCCGTGGCTGCGCGTGCGATACGTCCGACATTCCAGCAGTGTCGGACCCTCGCCGGCGCGCGCGCGGCGGACCGCCTCGTCCGCCGCTTGGTAGACGGCGATGACATCGTTACCGTCGACGGACACGCCGGGCAGGCCATAGGCGCCGTGCCGTTCGGCCACGTTTGGGTTGCGCGCTACCGTAGCAAAGGGAACCTCCGTCGCGTAGAGGTTGTTCTCGCAGACGAAGAGCACGGGCAGGTTCCAAATAGCCGCCATATTGATACCCTCATGGAACGCGCCGTTGTTAACCGCCCCGTCCCCGAAGAAGGCTACGCTGACGCGGTCCGTCCCCATCATCGCGAAGGTGTACCCCGCCCCCGTCGCCATGAGCATGCTCGGGCCCACGATGCCGCTGGTGCCCATCAGGCCGAGCTCCGGCGCGAACAGGTGCATGCTACCTCCGCGCCCACGCGACACGCCCGTGGAGCGCCCTAACAACTCGGCGATGAGCGCGCGCGGCGTGACTCCTTTGGCGAGCGCGTGACCATGCCCGCGGTGCGTGCTGAAGATAACGTCGTCGTGCCGCAGATGGGCGCAGACACCGGACGCCACCGCCTCTTGGCCGATATAGGTGTGACAGGCTCCAGGGATCAGCCCTTTCTGGTGTGCTCTGACCAATTGCTCCTCGGTCCGCCTGATCCGCAGCATCTGTCGATACAGGGAGAGCAACTCCGTCTGGGTTTGGGGGACGCTCGGTGCGCTTGCGCTTACCATGTCTAGTCGAGCTCCTTACTATGTCACGAGCGATGAGCCCGGCGCAGCGCCTAATCGCGACGCCGATCGGTCTACCAAGCCCCGCGCGGGCCCGATAGCCCTATTAAGCAGGCAGAGCATCGTCGTGTCCTTCCCGTACACTCCTGATGGCATCGTGGACAAGCTTCTCGCCGCTAGGCAAATGGTCGCGAAGCAGCGCCGCCGCCGCTTTGACGTCGTGCCGCGCCAGGGCGTCCACGATGCCTTGGTGGCCATGCACCGCCATTGGCAGGTCCTCGACGGTAGCCTCGGCAATGCCCAGGGCCGTTTCGATCAACGGGGCGAGCGGCTCCCAGGCGGTCGAGAGGGCGCGATTACCCGACAGGCTGATGATGAGACGGTGGAAGGCCATATCGGATGTCGCCACCATCTGCACCTGTCCGGCCGCCATTGCCGCCTCCATGCGCGTGATGAGCGCGTTGAGGTTGTCTATGCCCCCCTCGTCGATACGCTGCGCCGTCCGCTTGATGGCACAGACCTCGAGCACGAGGCGGCACTCGTAGATGTCGTGTATGTCCGGCTCGGTGACGCCGATGACGAACGCTCCGCGGCGCGGCTCGACGCGTACCAGGCCCTCGCGCTCGAGCTGAGCGATCGCTTCGCGCACGGGTAGCCGGCTGACGCCCAGGCGTTGTGCGAGGGCAGGCTCCTTGATATGCACGCCCGGTTCCAGCTCCCCGATGACGATGGCCCGTCGTATGGCGTACACCACGCGCTGCCAGAGCGCCTCCGGTTGCTCAATGTCGATATCTTGTGCGCTGATCATATACTCCTACCCTGTCACACTGTCGCGATGTCTCTTGAGGTCTACTTGACTATAGCTGAAACTGTAAACAGTATACTGACTGATTTGCCACAAACACTTTGGCTCTAATGATGGCGCTAACAGATTCCCCACTAACAGATTCCCCACTGGAAAACCGTCTCACACGAACGGCCTGTCGCGTAAGGGCGGCCACGCGATGCTGCCGCCCGCGTCGAGGGCCAGGTTCCCGCCGTCGACCGCCAGGAGGTGGCCGGTGACGAAAGCCGAGGCGTCCGACGCTAGGAAGATGGCCGGGCCGACCAGGTCATCCGGCTCACCCAGCCGGCCCAGTGGCAGGCCGGTGAGCAACTGCCGCACCCAGGCGTCAAAATCCCAATCCATGGTCTGTGCGATGGTATCCCAGGACGGTGTACGAACGGTGGCGGGTAAGATGGCGTTGACCCGGATGCCGTACGGTCCCCACTCCACGGCCAACTCTCTTGTCATCTGGTTGATGCCGGACTTAGCCACGCTGTGGGGCAGGTTGCCACGGCCCAAAGCGTGTACGCTTGCAATCGAGCTGATGTTGATGATGCTCCCGCCCGTGCCCTGCGCTATCATACGCTTGCCCGCCTCGACGTTGCACAGAAAGCTGCTGCTCAGGGAGATGTCGAGCACCCGCTGCCAATCCGTGTACGGCAAGTCTTCGGGACGATAGCGGGCGCCGGCGCCCACGTTGCTGATCATTATGTCGATGCGGCCAAACGCGCGGTCGAGTTCCGCGAAGAGCGCCGTGATATCCTCGCGCCGCGCGTTATCGCAGGTCACGGCGATGCTGCGGCGGCCGAGATTACGGATTTCCTGGCTCGTCCGCTGCGCGCCATCCGCGTCGACGTCGCCGACGACCACGTCGGCGCCGGCGCCGGCCAAGCCTACGGCCATGGCGTGTCCCAGTCCACCGTTGGCCCCGCCGCCCGTGACCAACGCTACTTTGCCGGTGAGATCAAACTTGTCTTTACCCATCGTTCACCCGCTCATTTGTGCATTGACGCACTACCGGACCACGCCGTTCACGCAGTGGGGTACCTGTTCGCCTTGCAAGGAGAGAGCGATTGCCCCGGCGGCGCCGCGCCGCAGCATGGAAACCGCGCGCATGCTGGCCGAGGCGATGTGGCTGGTGATGACCACGTTGTCCATGCCCAGCAGCGGGCTGTCAGCCTCGATCGGCTCCGGGTCGGTTACATCCAACCCCGCGCCACCTACCTTGCCCGCGCGCAACGCCTCGATCAGCGCGCCCTGGTCCACCAGCGTGCCCCGCGCTACGTTCACCAACAGCACGCCGCCTTTCATCCTCGCCAGGCTCCGCGCGTTGATCATTCGTCGCGTCGCCGTCGTGCTCGGGCAGTGCAACGTGATCGCATCGCTCTCGGCGTAGAGCCGCGCGAGCGTGACAGGCTCACAGCCGAGCGCCGCGATGGCCTCCGCACTCAGGACCGGATCGTGGGCCACGATGCGCGGTCCGAACGGCCGCAGGCGCGCGATGACCGCCCGGCCAATACGCCCACACCCGACCACGCCGACGGTCAACTCGCTCAAGGCATGGAACAGGGGCAACGGGGGCGGTGATGTCCACTGTCCGGCTTTAACGCCCGCGGAGAGACGGGGGATCTGGCGGGTGAGGGCCAGGATGATCCCGAGGGTGTGGTCCGCGACCTCGTCGATACAGTAGTCCGGCACGTTGTGGACAGGGATGCCGCGCTCACGGGCAGCGTCCAGATCGACGTTGTCGACGCCAACACCGTAGCGGGCGATGAGTCGAACCTTGTCCATGGCCCCGATGGCCCGCGCGGTGATAGGCGCGAACTGGGTGAGCACGAAATCAGTGTCGCGGACCAGCGCGATAACCTCCTGCTCGGTCCGGCACTGCGCGCCGACGACCGCGCAGCCCAGCGGCTCCAGAATGGCTTTCTCCACCGCCAGATCATCACGGAAGGTGTAGTCGGTCACCACGACGGTGGGGTGGGTGATGTCAACGGCCATGCGCATCAGTCCTCGCTATCGGTAGCGGTGGAAGGCTACTCCGGGAGAGCGCCGTTTCCTGCTACGTTTATAGCAGACTCCTACATTGTATGTCAACTGTCGACGATATACAATTTTAGAGTGTCTCTTGACATCGCGGTACTGCTACGCTAGCATAGGTGTCAAGCGTAGATGTCAAACAGTCTACAGTCAACAGAATTATGTAGCTTGCTTGACAGAGGAGTAGAGGCAGAGGAGGTGCGACGGAGCGACTCTTGGGCGTGGGATGGATGACACGGCGGCCTCTTCCGTGTAACGCGTCCAGTGCGCGAGACATGACTGGTATGATCGGGATTTAGTTACTAGGAGTTAAGACAATGGATGTCAAACACCCGGATAACGATAACGGCGAACCATCCCGTGCGGTGACACGACGTGAGATCCTTAAGACCGGCGCCAAAGGCGCGTTGGGCCTTGGCGCGGCCGCGACGCTCGGTTCGGTAGCGACGCCAGCGCTGGCGTCGCCCGCGCTCATGCGCCACAATGCCCCGCAGGAAATCAAAGTACTCAGCTGGTTCCAGTATGAGCCAGGCCGAAACGCGGCTTGGGCCACCATGTACAAGAAGTTCAACGCGTCGCAGAACGACTACAAGGTCACGGTCAGCGGGTGGGAATCCAACTCGTTCACCACCCAGGTGCTGATCCAGGCCCAGGCCGGAAGCATCGACGCCGATGTGATCCATCTGATCCCTGATCTGGGCTTGCGCGTTATGCAGTTGGGGCTGCTGGCGCCGATTGACGACATCATTGCTAAGGCCGGCGTGCATCCAACCAAAGCGCATGATTTCATGCGCATGAACGGGCATCTCTATGGCCTCAGTATTGTGGAGGTCCCTTTCGCGCTCATCTACAACAAAGCGATCCTCGACAAGGCGGGGATCAAGCAGCCGGCCACGACGATCGACGGCTGGAATCAGCAACTGAAGATGATGACGCGCAAGCCGGCCCAATACGGCCTCTGGGAGCCGAGCGCCCCGTCCGAGGTATTCGGCTGGTGGTTCTTCATGCAGCAGTATGGCCTGGCCTACGGCGGTGTGTGGGCGAAGGGCAAGACCTCATTGTTGACCAGCGACCCGATCGTCAAGGCCATGGAACTCTGGCTGTCCCAGTACAAGAGTGTCGAGCCACAGGGCACGACATCGACCCAATCGCTCAGGCTCATCGGCAACGGCGCCGTGGCCGAAACACAGACCGTGTCGGCGGCGGTCAATCAATATAAAGTGGTGGCGCCCACGACCTATGCGAATCTCCGGAGCATAGCCCCCCCATGGCACGGCAAGAAGTCGACCTCGCGCCTGCATCCGATCGGGATCGTGGCGGGGACCAAGAAGATGGATGGCGCCAAGGCATTCGTGGAGTTTATGGCCAAGCCCGAGAACATGGCCCAGCTGATGGAACTCTGTCTGGATGTCGTCCCGCCCTATCCCGAGGTGTGGAAAGTGCCGGGCTTCAAGGCTTACATGGACAGCCAGTTCTGGGCCAAGGGTTACCTGGATATCGACCCCGTCCCGTTCCCAAGCGTGATGGGCGACTATATCCGCTACAACACGGAGTTCGGCAACATCGTGACCACCCAGATGCAGAAGGCGATGCTTGGACAGGCGTCCGTCGCCGACGCGCTGGCGGCGGCGCAGAAGCAGGTTCTAGCTCAACTGGGCCCGCGCCTGGGATAGTGCGGGCTCGCGCCGGAACGCGGCGCATGTAGCCGAGCGCTGGGGTACAGGCGCCGGGCGTCACGCACGCCCGGCGCCCGCGCCCCAGCTTCCGGCATCGGCGCCCCCGTGTACGGTACTATATGACAGCGCGGTTTGGATTCCCCAGTCACAACCCCAAAGCCTGTAAGTGCGTCGAGGTGGAAGCCCGTGGCAGTGTCAACATCAACGAAGGAAACGGTGAGACGCGCGACCTCCTCTAATAAAGGCGTTCCGTTGATCCTCCGGTTCTACCACAGGAGAATCGCGTATATCCTGGCCGTCCCCCTCGTGCTGTATGAAGCCATTTTTCTCTTTTATCCGATGGCGGAGGGTGTAAGAGACAGCCTGAGTAACGTGGAGACAGGCTCGACAACGCAGAAATGGGTGGGCCTGGCCAACTACCAGCGGATGCTCTCCGATCCCGTATTCTGGCAAACCATTCAGAACACGGTCGTGTATGCCGTGTCGGTGATCGTGCTGGCGCTCACCGTGGCGCTAGGCACGGCGCTGTTGATGAACCGGCCCTTCCGCGGACGGCCCATCTTCCGCGCCGTGCTCACGACGCCATGGGCTTTTCCAGACATACCCACCGCCATCGCCTTCGTCTGGATGATGAGCCCACCTAACGATGTGTTGGGAGAGATCGCGCGCTGGATACCGGGGGTCCACACTACGCCACTGTGGCTGCAGGACCCGACATGGGCTCTCGTCTCGATCGTGCTCATTTCGGTCTGGAAGGGCTTTCCATTCTACGCGCTGGTGATCCTTGCCGCCTTGCAAGGCGTGCCCGCCGAGCTCTATGAGGCGGCCAAGGTCGACGGCGCCAACGCCTGGCATCGGTTCCGCAACGTGACGTATCCCGGCGTCTTGCCGACGCTGATGCTGCTCGCGCTGTTGGCGTTTATCTTCTCGTTCCAGCAATTTACGCTAATCTGGAAAACCACCGGTGGTGGACCCGTGAATGCAACCCAGACGATTTCAATCATGATCTACAATACGGCGTTCCAGTTTTTCGATTATTCGTATGCCTCCGCGATCGGAGTAGCCGGCTTCGTCCTGTCCATGCTCGCGGCCGTTCTCTTCGTTTTCCTGGAGAGGCGTGTACGGGCCGCGGAAGGGAGGTGAGCGTGAACGAGCAGGCCGCCGCGGCTACAGCGGCACGGTCACAGCGCCGCCGGAACGTCAGGGGCGGGCGGATCTTGATGACGGTCCTCCTGATCCTAGTCTGCGCCATCGTGGTGTTCCCCATGTACTGGCAATTCTTGAGCGTCGTGCAGCCGTTGAAGTATTCGCTCTCGTACAACCCCCCGCTCTTCTTCAAAGGGTTCAATTGGGCACCATTCAAACAACTTTTCGACCAGCAGCCGATGGCTCGGTGGCTGTGGAACACGGCCCGATTATCGCTGCTGGTCACGGGTCTCTGCCTCTTCCTGAGTCTCTTTGGCGCCTATGTACTCTCGCACCTGAACTGGAAGGCCAAACCGGCGTTTGGATTCTTCATCCTCTTGACGCAGATGGTGCCAGGCGCGATTGTTATCGTCCCCGTCTACAGGCTGTACCACAATCTGCACCTGCTGAATAGCTTGCCGGCGCTAGGTTTCGTACAGGCTGCATTCGTACTACCGATTTGTACGTGGATCCTGAAAAACGCCTTCGATGCGGTCCCAGGTGAGGTGATGGAGGCGGCGCTGGTGGAAGGCTGTGGCTCCCTCACCGTGCTCTGGCGGATACTGGTACCGCTGTCGTTGCCGGGGTTGTCGGCGGTGGCTGTGGTTGCCTTCTTCTTCAGCTGGAATGAGTACCTGTTCGCGCAAACCCTGATTTCCCAGACGGACATCCTGCCAGGCTCACCCGGTATTACCACGATGATCTCGGAGCTTGACTCGCCTCCACAGTTGCTACAGGCAGCGGGGCTCATCTTCGCGATTCTGCCCGTCGGCTTCTATATCATCGTCCAGCGATACGTCATCTCTGGGCTGACGGCCGGGGCGGTCAAGGGCTAATGACGCGCAGCGCCCGGCGCGTCGACCTCATGGCGCATGAGGTGCGCCTCCCGCCCGTGCCACTGGCCGGTTCCGTCTGGGAATAATTAGCCACATGGAGAGGAGGTGATGTGCGGGGTATGGGTCCAGGCGATATACCTGCCGAAGCCTACGTGGTTAGGAGTCGTCTATATATCCTTGGTACAGCACGTATGGCGCGGCGCCTTATAGTTGATGCGCATTCTACCGTGAGCATGAGCTTGCGGCTGGGAGGGCCTCGCAATGGGTCGTTCAACACTTTTCAAGATGCTGCTGGCGAACCTCAATGGAGCCCTCCTGACAGGGCGGTGGCATGCGTGATCACACGCAGTTTGACGCGCTCGAAACCCGTAATGGGGGTTCGCCAGCAGCATCTTTTCAAGGCAATCTCGCTCGTCCTGACGGTCCTGATCCTGTCTTCCGCCGGCTTCGCGGGCTCCGCGTCCGCGGACCGGCCGCACGCGAAGACATACACGATCTATCTCTCCAACAACTATCTGGGCAACGACTGGCGCGTCCAGATGGAGCACTCCGCGGAAGTGCTGGCCCTGAAGGGGCCCGATGCGGGCCGGGTCAATCTCCACATCGTCAACGTGGACAATACGGTGGCGGCGCAAATCGCGTCGCTCAATAACATCATCCAGACGCACCCCGACGCTATTCTCATCGACGCGGGCTCGAACGACGCGCTCAACTCGACGATCGCCAGGGGGTGCGCCCAGGGCATCTTAATGATGTCGTTCGACCAGGTCGTGTCCGCGCCGTGCGCGTGGAAGTTCGACAGCGGCCAGAACGACCAACAACCCTGGGGAGCCGAGTGGCTGGCCGCTACGTTGCACTATAAGGGCAATATCCTCATCGATCGCGGTCTGCCAGGCGCCCCGCTGTCGGTTGGCGCCATCGCGGTCTGGAACAAAATCTTCGCGAAGTACCCCAAGATTCACATCGCCGGGTACTACGCGGGGCAATATGCGTTGGGCCCGGAGCAGGCGGCCGTGGCCGCTCTCCTGACCGCTCACCCCCATATCGACGGCATCATGTCGCAAGCCTATGGCGTCGGCGCCATCGCGGCGCTCAAGGCTGCCGGCGCCAAGCCGGCGCCCATGATTGCCGCCACGTTCAATGAGACGATGCTGGCCTGCCTGCAGAACCACATCGGTTGCTTGATGAGCGTCAACCCCACCTGGTTGAGCGGCCTGGCCATGAAGTACGCGGTGGACGCGTTGGACGGCAAGATCAGCAAGACCGCGCGGTGGGTGCATGACGAGGTCCCACCGTACTCCACTAACAACGTCCAGATCCCCGGCGCCAACGTGAAGACCGTGCCGGTCGTCAGCGGCGTCAATGTCTATCCCAAGATGCCCGGGACGTTGACCCTGCCGGTCTCGCCGACCTGGGCCACCATCACGCCCCAGGAGGCGAGCACAGGTAAGCTGTAGCCGAAAGCCAGGAACCGCGGGGGCCGGCGCACGGCATCCCACGAATCAAAGTAATCAGGGAGGCACGGTGGCTCCGGTCGGAGCTCCCGTGCCTCCCTTGTCTTTCGCCGCGTGGAACGCGGAACCTGCGTCCGTGTAGAGACATGACCCGTGGTCGGGGTCAAGCGGCGCTGCCGCGGAACCGCACGATCGCGACGCCGACGGTGAGCAGGATCGTGACGCCATAGATGATCTGGAGCGCACCGGGGTCGAGGTTCAGGATGGGGAGCAAGTCGGCAAGTACCGTGAGGATAAGCGCGCCGGCAATGGTACCAATGTAATGGCCGCTGCCGCCAATCAGCGGCGCGCCCCCTACCGCGACGGCCGCGACCGACGCGAAGAGGTACGGGTCGCCCATACCGAGGTAGGGCTGGGCGACGAAGCCAGTGTAGAGGATGCCCGCGACGGCGGCCGCGACGGCGCAGATCACGTACGTGCCAATCATGATCGGCACGACGTTGACGCCCGAAAACTCGGCGACGATGCGGCTGGTTCCCAGTGCGTATAGGCGGCGCCCGAATGTGGTCCAACTCAGCGCCACAGACGCTATGAGCGCCAGGCCGAACCAGATGAGTGCATTGATCGGCAAGGGGCCGATGGTGTCGAAGGTCCACTGGACGATCAGCGGGGGCGCTTTGGCTACCTGCTGGCCGCTCATGTAGACGAGCAGCGCGCCTTCCACGATCACGTTCATGCCCAGCGTCATGATGATCGGCGATATGCCTAGCACCGCGATGCCGACGCCGTTGATCAGGCCCACCACCGCCGCCAGCACGATCAAGAGGGGGATCACCCAGATCAGGGGACCATTCTGACCCGCTGTCAGGATGGTCAGAATGATCCCCGCCGCGTTGACCACGTACGGGATGGAAAGGTCAATACCGCCCCCGATGATCACAAACGTCTGTCCCAGGCCCACGATGCCGATGAACGACGCTTCGATCAGCAACTGTTTGACGTGGGTGGGCGATGCGAACCCCGGCGTGAAGGCGGTCGTGATCAGAAACAGGACGAGGGCAATGAGATACGCCAGCACGATGGAGCGGTTCTGTCCATTGGCCGCGGCCCACACCCTGCGCGGAAGGCCGGGCGGTGTATCCGGGAGTGGTCCGGCCGGAGAGCCCGGCACGACGCTCATGACGCGGTCCTTCGCCGCACGAGGTAGGCGGCCAGCACGTTGAGCAACACGGCAAAGATCAGGAGTACGCCTTCCAGGAGGGACTGCCAGTGATTGTCGATACCATAGATAAAGATGACGCTGCCGATCAACGTCGGGATGAAGGCCCCCGCGATCGTCCCTCCGAACCCTCCGCGCCCGCCCGTGAGCGCCGTCCCGCCGAGGACCACGGCGATGACCGAGGTCAGGATGTAGTCGGTCCCGACCGTCGGCGAACCGGACACGGCCTGGGTGATGTAGTACAAGCCGGCCAGCGCGGCGAACAGGCCTGAGAGGGCATACGTGATGACGATCGTGCGGACGACGGGGACACCGGAGAGGAACGCCGCTTCCGAGCTCGAACCAATCGACCGTATCTCGAACCACAATCGGGTCCGCTTAAAGAACAGCCAGAAGACCGCTAGTAGCGCCAGCAGCCAAACGGAGGCTCCCACACCCAGCCACGCGCCATTGCCGACGTTCACCCATTGCGTGGGCACCGCGCCGCCGGTCGTCGGCAGGACCCACAGCGCCGTCCCACCGAAGATGGAGAACGTGGCCAGCGTCACGATGAAGGGCTGCATGCGCGTCACCCCGATGAGCAGACCGTTGATCGCGCCCGCGGCGGTGGCGCCCACAATCAGCAGCGCCATCACCAGCCACATCTGCGTGCCACCAGCGCCGAAGTGCAGCACCGCCAGGGACGTGACCAGGCTCAATATGCCGCCGATGGACAGGTCGATCCCGCCCGTGACGATCACCAGCGTCTGGCCAAAGGCGATCAGGATGAGCGTCAGCGTCTCGCTGGTGATGATGTTTAGCTCGTTGAACGAGTAAACGCCCGCCTGCCGCGAGCCGTAGAGCACGATCAGGATGGTCAGGATGGTCCACGGTGTCAGGGCCAGGACCTCACCGCTCCGAAACCACTCGAGTACAGCCCCCGACAGGCTAGCCCGCGACCCTCGTCGCGCATTGGCCAACGGCGCTGCGTTACCTCGTTCGGATGGCGGTCGTGCGTCGACCGGCGACTCGGCCGATTTCATACGGCGCCTCCCACGCTCGCTATCGGCACGATCGACGCGCGCAGGATGTGTTCTTCCGTCATCGCGGCGCCCTCGAGTGTCGCAGTGATCGCGCCGTCACTCAGCACGACGATGCGGTCGGCCACATGTATCAACTCCTGCATGTCGGTCGAGTAGAACAGGATCGCATAGCCGCGCGCCACTAGATCACGCATCAGCTGGAAGATGTCCGCCTTGGTCCCGACGTCCACGCCACGGGTAAGGTCATAGAGCAGGAGAATGTGCGCCCGTGTCTGTAGCAGCTTGGCGATGACCACCTTCTGCTGATTGCCACCCGAGAGGTTGCCCACCGGCTGATCCATGCCGCGCGCGACCACATTGAGCTGCCGCATCGCTCCGCGCGCCAGCTTCCGCTCCGCCCCCCTATCGAGGAATCCCAGGTGCGAAATCTGCGACAGGATCGGTAACACAATGTTCTCACGAATCGACTTGGGGAGCAGCAAGCCCTGATTCTTCCGGTCCTCAGGCACCAGCGCCAGGCCAATACCCGCCGCGAGGGCGTCGCGCGGGTTGGCGATACGCACGCGTCGCCCGTTGACCTCGATTGTCCCATGGGCGTGGCGCACACCGTACAGGGATAGGACGAGATCCGCCTGTCCTTGCCCTTGCAGCCCGCCCACGCCCAGGATCTCGCCTTCGCGCAGGTCGAACGACACGTCACGGAGCCGGTTACCATACCGCAGGTTGCGGACCGCCAGCAGCGTCCGCTCCGTGGCCGTCACAAGTCGCTCAGGGTACAGGCGGTCGCGCACGCGGCCCAGCATCATACCGACAATTTGGTCGTCATCGAGTTCGCGCATGGGGCGCGTGCCCACATGCTTGCCATTACGGAAGACGGTGCAGGTGTCAGCGACCTCGCGTACCTCGCCGAGACGATGTGAGATATAGATCACCGTGATGCCCGTCGCGGCCAGCCGCCTGCATAAACCGAGCAGCCATGCCACTTCGCGCGGCGACAATGCGGAGGTGGCTTCGTCGAGGATCAGGACGCGCGGACGCTGGGAAATCGTCTTGGCAATCTCAATCAACTGCCGTTCGGCGACCGACAGACTACGCACCACGCGGTTAGGATCGACGGGAGGCAGGTCCAATTCCTCGAATAACGCGCGCGTACGCCGCCGGATCGCCTGCGACGAGATCGTATGCAGGGGCGTGCGGTCCTCGCGCCGGAACCAGATGTTCTGGGCGACGGTCAGGTCAGGGATCAGCGAGAGCTCCTGGAAGACAGCGCCGATGCCCACGGCGCGCGCCTGTCGCGGGTTGTACAGGGTGATGGGCGCGCCGTCCAGGCGAATTTCGCCGGCGTCGGCGCGGATGGCCCCGGTGAGTACCTTGATCAGCGTACTCTTGCCGGCGCCGTTCTCACCTAGGAGGGCGTGTACCTCGCCGGGGGAGGCCACGAAGTCGACGTTATCGAGCGCGACGATACCCCCGAACGTCTTGGTGAGACCGGTCACCTCCAGGGCTCGCGCGGCGCCGCTGGTAGGGGCGAGGCGGACATCTTGTTGAGCGCCCATCGCTATGCTCCCGATCAAAGGGTGTGCGGAATGGAGGTCCTGTCGAGTATCGACAAGGTTAGGTGTCACGGTTTTGGGCGAAATTTAGGTTAGGGTAAGAGTATAGGATTGCGCCCCTGCGGTTGTCAACAAGCGCCGTCAGGGCGGGTGCGCCCCACGATTGTGAGAGCGTCAGGCACAGCGGGCACGACCGATCGGCGCGCGCCGCCACGGATGCGTGGCGGCGGGGCGACGCGCGGGGACGACGGGGTCTGCGGCGACTGACGGCGCG
>JAABUX010004460.1_pt1 | contig 17729 bp, 16 predicted proteins | sample 5561851 | NCBI WGS metagenome assembly JAABUX01 (sample SAMN10711883, study PRJNA513361) | rock metagenome | isolation source: Antarctica rocks | place: Antarctica: Victoria Land, Richard Nunatak red sandstone | collected 2016-01-03 | reverse complement strand
CGGCCCCGGTCGCAGATCCACCCGTCATCGATGCTCTCGTTCTCATGCGAGGTCACCCGGACCAACTCGTGGCGCCGCTCCCAGAGGGTCACGTTGCAGCCGACCGAGCAGCGAGAGCAGACGGAGAAGGTGTGGTCCATGTCCCAGGGCCGCGACTCGAAGCGCCAGACGCGGCTGGTGAGAGCACCGACCGGGCAGAGGTCGATGATGTTGCCGCTGAACACGGACTGGAGCGGCTCACCGAACTGACTGGTTATGAAGGCGTGGGCCCCCCGCTGGTCGGTGGTCAGCTCCTGCTGCCAGGCGATCTCGTCGTAATACCTCGTGCAGCGGAAGCAGAGCACGCAGCGCTCGCGGTCCAACGCGATCTTGGGCGAGAGGGGGATCGGCTTTTGGAAGTGAAGCCGGGGGGCGTCGATCCGGCTCGTCGGGTAGCCGTGCCGGAACGTGTAGTCCTGCAGTGGGCACTCACCGCCCTTGTCGCAGACCGGGCAGTCGAGCGGGTGATTGACAAGCTCGTACTCCAGGATGTCGGCGCGGGCGCTGACCGCCAGTTGACTGTTCGTCTGCACGTTCATGCCCTGCGCCGCGGGCGTGGTGCAGGCTGTCTGCGGCTTGGATGGACCGGGGCTGATCTCGCAGAGGCAGAGCCGGCAGGCGCCGACCGGATCCAGCTTGTGGTGGTAGCAGAACACAGGGATCTCAATCCCCAGCCGCCGGGCCGCCTCCACCAAGAGCGTGCCCTTGGGCACCGAGACTTCCTGGCCGTCGATGGCGAGGGTGACCAGCTGCGGCGCCGGCGCAGGCGGGGCGCCCTCGGGATTGGCGGCCTGATCGGCGGAGCGATCCCCGGGCGCCGCCGCCTGGGAGATGCTCGCCGGCTGCGGCGATTGGCGGGTTTCCTTGGCTTCCTGATCAGGCAACCGCTGTGGCCTCCACCGTTGGAAACCCGCACTCACCGGTCGGGCAATTCCGGCGAAGGCAGTGGGCCTCGTATTCGGCTCGGAAGTGCTTCATCGTCGAATCGATCACCCAGCCGGCCGAGTCGCCCAGGCCGCACAGGCAGCGGCCGCCCTGCAGGCTTTCCTGAATCCGATCCAGGATCTGCAGATCCATGCCGCTGCCATGGCCCGCCTGGATGCGGTCGAACGTCCGCACGGCCCAGTTGCCGCCCACCCGGCAGGGTGTGCACTTGCCGCATGACTCATGGGCATAGAACTGGAGGAGCCGGGCTGCCGCTTTCACGATGCAATGTGAGTCGTCCATCACGATCACGCCACCAGAGCCGCCCATGGAGCCGATGCGGGCCAGCTCGTCCAAGTCGGTGGACGTGTCCAGCATCGCCCCGGTGAGAACGGGCGCCGACGAACCGCCCGGCCAGAACACCTTCACCTCGCGTCCTTCGGGCGGGCCGCCGGCGTACTCCATGATCACGGTGCGGAACGAGGTGCCCAGCTCCACCTCGTAGACGCCGGGCGTTCGAACGTTGCCGCTCACAGACAGCAGGCGTGTGCCTTTCGACTTCTCCGTGCCGAGCCGCGCGTACGCCTCGCCGCCGTGGCCGACTATCCAGGGCAGGTTGGCGAGCGTCTCGACGTTGTTGATCAGCGTCGGTCGGCCCCAGGCGCCCTTCACCGCCGGGAAGGGCGGTCGTGAACGCGGCTGCGCGCGCTTGCCTTCCAGCGACTCGAGCAACGCTGTCTCCTCGCCGCAGATGTAGGCCCCATGGCCGCGGTAGATCTGAACGTCGAGCGCATAGTCCAGGCCGAAGGGCCGGTCGCCGAGGATCCCCGCTTCGCGCAGCTCGGCGATGGCGGCCCGCAACATTCGGTAGGGGCCGTCGTACTCGCCTCGGATGTAGATCCAGGCTTGGTGGGAATCGATGGCGCGGCAGGCGATGCCGATGCCCTCCAGCAGCATGTGGGGAGAGTTCTCGACCAGGTAACGGTCCTTGCTCGTGCCGGGCTCCGCCTCGTCGAAGTTGACCACCACGTAGCTGGGGCCGGGGATGCCTTTGGGTATGAAGCTCCACTTCGTACCGGTCGGGAAGCCGGCGCCGCCCCGGCCGCGCAGCCCGGAAGCCTTGACCTCCGCCAGGATCTGCTCCGGCTCGAGCTCCCGAAGCGCCCGCTCCAGGATCTCGTAGCCGGAATGCCGGCGGTACACGGCGAGCGTGTGCAGGTTCGGGGTGCCGAAGAGCCGGGTGAGCAGGTGGTCCGGCGCCTGGCCGTGAGAACCGCGCAGCTCAGCCATCAGCCTGCTCCCTTCGGCGGCGGGCCGACCGGGCGACCTGGCGAGGTGCCGGTGTGCCCTGCTCGGCCGGGCCGGCCATTGGCACCGGAGCGGTCTCCGCGATCTCGGGCGCTCCCGCGCCGCGGCTCGGGCCGCCGCCCCTGCGGGCGGCCTGGACCAGCGCGTCGATCTTCTCCGCCGTCAGGTCGTAGTGGTACGCGTGGTGGTAGCGCAGCATGGGAGCGTACTCGCAGGCGCCCAGGCACTCGACGTCCTCCACGCTGAAGAGGCCGTCCGCGCTCACCTCACCGAACCGGCTCACGCCGGTCTCCGCCATGAGATGGGAGCAGATGTCATCGGCCCCGCGCAGCGCGCAGGAGAGGTTGGTGCAGACCGCGAAGTGATGCTGACCGACGGGCTGGAGGTGGAACAGGGTGTAGAAAGTCGCCACCCCTTCCACGTAGCCCGGGTCCAGTTCCAGCACGCCGGCCACCTGAGCCATCGCAGCCGGGGTCAGGTAGCCAAGCTCCTCCTGGGCGAGGTCCAGCGCCGGCATCACGGCGCTGCGGATCTCGGGGAAACGAGCGGGCAGGGCGCTGATCTCCTGCAGCGCGTGCTCCGACAGCGGCCCCTGGCCCTCCGTCATGTCTCCCTCACCGGTCGACGTCGCCCAGCACGATGTCGGTGGTGCCGATGATCGCGATCAGATCCGCCACCATCGAGCCCAAGGCCAAGAGCTCCAGCGCTTGCAGGTTGACGAACGAGGCTGAGCGGAACTTCGCCCGGCGCGGCTTGTGCGTCCCATCGGAGACGATGTAGCAGCCGTTCTCGCCCCGACCTGATTCGACGCCGACGTACACGTCACCCGGCGGCGGCGAGTAGCCCTCGGTGACCAGCTTGAAGTGATGGATGACCGCTTCCATCGACGTTTCCAGCTCCTCGCGGGGCGGCGACAGGAGCTTCCGATCGTCGATGTTTACCGGCCCGGGAGGGAGGCTGTCCAGCGCCTGGCGAAGGATCTTGACCGATTCCCGCATCTCCTTGACCCGCACGAGGTAGCGGGCGTAGCAGTCACAGCCCGGCTCGACGGCCACCTCCCATGCGTACTGGTCGTAGCCGGTGTAGGGCCGATCCTTGCGCAGGTCCCAATTGATGCCCGAGCCGCGCAGCATGGGGCCGCTGGCGCCAAGCCGGATAGCGTCCTCAGGTTTGAAGATGCCGATGCCCTGGGTGCGAGCGAGCCAGATGGGATTGTGGCTCAGGAGGTTCTCATACTCGTCGATATTCCGCGGCATCTGACGGATGAAGGTGTCGAGCATCTCCAGGAAGCGCGGCGTGGCGTCGGCAAAAACGCCACCAGGCCGGATGTAGGACGTATGCATGCGGAAGCCGGAGATCTCCTCGTTGAGATCCATGACCTTCTCGCGATCGCGAAAGCAGTACATGAACATCGACATTGCGCCAAGTTCCAGCGAGCTGGTCCCGAGCCAGACGAAGTGGGAGGAGAGCCGCGTGAGCTCCGACATGATGACGCGCAGCGCCTGCGCGCGAGGCGGTACCTCCACGCCGAGCAGCTTCTCCACCGCCAGCGCGTAGGCCAGGTTGTTGATCGGCGGGCTGAGATAGTCGTGCCGGTCGGTCAGCACCACAGCCTGCTGCCAGCGCAGCGATTCCATCTGCTTCTCGATGCCGGTGTGGAGGTAGCCGATCACCGGCTTCAAGCCGCGGACGACCTCCCCGTCCAGATCCACGATGACGCGGAGGACGCCGTGCGTGCTGGGATGCTGAGGGCCGAAGTTGACGGTCAGGATCTCGCCCTCCACGCCACGCTCCCGCCCGCGCTGGACCGTCATGCCCTGCACGTGGTCGGGCCTGGGTCCGGCCGGGGCACTCACGCCAGCGGGGGTGCGGTCTGCCACGTCTCGTGGTCCTCGGAAAAATCGACCGGTTCGCCGCCGACCGGGAAATCACGACGCAAGGGGTACCCGATCCAGTCGTCCGGCATCAGGATGCGGGTCAGGTTGGGATGGCCTTCGAACTGGATGCCGAACAGGTCCCAGGTCTCCCGCTCATCCCAATTGGCCGGCGGGTAGATGTCCTGGACGCTCGGCACCACCGGGCTGTCTTCGGGCAGGAAGACCCGCACCCGGATCTCCCGCTTCTGAGCCATGTCGCGCAGCTGATAGACGACCTCGAAGCGCTGCGGCGGGCGCTGCATCAGGGGTGTACCCAGGTGGTCGACGCAGGTGATGAAGAGGTAGTAGCTGTAGCCCTCCGCCTGCAGCCGGCCCAGCGTGGCCCTGATCTGATCCGGCTCGACCCGGATCCAGTGGTCACCGGCGACCACGCCATGTGCCACCACGCCGCGAGAGCTGGACTTGGGCTCGCTCATACGCGGGGCTTCATCCCCTGGGCCTTGATCTTCTCCTGCAGGATCATGAGGCTGTTGATCAGGTCCTCCGGCCGCGGCGGGCAGCCGGGCACGTAGACGTCGACGGGCACGATCTTGTCCACGCCCTGCAGGATTGCGTAGTTGTTGAAGACGCCGCCGGTCGACGCACAGGCGCCCATGGAGATGACCCACTTGGGTTCCGGCATCTGGTCGTAGATCTGGCGCAGCACGGGCGCCATCTTCTGCGAGACCCGGCCGGAGACGATCATCAGGTCGCATTGCCGCGGTGAGGCGCGCATCGCCTCGGAGCCGAAGCGGCCCAGGTCGTAGGCGGGACCCGCCGCCGTCATCATCTCGATCGCGCAGCAGGCCAGCCCGAACTGGGCCGGCCAGACTGAGTTGGCGCGGCCCCACCCGACCAGCTTGCCCACGGTAGTGGTCACCACGTTCTCGCCGAGCGGTTCCAGGAGCTGTTCTACTCCCAATCGAAGCCTCCCTTGCGCCAGATATGCCCCAGCGCGACCAGCAGGATGGCGATGAAGACGAACATCTCGATCACTCCATACCACTTGAGCTGGCGCAGGATGACGGCCCAGGGGTAGAAGAAGACGGCCTCGACGTCGAAGATGATGAAGAGCATCGCCGTCAGGTAGAACCGCACTGACATGCGCTGCCGCGCCGGTGTCTTCGGCACCATGCCGGACTCATAGGGCAGCAGCTTCGCTGCGTATGGCTTGGCCGGCCCCAGGACGTAGGAGAGGGTAAGCAGCAGCCCCACGACAAGCACGACGATCACCGTGTAGATCACGAGTGGCGCGTAGTCGCTTAGCAATCGATCTCCAGGTGGAAATAGCCGTCAGCGATTATGCGGCCAATTCTAGGCCGACACCGGCTGTCAGCCGCCCCACGTCTTCAAACGCCGCTGTGGCTGTGGCTGATCCGGATGCCCTGGGTCAGGGTTGCAGCCACCGGGCAGTAGCGATCACAGGCCAGGTCCAGCGCCTTCTCCACCTTGGCCTGGTCGGGGGCGAAGCCGTCCTCCCAGCTGATCTCGAAGTTGATCCGGATGGCGCTGAACGCGCGCGGCCAGTCAACGTCCTGCTCACCCTCCACCTGCACCGCCAGGCTCTGGCAGCGCTGCTGGAATTTCTTCAAGAGCAGTGCCGCGTTGACCCCGGTGCAGCCGCCCAGTGCTCCCAGCAGCATCTCCGTCGGTCGCATGCCCTCGTCGTCACCGAAGATCGGGCCCTCATCGACGACTGCCCGGTGACCGGAACCGGCCTCGATGGTGAACTTCGTCTTGCTGCCCGACCAGCGGGCGGTCGCTTTCGCCATTGCGCTCCCTCTCAGTAGATTGGCCCACATGGATGAACAAGAGAACGACCGCCGGCGGGCGCCAGGCGAGGCGGCCGGGATCCGGGCCACGTTCAGCCCGGTGGCGGCGAACTACTCTCGCTCATTCTTTCATGCGGACGCCACTCAGCTGGACGAGGTGGTGACCCTGGCCCAGCCGCGTCCGCTGGATGTGGCGCTCGATGTGGCCACCGGCAGCGGCAATACCGCGCTGGCGCTAGCTCCCCACGTTGGTCACGTCATCGGCCTCGACCTGACCCCGGCCATGCTGGTCGAATGCCGGCGCAATGCTGAAAAGTCCGGCTCGGCCAACGTCACCTGGGTGCAGGGCGATGCCTGCCGATTGCCTTTCGCCTCCGGCGTTCTGGATCTCTACACGGCCCGCGCCGCGCCGCATCACTTCCAGGACCTGGCCAGTGCGCTGAGCGAGGCGGCGCGGGTCTTGAGACCAGGCGGCCGCGCCTGTTTCATCGACTGCTCCCCGCCTCCGGCCGCGCGCGAGCATCTCCACGAGATCGAGGTCGGCCGCGATCCCAGCCACGTGCTCAGCCGGACGCTGGCCGAGTGGACCGAGCTCGTGGAGGGTGCCGGCCTGCATGTCGAGAGAGCTCGCCGCCGGAAGTTGGACTGGGATTTCGACGGCTGGATGGCGACCCTGGCCATACCCCGGGCCAGAGCCGAGGGACTGGCGGCCAAGCTCGAGGCTGCAACAGGCCAAGCGGCCCGGCAGCTGCGACCCGAGCGCCGCGAGGGACGGCTCCGACACGCCTACTGGCATGCACTGATCCGCGCCGTCAAGCCGTGAGCGGAGAGTTTCAGGAGGGTGACCTCGTGCTCCTGCACGACCGCGCCGGCCGCCGCTACCAGGCCCTACTCAAGGCAGGAGCCACGCTATCGCTCCACTCCGGCGCGTTGGGCCACGACGACCTAATCGGCCGTTCCGACGGAAGCGTGGTGAAGACCAGTCGTAGCGTCCGTCTGCTGGCTCTGCGACCGACCTTCGCTGAGCGAGTGGTCGGACGGCGACGGGAGGCGCAGCCGATCTACCCGAAGGACCTGGGCGCCATCCTGCTCCATGCCGACCTCTTTCCGGGCGCGGCGGTGCTGGAGGCGGGGACGGGCACCGGCGCGCTGACGATGGCGGCGGTCCGAGCCGTGGGCCCCCTGGGCCGGGTCGTCTCCTACGAGCAGAGAGAGGAGTTCCAGGCCGCCGCCCGCGGTGCCATCGCGGATGCGCTGGGTGGCCTGCCCGCGAACCTGGAGCTAAAGCTTGGCGACGCCTACGAGGGGTTCACCGAGCGAGGCATGGATCGAGTTCTGCTCGACCTGCCCGAACCATGGCGAACCGTCCAGCACGTGGCTGAGGCACTGAAGCCCGGGGGGGTGGTCTTCGCCCACTGCCCCAACGTGAGCCAGGTGCAACGCTTCTGCGACGAGCTGCGTGTGGCAGGTGGCTTCGGCCTCCTCAACACCGTGGAAGTGCTTGAGAGGGGCTGGACTGTGCGCGGGCGAAGCGTGCGCCCAGCGCACCGTATGGTTGCCCACACCGGATTTCTGACCTTCGGCCGCCGCTTGGCCGGGACCGAAGTGTTCGACGTCGAAAGTGAACGGATCTAGTGGGCCACCCGCGATTTGCCAGGATGCCGGGTTGGGCTCGGGCTCGTCCGCACAACATAAGAGAGGCACGGAGGAGCTGACGAATGCCGCGATTCAAGGTGACGGTGGTCGGGGCAGGGATGGTGGGCGGCACGTTGGCGCAGCGGCTGGCGGAGCGTGACTATGCCGACTTGGTCTTGATCGACATTGTCGAGGGCATGCCGCAGGGCAAAGCGCTCGACATTCAGGAGGCCGGCCCGGTCTACGGCTATGACGCCCGGGTCACGGGTAGCAACGGCTACGAGGAGAGCCGCGGCTCGAACATCGTCGTCATCACCTCGGGCATCTCGCGAAAGCCGGGAATGAGCCGCGACGACCTGCTCAAGACCAACGCTGGGATCGTGCGCGAGGTGACCGAGCAGGTGGTCGCGGCCTCGCCGGACTCGATCCTGCTGGTCGTCGCCAATCCGCTCGACGCGATGGTCACGCTCACCCACCAGGTCAGCCGGTTCCCCAAGCAGCGGGTGGTCGGCATGGCCGGCGTGCTCGACTCCGCCCGTTACAGGACTTTCCTGGCCCACGAGCTCGGCGTCTCCGTGGAGGACGTGCACGGCTTCGTCCTCGGCGGCCATGGCGACTCGATGGTGCCACTCCCCCGTTACACGACCATCGCCGGCATCCCGCTTCCGGCATTGCTCAGCCGGGACCGCATCGACGCCATAGTGGATCGGGCGCGAAACGGCGGCGCCGAGATCGTGAGCCTGCTCAAGACCGGCAGCGCCTACTACGCACCGTCGGCCTCGGTGGTCCAAATGGTGGACGCCATCCTGCTCGACAAGAAACGGGTGCTGCCCTGCGCCGCCTACCTGGAAGGCGAGTACGGGATCAACGGCATCTTCCTGGGCGTCCCCTGCGTGCTGGGCGCGGCCGGCGTCGAGCGGATTCTGGAGATCGAGCTCGACGCCGCTGAGCAGGCCCTGCTCAACAAGTCGGCCGACTCCGTCCGCGAGCTCTGGGCCGCCACCGAAAGGGCGATGCAAGGGCCCAACGAGGGGTAGGCAAGCCTCTCCCTCGAAAACCCCTCCAGGTAGAGCGGGAGGCACGGCGACCTCGTAACCGGACGATCGTCGTGAATCCGTTGCCCGTCTTGGAAGCGAACGCCCTCCGGGCTTGTTGACCTGACGCTGGCCACAGGGCGAGCCGTTTGACATTGAGCTGTCCTGCAAATAGGTTTGGCCGCGATCCAGGCGAGCTGCGCCAAGCCGCTCGCTAGAGTCAATTCGTGGCCGACCTTCGCAACGCCTATCCGTTCAGCGCGCTCGTCGGTCAGGCGGCCATGCGCCTGGCGCTCTGCCTCAACGCCGTCAACCCCACGATCGGCGGAGTGCTGATCCGAGGCGAGCGGGGCACCGCCAAGTCGACTGCGGTCCGCGCGCTGGCCCGGCTCCTGCCCGAGCAACGGGTGGTCGCCGCCTGCCGCTACGGCTGCGACCCGACGGCGCCGGCTCAGCACTGCTCAGACTGCCGGCGCCGGCTGGCGTCGGGTGAGCTCCCGCTGCCGGAGAGCCGCCGCCGGATGCGCGTCGTGGAGCTGCCCATCAACGCGTCGGAAGACCGGGTGGTCGGCACCATCGATCTGGAGGCGGCACTGCAGAAGGGGGCCAAGCGTTTCCAGCCCGGCGTGCTGGCCGAGGCCAATCGCAACCTGCTCTACGTCGATGAGGTGAACCTGCTCGACGACCACATCGTGGACGTGCTGTTGGACGCGGCGGCAATGGGGGTCAACGTGGTGGAACGGGAGGGTGTGTCGGTCATGCACCCGGCGCGGTTCATCTTGGTCGGGACGATGAATCCGGAGGAGGGCGACCTCCGGCCTCAGCTGCTCGATCGCTTCGGCCTCTGCGTCGACGTGAGGGGCATCCGGGATCCGGACCTGCGAGTGGAGATCGCCGAGCGCGAGGCGGCCTTCAAAGCCGGGGATGCAGAGTTTTTGGCCCGGTTTCGAGCCGAAGACCTGGAGCTCGCCGGCACGCTGGCCGCTGCCCTGCCGGCTTTGCCCGACGTGCGCCTCGGTCCCGGCCGCCGCCGGCTCATCTCCTCGATCTGCCTGCAGGCCGACGTGCAAGGGCATCGGGCCGACGTGGTCATAGAGCGCACCGCCAGGACCCTCGCCGCTTTGCGGGGCCACCGCGATGCCACGGCGGAGGACGTCTACGATGCCGCCGACCTCGCACTTTCTCACCGCGCCCGCTACGCCGTCCGGCGCGAGCAAGAGGAGCTCTCGCCCCAGGACGGTCGACCCTCGGAGGAGGCCAACCCCGAAGGCGGCGAGCGCGCCGAGGCGGGCGACCCCGGTGAAGCGGCCGGCGGCGGGGAGGAGAGCGAAGGCCAGAGCGAGGAAAGCGCCCCAGCCGAGGCCGGCGAGCAGGCGGCGGGCGCCGAGCAGGGATCAACCACCGGCAGCGAGGGCAGGAGCGAGAACCCGATCGAGGCCGAGGACACCTTCTCGGTCCGCAAGATCGAGCTGGCTCGGCAGCAGAAAACGCGCAAGACCGGTGGCAAGCGCCAGGCCAGCAAGGCAAGCGACCGCCGCGGCCGCTATGTGCGGGCTGAGTCCAAGGAAAAGGTGACAGACCTCGCCGTCGACGCCACCGTCCGGGCCGCCGCTCCGCACCAGGCGCGCCGCGGCCGTGCTCGGGGTGAGCGCCTGCGCTTGGAGCGCCATGACCTGCAGCAGAAGGTGCGCGAGCGCAAGGTCGGCAACCTGATCGTCTTCGTTGTCGACGCTTCCGCCTCGATGGACGCTGAGCAGCGGATGGCAGCCACCAAAGGCGCCGTCCTCTCCCTGCTGCAGGACGCGTACGTGCGCCGAGATAAGGTGGCGCTGATCGTCTTCAAGAACCGCACGGCCGAGGTCGTGCTGCAGCCGACGGCCAGCGTGTCGCTGGCCCAGCGGCGGCTGGAGCGCCTGTCAGTAGGGGGCACGACGCCGCTGACGCATGGCCTGATGGCGGGCTACACGGTGATCAAGTCGCAGCTGAGCCGTGATCCCACGATCCGGCCACTGCTGGTTCTGATCTCCGACGGGCGGGGCAACATCAGCATGTTCAAAGAGGAGCCGCTGGTGGAGGCGCAGAAGATGGCTGCGCTGATCAAGTCGGAGAAGATCGAAGCGCTGATCATCGACTCAGCTCGGGACTATTCTGCGATGGCCTCCGTTCAGCATCTGGCCCGGGTGGCGCCGATGTATCAGAGCTACGCACTCAACGCGTGCTCGGACCTCGCCGAGCGCATGGACGGCCGCTATTACGGCATCTACGATCTCTCCCGGGAGGAGATCGCCGCCGTGGTGGCCAACCAACTCAGCCGCCGCCGGTAGCCTTGGAGCCGCCTGTGGCTGTGGAACGCTTGACCTATCCCTTCACGGCCATCGTCGGCCAGGACCGCATGAAGCTCGCGCTCGTGTTGAACGCGATCAACCCCAGCATCGGCGGGGTGCTGATTCGGGGCGAGAAGGGCACCGCCAAGTCCACCGCCGTCCGCGCCCTGACCGGGCTGCTGCCCGAACACCAGGTGGTGAAGGGTTGCCGATTCGGCTGCGAACCCTCGGACCTGAACCACCTCTGCAGCGAGTGTCGGGAGCGCCGGGCGGCAGGTGAGGACCCGCTGCCGGCTGCGACACGTCGGATGCGGGTGGTGGAGCTGCCCATCAACGCTTCGGAGGATCGGGTGGTTGGCACCATCGATCTCGAGGTCGCTCTGAAGGAGGGCTCCAAGCGCTTCGAGCCGGGCGTTCTGGCCGAGGCCAATCGGAACATTTTGTACGTCGACGAGGTGAATTTGCTCGACGACCACATCGTCGACGTGCTGCTGGACTCGGCCGCCATGGGCATGAACGTGGTCGAGAGGGAAGGTGTCTCGGTGATCCACCCCTCGCGGTTCATCCTCGTCGGCACCATGAACCCGGAGGAGGGCGAACTGCGGCCCCAGTTGCTCGACCGCTTCGGCCTCTGCGTCGACGTGGAGGGAATCCGGGACCTGGAGCGCAGGGTGCACATCGTCGAGCGGCGCGCCTCATGGGAGGAGAATCCCGCCGCCTTCCAGGCTGAGCACTCGAGCACCGAGGGCGAGACGCGCGCCCAGATCGCCCAAGCCATCCAGACCTATCCCAAGCTGGAGAGTCGACGTCCCATCCTCCGGCTGATAGCCCAGCTGAGCATCGCGCTGGAGGTGGACGGGCACCGGGCGGATCTCGTCTGTGCCCGCGCCGCCCAGGCGCAGGCCGCCTTCGACCGCTCTGCCGAGGTGGGGGTCCAGCACGTCACCGAGGTCGCTCCCATGGTCTACAGCCACCGGCTGCGGTCGGTTCCGTTCGGCAAGGCGGGCCCGAACCTGGGCGACGTGATCAACCGCATCGTCGCCCAATAAATCGAGCCAGTGTCCTAGGGGGAGGCAGGCATCCCCTCTGTGTTGTTCTATGGACAGTCCAGCCGCGCGCTGCCCGTGCTGGAACGCCTCGGTCAGAGTTCCGCGCGGGCCTGTGGAAACGCGCGCAGGCTCATATCACCGTCAGCGTACCGGTGAGCCAGCAGACGAAACCGGGCTCTTCGTCGCTGTGTCATTCAGTTGGACGCCCGCCGGCTCAGGGCACGCCGGAGGTCGTGGCCGAGCGCGTGTGCTCGCCGCGCACCAGGTGGAATCGCGAAGATGGCGTTTCCCCACCGTCGCCGAGTCCGAGTCATTTCGCACGCGCGCCAACCGCACACCTCTCCGGACCTATGCCTCGCGCGCCAGCTCGGCCATCTGCTGAAAGCAGGCGAGAGGATCGAGCGGCTCCTGGTCTCCCGACAACTCGCTGTAGATGTTGGCGATGTTGACCACCAGGCGCTCGCTCTCACCCCACACCGCCCAGCGGTCCATCGAGATCGCCCGGGCGGCCTGCATGGGGGTCATCCCGTCGGCCCGGCGGGCCCGGGTCTGCTCATAGAGGTACTCGAAGTATGCCTTGAGCTCGCGCACGACCCCCTGATCGGCGAGCGGGCCGTGGCCGGGCACGATCACCTCGAGGTCCATGGCGAGGATCCGATCGCAGGCGTCGATCCAGTTGGAAACCGGTCCCGCCCAGGCGATCGGGTGACTGCCGTGAAAGACGATGTCGCCGGCGAACAGCACGCGTTCGCCGGGAAGCAGGGCGACGGTGTCTCCCTGTGTGTGGGCCGGCCCCACCTCGATCAGGCGAACCTCACGCGAACCGACGCGCAGGGCGAGCTCGTCGCTGAACGTCTGATCGGGCAGGACCAGCTCAATCCCGCGGAAGTCAAAGGCGCCGAAGCAGCTCAAAAAGAACGCGCCGAGCTCGCCCATGCCCGGGGCCTGCTCGACCAGCGCCGCCATAGTGGAGGCGGGAAACTCGGGCATCTCGGCAGCGGTGCGTTCGGAGGCTACGATCCGCGCGTCACGTACGAGCTGGTTTCCGTAGCAGTGGTCACCGTTGGCATGGGTGTTTACCAGCGTGTCGATGCGGGCCGCCGCAGGAACCGCACGGCGCATCTCCAACAGCATCTGCGCCGTCAGCCGCGCGTCGAACAGCGTGTCGACCAGCAAGGTGCTATCCCCATCGATCACCAGGCCGGCGTTGCTCCAGCCCCAGCTGCCGTCGGGCTGCAGGTAGGCGTACAGACCGTTCCCGATTTCCTGCAATCCCTTGCGGTATTCGCGGCTCATCTCACGAAGCGGTTGCGCAGCACACCGATGCCCTGGATCTCCAGCTCCACCACGTCGCCGTCGCTGAGGAAGCGCCCCTGCTCCAGGCCGCAGCCGCTGCCAACGGTTCCCGAGGCCAGGATCTCTCCGGGGCGCAGCGTCTCCGACCGGGAGACGAAGGCGATCAGGTCCTCGAAGCGGTAATGCATGGTAGCGGACGAGCCACGACTCCACTCCTCGCCGTTGACACGCGCCACCATCTCCAGGGCGTAGGGGTCATGCAGCTCGTCGCGCGTGACGATCCACGGGCCGAACACGTTGCCGGTGTCGAAGTCCTTGCCCTTCGCCGGTCCGAGCTGGCCGGCCATCTCCACCAGCTGCGCGTCGCGGGCCGAAGCGTCGTTGAAGATCGTGAAGCCAAAGACGTGGGCTGCGGCCTGGTCGCGCTCAATGTCGCGGCCCCCGCTGCCGATCACGCAAGCCAATTCCAGCTCGTAATCGATCACCTGCGAATAGGCGGGCCACACCACATCGGAGTCGGGACCGTTGACCGAGAACCGATTGGCCTTGTAATAGATCGGCTGCTGATACCAGACGGCTGGGATCTCGCGCACCACACCCGTGAGCTTTGCTGCCTGAGCGAATGAGTTCTTCAGGTGCTCCTCGAAGCACAGGAAATCGCGTATCTGGGGTGGATCTGGCAAGGGCGCCAACAACCGCACCCGCGCCAGCGAGTGCCGAGTCTCCTGCGCCGCTTCCCGGACGAGCTCAGCGGCCAGCTCGAGGCCCGCAGCGCCCGCCTCGATAAGAGCGAGCATGCTGTCCAGATGCGGCGATCGCGCGCCGTGCTGGTGCCGATGCGCGTGAGCCAAGTCGACCAGCGCCGAGCCATCGTCAGCCAGGGCACCCAGCGCAGCCGCGCCGGATTCCCGGGCGAAGGTCGCAAGCTTCATTGGCGGGACGCACCCTCCTAGCGGTTACCAAACAGCGGCAACTCAAACCACGAGGCTACCACCGGGCGAGGCGGCCCACCGGCGGATGATCCGCTCGCCCGAGAGCACAGGACGCCGGAACTACCAACCAGCCAGGCCGGGCCATCGGCCACTTCGTCGAGCACGGCCAGCAGGCCTTCAACATGAGAAAAGGCGGCGGTGGATGACGGTGTCTGGTCGAGACCCGCCGGTCATAGGCCACCACGGTCGCCTCGTGTACGAGCCCCCTGGCGACCTCATACCAGCTCCGCCGGTCCGCCACCCCGGCGTGAAGCAAAACCAAACCGGGCCGGCGCACGTAGATCTCCACGCAGATGAGACGGTTGGTCCATACCGTCGCCAAGCCATCGTCGATGTTCACGCGAACCGTCCAGGCGCGCTAGTCAAGGTGGCCCCGGCTAAAGGAGACGGAGGCGGCCGGCGCGAAAAAGAGCCGCCCCACACCGGGGCGGCTCTGAACGTGCCCTGTTAGAGAGCGCTGCGGCGGCCCCGACCGCGGCCACCCATCACCGCCCTGACGATGAGCAGCACGATCACGGCGCCAACGAAGGCGACGATGATCTCACCGATGATGCCGGCGGTGGCGATGCCGAGAAGGCTGAAAAGCCAGCCGCCGAGCAGGGCGCCGACCAAGCCGGCGATGATGTCGACGACTATGCCGCTGCCGCCGCCTTTGACGACTACGCTGGCCAGGAAGCCAGCTACCAGACCGATAACAAGCCAGACGAGAAGATGTTCGAGCATCTCTTAGCGACCCTCCGAGGTGACGAAAGCTGACAGCATGCCTATCACTATAGCTCCCACTACTGTGCTTGTCAAGGTACGAGTGATTAGGCTTGGACGATGACAGAAACCCTGGAAGCCGCCACCGGCGCCGAATCGATCCGCTGGGATTTGAGCGAGCTGTATCCCAGCGGCGACGACGCCGAGCTTAGCCGCACGCTGGCTGACGCGCTCGAGTTCGTCCGCTCGTTTGAGGCCCGCTACAAGGGCCAGATCAGAGCACTCCGTCCGGAGGAGTTCGCCGAGATGATGGTTTCGCTGGAGACTCACTACATCGCTGCGAGCAAGCCGGGGCTCTACGCCCACCTACTCCACACAATTGACACGCGCGACCACCGGGCCGGACGTCTGGTTTCCAAGGTGCGGGAGGCCGGTGCGCAGCAAGGCCGCCACATGGTTTTCTTCGGTCTCGAGGTGGCCGAGCTCAGCGACGAGGAGGCCGAGCAGCTGTACTCCGACCCCGCCACCGCTAAGTACCGGCACACGATCGAGCAGGAAAGGCGCTACCGCAAGCACCAGCTGAGCGAGCCGGAGGAGCGGGTGCTGACGGATTTCAGTCCCGTCGCGTCACCCGCTTGGTCGCGGCTCTTCGAGGAGCTGTGCGCAGCCGTCAAGGTGGAGCTGGACAGTGGCGGCGTCCCCCTGCCGATCGCGCTCTCCAGGCTGCGCGAGGGTGACCGCTCGGTGCGGGAAGAGGCCAGCCACGCCACGACCCGGGCCCTGCGGGCCGATCTGCGCACCCGCGCTTACATCTTTAACACGCTGCTGCAGGAGAAGGCCATCAGCGACCGGGTGCGCGGCTACGAAAGGTGGATCAGCGCCCGCAACCTGGCCAACGAGATCTCCGACGGCGCCGTGCAAGCGCTGGTCGAGGCTGTAACCGGTCGCTATGAGATCGTCTCCCGCTACTACCGGGTGAAGCGGCGGCTCCTGGGGCTGGACGAACTCCACGAGTGGGACCGTTACGCCCCGCTGGAGGTGGCGACGCGTCGCGTGGATTGGGACTCCGCCAAGGAGATGGTGTTGAGCTCCTACCGTCGCTTCTCGCCGCGCGCGGGCCGGCTGGTCGCGGACTTCTTCGGCCAAGGCTGGATCGACGCGCCGGTTGTCGAGGGCAAGGAGGGCGGCGCCTACTGCGCCTTTGCCACACCGAACGTCCATCCCTTCGTGATGCTCAACTTCACAGGCCGTCTGAACGACGCGCTCACGCTGGCTCACGAACTGGGCCACGGCCTGCACGACCGATTGGCGGCGGAGCGCAACCACCTCTTCGACTATCACCCGCCATTGACGCTGGCCGAGACGGCCTCGGTCTTCGGCGAGACGCTCACGTTCGACGCCATCATGAGCCAGGAGAGCGACCCCAAGGTCAAGCTGTCGCTTCTTTGCCATCAGGTCGAGGACTCGTTCGCGACCGTCTTCCGCCAGATCGCGATGAACCGCTTCGAGGATGCGGCGCACACGGCCCGGCGGAGCGAGGGCGAGCTGGCGCCGGAGCAGATCGGCGTCATCTGGCAGGAGAAGATGCAGGCGATGTTCGGCGACTCGGTGACGCTGACAGATGAGCACCGGGATTGGTGGAGCTACGTGGAGCACTTCGTACACACGCCCGGCTACGTCTACGCCTATGCCTTCGGCAACCTGCTGGCTCTCTCCATCTACCGCCGTTACCGGGAGCTGGAGAACCCTGCCTTCGTCGAGTCGTACCTCTCCTTCCTCGGCACCGGTGGTTCGATGTCGCCGGAGGTGGCCGTGCGCGGGGTGGGTCTCGACATCGCGGATCCGGCCTTCTGGGATCGCGGCCTGGACATCGTGGACGGAATGGTGATGGAGGTGGAGCGCCTTGCTGCCGCCGGCCCTGCCGGCGGTGGATCGGAACCTGGTGCTTGAAGCGCCGCTGGCGCTCAGCTTGCGACGACTGATGGCCGCGTGACTTGGTGATGACCTCGGCGAGCTACGCCGGCGGCGAGGTGGCGTTCGCCCTGGCTCGCCGCTACGAACGGCAGGCGCTGGAAGCGCTGCTGGGCCGCCTGCTACCAAGCGTGCATCGGCTGGCCTGGGCCCTAACCGGAAGCGAGGAGCGCTCGCTCCTCATCACCCGACAGGTACTGCTGCCGGCTCTGGCCGAGCTGGCCGACTTCCCGGCGGGCCAGGGCGCCTTCGAGGTCCACCTCCTCCAGCAGGTTCAGCTTGCCGCGCGATCCGCCGCCCAGCTCGATGGCCACGAACTGCGCGGGCGGCTGGCCGCCCTAGGCCAGCCAGGCCACGAGCTGATCTCTCTACGGGTGCTGGCCCGGATCCCGACCGACTCGTTGGTGGCGTCTGGCTGGGGGGCTCCCGCACGCCTGCGAACGCGCCTCTTGTCCGCTCTCCGGCGGCTGGCCGGCGCCAGCGGCGAGACCGGGCCCGCCTGGGGCATGGACCTGGACGGCTTCGATCGCGCCGTGGACGCCGTGACAGGCGGGGCCGAGCCCGCCGGGGCGGCGGCCGGTGTCGCCGCTCCTCCGGACGCCACCGCTCTCCTGCGCACCGTGGCGCGGATGCGCCGCCTGGGAGAGGATGCCGACGGCACGGGGTTGGCCGGTTTGCGCCGGGAGCTGCTGGCGGACGCCATGAACCGGCGAGTGGAATGGGTGCAGCAGAATCAGGCCGCCCCGAAGGTGCCCGGTGCCGTGAGC
>JAABUX010004459.1_pt1 | contig 17730 bp, 10 predicted proteins | sample 5561851 | NCBI WGS metagenome assembly JAABUX01 (sample SAMN10711883, study PRJNA513361) | rock metagenome | isolation source: Antarctica rocks | place: Antarctica: Victoria Land, Richard Nunatak red sandstone | collected 2016-01-03 | reverse complement strand
TGTCGTGGCACTTCTACACCACCGGGGTCAGTTGGTACGAGGCAAAGGCCCAAATCGTCCGAGAAGCGATTCGGACGTATCGCTCAAAACCTCTGTACAAAATTCGACCAACTGCGTAACTCCTATTGCAAAAAATCGGAAACGAGAATTTTTCGATCCTTCGCGACTGGATTACAGATTGCAGGGTTGCGGATCGCAAAATCAACAGAAACCGGAATCCTTCGATCCGTTGCAATTTGCAATCCTGCGATCTGCAATCCCCGATCCCGAGCAACCTCCAAGTTCGAAAGCGACACCCAAAGGGCCGGTTCACTTCGGTTCGCCGAAGGTGTCGGCGGGAAGCTGGTCGACGACGGCGAATTCCTTGACGGTGACGTTCAGGAACGGCTTGCCATCGCGGGTGAGTTCGAGCTTGGTCGCCTTCTGGATTCCGCCGAAGTCTTTGTAGTCCTTGAAGAGGGTGACCTGCTCGTAATCGTCGCCGCCGAAGCCGACCACGGTGGCTTCCATCCGGACGGGCAGGCCGGTTTCTTTGTCGAAGCTCAGCTTGCAGGTCCGGCCGTCGGGGCCGGTCACCTTGACGACGCTGACGGGCTTGTCATTCACCTTCGACTCGCCGCCGGACTCGGCCTTGAAGCCGACCCCCTTCACCGGGACGAGGACGATCGGGATGATTTGGAGGTAGGCGTTCCGCTTCTCGTTGTCGACGGCGTCGGCGTCGAGGGCGTTGGTCTCGCCGAAGGACCGCCACCCCTTGTTGCCGTCGAGGACGGTCCCGCCTTTGATCTCGTTGCCGTTGATCTCGCCTTCGAAGTCGACCTTGGAGCGGTCGATCCCCTGGGTGACGTAGCGGACCGAGAAGTTGTTGTCGTTGCCCTCGACGGTCAACTTCCCTTCGACCTTCCACTTCAAGGCGGTGGCCTTAACGAGCTTAGCCTCGCCCCCCAACGCCGCGATTCCCTTGTCGATGACGGCGGTCGCGTCGTTGTCGGCCGCCAGGGCCGCGTTGGGGCCGATCAGGGTGGCGACGACCAGCAAACTCTTCGCGAACGAGGACCGTGGCATCAAGTTGCTCCCAGTTGGCCGGATGGAGGATCGAAAACCTCGCGAATTACCCCGATCAAGGTAAAGAATCCCCCGGCCCGACACAACCTCGTCGTCCTCCCGTCTCGAACCCGAGGACAACCGAACGCTTCGAGATCATCATAGATAAAATTTCGATTTCAGTTAGGATTTACCGACAAGGTTGTTTAAGACAGCCGTACCGAGAAGGGTGGAGGATCGAGCCTCGTTGGACACGTCGCCGCTGTAAACGGCGGTGATCCATCCTGGGTTCACCGGCGTCGGGGCTATGGTCGAAGTCGCCCTTCCCGACCCGTCGAGCAGCACCGTGGTGTCAACCTCGGCCAGTGTGGCGGTGCTGGTGCTCGCCGCTGGGTCGGGATACCGGAAGGTGACGGAGCCGGTAGGAACCGAGGTGTTGCCCGGTCCCGGAGACACCACCGCTTCGAGGACCGACCCCGGGCTGCTCGCGAGGCCGGAGGGCGTGGATAGCGACAACGCCAGTGTCGGCCGGCTGGCCCTCGCGAAACCGACGATCTCGGCGTCCGTGAGCGGGTTGATCACCTGAGAGCCGGACATCGCGTCGATCCTGGCGACGATCGCCTGGGCGATTCGGCCCTGGACGATCGTCCCGGGATGGAAACCGTCGACGAACCCGTCGGTGATGTCTTGACCGCTGCCCTGAAGGTTGACGGTCACACCGTCGATTGTCGGGCTCGAACGGATCTGGTTTTCCACGGCCTGGGTGTTGACGAGGCCGAGCTTTTGCCCTCGGGCGAATGCCGACAGGTCGTCGCCCAGCTTCTTCAACGAACCCGAGACTTTGCCGACGAGGCCGGGCAAGCTCGCCCCCTGGGTTGCCAGGGCCGCCTCGATCATCGGCGTGGCCGTGATGTCGGGCGGGGTGATGAGGATGATCTTCGCCTTGGGGATGGGATGCCGGATTCGGGCCACGGCCGTCTTGATCGAGCCTTCGACCTGGGCGTTGATCGGGTTCGGATCGCGCAACGATTTGGCGTCGAAGACGTCGATTCGACCCCCCGACCGGACATATTCGGCCAGACCTCGCCCATAATCATTGGTGCCGATCGAGATCGTGACGACGTTGATGTCCTTGGGAGAGTACCCCGAGTTGGCCACGGTCTGGGTCAACAACCCGGGCAGCGACCGATTGGGTGATCCCAGATACTCCTCGGCAAAGGTCGTCCCACTCCCGTCGATGTTCGGCCCCGACGCGGTGGTGCCGCCCCTCGCCCAATTTTCGGCATACCCTTGGTTGCGGACTTCGCCCCGGCTGGTCGTCGAGTAAGCCCCGAAGGTCATCTGGGAGGACCGGGTCGCCGCGAGGTTTTCCACCCAGTTCCTCGCCGAGTTCCGCCCGAACGTCGTGAAGTTCGACGCCAAGGCAGACGGCGAGGTTGCCGCCGAAGGGTTCCCGAGGGGCGACGGATTTTGAAACGAATACTCGTCCGTCAAACTGTCACCCAGGGCCGCGACGACGATCGGCTGGCCCGAAGCCGGCAAAGTCCGCGACTCAACCCCCTCCACCCGAGGGCGAAGCCGGTTTGATCGCCTCTCGCAAGAGGTTTTTCTTTCAACAAGCGATGAGGTCATGGTGAAAACCAATGGATGAGCAGCGCGGACCATCGCTCGGGATCATCTGAGTCAGAAAACAATATCGTTAGTTTGTGAAATATAAGGGCTTTAGGCGATTTGTCCAACCGAGCGATCAGGAATAAGGATGAACAGCCGAGATCGGGAATCGCTCCGGCAGACTCAAATCAGCGTCGTCACCGACTGGCTGGGGCTGAAATCGGTGCCCCCGGAGTAGATGGCCTGGACCGTTTGGTTTCGATATTGGTTCACGGGTAAGGCGACCATGACCGTGCCGTTGACGATCGGGACCATGACGGGGTTGTGTCTCGAGAAGTTGAGCGTCACCTCCCCGCTGGGAAGTCCCGAGGAGGGCGTCGTGGGCACCACAGCGATGTTGAGGTTGACGTTGAACCTCGCTTTGCTGATCGAGATCAGGGTCGCGGTCGAGGTCGGGCTGGAAGCGGTGGCGATCGGATCGCCCGCGCCGTTGGTGACCAGGACGTTCGAGTTTCGGGCGTCGTTGAACCGATCGCCGCTGTAAACGGCGATGATCGACGCATTGCTCGGGAACGCCGGGGTCAAAGTCAAAGACGCCATCCCCGACCCGTCGATCGGGACCGTGGCGAGGACCCGACCCAAGGAGGCGGGGCTGGTGCTCGTCGCCGGATTGAGGGTTTCGAAGGTCACGGTTCCGGTGGGCGTCGAGTTGTCGCCCGATCCAGGAGACACCACCGCATTGAGGGCCGCATACAGATGAGTCGTGGCACCGGCCGGCGTGAACGGGGATAAGGTCACCGTCGGCGAGCCGGCGAAGGTGTAGTTGACGATGTCGGAGTTGGTCAGCGGCCTGATGACCTTCGAGCCGTACATGGCGTCGACCTTGTTGACGATCGCCTGGGCGAGCACTCCTTGGACCACCGAGCCGGGATGGAAGCCGTCGCCGACGAAGCCGTCGGTGATGTTTTGCCCGCTGCTTTTGAGGTTCACGGTCAACCCGCCGATCGTCGGCGACTTCTGGAGCTTGGCGGCGAGGGTCTGGAAGTCGATCAAACCGAACCGGTTGCGGCCGGCGAATCGCGCCAGGTCGGAGTTGAGCGCGGCGACCGACCCCGAAACCGTCCGGCCGAGGTCGGGGAAGACCGACGCCCCGGCGGCCAGCGCCGAGGCGACCACCGGCGCGACCGTGATATCGGGCGGGCTGATCACGATGATCTTGGCCTTGGGGATCGTCCGTCGGACCTCCGACACGGCGGTCTGGATCGAGGCTTCGATCCGCGAGTTGATCGGGTTCGGCTTGCCCGATTTGCCGCCGCTGAACACGTCGACCTGGCCGAGCGACTGGGCGTAGGTTGTCAACCCCTGAACGTAGTCGTTGCCGCCGATCAGGATCGTCACGACGTTGATGTCCTTGGGAGAGTACCCGGAGTTGGCCACGGTCTGGGTCACCAACCCCGGAAGTCCCTGGCCGGGCAACCCGTTGATCTGCTCCGAGAAGGTCGTCCCGCTGCCGTCGGCGGCGGGTCCCGAGGCGGTGGCGCCGGTCCTCGCCCAATCCTCGGCATACCCCTGGTTGCGGACCTCACCCAGGCCGACCGTGGAATAGGCTCCGAAGGTCGCCTGAGACGATCGGGTCTGGGCAAGGTTTTCCACCCAGTTCCGCGACGAGCTACGCCCGAGCGTGTTGATGTTCGCCGGCAACGGGAACAACGAACCCAGGGCGATGGTGTTCTCGACCGCCAGCGGGCCGTAAAATTGATACTCGTCGGTCAAGCTATCGCCCAAAGTCGCGACAACGATCGGGTGGGCCACCGCCATCAAAGTCCGAAGCTCAACCGCCTCGACGCAGGGTCGGACCCGGTTGGCTCGTCTGGTCGAACGCGGATCACGGATCGAAGGGGTCGTGAACATGGTGGTCATCGGCTCAGGGGTGACTCGCGGAAATGATGAGTGTCCCTGGAAAGATAAGGGCTTTGGGTTGTTGATGCAAATCATTCCGGAGCGACTCGCCCAAACTTTTGAGACGGGAAGATCGGGGGTCGTTCGGGCGAAACCGCGAGGTCTGACAAAAATCGGAAAGAAACTCGGTTAACGCCGAGTGGATTCGGCGATGTTATCAGCGTGAGACTTTGCGGGGCCGTGGGGAGGTGGTTGGGGTTGCACCATGTTAGTTGGGTTCGTTTGGGAGCGAAGCGATTCCGAGGAAGTTGGGTTCGTTTCGCCGGACGTATCGAGCCTCGCGCCCCAGCCTTGGGTTCGTTTGTGATCGAAGGTGTTCGATAGAGTTGGGTTCGTTTGGGAAAATTGATCGAAGCTTGGTTTGTGAAGGGTTTCGCTACAGGGTTGTGGCTCGGCTATCATCGAGTCGGAAAAGCGAGACCGGTCGATCGAGGTGGTCCGGTTTCCGTGATGACGTTTCGGGCGGCCGGTCGGATCGGGAAGCGAAACAAAGGGGGCGAGATGCGGAAGCGTCGGCGAGCGGGTTGGTTCGAGGTTGGGTTCGTTTGGCTAGGCGCCGGTCTTTTGACCGGGTTGGGCGATGCTCGCTTGGCCGAGGGGCAAGATCGGGTCAAGACGATGCCGGGTTATGCCCGCTATGATTCGGTCCGGAAGAACGCTGGCGGCGCGGTGAAGTCGGGCTTCGTGTCGGGGAGTTGGCGCGACGGCGGGCGGGCGTTCGCCTTCCGCCGCGACGGTAAGACCTTCCGGTTCGAGGTCTCCAGTCGGCATCTTTACGAAGCGCCGGGCGAACCCAAACCCGAAGGGGTCGAAAGCCGAGGGCCGGACCAAGTCCCTGGTCGACCCGAGCAACCTCCGGGGGTGGGCCGGGGGCGGCAAGCCGACTCTGCGCTTTCGCCCGACAAGACGCTCAAGGCCACCTACCAAGACCGGAACCTCTATGTCTCCGACCCCAACGGGCTGGTCGAGGTGGCGATCACCACCGATGGGAGCGCCTCGAAGCGGACCAAGAACGGCAAGGCAAGCTGGGTTTACGGCGAAGAACTGTATCAAACGACCGCGTTCTGGTGGTCGCCCGACAGCAAGAAGCTGGCGTACTACCGGTTCGACGAGTCGCCCGTCACCGACTACTACCTCCAACTCGACCAGACCGAGATTCAGGACAAGCTCGACGTCGAAGCCTACCCCAAGGCGGGCTCGCCGAATCCGGTGGTCGAGTTGTTCGTCCACGACCTCAAGACCAAGAAGGCCATCGCGGTCGACATCAGGGACGGTAAACCGTTCGAGGACGAGGTCTTGGGCCACTACGTCTACAACGTCCGCTGGTCCCCCAACGGCAAGGAGCTGCTCTTTTACCGGACCAACCGCCACCAGAACATCTTGGAGTTTGTCGCCGCCAACCCTGAGACCGGCAAGTGCCGGGTGGTCGTCCGCGAGGAGTGGCCAGCGAGTTGGATCGAGAACAACCCCGAGTACCGCTTCCTCAAAGACGGCCACCACTTCCTCTGGGCCACCCAGCGGAACGGGTTCAAGAACTACCTGGTCTGCGACCTCGGGGGCGATACCCCGATCCCGCTGACCAAGAACGAGTTCGACGCCGACAAGCTGGTCCGGGTGGATGAGGCCTCGGGTGTGGTCGACTACCTCGCCCACGACGGCGATAACCCGATGAAGCTCCAACTCCACCGGGTCAAGCTCGACGGCTCGGGAGACCGTCGACTGACCGACCCCACCTTGCACCACACTGTTGACGTCGCTCCCGATGGCAAGCACTTCCTCGACGTGGTGCAAACCCACGACCAGCCGATTAAGTCTCGCGTCGTCAACGCCGAGAGCGGCGAGATCCTCGCCACCCTGGCCGAAAGCGACCTGACCAAGTTCGACGCCCTTGGGCTCAAGAAGGTCGAGCTGTTCAGCTTCAAGGCGGCCGACGGCAAGACCGACCTCCACGGGATCTTGCACAAGCCGTCGAACTACAACCCCGACGTCCAGTATCCCGTCCTGGTCTCGGTCTACGGCGGTCCCGAAACCAACGGGGCCTCGGAGTCGTTCATCAGCCCGAACCCGTTGACCGAGTACGGGTTCTTGATGGTCACGCTCGACGCCAGGTCGGCCTCGGGGCGAGGCAAGGCGACCCTCGACTCGATCTACCTGAAGCTCGGTCAGACCGAGATCGACGACATCGCCGCCGGGATTCGCTCGCTCAGGGGCCGGAAGGATGTCGACTCGGGCCGGGTCGGGATCTTCGGGACGTCGTACGGCGGGTCGACCTCGCTCTTGTGCCTGCTCCGCTACCCCGACGTGTTCCAAGCCGCGTGCGCGTCGTCGGGCGTGACCGACTTCCGCCACTACGACACGATCTACACCGAGCGCTACCTCCGGACCCCCGGCGAGAACAAGGCCGGCTACGACGCCTTCAGCGCGATCAACAAGGCCGCCAACCTCAAAGGCCGCTTGATGGTCTATTACGGGACCGCCGACGACAACGTCCACCCCAGCAACAGCTTGCAACTCATCAAGGCCCTGGTCGCCGCAGGCAAAAGCTTCGAGGTCCAGGTCGGCCCCGACCTCGGCCACTCCTCGATCCCCCGCGACCGGATGATGGAGTTCTTCCTCGACGCCCTCGTCATCGACAAGCCCTAATGTGCCAAATCATTCTAGCCACGGATGGAACACGGATAAATCAGGTTTGATATTTCTTATCCGTGTTCCATCCGTGTTTCATCCGTGGTTAAGAGGGTTTTCGATTTGATCAAACTTGGGGCAGGCTTCCGGCCAGGAAGGTGGTCGAGAAGTTGGTCCCGGCGGCTCCTCCGACGACCCCGACGAGTTTGCGACCCGAGGTGTCGATAATTCCTGTACTCGTGTTGCCGACGACCACCAGGGCGTAGTACTGGGTGGGGTCGAGCGACCTCGACGGGGTCAGGGTCGCGGAGTTGGTCGAGGCGGAGTAAACGGCGGTGGCGAAAGCGATCGGGCTGTCGCTGGAGGTGATGGCTCGCGCGGTCTTACCCAAGGCGTAGAGCCGGTAGTTCGCCCGGTTCGTGGCCGAGCCTTGGGTGATCGCCGAGTTGAAGTTGACGACCAGTTGCGCGTTGGACCTTGTGCCCGAAACGCTGGTGACGCTCGGCCCGCCGGCGACGCTCAATGTGACTTGCGAGAAGACCGGGGCGCTGCCCGGTGATCCGGTCGCCACGACGGCGGCGGAGTTGACCAGGCCCACCGGGTTGGCCTTGGGCACGACGGTCAGCACCAGCGTGGCCGAAGCCCCGGCGGCGATCGTCCCGAGGTTGCTGGTGATGGCGTTGTTGCCGAACGTCGGCTGGCTCCCTTGGCTGGCGGCGGCGGAAATCAGGGTGACGCCGCTCGGGATCGAGTCGACCAGGACCACTCCGGTCGCGGGGCCGGTCCCCGTGTTGGTGACGGTCAGGGTGATCGTCTCGGACTTGCCGGGGACGCCTACGGTCGGGTTGACCGCCTGGGTCAAGCCCAAGGCGGCGATTCCCGAGCCCGCGATCGGCAGCGTGGAGGTGGCGGAGTTGTTGCTGGGGATCGGGTCGATTTGGTTGCCCGCGACGTTGGCCGAGTTGACGAGCGACCCCGTCGAGCTTGCGGTCGGCGAGATGATGACGGTGATCGTCGCCGAAGCCCCCGAGGCGATCGACCCGAGGTTGTCGGTGATCAAGGTCCCCCGGATCGTCGGGGCGCCCCCTTGGCTCGGGGTCACGCCGACGAGGGTGGCGTTGGAGGGCAAGAAGTCGTTGACCGTGACGTTGCTCGCCGAGCTGGCGCCGTTGTTCTTGACGGTCAAGGTATAAGTGAGGTTTGACCCGATGCTCGGAGTCGAGGTCGACGGGGCGATGGTGATCGCCAGGTCGGCTGTCGGGGCGGGGACGGGTCCGACGGTGAAGGTCTGGGTGGACTGGTTGTTCGCATAGGTCGGGTCGGGCGTGGTCGCGAGAACTCCCGCCGTGTTGCTGACGGTCCCATTGACCGAAGCGTTCGCCTCGATCGTCACCGACTCCGATGCCCCGGGAGCAAGGTCTCCTGCCTGGACGATCGCGACGTTGCCGCTGGTCAACGAAGCGGTTCCAGGGTACGAGGTGAACACCGCGTTGATCAGGCTCGTCGCCAGAGCGTCGGTGAAGACGACGTTCCGAGCCGTGATCTTCCCATTGTTGGTGATGATCGAGGTGATCGTGACGATCCCGCCGTTGCTCACGTTGGGCGACGAAACCGTTTGCACGATCCCCAGGTCCGCCGAGGCGAGGTTGTTGGGGAACGCGCTTGAGAATCCCGAGGTCGAGCCCGAACCGTCGGTCGTGGTCGCCGTGATGATCGGGTTCGACCCGAGCGGTCCATTCAAGAGCTTCGAGAAGCTCCCGATCCCGCCGGGGCCGATCGTCACCGTCGCCGTGCCGAGGTAGGCTTGCCCCTGGCCGAACCCCGAAGCGTCGGCGACCGAGTTGCCGTAGAGATCAACCTGGTAGACCTCGCCGGGGGTTCCGCCGAAGACCCCGGAGATCGTCGAAGAGGAAGCGGTCGAGGTCGCCGAGGTGATCGCCAGAAATGTCGGGGACGGGGCGCCGGTTCCCGCCAGGTCGATCCCGAGCTTGCCGTTGCCCGCTATGCTGTTGCCCCGGATCGACAGCCCGGTATAGGCGCCCAGCGTGTTGGCCACGGCGACCCCCGCCCCGGCGTTGCCGTCGATGACGTTGGCCGCGCCGGAGATGAGCCCGCCGATGGTGTCGTCGAGGGTCAGGGGCAAGGTCGGCGCGGGTGCCGAGCCGGTCGGGGGGGCAAGGATGATGCTGATCCCGTTGCCGCCGTTGCCGAGCGGCCCGCCCGCCGGGCTCCCGATCGCGTTCCCCTGGACCGAGTTCCCCCCGTTGAAGTCGAGGATGATCCCGCTCCCGGTGTTGCCCGAAACCACGTTGCCCGACCCCGGCGCGGTCCCTCCGATCGTCGAGCCGTTCAGGTGGAGCGACATCCCGACCGCGTTGGGCAGGGGGGTGTTCCCGTTGGCCCCCACGCCGACGAAGTTGCCTTGGACGGTGTCGTTGACGCCGGTCAGGTCAAGCCCGGTCCCGCCGCCCATGCCGATCTTGCCGCTGGCCGCGATGACGTTCCGGGCGACGGAGATGGTCCCGCCGATCGTGGTGTTGTTGGCCGCGAGGAAGATCCCGTAGCTGTTGCCGATCGACGAGTTCCCCGAGATGTCCGTCCCGATCAAGTTCCCCGCGATGGTCGAGTTGGCGACGGTCCCGGCGATCCCGATCCCGTTGCCCGAGATCAGGTTCTCCACCCCGGAGATGGTCGCGTTGCCCGAGGTCGAGCTGCCCGACCCGGTCACCATCCCGGTGATCGTCCCGCCGATGGTGATGCCGGTGATCGAGTCGGCGCTTGCCGGGGCGCCGAGGGTCCCGAAGTAGATCCCGTAGACGTTGTCGACGGCGGTCTTGCCCGAGGCATTGGTGCCGATCAGGTTGCCTTGGACGCCGTTGTTGCTCGAAGTCCCGGTGAAGTCGACCCCGATCCCGGTGAGGAAGTTGGGGCCGACGTTGCCCGAGATCAGGTTGCCCGACCCGGCGGAAGGGCCGCCAATGCTGTTGCCCGACGCCGAGGCGACCGTGACTCCGTGGAGGTTGCCAACCGACCCTTCGCCCGAAACGTCGGTGCCGATCCGGTTCCCGACGACCCGGTTCAAGGTCGCCCCGGCGCCGTCGATCAAGATCCCGTCGACCTTGTTGCCGGAGATCAAGTTGGGCGTTTCCCCGGCCAGGATCGGCCCGCTGTTTCCGATCGTGTTGTTGGACGACTTGAGCTCGATCCCCACGACGTTCGGCCTCGCCGTGACCCCGTTCGGGTCGATCCCGAGGTAGTCGTTGATGAAGGTGTCGCCGCCGCCGTCGTTGACCAGGATGCCGCGACCGCCGCCGTTGGTCCCCGAGCCGAAGTTGACGATCGAGAGGTAGCGGACGGTGCTCCCGCCCGGCCCCAGCAGCGTCAATCCGTCCGCCCCGGCACCGGCGTTCGTGCCGTCGATGACGATGGCCGGGGGTCCTCCCGACTCGATCGCGCCCGGCGTGCTCGTCGGCCCGTTGATCTGGACCGGCCTGGTGATCGCAGGCAAAGCCGATTGGAGCGCGATCGTCCCTCGGACGCCGAACGCGATCGAGTCGGTCGTGCTCGTGTCCGCGTTCACCCTGGCGATGACGTCCCGGAGCGAATCAGTCCCCGAGTCGCTCGTGTTCATCACGGTGAAGGTGGCCAGCAACTCGCGGCGTTCCAAAGACTCCAATTGAGGCCGACGATTCCGATTCCTTGAAGACGACCGAGCAATCCGTTTGTGTCGACCCAACATCGTCGATGCGCTCCAGGGTGTGGTTTTCGAGGTGCGTTCGCCGAGAGAGGCCCCAATCAAATCCACCGCTCTGCCCCAACGTCTTGGTTGGAGATCCGGCATAAATTGATGCGTGAGGCGGCCCGCACCGAGTCGCCAGTGTAGTGATCCATCCCTCTGATTTCAAAGGGTTTGCCGGAGACTTGGCAAATTGGACACGACCTTGACACCACCCGGAGCGATCACCGAGGGACTAATGGAGCAAGATCGAGCGAGGCGTGAGGTGGGAGGGGATCAGTCGGCGAGGGCCGGGGTCAAAGCGTCTCGGAGCTTCTGGAAGGCTCGGGTCTTCTCGTTGCTGACGGTCTTCGGGGCGATCCCCCACTGGTTGGCGATCTCGGCGGGGCTTTCCCCTTGCAGGGTCGCCTGGATAAGCGCAGCTTCTCGGGGGCTGAGCGACTGCGAGATCGCCTCCTGGACGGTGCTTTTCCAGTCGCTTTTCGTGCCGTCGAGGCGGGTGGTCGAGGCGGCGTCGACCCCGTCGAGGGGTTGAAAGCTCCGCTCGCGCTGGGCTCGCTTCTTGACGGCGTCGACCGCCCGGAAGAAGTCGGGACCTTCGAGGGTTTCGCGGCTCAAGACGTCTCGGATGCCGAACTGGCCGATCTCGCCGAGGAGCGAGTCGAACCGGTCGCGTCCCAGGGTCTGCAAGAGCGAAGCGTACACCGCCTGGGTGCAGTCGTCATGCCCCTGGGCGGAAATCCCGGCGCGGAACCAGGCCCGACCGAGGTATCGGTCCATCTGGGCCAGCCCCGAAGAAACGTCCGCCGGGTTGGCCAGGGCCTGGACTTGGGCCGACCCGATCAGGTCGACGAGTTGCGACGCGACGAGCGCGGCGTCCCAGGCGCGGTGCTGGGCGTCGGTCGGCCCGACGTCGAGGTCGGACGGGGCGACCAGGGCGGTCGGGTCGTAAGCCAATCCAAGAGGGGCTTCGGCCAGGGCACTCAACAGCGCGAGCGCTTCCAGGGATTCGACCCCCGGTCGGTACGATCGTCGCCGTTTGCCCCGCTCTTGACCGCTCACAGATTCGACTCTCGATTCCTTGAGACCTGACACGACGACACGAAAATTCGCAAATGACCGGATCAAGGCGCTGGACAAATATAATCCAGATCGACCCGAGCATCGAGATCAACTTGGGTGATGACAGCCTCGTCACCGGCGTCCATTTCTGGTCGTCGCCATCGCTGCTTGACCTGGCGGGTGGGTCCGGCCGACCTTGCCCTCCGACGCTCAAGGCTTGTCTGCCGCAAGTTGGAATGTCGCTACCTTGATCATCGTCAACCGATGAGGTGCGACTTGAAGAGATTTATCGATTACCCCGATTTTATCGGAAAGCGGAGTTCGATGTTCGGTCGATCTCTTCTTTTTCAACTTAGGACGCCAACTCGTCGTTGGCGACCTGATCTGTCAAGTTTTCTCGGAAACGAGGCTCGATTCAAACCCGCTCGGGCATCGCGAACCGATTCGAATACTCGCGACCGAGCAAGGCGTTGGCCTCGGGGTCGTTGGGGAAGGATTCGGTCGAGGCGTCGAAGCGAAGCTTTCGGCCGACCCGCTGCGAGATGTTCCCGACATGGCAGAGCCGGGTGCTGAGGTGACCAACTTCGATGTCGGCGTTGGGAGTGGCCCGGCTTCGGACGCAATCGACGAAGTTGGCCAGGTGGGCGCCGAGGCCCGCCGTCGCCTTGCCTCCGGCCTTGGCCCCGCCTTCAACTTTCCAGCCCCCTTCGTCGACGATCAGGACCCCCTTGTCGCCGTAGAACGCGATCCCGAACCCCGAGCCTTCGATCGGGTGCTTGTCCCACAACCGATGCTCCCAGACGAGGCAGGCCTGGGGGAACTCCCAGGTGACGAGCTGGGTATCGGGGACTTCGCGGTCGCGGTAGACGTAGTTGCCTCCGGTCGAGGCGACGGTCAGCGGAGCGTCGACCCCCAGTCCCCATCGGGCGACGTCGAGGCCGTGAATCCCGTTGTTGCCGAGTTCGCCCGTCCCCCAGTTCCAGAACCAGTGCCAGTTGTAGTGAAACCGGTTGGTCATGAACGGGCGGTCGGGGGCGGGGCCTTGCCACATCGCGTAATCGACCCCAGAAGGCACCGGAGCCGAGGCGGGCGGGCCGATGGGAAGCCGCTCCTTGAAGATCCAGGCTCGGGCCATCCCCACCGTCCCGATCCCGCCGCCTTTGAGGTGGGCGATGGCTTCCTGGACGTGCGGCATGCTCCGGCGCTGGATTCCCATCTGGACGACCCGGCCATACTTCCGGGCGGCCTCGATCATCCGCCGCCCTTCGACGACGTTGTGGCTGGCGGGCTTCTCGGTGTAAACGTCCTTACCCGCCTGGCACGCCATGACGGTCATCAAGGCATGCCAGTGGTCGGGGGTGGCGACGACGACGGCGTCGACCTCGCGGTCGTCGAGCAGTTTCCGGAAGTCCTTCTCCACCCGAGGCGTCGCCTGCCCCGACTTCTCCAGGGCCTTGAGCGTTGGGGGGATCGAGGCGTCGTCGACGTCGCAAACCGAGACGACCGAAACATCCGACCGCTTGGAGAACGCCCCGGCCAGTTCCGCCCCTCGTCCCCTGGTCCCGATCACCCCGAGGCGAACCCGGTCATTGGCCCCGATCGGGCGTCCCCAGGCGGAACTCGTTGACGCGATCACCGAACCCGCCACGCCCAGGAATGTCCGACGATTGAATGGAGGAGTCATCGTGGGTTGGCCTTCGAGGTAACTAGCTGTTGTTTAAAACGCAATTACATCTGACCTAAGTCCGTCGTCGAACGCAACTCAATTTTTGCCCGCCGGCTTTGCAGCCTTGAACTCGTCGGCAGTCATTTTTTTTATACTCCGATCGAGCAGGAGAACGTAACCGCCTTGTTCTGGAACCTTTTTTTGGTAAGCCAAAATCTCGGGAGCGCTCACCCCACTAGGTTCTTCACCCGTATCGGGAAGTTTAGCTCCCCAGTTGACGATGACGTTTCCGTCCTTAATGGCGACGACACCTCTCGGGCTGTTCCGCTCCATCGTGGTCGCTTCTTTTGCACTATTGGGTGGGCGTCCTTTGAGAAGCTGGTAAGAGCGATACGCCTCGCCCACCTCGGTTAATACAATCCCGTCTTCGGGATTCTCCGAAGTTATTGGTGTCGATCCGGAGCCACAGCCGATTGTTGTCACCAAGCTCAGGCCGCACAGCACAAGGGCCACCAGATTTTGAAGATGATTCATGAGATAGTCTTTTGGGGGCGGAAAGAAGAAGCGACACCGGGAGTTGTGTCGCTAAATCCCTTGATAGATCATCGGCGACTAGGGTGGTTAGACGCAGGATCAATACTGATCCGCGCTCACGATTTCACCGCCAGCCTTTGTCCCGAGCGCGTACCAGACGGTCCCGTTGATCGTGTTTTTGATGAACTTGACCGACCCATCGGCGAAGGCAGTGTTCACGCCGCCAGGGTGGGTGCTTCGAGCGGCAGTATGTGCCGATGCGAATGAACCGTCACCGCAATCCCAAAGCTTGTAATTGGGCACCACGGTGTGGCTATACCAGCCGGTCATCGGCAAGTCTCGGTAGTACTCCTGGCCTCGATAGCGAATCCGAATCCCTGGAAAAGTTGCACAGGAACTGGGAGGAACGACCCGCTCAGCAGCGGAGAAGGCTGCACCGAGGACATAAACATTGACCAGGTCGGGGATCGGGATCTCGGCAGCGGTGTTCTGGATGGCTCTGGAACGCACCGTTTCCGAATACATGGCGGTGTTGCTGGTTCCGTCGGTAATTTCGGCCAATTTTGTCCCGGTCACTTTCAAATAATCCGGGTTGGGTGTACTTGCCGCCGCCGGTGGGGAGGCCAAGTATTGCGAGGCGCCGGTGTTGATGTTCGCGTTGTAAAGACCCAGGCGGCTGCTGATACTTTCCTGAGAACCCCCATTGCCGATCTCGACTGCGGCGGTCCCTCCGGTGCTCGCGAAATAATTGCTGAATCCGAGTGACCCTGAGCCGCTGTTGAGTCGGGCGCTTGTGGGATCGGAAGGGCAGATGTAAGTGGAGATCAGGAGAGTTTGCGCGGTGTTGTTCGCCTCGGTCGAGCCGAAACGGTTGATGTTGATGTGAAAGTTGAACGTGTTGAACGCGGAACCCTGCTCGATGAATTGGAGCAACTGGGCCTGAACATTGACTCGCCCGCCCCCTCCCTGAACAGGATCGTCGGCGTAGGGGCCATAGGCTGGGGGCAGATTCGAGTAGGTCGACTCAAAATTAGCCGAACCAAGGCCCATCTGCTTGAGGTTGTTGACGCACTGGCTCCGCCTGGCGGCCTCTCGGGCGGCCTGGACGGCGGGCAAAAGCAGGGCGATCAGGACGGCGATGATGGCGATGACGACGAGCAACTCGATGAGGGTGAAGCCGCCGCGACGAGAAGGCATGCGCATGAATAGAACTCCGACATGGACAATGACGATGAGGAGCGATCGCCGAGCCGTTGACGCTGGGCGGGAGGGAAATTGAACGATCTGAGAATCAGCCCGAGTTGATCGGATCAAACCCAAGCGAGAACCGCCCTGGGTGCGGCTCGCATCCCCCTGGAGTCGATCCTGGACGAATCGGAATGCTGACGATCGAGCCGACGAGATATCAGAAAATTAGATACCTCGAAGTCTCAAGGAGTTAATCCTTGCATGTTGAAGGTGGAGATTTCAAGCGGAATTTCTCGGGTGCGGTCGAAAAACAGCACAAGTCCAGGCTGACTGAACTAGAATCGTCGCCGGTTCGCATGTTAATCTTTGTCATTGGTCCGGGAGACCGCATCCCTCGGCCGGTCTCCTCGCGGCGCGGGCATCTTCCGGGGACCTCGTGCCTGGCCGGCGCCATCGGTCGGGGAAGACCGGCCGATTTTCGCGGAATGGCCACAATATCTTGCGTCGAGGGCGAATCCGTCTTGAATGGGTTGAATCAAGAAGGGTTCGATCATCGAACCGCCCTGAGCCGTCCGTCGTCGCGATGGTCGCGGTTCTAAGTTCGGGACGAGTCCAGTCGATGTGGACTAATTACCAGCCACAAACAGTGGGAGGTCTTGATGTCGATCGAAGAACGGTCGGTCGCGGCGGAGTTGGACCAAGCTTCGCCCGGAGCGGTGGGACTGGTCGAGACGGTCGACGGGTTCCCGATCGCCGTCGATGAGCCGGAACCTCAAGCCAGGCCAACAGCCCTGCCGGTCGAAGGGGCCGATCGGGTGGCGTCGGTCGACGTGATCCGGGGGGTCGCGCTGATGGGCATCTTGGCGATGAACATCGTTGGGTTCGGCTGGCCGGGTGCGGTCTACAGCATCCCGATCATGGCCCCAGATTACGACCAGGCCGACATGATCCTCTGGGGGTTCAACCACCTCGTCTTCGACACCAAGATGATGACCCTGTTTTCGATGCTCTTCGGAGCCGGGCTGGTCCTGATGACGGACCGGGCCGAGGGGCGGGGGGCGAAGCTTGCCTGGGTGTATTATCGCCGGGTCTTCTGGCTCCTGGTCATCGGCCTGATCCACGCGTACCTGATCTGGGACGGCGACATCCTCGTCATGTACGCCTTGTGCGGGTTCTTCCTCTATTTCGCCCGGAGGTGGTCGCCAAAGACGCTGATCATCGTGGGAACTTGCCTCAGCCTGCTGATGGTCCCGCTCCTGCTCGGATTCCGGCTCGTCGGCGTCCCTTACATGAGGGGTAGGGCGGAGCGGGTCGAGGCGCAGGTCAAGGCGAAGGAGAAGCCCAGCGATTGGAACCAGAAGGTCCACGACGCCTGGAAGGAGATGTCGAAGTCCGAGATGCCCAAGCGAGAGAACTTCCTCAAGGATATCGCCACCCACCGAGGAAGCTACGGCGGGATCGTCAAGGATCGGGCCTCGCAACTGGTCTGGGGGCAGACGATCGGATTCCTCCTCTTCGGCTGGTGGTTCGCGGGCGGACGGATGCTGATCGGGATGGGGCTGATGAAGCTCGGGGTTTTCGCGGCCCGCCGCTCGAAACGTGCCTACCTGACCATGATGGCGATCGGCTACGGGGTTGGACTGCCGATCATGCTGTTCGACGCGATCCACGAGTCGAGCAACGGCTTCTACCTGGGCCGACAGCTCTGGCACTCGCTCGACGGCTGGCCGTTGCTGACGATCTACGGGAGCCTGCCGGTCGTCTTCGGGCACATCGGCCTGGTGATGCTGGTCTGCCAAAGCGGCGCATTGCCCTGGCTCACTCGACGGCTGGCCGCGGCCGGGCGGATGGCCCTGAGCTGCTACCTGTTCGACTCGATCGTCTGCTCGACCCTCTTCTACGGCTATGGCTTCGACCTCTACGCCACGCTCCACCGGCCGCTCCTCTACGCGGTCGTCCTGACAATCTGGACGGCGCAGCTCCTGGTCTGCCCGATCTGGCTGGAGCGGTTCCGGTTCGGCCCCGCCGAGTGGCTCTGGCGGTCCTTGACATACTGGAAACCCCAGCCGATGACGCCCAGGCCCGCCCCATCCATGCCCGGGATCGCCCTCGGTTGATCTTCCAAGTTGGTTCGAAAAAAGCAGGCCACACAGTATTCCTGTGTGGCCTCAAACCAAATTGGCTCATGTTGGCCATTCGGTGCCGGGGTGTTTTTTGCTCAAACCGAACTGACAGTCTCGCTTGGCCTCTCTCAGTCGGCTCCCGGATGGCAGCGAGTGGCCGACTCGACACCCAGTAACGCCCG
>JAABUX010004454.1_pt1 | contig 17745 bp, 15 predicted proteins | sample 5561851 | NCBI WGS metagenome assembly JAABUX01 (sample SAMN10711883, study PRJNA513361) | rock metagenome | isolation source: Antarctica rocks | place: Antarctica: Victoria Land, Richard Nunatak red sandstone | collected 2016-01-03 | reverse complement strand
GTAGCCGCGCACTTTTTGCAGGTTTTCGTCGCTCTGGAAGGCCAGCACCAGCAGGTCCAGCAGCCACGAGCGGACGACGCTGCCGTAGCGCCATGCAGACGCGATTTTGGTCAAATCCAGCTTATACTCGCTGGCATGAAGGATGTCAAAGCCTTCGCCGTAAGATTGCAGCATCCCGTATTCAATGCCGTTATGCACCATCTTAACGTAATGGCCCGACCCGGAAGCGCCCGTGTAAACATAGCCGTCTTTGGGGGCAAGCGTTTTGAAGACCGGCTCGCAGAACTTGGCCGCGTCCGGGTTGCCGCCGTACATCAGGCAGTAGCCTTCTTTCAGTCCCCACACGCCGCCGGAGGTGCCGCAGTCAAGGTAGTGGATGCCAGATTCTTCCAGCGCTCTGCCCCGATGCACAGAGTCTTTGAAGTACGAGTTGCCGCCGTCAATAATGATGTCGCCTTTGCCCAGTACGGCTTTCAGCTTGTCGATGGTTTCATCCACCGGCTTGCCCTGCGGAACCATGATCCAGACAACTTTGTGCTCTTGCTTCTGGTTTTTGACCGCTTCGCCGAGGTCGGTGACGCCTTTGCCGCCTCGCTTCTCCACTTCCGGCATTTTCGCCGGGTCCGTATCATAGCCATAAACGGTGTGTCCGTCCGCGGCCAGCCGCTCCAGCATGTTCATACCCATGCGTCCGAGGCCAACAATTGCGATCTCCATGCAAACGCTCCCTCCGGGCAAGCCCGTGTTTTTTGTCAGTCTAACTTAGTCAGGTTCGTTATTCCCCGCCCTATTCGTGTCTAACCCAGAAAACTCCTTCCGAGTTCACTATTCACGCAAAAAAGCCCGGAGGCTTCCACGGAAGCCTCCGGGCCTTTCCTGTAACTGTCAACCCTGGCGCTCTGCTCCAGCAGGAAGGACGGGAATAAGCGTCTTTAACTCCTTGCTTAACTCCTTGTAGGCTAGTGCGCTCGAACGCTCTCGCAGTAGGTTCAGTTGACGATCCGATTCCTGCATGTCTATCCCATCGTGTACGCTTTCACTGCACTGCCGGCAGTACCAGCCCGGCATCTCAAAAGTCGCCGACAGCCCATTGTAGTGGAGGGTCATCGGCCTAATGTCCCGCGTCAGAGAATGCCCGCACTCAGGGCAAGTTTGTTCATCCATTGTCTTCTTCCTATTATGCTTCTTCTTATGCTTCTTCCTGCTCGGTAATCCGAACGGAAAGAAGCAGGACGTTTGGGTACTGGAAGCAGTAGAAGACGATGAGGGGCGGGTTCCGCTCAGTGCCCTGAATGCGCCAAGCGTAAATAGGCAGGGGAACGGCCCGTCCGGTTGGGATGCCTTTTTCGGGGAAGTGCCGCAGTGCGAGAAAGAGAGCTTGGAGAATGTCTTCCGCGACTTCTTGTTCAGGAACAGCCGCCCGCAATTCTTCGTTGAAGCGTTCCTGCTTCTTAATTTGGTAGGTTAAGGCTGCCATCCCTTCTGCCTCCATGCACTTCTGCTCAAGCGCAGAGAAGTTCCTCGACGCCGGTCATGTCGAGTTCCTGCGCCCATTGGCGCTCCTGGGCAGTCAGGGGGGTTGACCGCAAGACTGCGGTGCTATAGGGGATGATTTCGCCTTCTTCGGCCAGTTCCCAGCCGGTAAATTGATGAGAAAGTTCGCTGATTTCCATTCCGTTGTGTCCTTTGAGTGTCCGCATGACATAATCCACCAAGGCAATCTCCTGGCCTGAAAAACGGGCCAGGTTTGCTTCGCGCAAGGCGAGCGGCCTTTTTTGTACGCGCCCGAAATAGCTGCGCTTTGCCACTGCGAGCTGCTGCGCTGTCTGCATGTCGTTCAGGAGTGGCAGCATTACACGCGGCGCAGGACCGTTCTTTAGCTTTTGGTATTCCTGTCCAGTGATGGAAACGCCATGCTCTATGTAAGAAAGAAAATCGCTGAAAAACAGCAGCTTATTCAGTTTAATGGAGCCAAAGGCTTCGTCGGTTTCGGAGGCTTTGCAGACATAAAGCACGAGTTCGCGCAGCTTGTCTGCGCCATCCAGGTGGGTAGGTAATTTCATGGAGCGCTCCTGCGAGTCGGCTGAGAGAGATCAGTGGAACTCCATTCTCGCGGCTGATCCAAGTTCCTATCCTCTCAGTTTGCCTAGCGAACTTCTGTTCGCTTTCAAGTTTACATTCGCTATTATACACCAGTTTACCTTGAAACTATCTGACTTAGGGAACAATAAAATTCGCGCAGCGGAAGACCGTCCATCGGCTGTTTTCCCTAACTGCCATGCCGCCAGCCTGGGTGAACACCGCATTGGGGTCAAGGCTGGTAATGCGAACGGTTCGGTGATGCTGGTAGCCTGGTGTCAAGGGCGCGGGGCCAGGCGTAGGCTGCCACTGGTAGGGACCTGTCACTTCGGCTGTCAGTTGCTTTCCTTGTTTAGAAGACACAATGACCAAATCCCCAATTTGCATGTCGTGGTAGAAGCGCCAGAGGCTGGCACCGCCGAAACCGGAATTGGTTCGCGTTGGGTCAATCTGGTGCAGCACACGGGAAATGTCGGAACCGAAGCGGTAGGCGGATTGGCTTAGGTCGCCAGTCTCACCCCAGCCGAGCCAAATCTGTCCGGTTTTGCGAATGAGTGCGACTACATCCGCCGCGTTTTCGTGATGGGCGATCAGCCGCCAAACATTTGCCATGTAGTTTCTCCTTAACCTGCTGCACATTCAAGCCTTTCAGAGCGATAAACTTACTTCTGAATTATCGGGAATTGGGGCTGAACGCCTGCTTGAAGTATACCACAGAAAAGAAAGAAGGGCGGGACAAGAGGGCAGGGGCAAGCCCTGCCCCTACATAATCCAGAAGTGCGGGGTTAGTAGCCTTTGACGAGGCGCTGGAAGTTTTCGCGGTCAATGGCGCGGGAGGCGGCTTCGTCGAAGGTGACGGTGCCGTTGCGGTGCAAATCAGAGAGGACGCGGTCCATGGCCTGCATTCCGTACTGCTGGCCGGTTTCGATGACCGAGTAAATCTGGTAGGACTTGCCCTCGCGGATGAGATTTCGCAGGGCGCTGGTCGCCACCATGATCTCAATGGCGGCGACGCGCCCGCCGCCGATCTTGGGCACAAGCTGCTGGGCAACAACGGCTTCAATGCTGGTGGAAAGCTGAATGCGGATCTGCTCCTGCTGATGGGCGGGGAACACGTCTACAATGCGGTCAATTGTCGCCGGGGCCGACCGGGTGTGGAGCGTGGCGAATACCAGGTGGCCGGTTTCAGCAAGCGTGATGGCGGCGGCGATTGTTTCGAGGTCACGCATTTCGCCGACCAAAATGACGTCCGGGTCTTCGCGCAAGGACGCCCGCAGGGCATTGGTGAACGAGTCGGTGTCCGTGCCAAGCTCGCGCTGGTTGACCATGCTCTTTTTGTGGTTGTGCAGGTACTCAATCGGATCTTCAATCGTCAGAATGTGCGCCTCGCGCTCCGAGTTGATGATGTCAATCAAAGACGCAATCGTGGTGGATTTGCCGGAACCCGTCGGTCCCGTCACCAAAACCAGGCCCGAATGCTTCTGAGTAAACGACCGGCAGACTGCCGGCAGCTTGAGCTGCTCCATGCTCGGCACGACATTAGGAATGACGCGCATCGCACCGCCGACCGACGACCGCTGGCGGTACACATTGAACCGGAACCGTCCCGCCCCTTTGACCCCGTGCGAGAAGTCCAGCTCATGCGTGCGCTCGAACTTTGTGATCTGCGTCTCGTTGAGAATGTCAAAGATAATCCGCTGCGTTGCCCGCTCATCCGCCTTTTCAAACGGCAACGGAACCAGCTTGCCGTCTTTGCGGACCATCGGCGGCAGTCCTACCGACAGGTGCAGGTCGGACGCGCCTGACTCGACTGTCAGCTTCAGCAGCTCGTCAATGTGAACGTCGCCCAGCGCCCGGATTTCCCCGCCGACGACCATGCGCGAAGCGTTCTCGTCAAAGTCTCCTCCGGCCAGTGCGCCGGAAAGAAAATCGCGAGCGGACAGCGTGGTTTGGACGCTTGACGCATCGCTGAGCGCGGCAAGATCGCTCCCCAAAAAACTTTGCAGGGCCGGCGACTCAGGCTCAAGCGCCGGGCCGGACGAAACGCTTTTGAGCAGGCTGTCCAGCTTGCCGCCGGTTCCGCCGGAGATGTCCACGGAAGTCTGGGACTTCGCGCCATTCTTGGCGAACGGCAGCGGGGTCTCGCCCGTCGCTTTTGCGCGGGTTTCCGCTTCTTCCGCCTCGGCACGCGCCGCAATCAACAAATCCACGCTGTCGAATGTTTCGGCGACACGCGCCGAAAAATCTCCGAAATCTTCCGGCGTGTCATGGGCCGACGGCACCGGGCCGCTCTGATAGAGGCTGGAAAGCCCGGCGCTGCCCAGCGGCAGCAAGTCTTCGTTGTTGTTGATCATAAGTTTTTTCCTGGACCACGGATTGAAATCCGTGGCTAAGACTTTATTAGGGTGAAGGGCGCTTCGCGCCGGCTGTCCTGCGGACAGAGGATGAGCCTATTTGTTTTCTGTTTTGTTTTCTTTTTGTCCGTAGGACAATCAGACGAAGGCTCCCCAGCCACGGATTGAAATCCGTGGAAAACGAGATCAAAACGCCATACCGCTGAGGCCCTTGTCAAGCTCTGTACGGCAGGCCCGCATCATACCGTGCAGCCCGGTTTCGCTGATCCGCAGCGGGATAAGCGCGTCCGCGCAGGCGGCTTGCAGGACGCTGAAGTTGGTTTCGGGCGGCGTGTCCTGCAAAAAGTGAACGATCTCGTTGGCAAGATACACCGTCGCGGCAAGACGTGGGTTCAGCTCCGCGGCACGCGGCGCGTGGTGAAACAAAATCGCCTCGCAAATCACCGGCGGCAGGTTCCAGAGGGCCGCAAGCGCCGCGCCAATCTCGCCGTGGTGGAATGGCAGGGCCTGGGCCTCCACCTGCGAGTAGCGCAGGTGTTTGGCCTCGGCCATCGTGACGATGGCGGCAAACAGGGTATGGCGGCTGTGGTCCAGCGCCATCTTGCCGATGTCGTGCAGTAGGGCGACGGTATAAGCCTGGTCCACGCCGATTTCATCCCGAACCGGCGGCGGCAGCAGGCCGGTAATGGCCCTCGCGCACTGGGCGGTGTCGACCGAGTGCCGCCAGACCGCCCGCCGGGCCAGCGAATCCGTGTCGGAGCGGCCTAAAAACAAGTTAAACGTGGTAATCGTCATCGCCATGTTCCGCACGGCTTTGAAGCCGAGAAACACAACGGCTTCGCGCAGGCTGGAAATCCGGCAGGGCAGGCCGTAATAGGACGAGTTCGCCAGTGTCAGCAGCCGGGCCGCCAGCGCCTGGTCCATGCCGATGATGCGCTCCAAATCCGCCGGGGTCGCTTTCGGGTCTGCCGTGAGGTCAATGACGCGCATGACGACCTGGGGCAATGCTCCCAGCTCATTGTCGCCGGAAAGTATTTCTTCTAAGATTTTATCTACTTGATCTGTTGAAGCGGCTGTTATAGTCACGCTATCCTGCACTATCCCGCGTAAATTACGCGCAGCGATTCTTCCAAAGTTGTCATGCCGAGCAAAATCTTTTCCATCGCGTCGTCTTTGAGTGTCCGCATTCCCGCCTCCACCGCCGCCTCGCGGATGGCATACGAGGACGCGCGGGCCAAAATCAGCTCGCGGACTTTGTCGGTGACGGGCATCAGCTCGTACACCCCGATGCGGCCTTTGTAGCCGGTGCCTTTGCAGGTATCGCAGCCCCGGCCTCGGTAGAACGTCACTTCGCTTTTGTCCAGAATATCTAAATTCATGCCGAGCCGCTTGATGGCGTCTTTGGGCGGCGAGTACGGCTCTTTGCACTTGATGCAGACGGTTCGGAGCAGGCGCTGGGCCAGGACGCCGGCAATGGACGAGGCAATCAAAAAGCTTTCGACGCCCATGTCCAGAAGCCGCGCCACCGCCCCCGGCGCGTCGTTTGTGTGCAGCGTGGACAGCACCAAGTGGCCTGTCAGCGCGGCTTCAATCGCGATCATGGCGGTTTCCTGGTCGCGCATCTCGCCGACCATGATGATGTTCGGGTCCTGGCGCAGCATGGAGCGCAGCCCGGCGGCAAAGGTCATGCCGGCCCGGTTGTTGACCATGCTTTGCGTGATGCCCGACAGCTCGTATTCCACGGGGTCTTCAATCGTTAGGATGTTTTTCTCGCCGGAGTTCAGCTTGGCAAGCACCGAATAGAGCGTTGTTGACTTGCCGGAGCCGGTCGGTCCCGTGACCAGAATAATGCCGTAAGTGCGCTGGATCATCGACTCGAACATTTCGAATGTATACGGCAGCAGGCCGAGCTTGTGCAGGCCGACCGAGATATTGGATTTGTCCAGGACGCGCATGACGATCTTTTCGCCGAAGACCGCCGGCAGGGTGGAGGCGCGGAAGTCATACGGCTTGCCTTCAATGGTCGCCGAAATGCGCCCGTCCTGCGGGGCGCGTTTCTCGGAGATGTCCATGTCGGCCATAATCTTAATGCGGGACGTAATCGCCGCCTGGGCTTTCTTCGGGAGCGTCATGCCGTCGGCGAGAATGCCGTCCACGCGGTAGCGAATGCGAAGGCCGTCCTTGCCCGGCTCGATATGGATGTCCGAGGCTTTGTCGGTGATGCCGCGCGAGATAATCATGTTGGACAGGCGCACGACCGGTGCTTCGCCGGACAGCTCTTTGAGCTGGTCAATCGAGATGTTGTCGTCGCCGTCCCCGTTCTCCGCCGTGATCGTCAGCGTGGCTTCGTCGAGATCGCGCATCACGCCCGCGACGGCCTCGGTGACGTTGATTTCCGTGCGGTAATTGGCCGAAATGGCGTTGATGATGTCTTCTTCGGTGGAAATCACCGGCTCGACTTCTTTGCCGGTAATCAGCCGGATTTCGTCAATGGCGAAGATATCCAGCGGGTTCTTCATCGCAAGCGTCAGCTTTTTGTCGCTGCGCTCGATGGGAACGACTTTAAACCGCCGGGCCAGCTCCTGCGTGACCGCCGAGATGACATCGTCGGGGATTTGGATTTCCGTAAGGTCCATGTACGGCACGCCCCACTGCTCGCCGAGGCAGCGGACGCGGTCGCGCTCGGTAATCAGCCCCATCGAAACCAGCAGGTCTCCGACGGGTTCCTGCGTTTTGAGCTGGCGCTGTTTTTCGATGGCCTGCGTGAGCTGTTCCTCGGAAACGAGGCCGCTGGTGACAAAGACATCGGTCATGGCTGTTGACTGCATAACACTTTCCTGGGAGCGAGCGGGAGGGTATCGGCGCGGAAATAGAAAAGGCAGGGAGTATATCCCTGCCTTAGTTATCGGGTTTTAGAGGAGGCTTCTTTAGACACACTCCCGGCACTGGAAGTGCCGGTCTACTCTAGAGTGAAAGTGTCTCCGACACTGAAGAATGCAGACATTAGCGTTTCTTTAGTCACGGAGTGACTTTCATTCACCAGTAGACCGGCACTTCCAGTGCCGGGGCTTACCCCGCGTCTTTTTGAATTGTGACTTTGATGAAAATCATGACCTGATCGTGGGTGTGCTGCAAGTGAGTGTCCCGGAACAACTGGCCGAAGAACGGGATGTCGCCCAAAAGCGGCACTTTCTGGATCGTCTTCACATCCTGATCGTTAATCAGGCCGCTGATGACCAGCGTGTCGCCGTCCTTGACCCGCACCGTGGTCGTGGCCTCGCGCACCCGGACATCGGGGGTCTGGACACCGCCCGCGGCAGGAGCGCTGAGGGTCACCAGGGAAACTTCCGGGTGGACGTTCATTGTCACGTAGCCATCGTTGTTGGCTTTGCCGGTGACATAGAGCTTGATGCCGGCATTAACCGTGCTGGTCGTGATGTTCTGGCCGGTGGCCGACTGCGTGACCGACGAAATGTAGCTGACCGTGTCGCCGACAAACGTGGCGGCAGGCTGGCCGTCAACCGCAGAGATATTGGGCGAGGCAAGAAGCTTGGTGTTTTGGTCATTGAACAGCGCGTTCAGCTGGACATTAACCGCGTTGGTGATCGGCGTCCGGGCAAACGTGCCGAACTTAATGACTTTTCCCGGAAACGTTCCTGACCCCAGTATGCCAGGCGCTCCAAGCTCCCCGATGGTTGTGTTCGCGCCCAAAAAGTTGTAAAGAAGGCCGTACTGGTCGTCGTTTGCGGTGCTCGTTTCAATGACTTTCGCTTCATAGTTGATCTGAAGCGGGCGCGCGTCCACTGTGGCAAGCACCTGAAGAGCGCGGCTGATGTCCAAAGCGGAGCCGGTCAGTAGCAGGGCGGTCGTGGTCGGCTTCACCGGCAGGTTGCCCGTGACCGCCGTGGTCGTGCCGCCGGTGCCTGACGCGGCGGCTCCATAAGAGGTCGTCGTGGCGGTGACGCCGCCGGAGTCCGCCGTGGTCGGCGCGGGGGGAACGACGCCCATGACCGGCGCGGGCGTGGTGATCAGGCTGGGGACAAGCCGGTTCAGCACCGTTTGCAGGTCATCGGCGGACGCATACTTGATCCGGTAAAGCTGGGTCACAGACGTGGCGACGTTGCGGGAGATCGCGCTTTCCGAGTCCGCGACAAGCCGCCGGGCGGCCTCGACATCTTCCGGCGTTCCGGTGATGACAAGGACACCGCCGCCCCCTTGAGCGCCGGCAGACTTGCCGGGCGTCGCTTTCAGGTTCGGCAGCAGCTGCTTGAGCGCCTCCACCAGGCTTGCCGGGTCGGCATAGGTGAACGAGATAACGGCAGTGACGGGCGGCGACTGGGCCGTGCCGGACGCGGTCAGCGCCTGGATCGCCGCTGGGGTTCCCACAAGGTAGGTGCGCCCCACTTTCGCGTACTGGTAGCCGGACAGCCTGGTAATCAGGTCCAGCGCTTCTTCCAGCGAGACATGGGCGAGAGACACGGTGATCGGGCCTTTGACATCGTTGCCGGACACAATGTTTGTGTGCGTCTGCATCGCCAGCGCTTTGAGGACATCGTTGATGTCCGCGCCGACAAAGTCCAGCGTCACATCGTCGGCGCTGCTGGTGAGGGCATGAACGCGCGGCACGGCAGGTTTCTGTGCCGCTTTCGGAGCCGCCGACGCCGCGAGTGGGGCGGCCAGCAGGCCGGAAGCCAGCGCCAGCGCGGCTGCGTTTTTGAGTTGGATTGACATGGTATTCTCCTGGGCGGCTTCTTTGGGAAAGCCTGAGTTCGTCCGTGATTTATGCGTTGTGTTAGCTATTAAAGGCGTAGAACTTCAGTTCCACGCATCACTCGTTCCGTCTACTCTTTGGGCTGTGCCAGCACGCTGCCGTCCAGCAGGCGCAGTCCGAGGCTGACAGCGGTGGCGACTTTGGCCGGGGAAACAGGGTCGGCGGTTGGAACAGACGGCGCTTCGGCGACTAACCCTACCTGCTCCTGATGCTTCAAGTGCGCCAGCGGCAAATGGGCAGGGGACGGGTGATGCACGGGAGTGAGCGTGCCGTCAATGGCCGCCGAACGCGGCATCGGCACAGAGGCCGGCGCAGAAGGATACGCTGCGGGGCTTGCCGGGGCTGCTGTGACCGGAGCTGCTGTGACTGGGTCTGCTTTGGCTCCGCCCAGCATGAGCTGGTACACGGCCGCGCCATGCCGCAAAACAACGGATGTGCGCGTGACGCCCGTCACCCGGTAAGTGCCGTCTACGAAGTCGCCGGCATGGACAATGCGCCGGGCCTCGCCGCTGCGAAGAATTGCAACTTTTCCCGACGCTCCCAGCAAAACGCCGGTGACAGTCCAGGAAGGCGCGGCAGGGGCCGCCGGCAGTGCAGGTGCGGCGGGCGCAGCCGGCCCGCCCGGCAGGGAGCCGCTTGGCCGGACCGGAAACGGGCTGAGGCTGCCCGGCAGGGCGGGCGCAGCAGGACCGACGGGCAGGGGGCTGAGTGTACCAATGCTCACCGTCTGCTTTCCAGCGGGCGGCAGCTTCGGCAGCGTCGGCGCTTTCACGGGGATGAGGCTGGCTGCTGGAGCGGCTGTCGCCGGGTCAACATAGCCGACGGCGAACGGATCGTGCATCGCCGGGCCGGGCGGCGGCGCATCGGGAATGTCTGTGGACGCCGCCGAGGCCGCGTCGCCCGCTTTAGCCGACGGTCCGGCGGCAGATGTCGGTCCGGCGGCAGATGTCGGTCCGGCGGCAGATGTCGGTCCGGCGGCAGGGCGGGCCGGCACGGCGGGGCGTGTTCCCGCCGAGGCCGGGCCGGGAGCGACCAGGTGAACGACAAGGTAGCCGGATACGCCGGCGGTCAGTATGCACAGCGCGGCGAACTGCGGTATCTGCTTTTTGTCTAGCTTCTTCATGTTCATGGTGGGTTTTCCGAGGTGAGCGTCCCTAAAAGGTGAGCGTCCCTAAAAAGTTTTGATTTCGCTGGCGCTGCGCGTGCTGGCGGCCTGAGTTGCGGAAACCGCGCCGACGGCGGCTCGGTTCACCGCCCCGCCCACGGTTCCGCTTGCTCCCGGTGTCAGCAGCACGGGGGCTGGGACAGGAGCCGGCGTCTGAGCCATCGCCGGCATTGGAGCCGCGGGCGCATTCGGCAGGCCGGTCGTCTGGGTTCCGGTTGGGGCGTCATGGAACATATACGCGGTCAGCTTCAGGCTGGTCTCGACTACCAGCGGGCCGCCCGGCGCGGCGGCCGTGCCGGGGTGCATTGCCACGCTGTCCACGGAAATAATCTTGGGAAAGCGGGTCAGGCTGTATAGAAACATGCTGGTGTCGGCATACGAGCCGGAAACGTCTACCGCCACATCCAGAGTGTCATAAGGCGGCGGAGGCGGCGCTTTTTTCGCGCCGACCGCCGTGCCGTCCGCCCCGGCCGCAGGAGCCGGAGCCGCGGCCGGCGGCGGCGCGGTGGGCCGCACCGCCGACATGGTCAGATGCGTCTGCCCCGCCAGCCCTTGAAGCTGGGCCAGCAGGGTCGGAACATAGGATTTGTCCGACACCGAAGTTTCCAAATACTGGATACGCGCCTGCGTCTGGGTGTAGTCGTCCAAAGTCGTTTGATACCGATGGGCGATCTGCTCGCTGGAGCTGACTTCCGCGTCTTTCTGCTGGGCTGAAGTTTGCAGGGTAGTCAGCTTGGAATTGAGGCCGACCAGAATCCCGCCGCCGCCGAGCAGGACGAGGCCCGCCCCGCCGAGCAGGATCGGGATGAGGCGTGCCGGAGGACGAGACCCGGCGGGACTAAGATTTTGTGCCATTGACCGCTCCTTTGACTGTGCCTGGTCCGTTGACTGTGACTGGGGCTGCTTCCGGCTTCAGATGCACGGTCATCTGAAAGGAAACTGCGTCCGTTTGGCCGATTTTCTGAGACTGGACAAACGACAAATCCACATGGTCCAGGCGCGGCGACTGGTTCATCCGCAGCATGGACTGGCCGACCGTCGCTTCGCTCATGGCAATGCCGGCCAGGTTCAGGACCGGGTCGGCGCCGGAGCTGCTGCCCGGCGCTGCGGCCGTCGCTGCCGCCCCCCCGCCGGACCCGGTCCCCAGAGAAGTCAGCCACGTTTTCGGCGGCAGGCTGTCCGTGACCGCGTAAAAGTTGTTGTACCAGAACAGCGTATCGGCTTTTGCGCCGTTCAGCGTGTCCACTTTCGGCTGAAGCGCGGCGGTTTGCGCCTGCAGCGCCTGGATTTGCGCGACCTGGGGTTTCAGCTTTGCAATCTGGTCTCCGAGGTCATTGAGATGGCCCTGGGTCACTAAAATCCGGGCGGCCAAGACAAACGCGGCGGCGGTGACCACGCTGATTTCCCCGGCAATCGAATACAGCAGCTTGCGGGCGTTTTTTTCCTGGTTCCGCTTTTCTTGGCGGCGCAGGGCGATCATATTAATCGAAGGCATGAAAATTGTTCTCCGAAACTTAAAGTGCTAGGCCGCTTTTGCCAGTGGGCGGGGAGCGGCGGATGACGCCGGCGCGAGGCGGACGGGCGGCGGGGCCAGCTCTTTCAAAGCGAGGCCGATGGCGAGGACCAGAAACGGGTGGTTCTCGTCAATAAAGCTTTGCAAAATCTGGCCGGTTTCCATATCCGGGTTCTGGAACGGGTTCCAAATCTCGACGGGAACGCCGAGCCGGGCGCTCATGTAGGCTTCCAGGCCGTGCATTTTGGCGCTGCCGCCGGTGATGATGATTTTGCCGACGGGGCCGCTGGTCTGAGAAGTCGTGCCGGCGGGCAGGATGGAGTTTGCGGCATCGGCAAGCTGGGACTGGTAGTAGTTGGTCGAGCGGCGCACTTCGCGCAGCAGCTCGTCAATGGCGGGCTGTAGCGTCCGGGCCAGCGCGGCGGCGTCCGAGTCTGCGCTCTCGCTTTGCAGCAGCGCGGCCATATCCACTTCGGTTTTGAGCCGCTCCAGCTCTTCCCAGCCCGCGCCGGGCGCGATGGCTTTGAGGGCCTGGGTGAAGCTGTCTCCGGCGATGGGGATGTTGCGGGTCAGCGCAAACAGGCCGTTCGCAATAATGTTCACGTCGGTGGTCGTTGCGCCGATGTCAAGCAGCGCCAGCGTCGTGCCTTCGCCGGGCCGGGTCGGAGACATATCCACCAGCGCCCGCTGCAGGGCAAATGCTTCCATGTCTACTGCCACGGGTTCCAGCCCGGCCAACGCCAGGGCGGACAGCCGGGACTCCACCATGTCGTTCGGGGCGGCGACCAGCATGACGCTCATTTTGTCGTCTTCGCCGGGGACAGCGCCGGTAATCTCAAACTCGATCATGCTGTCTTCCACCGACGATGAAATGTGCTTCGCGGCCTCAAACCGCACGGACTTCCGCAGCACGCTTTCGGGCATTTTGGGGAGCTTGACATGGCGGACAATCACGCTGGTCCCGCTGATGGCGGCGACAACGGCGTTGGCGTCAATACCCGCGTCCGACAGCATGGCCCGAATCGCGGCGGCGACTCCCATCTGGTCTACGACAATGCCGTCCCGCACGGCATCATGCGGGGTGGGGGCAATCGCGGCTTTGACGATTCGCCAGGAACCGAGCCGGCCTGCTTCCGCCTGCACGGCTTTCATGAAGCGGCTGCCGATGTCTACGCCGACGATTTTTTCTTTGCCGAAGACCTGTGTGAGTCCAAGCATGTGTCCACTTCCTCCCGCCAAATCCTGCGCCTGAGACAGCGCTATGCTTATGATTATGGGTGCGGCAGGGAAAAACTAGAGGGGGATTTTGCGGAGGCAACCTGTCTGTCATGCACAGACCATGCCAAGAGGGTGCTAATCGGCCTGCGAGAAGTACGGGTTTTTAGAAAGATTAGGAACCCACCCCGGTTCGCTAAGGCTATGCCTGCGGCATTACTGCGTATCACCACCCCTCCCTGTTAGGGTGGGGATCAAGATGTGACCGATGTAGGGGCGCTGCTTGCCGCGCCCTCCGATCTTATCGGGTTCTGAAGCCCAACCCTAACAGGGAGGGATGGCAAACTTAGGCTTTACTGGGGGTGTTTGACGGGGTAGGTTCCTGCACAATCCATGTTATAATACAGCATGAGCATTCCGCCCAACAACACACCGCCTCCCTATGGCACGCCGCCCGGCGGCTACTACTCTGCGCCTCCGCCGAAGCCCGCCAGCGGCGTGAACGGCTGGAAAATCGCCGGGTTCGGCTGCCTCGGCCTGTTCCTACTGGCCGCCATCGGCGGCATCCTGCTGGTGCGAAACGTCAAAAACAGCATTTCAAATCCCCAGAAGAACAGTATCGTCGGCATGGCGGTTTTGGCAGGGCAGGCCGCTGCCGACGGGATCCATCTCCAGCGGGCCATTGTCGCCTACCATACCCAGCACGGCAGCTACCCGAAATCCTTGATGGACCTCTACACCGACGGCAGCATTGACGGCAAGCTGCTTCATAACGGTTTAGACGACAGTCCCGACCCCGCGCATTTGTCGTGGCGCTACACCCAACCCGCCGAAGGCGCACCGGGAAACACGCCCATTCTCGAAGAGCCGTACCACCTCACCATCAGCAGCACCACCGCCCCCGGCAAAATTGTGATTGATTTAGACGGCAAAACCGAAAGCAATTCCAGAACTCAAAGCGGCTACGGAAACTACGGCGGACAGGGAAACTACGGCGGGCAAAATAGCGGAACGCCGTAACAGCAAAAAGCCACGGATTGAAATCCGTGGCTTTTGCTCATTCAATGACAGGCAAACCTCTGGCGAAAGGCATTTATTGCCCCGTAAACTGCTTACTGCTCAGTAAAGCATTGGATGTTCCCGCACCCTTCGCATTTTCGCGCCCTGACGTTTTCGTTGGTCGAGACAACCGTAAAAAAGGGACCGTCGGGCCGGAACGCGACATTGCCGCCATTACGAGTGTCCGTGAATTTGCCCCAGGTAAACTCCGTGTTGCCGCAATAAAGGCAGGTTGAACTGCCAAGCTGTTCTTCTTGTGTCATTGTTTAGTTAGGCCCCTGCTCAAGCTCGACCTTCACAGTTTGACGAGACGCACTTTCCCCCGGCATGAGCCATTTTGCTTTGGCAAAAAAGTCTTCGGATAATGGCGGCGAGTCGGAAACATCAATTTCGTCGTCCGTCATTGCGTCAATGCGCTCCCAGTTGGTTTTGGAAGAACTGTTCAAATTGCTTTCTTTCATGCTGTAATGCCTTCCGTAAAGAAATGATACGCCGTACTTCTTCCTGCGGCTCTGTAAAAACAGTTTTGACGACACGCCCATCCAGCAAGCCAATACCGACCCAACGGTCTTCCCCGTAATCAAATCTGTCATCAAGAGTGATCAAAACAGGTGTCAGGAAGACGCGGTAAGAGACTGTATAGAAAGCCTCGCCTGCCCTGAACGGCAGGGCTTTATAAGTGCAAGCCCCCGCCTCTGCACTGGCAGACCCGGAGGGGCGCGGGCGAGGAACATTCTGAACTCTTTGCCCGCGAAGGCGGGGAATTGCTCTTCCAAAGTACGAGGGTTCAGCCCCGTGACTTCTTTTCATACAGTTTCTAAGCATCAGCGAAATCGAAACCGTGCTTTGCTTGGTTGCTCTCGTTCTTTTGCTCGTCCCACTCGTATCTCATAAGCTGATTGTAGCAGAGATTTAGCCAATCACCGCCAGTTCTTTCGCGAACGGTGAGACCAGCACGGGCTGGCCTTCGGGCGGGTCGGTCCAGCGGCCATCGGATTTGATAAGGGCGACCAGCTCGTCCACGCTGACTTCCTGGGGGACGTTCTTGACGGGGGTGCGGCCTCGGTAGAGGGTGATGACGCCACCACCTTTGCCGACGTAGCCGTAGTCGGCGTCGGCCATTTCGCCGGGGCCGTTGACGATGCAGCCCATGACGGCGATGTCCAGGCCGACCAGATGGTTTGTCGCGGCCTTGACTTTTCGCAGCACGGAAGTCAGCTCAAACTTGGTGCGCCCGCAGGACGGGCAGGCGATGAACTCGACTTTGGTTTTGCGGAGGCCCAGCGCCTGCAAAATGTCGTAGCAGGCGGGCAGCTCGTTCAACGGGTCTTCCGAAAGCGAGACGCGGATGGTGTCGCCGATGCCTTCGGCGAGAAGCGTCCCGATGCCGGCCGTGCTTTTGATGCGGGCATACTCGCCGTCGCCGGCTTCCGTGACGCCGAGGTGCAGCGGATAATCCATGCCCAAATCGTCCATGCGCCGGACCATCAGCCGGTTCGCGGCCAGCATGATCGGAACGCGCGAGGCTTTCAGCGAGATCACTAAATTGCGGTAGCCGTGCTTCTCGCAGATTTGCATATACTCTAAGGCGCTCTCCACCATGCCTTCGGGCGTGTCGCCGTACATGACGGTCAGGCGCTCGGCGAGAGAGCCGTGATTGACCCCGATCCGCATGGCGATGTCGCGCTCTTTGCAGACGGTAATCACGGGCAGCAGCGACTCTTCAATGGCGGCCAGTTCTTCCTGCACTTCGGCGGCAGTGTATTCGTCGGCCCGCCCGCGCGGCTTGCGGAACACGAAGAGGCCGGGATTGATCCGCACTTTGTCCACAAACTTGGCGACCGCGACGGCGATGTCGCTGCCCTGATGATGCACGTCGGCAACGAGCGGGACAGCGTAGCCGCGCCGCCGGACTTCGGCTTGAATCTCGCCCAGCTTATACGCTTCGGCAAGCGTCGGGGTCGTGACCCGGACAATCTCGCAGCCAGCGTCGGCCATGGCGATAATCTGTTCAACGCAGCCGGCGACATTGCGGGTTTCCTCGGTAATCATGCTCTGTACCACCACCGGATGCCCGCCGCCGATGGTGATGGGGCCAACGCGAACGGCACGGGTGGCGCGGCGCGGGTAGGAGAGCGGCGTTTGGCTTGGACGTGAAATGAGTTCCGAAAATTTCGGTTCCGAAAAAACTTCCGACATGGTGTTTCCTCCACGAGTTCTGTTCTTATTATACCCGCCGGCTTTGCGCGAAATTCATTTGGCATTCCGCGCAGAGCTGTGTTATAATACAGGAACGCACTATGTCTACCCGTGATTCTGAAATGACCGGCAATACTTCCACGCTTGCCCTGCTCCGCAACCGCCCCTTCGCACTGCTCTGGCTGGCGCAGATCATTTCCAATTTGGGCGACGCGGCGCTGCTGATTGTCATCCCGGTGACGGTGTACCAGGCGACGCACAGCAAAAGCGCCCTCGGAATCGCCTTTGTCTGCGGCACTCTGCCGGCCCTGTTGTTCAGCCTGCTGGGCGGAGTGATGGGAGACCGCTGGCCGCAGCGGCGCACGATGATTGCGGCGGACCTTGCCCGGATGGCAGCCCTGCTGCTGCTGCTATTTGTTCATAACGTCAAGCACTTCGGTCCGCATGATCTGCTTTTGTTTTACACGGTCTCGTTTTTGGTCGCCTCGTTTTCCTGCTTCTTCAGCCCGGCGCGTCAAAGCCTGCTGCGCGTCCTTGTGCCGCGTGAGCAGCTTGTTCAAGCAAACAGCGTGATGTTCAGCGGCTCGCAGACATGCTCCTTGCTGGGACCGGGTGTCGGCGCACTGCTGCTGGCCGTCTTCGCGGCCAAAAGCGTATTCGTGTTCGACGCCGCAACCTTTGCCGGGTCCGCGCTGCTCCTGGGGTTCATTCGAATGCCGATTGGGGCCGTGCCGGCCTCGCGCAAGCCGCCGCGCGGCCCCGCCGGGGTCTGGGCGGACGCACAGGAGGGTGTGACGTTCATCACCCGCAGCCGCATTCTGCGCCCAGCCCTGACCATGCTGCTGTTTGCCGTGACGGCGTCCCAGATCACAAACACGCTGGAATTCCCGTTCGTGCGTGATTTGTGGCACGGCGGCCCGTCGCAGTATGCCGGGCTGGTGTCACTGAGCTTCGGTGCGGCGTTCCTGGCCGGCGCATCCGGCATCGGCCCGCTGCGCTCCGTGCCGCCGGCCCGCCTGCTGCTGATTGGGTTTACGATTCAGGGTCTGACCGGCCTGGTGTTCGCGCAGACGACGGGAATTGTCATCGGCGGCGCGATGCTGTTCGTGTCGTGCGTGGGCAACGGCATTCTGAATATCGGCAACATGGTCTTGTTCCAAACAACAGCCCCGCCGCACATGCAGGGCCGGGTCAGCGCGACCATTAGCCTGTGCATAAAACTCGCAATGACAATCGGCGGCCTGCTCATGGCGGGCCTGACTACGCTTGTCCCCGGCCCCGGCGGCCTGCGCCCGATTTTTAGCGGCGTCGCCGTCGCGTACCTGCTGTGCGGCCTGCTGGCCTGGTTCACGCTGGGACACCTCACCGAGCAGGATGTCCTTGAAGCCGC
>JAABUX010004453.1_pt1 | contig 17747 bp, 9 predicted proteins | sample 5561851 | NCBI WGS metagenome assembly JAABUX01 (sample SAMN10711883, study PRJNA513361) | rock metagenome | isolation source: Antarctica rocks | place: Antarctica: Victoria Land, Richard Nunatak red sandstone | collected 2016-01-03 | reverse complement strand
ACGGCCGCCGCGACCTGTTCGCCGCCACCCAGCCGGCGCGGGACGTGACCGACGACTACGCCGTCCACCTTGAATGGCTCGACGGCTTCCGCGTCAGCTTCGCTCAAAGCTGGGTTGCCCCGGCCGACGATGCCTTCACGGGGATCATGCAGCGGATCACCGGCGAGAAGGGGGGGCTTGACTTCACCAACGGCGCGGTGATCTTCCGCGAGCGCGGCAAGCCTCGGCTGACCCTCCAGCCCGGCCCGCAGCCCGACACCCGCCTGGCCCTGGAACAGTTCCTCAAAGCGGTCCGACTCGATGGTTCGGTCGCGCCGCCGGTCAGCTTGCCTGAAGCGAAGTTGGCAACCGCCGTCGGCTTGCTCGTCCGCAAGGCGGTGGATGAGCGGCGGGTGGTGACCTGGGATGAAGTCTACTTTGGGTCATGATCGGGACGGCTTAAAACATCTCCATCATGTGCTCACCCCCATGCTCGGGGTTGCCGATCAAACGCCTGTTGGGCAGATCAACGACGAAATCGAGCGATTCCAGAGCGATCTGCCCGATCAATACGGGACAATCGTCCGCGATTTCCGTCACATCGATGGCACATTGGCGGTCTCGAATCGTCAACTGAACCGCTTCAAACATCTGGACAGCCACGACACCATTCGCCGTTCGGACGGTTCGACTACGGGTCGCCTTTAGTCCGAGTTGCTCGATGAGCGATCGAGGGACCGAGAAGCCCGTGGCCCCTGTGTCGACCAGAGCATCTTCAACATCGACCGTCCGCACATCCACGCTTGGAAGTTGACCTCGACTTGCATGGAACAGATCCAACAGGTTCTCAATCTTGGCCGAAACGACCACCTCACCCATGAACGAACCTCCCGTAGGGACCCAATCGAGATCAGTGACTTCCTCAAGGATGACAAGTGGGACGCTTTGATTCAACCCACGCTGATCGGCTCGGGTGCCGCCAGTGGTCGCTGGGCCGGAGCGGCCGGTTCGAGGATGACTGGCAGCATCGCCGTCAGGTTCTTGTCGATCGTCGTGCAGATCCGTTCGAGGGGGATGTCGTTCTCGTCGCCGTCAAACGGGTTCTCGATCTCGACGCCGATTTCTTCAATCCCGAAGAAGATGTAGGCGACCAGGAACGTGGCGACGATGGCGCCGGTGCCAAAGGTGGAGACGATGGCGAACGGCAAGGTGAAGCAGTAGAGCAGCAAAGCCCGGCGGATGTGAACCATGTAGGCGAAGGGCAAGGGGGTGTTTTTGATCCGCTCGCAACCGCCGATGTAGTCGATCAGTGCTTGGACATTTTTATCCAGCGAGCCGAACACGACGTCGGACACAAGCCCCTTGTCGCGGCCTTCGACCAGCTTGGCGGTGATCCGACCGGCGACGTAAACCGCGATGTGGTTGCTGGCCTGGGCGGCGGCGACTTCTTCCTCGGGTAGGTGAACGGCGGCCGGACCCAGCGAGACTCGCCCGCGGAGGCCGTGCATCGCCGCATGCGGCCAGGCCATCGTCCAGAAGAGCGTCGACCGGACTAGTTTCGGGTCGCTCCGAAACAAGACCGTCACCGACCGGGCCAGGTTCCTCGACTCGTTGACGATCCCGCCCCAGAGTTTGCGCCCCTCCCAGAACCGGTCGTAGGCCGTGTTGGTCCGAAACACCAGGAGCGTCCCGAGCGCGAAACCGATCAGGGTATGGATTGTGATCGGAATCGTGATCGGGTCATCGATGTGGTACGTCGACTCGATGTATTTGTGCGAGAGCAGGACCAGGACCGACCAGGCGACGCAAGCCAGAATGCGCCCGAAGATGGCGTGGAACATCGAGTTCCGGATGTCGAACAGGTGCGAGGTCCAGCGCTTGGAATCGTATTCAATCATCGAGGGTGGCGACTCCGCAAAAGGATCTGGCGGTTGAAGGAGGATTCCGACCGCAACATCCGCGCCGGAGCGAATTGGTTGAGCCGGTCCGGTGAGACCTTGATGGGAGGCGTCTCCCCAATCTTGCCAGAAACCCGGTTCGCCACGCGCCAGTTCGGAGATAATATCTTCGGGGAATCCGTGGGTTGATTCCGTATCAGTGCGACGAGGGTCAGAGATGGCGGTCCGAGCAATCTCGAACGACGCAGCCGACATCAAGGCGACCGACCGGGCGAGCGAGTCGTCGATCCAGTTGCGGGGAGTCCGCGTTCACAACCTCCGGGACGTCGACGTCGACATCCCGCGCGACCGCTTGGTCGTCCTGACCGGGGTGTCGGGGTCGGGAAAGTCGACGCTGGCCTTCGACACCCTGCACGCCGAGGGGCGTCGCCGCTATATCGAGGGGCTGTCGAGCTACGCCCGCCAGTTCTTGGACCAGATGGAGCGGCCCGACGTCGACCTGATCGAGGGGCTGCCGCCGACCGTGGCGATCGACCAGAAGTCCGGCTCGGCCAACCCCCGAAGTACCGTGGCCACCGTCACCGAGGCATACGACTACCTCCGCCTCCTCTATGCCCGGGCCGGCCTGCCGCATTGCCCCAACTGCGCCCAGCCGATCCAGCGCCAGGCTCCCGAGCAGATCGTCGACGTCATCCTCAACCTCGGCGAAGGGCGAAAGGTGCTTGTCCTGGCGCCGATGATCCGGGGCCGGAAGGGGCAACACCTCGAAATCTTCGGGAAGATTCGCGCAGCCAAGCTCCTCCGGGCGCGGGTGGATGGGGTGATCCTCGACTTCAACGACGATGCCGAACCCCCCAAGCTCGCCAAGACCAAAAATCACACCATCGAGGCCGTGGTCGACCGCCTGGTGGTCCGCGAGGGGATTCGCCCCCGGGTCGCCGAGAGCGTCGACCGCGCCCTCGAACTCGGCGGCGGGTCGATCATCCTCTCGGTCCAGGAGGGGGAAGTCTGGGCCGACCGAGTCGCGAGCATCCATTACGCTTGCCCGGCGTGCGGGACGGGTCTCGACGAGATCGAACCCCGGACGTTTTCGTTCAACAGCCCCCAAGGCGCTTGCCCGACGTGCGGCGGGTTGGGTTCGTTTGGGAAATTCGACCTCGACCTCGTGGCACCCGACCGGTCGAAGTCGATCGAGGAAGGGGCGATCGTCGCCTGGGACGCCCTGACCGAAGGGGCGCGGGCCGACGCCGAGGCGGACCCCGCGTTGGGTTCGTTTTTGCGGCGCCAGGAAATCGACGAAACGAACCCATTATCCGCCTGGCCCGCCAAGGCCCTCAAAGCCTTCTTCGACGGGGAGAAGAAGGGGGACGGGTTCACTCCCTACCCCGGCTTGCTCAAAGCCCTCGACGTTGCCTTGGAAGACGCCAAGACCGACGCCCGGCGCGAGGCTTTGGAGATTTACCGAAGTGCCACTATCTGCTCGGCTTGCGACGGCGCTCGGCTCCGCCCCGAAGCCCGGGCCGTCACCGTCGGTGGGTTGGGAATCCACCAGTTGACCGCCCTGACGATCGACGCGGCGCGGGCCTTTTTGGGTTCGATCCGCTTCGAGGCACATCACGACCAGATCGGCCCGCCGCTGGTCAAAGAGGTGGACGCCCGCCTCTCGTTCCTGGAGCGGGTGGGGCTGAGTTACCTGACCCTCGCCCGGGGCGCCGACACGCTCTCGGGCGGCGAGTTGCAACGGGTCCGGTTGGCCACGCAGATCGGCTCGGGGCTGGTCGGTGTTTGTTATGTCCTCGACGAGCCGACCGCCGGGCTACACCCGCGCGACACCGGGCGCCTGCTCGCCAGCTTGGCCGACCTGCGCGATCGGGGAAATAGCGTGGTCGTCGTCGAGCACGACGAGGCAACGATCCGCGCGGCCGACTGGATCATCGACCTCGGCCCGGGGGCGGGGGTCGACGGAGGTTTGGTCGTCGCGCAAGGGACACCGGCCGACTTGATCAGCGCGGGAGAGTCAGCGACCGCCCGCCACCTCCGGGGGGACGCGACCCGCCCGGTCGGGACCCCCGACCGCCTCGCCCGCAGCCCCGGGTCAATCGTGATCCGCGGGGCGACCGAGCATAACTTGCGGGGGGACCCGGCGACGATCCCGCTCGGGACCTTGACGTGCGTCACCGGCGTGTCGGGGTCGGGCAAGAGTACCCTGGTCCACGACATCCTCGGGCGAGTCGCGCGGCGACAACTCGAACTCAAGGGGTCCAGGCCCGGGGCGCACGACCGGGTCGATGGGCTGGAAGCGATCGACAAGCTGATCGACATCGACCAGTCGCCGATCGGCCGCGGCCCCCGGTCCACCCCCGCCACCTTCACGGGGGTCTTCGACGAGATCCGCCAGGTCTTCGCCCGGACCAAGGAAGCCAAGATCCGCGGCTACGGACCCGGCCGGTTCTCGTTCAATTCGAAGGGAGGTCGATGCGAAACTTGCCAGGGGCAAGGCGTCCGGAAGATCGAGATGAACTTCCTGCCCGACCTGTACGTCCTCTGCGAGACGTGCGAAGGGTCGCGCTACAATCCACAGACGCTCGAAGCCCGCTTCAAGGGGAGGTCGATCGGCGACGTCCTCCAGATGCGGGTCGATGACGCCCGATCGCTGTTTGAGGCCGTCCCCAAGGTATTTCGGTCGCTCCAGTCGCTCCACGAGGCGGGGCTGGGGTACGTCGCGCTCGGGCAGGCGAGCACGACGCTGTCGGGAGGCGAGGCCCAGCGGGTCAAGCTCGCGACCGAGCTGGGGCGGGTCGCCACCGGGAAGACCCTCTACATCCTCGATGAGCCGACCACCGGGCTGCACTTCACAGATGTCGCCAGCTTGCTGGTCGTCTTGCACCGACTCGCCGACCTCGGGAACACCCTGGTCGTGATCGAGCACAACCTCGACGTGATCCGGACCGCCGACTGGGTGGTCGACCTCGGTCCCGAAGGGGGGACCGGCGGCGGCCGGATCGTCGCCGAAGGTCCCCCCTCGGCCATCGCCGCGAACCCGAACAGCGAAACCGGGCGGTGGCTGGCCGCGGAGGTGCCGACCCCGGTTATTGATCCGAAAAAGCGAAATACATCTTGAAGTTGGGAGGGTTGGTCGTCCGGTCGTACATCAAGCCGAGGTACAACCCCGGGGCGACTTGGCGGATCTCGTCGCGGTAGTTGCTGTAAACCTTCGACATGTTCCGATAGTCGAGGATCATGCTTGGCCCACCGTCAAGCCACGACTGCCCGGAGTAGACGGCCCCCTTGATGGCCCGGACCCCGAAGAAGCGGTTGGTCGCCGTCCCACTGGCCGGGTCGAACACCTTGCCTTGCCAGGCGACCCGGGCGGCCTTCGACTTGGCCCGGGGGTAGCGCGACTCGGGGTAAAGCGCCAGACCCCGGACCTTACCGGCTGGGACCGGGCCGGGGCCGCTCTGGCGGTAGAGGGCTTCGAGTTGCGGGGTGGACAATCCGGCGAGGTCGTCGAGGGTCCGAATTGGGGTCGTAGCTAGCATCGGGGCGGTGTCCACCTGGATGGGAACGGAATGAGTCGGCCCGGATTCGGCTCGCGACACTCGACTAGGAGTTCCGACCACCGCTATAGCTCCCAGGATGATCCCGCACCAGAAAACGTCGTGCGACATGAGATAAGTTCCTTCCCGGCTCGATCGGCGTCCTCAGTCTCGTCCGGTCAAAGCATCGACTTCCATCCGTCCCGGCGATCATCCTCAAACCTTCCCTTTCAAAGAGAGCAGGCGATTCACAAGAGTCGAGGCGGTCGGTGAGATCAATCGAAAGGCGACGGGTCGGGTCGGGTTGAAGGGTCAATTCGGTTATCGGAGCTGGAATGAGATTGACAACTAAGTGGAGGTTGGGGCGCATGTTATAGGGTGCGTAAGATGTGGGTAAACCTTGCGTTCTGGCGATATTGGACCCTTGGGTATTTTGGGGAAAGAGCCTGAAGTTCGGCGATCCGCCCGGACGATGGAGATCGATAGTTTGGCGGGCCTAGAGGGGGAGCGGAGCTTGCTCTCGGGTTTGCATCGATCAATGACGTCGGTCGGTATTGTCGTGGAGCGTTCGACGATGCGTCAATTACTCTCGGTATCGCTTGCCACCCTGATAGCGGGGTTGTGGTCCTCCGGTCAACCGGCGGACGCGGCCAGCTACGCTGGCGCGGCCTCGAACAGTTGCTGCCCAGCGCCCGTGGCGTGCGCGGCCCCTCAGTATGTGCTTCAGCGCCAGACGGTTCTCCGTCAGGTCTGCGAGACGATCTACGAAGCTCAGAATGTGACGACCGAGCGCGACGTCACCGAGACGGTCTTGCAGCCTCGGACCGTCACCTCGATGAAGACGGTGGCCGAACAGCAGATCCGCGAAGTCCCCTACACGGTCCAGCGGCCGTGCTACCGGACGGTCCTCCGGCAAGAGCAATACACCGTGCAACGGCCGGTGTCGCGGACGATCTATAAGGACGTCGCCTACACCGTGAGCCGCCCGGTTCGCGAGACTCACCTGGAAACGCGGTCCTACACCGTGAACCGCGCGGTCCGCGAGACGTCGATGCAGTCGTCCGTGTACACGGTCAGCCGACCGGTGTACGAGACGGCTTATAAGAACGTCGCCTACACCGTCTGCCGCCCGGTCCAGGAAACGATCCTCAAGACTGTCCCGTACACGGTCAGTCGTCCCGTGTATGAGACGGCTTACAAGAATGTCTGCTACACGGTCAGCCGCCCGGTCCAGCGGACCAGTTACCGCTCGGTCCCCTACACGGTCAGCGTCCCGGTCCAGTACACCGTGATGCAGCCCCAGCAGTACACCGAGATGGTCCCGGTCCGCCAGACCGCTTACAAGCAGGTCGCGTATAACGTCTCCCGCCCGGTCCGCGAAACGGTGCTCAAAGAGTACCACTACACAGTGCAGACTCCGGTCCGTCGGACGGTGATGCGGACCGTCGCTTACAATGTCTGCCGCCCGGTGAGTGAAACGTCCATGCGGGAGTGCCGCTACACCACCCGTCGCCCGGTCCAGGAAACGTCCTACCGGAACGTGACCGAAACCAGCTACCAGACCGTCACCGAGACCGCGACCAAAGAGGTCTGCGAGTCGGTCTGCGTCCCGCGCATCGTGACCCGAACGGTCTGCCGACCGGTCGTCGAGCAGTCGACCCGCCAGGTGTATGTCCCCGGTAAGACGATCTGCAAGGACGGTTGCGTCTACCAGTGCCCGGGGACTTATGTCACCGAGACGGTCAACTGCCCCCGGTCCGTCGCCGAGAACGTGACCGAGACGATCTACGAACGCCAGGCCGTCCGCAAGTCGGTCCCCGTCACGATCTGCAAGCAAGTCCCGGTTTGCACCACCAAACAGGTTCCGGTGACCACCTGCCGGATGGTCGCGGAAGAACATGTCCGCCAGGTTCCGGTGACCACGACCCGGATGGTCAGCGAGACGATGACCCGCGAGGTTCCCGAGACGGTCTGCGACCTGGTCACCACCGAGCAGGTCAAGCAGGTCCCGGTGACGACCTGCCGAATGGTCGCGGAAACGATGACCAAGACCGTGCCGTATACCGTCTGTGTCCAGCAACCTCGGATTTGCACCCGCCAGGTCCCGGTCAGCATGACCAAGCTCGTGAATAAGACGGAGTGCCGTCAGGAACCGTTCACGGTGACCCAGATGGTCCGGGAAACCGCGACCAAACAGGTTCCCTACCAGGTCTGCCGGATGGTCTCCGAGACCGCCACCAAGCAGGTCCCGGTCACGGTCAGCCGCTTGATCCGCGAGACCGCGACCAAGACGGTCCCCTACACGGTCTGTCGGACGGTCAGCGAGCAACGGGTCAAGCAGACCCCGGTGACCACCTGCCGGATCGTCTCGGAGCCTCGCTTCACCCAGGTTCCGGTGACCACTTGCCGGATGGTCCAGGAAACGGCTGTCAAGCAGGTCTGCGAGACCGTTTGCGAGACGGTGGCCGAAACCCGGACCCGGTGCGTCCCCGAGACGGTTTGCGAGATGCAGACGGTCCAGTGCGTCAAAAAGGTCTGCGAAACGGTCTGCCGTCAGGTCCCCGTCACGACGACGGTCTGCGAGCCGGTTTCCGTGACTCGGAAGATCCAGGAATGCAAGACGATCTGCGTCCCTCGGACCGTGACCCGCCAGGTCCCGGTCGAAGTCTGCGTCCGGGTCGCGGTTGAACCCGCCGCCGTCATGCCCTCGGCCCAGAGCGTCCTGGCCACCGGCCAGGCGCAAGCTCCGGCGGTGATCCCGATGGCGATCGAAACGACGGACCGTCGCCACCCGATGCTCGGCCGCCTGTTTCGCTAAGCTTCCCGGTCCTTTGATCCAACCGCGTGACCCCAGGAGGGGTCCGGATCACGCCCCGCCAAACGACCGATGCGGGCGCTTCCTGGAATGGGAAGCGCCCGCATCTTTGCGTTGGTTCATGCCTGATCGGTCTTATTCGACTCGATCGAGACCGGCGTGCCGGGCATCTCTCCCGCCGCGATGAGCTGGATCAGCTTGGGGCGGAGTTGCTCAAATGCCCTGGCCCGGTGGCTGAGGTGCCGCTTGACGATCGAGCCGAGTTCGCCGAACGTCTTGTGGTATTCGAGGATCAGGAAGAGCGCGTCGTAACCGAAGCCGTTCTCCCCCTTCAGCTCGCGGGTGATCCACCCCCGGCACATCCCCTTCGCCTCCACCCGGATCGTCCCCGAGGGGTCGGCCAGCGCGAGGTGGCAGCGAAACGCCGCGGTCCGCCGCGGGTCGGGGACTTCGGCCATCGCTTCGAGGAGCTTCCGGTTGTTCGCCGCGTCGTCCCCCAGCTCGCCAGCATACCGGGCGGAGTAAACCCCCGGCGCTCCTTTGAGGGCATCGACGGCCAGCCCCGAGTCGTCGGCCAGGACCCACTGGCCGAGTGCCTGGGCAGTCTCGGTGGCCTTCTTCCGGGCGTTCCCGGCGAAGGTGTCGGCATCCTCAACGACCTCGGGAACTTCCGGGTGGTCGTCGAGGGTCTGGATCGCCAGGCGGGCGAGGTGGCGGTCCGCTTTCCAGGTCGGGACGATCATCTCGGCCATTTCCTGGCCTTTTTTGCGGTTCCTCGTGCCGAGGAAGAGCGGGATCTGGGGTCCGGGTTCAGAGTCGGGCATGGTGGTGCGGGTTCCTGTCGCCCATTAGCGGGCCGGACCGAGCGAATGCCGATTCATACGGTTTCCAGAGATTCATCACACCTTCAAGGATTGCAGATTGCCAATAGAAGCTCAATCCAGCCAACCTCATGCAATCTGCAATCCTGCGATCTGCGATGCGGAAACTTCCTGGAAAGCGGATCAGTTGGCCCGGACCTGCTGCGAGGGCGTTTTGGGCTGAAGCTGAGGTTTGATCTTAGCCAAATCCGTCAAGTTTGGCGCGGGGACGATCACGGTGTTGCTCGTGACCTTGCGGCGGTTGAGGTCGACCGTCAGTTCGAGCAACCGGTCGTGGAGCCGCCGGGCGGCGGGGTCGTCGGGGGTGTTGAACGACCCGATCATGACCCGGCTCGAAAACCGGTCGTGGTAGACATACGGCTGGTAGCCGGTCTGCTGGATCTCGTTGTCCCGCGACAGGGCCTCGGCCAAGCGCTCGGCGTCGTCCGAGGCGGTCACGAGCGGGCTTTTCTTGAGCGACTGCCCACCGATGAACCGCTTGTCGTTCTCGGGGTCCATTGTCTTCCGCCCCGCGAAGTTGGCGATCTCCAGCGTATAACGCCCCGGGCAGTTCTTGATGTTGTGCGGTCCGTCGTTGATCTGGCTGATCATGATGTCTTGCTGCTGCGGGAACAGCGACTCGGCCGGGATGAACGGGTTGGTCGTCATGATCGCCCGGGTCAACCCTTGGCCTTTGCGCCAGTGCCACATCTGCTGCAACCCATCCACCGTTTCCGGGTGAAGCTTTTTGACCTTATGCATCAAGGTGTTGGAGTCCTTGACCGACTTCTCATCCCCGACGAGTACGGCGGCCTCGTCGAGCGTCCGGTAGATTTCCGGGACACCGACATCGTCGCGGGTGGCGAACGTCGCGGCCTGGGGCGGCACGCCGCGGATGTTGCTTCGGTTGGGAAACTTCCGGGGTAGGAGGATGTAGGCGGGGAGCCGGAACTTGCTCCGGATTTCCATGACCAAAGCTTGAGCCTGGCGGGGGGCGTCGGGTCCCCGAAAGGTATAAGCCAGAACCATGAACGGGCCATTGTCCTTGGTCAACATGAACGGTTCGAGCGGCGCGGTCGGCAGCGGGATTACCGGCCCCGGCTGCTCTTTGTCTTCCTCGGTGACCGGTCCCGGGACCACGTCGCCGTCCTGGAGCGGCTGGTTGTTGATCGACCTGGGGGTTGATCCCGCAGTCCCCGGGTCCATCGGGTTCTGGGTGGCGGCCGGGCGACTCAGGCCGGTCCGGGTGGTCAACGGGTCGCTCGGCGCGTTGGCCGTCGTCGAGGATTTCCGGCCGAGAAAGCCCCCTAATCCTTGGGCGGAGGCTTCCGGCGTCAACATGGCGGCGGCGAGAGCGACGGCCGCCGCGGCGATCGGCGTCTTCATGGGTGATCCCCCATCCTTGGGTTCACAGGTCCGGGTCGACGGGTCCACGACAAAAGCTCAGGTCGCGCGAAATCCGGTGCGAAGCTCGATGGGGTGGGTCGGTCGGCGACTCTCGGCCCAGACCTTAGCAAATCTCCCAAGACCTGCCCAGACCGATTCGGCCCGGAAAGATCGCCGACTCTAACCGGTCAACCGTCGCTCCCGCCGCCGCCGAAGTGGTGGGTAAAGGTCTCATACCACCGGGTCTTATTCCCCGTGTCCTCCCATCCATTCTCGGCTGCCTCTCGTGTGACCAGAACCTCCAGCTGGCCTCATGAGTAGTGACCCGTTCAGTTGATCGGAGCATGAACGACCACACGGGTAGATCCAAACCTTGGTGATTGATCATTTTTTCAAAGTTACTAAACGACCCACTTGCTTACCACTTGTCCGTTGATCTAGAGTATCGCCTGACTCGATCACCAAGCGGAACCGCACCCCTCGGATGACACCACCATGAGCCGCACCCCCCACGGCCACCGCGACGGTCGCTTGCACCGTCGGTTTAGCCCCTCGATCCTGCGGCTGGAGTCGCGCGAACTCCTGACGGCGACGATCGCCGATCCCAGCTTTGAGTCGGTCGTGGTCGGGAGCGGCAATTTCGGTTACGCCTACAACCCCGCCGGATCGCCTTGGACGTTCGCGGCGAACTCGGGCAACAACGGCTCGGGAATCTCGGGCAATGGCTCCGCTTTCACCAGCGGCAACCCCGCCGCACCGGATGGGAGCCAGGTCGCCTTCATCCAAGCCTTCGGCACGATCAGCCAGTCGATCGCGGGTTGGGACGCGGGCACCTACCGGATCAGCCTCCAGGCGGCGCAGCGCGGCGGTTACAACCTCTACGAGAACTTCCAGGTCTTGCTGGATGGGGCCGTCATCACCTCGTTTAACCCGTCGGACGCGACTTACCGGACCTACACGACACCGATTTTCCAGGTCACGGCGGGGACGCACACCCTCACCTTCCAGGGGACGAACTCGGCGCAGTCCGACAACACGGCGCTGATCGACGCCGTGAGTCTCGCCCCGGTCACCACGACCGCCCCGGTCGTCAACGACCCCGGTTTCGAGTCGTTCGCGGTCGGCAACGGCGGCTACATCTACAACCCCGGCGGATCGGCGTGGACCTTTTCGATGGAGTCCGGCGTCAGCGGCACGGGCGTCTCCGGCAACGGTTCCCCCTTCACGAACAAAAGCCCCAACGCCCCCGAGGGGGTCCAGGTCGCCTTCATTCAGCAAGTCGGCACGATCACGCAATCGATCGCCGGCTGGAACCCCGGCTCGTACCAACTCTCGTTCCAGTCGGTCCAACGCACCAACTACCAAACATCGAGCGAAGACTTCCAGGTGTACCTCGACAACACCGTCGTTGGCACCTTCACGCCGTCGGGCACGAGCTACCAGACCTACACGACCGACCCATTCCCCGTGACGGCGGGGTCACACACCCTCAGCTTCCGGGGACTCGATTCGGCCGGGGGCGACAATACGGCGTTCATCGACGATCTTAGGGTGATCGATTCCTCCGGAGGGAAAGATATCGCCCCGACCCCGGTGATCACTTCACCCGCCTCGGCTTCTCCTTTAGATGTCATCGGCACCACCACACAATTGAGCGTCGGTGCGACGGTCGATGGAGACTTGTCGAATCTTATTTATTCGTGGTCCGTCAAATCGAAGCCGGATGGAGCATTTAACCCTCAATTTAGCGACAACGGCTCGAACGCGGCGAGCAATGTCACCGCGACGTTAACCTCGGCGGGCAACTACACGCTCCTTGTTACCGTCGGCTATCATGGGTCAATCGCGTCTAGCGAAGTGACCGTTACTTTGGAGCAGACGGTCACAAGCATCTTAGTCTCACCCGCGACACCATTCGTCAAGCCGGGCGCCAACAAGCAACTTTCCGCTGTCGCTGAAGATCAGTTTGGACACAACCTTGACAAACCGCCGACTTTCGCTTGGTCAGTCGCCAGTGGAGTCGGGTCGGTCGATCCGACTGGGCTTTATAGCGTTCCGAGAACCGGCTCCGGCGAGGTTGCCATCCAAGTCTCGGCCGGAAACGTCTCGGCGACGGCTCCTCTGGAAGTCTTCCAGCAATCCAACCTAATCAATTTCGACGATCTTCGAGCGGGGACGATTGTTACGGACCAGTATCAGAACGCGACGTTTTCGGGCGATCCCGCGTTTCCGAACCAAATCGTTCCCTCGACCGATGCCTCATATCCTAACTCCATTGGGGCACCGTCTCCGAGGGGGAATCCATACAACCATCCACTTTATATCGATTTCACTCTGCCAGTGAACGATCTCTACTTTGAGCAGATGCGCGACGACGCTATCGCTGGGGTAACCATTGGTCAGGTGCGAGTCTTCGAAAGTAGGTCGCAGATGACGACGGTTCCGATCGTCAGTGGAACCAATACCGTCGACCTCTCGAAGTATCACCATATCACTCGAATCGAGATCGTCGACATCACAGATCCGTATGGTCTGATCTACGACGATTTTCGGTTCACTCCTGATTCTCTCAACTTGACCGCCCATCGCACGGGGGACTATCAAGGTCAGGTGGTGTCGAATGACACCAAGACAAGCGGCGATCCATCGAAGTACGTCATGTTGACCGACAACAACTACACTCAAGCCGATGGAACGCCTGCCCTGTCCTCCACCACAGCGGAGATTCCCGGTGTTGGCGTCCAGAAACTTACCACTGGCAGTCAGCAATCAAATTTTGCTCAGTCTTCAGCGGTGTCCATGTCGTCGGGCGATAACGATCTGGCTCAAATCACACTTGGCCAGCTTCCTCAAGGGGTTGGTCAAGGCAAATTAAAGATTGTCCTGTCAGATCCCACCGCTGTTCGGCTCTTCAAGCCCGATGGATCGCTACTTTACGAGGGAGGCAAGACCAGCGATGGAGTCTTGACGCTCGACCTATCCAATCCCAGCGGCTATCTGGCTGGACTTCAGTCGGGCAGCGTCGACTTGTGGCTAGAAGGGGTCCACAAGGTTCCCAATTTTGACTTTGCCATCCTCTACGAAGACGCTAAAGGTAGAATCGTTGGGAGCGACGATATTCACATGGTGATCGCCGATTGGACCTTCCGGAGTCATGACGGCCAAGCGATCGGGGATGTCATGCCCATTTGGAGTGAGGATTTGATCAACGACGCCACTCTGGGAGTGTCTTCCCCGGCAACTCAAAGTTCCGACAACACCCTCTACAAAAATTTGATCGAGGGCCTTCCCGACAGCTTAACTAAGCAGTTGAATGTTCAAGCGGTAGGTAACTCATCGGGCGGCTACATTGATAATTTGGTCGCCAACCCCGGCCAATCCGTTTCCAAGATTTTCCAGTCGTTGTATGCCCCGAGTGACGACTATGGTAACGTCTTACAGTACCCGATCACGTCTGATCAATTGACTGCGGTCCAGGCGCTGTTGAATATCAACCTTCTCGCCGGACCCACTGCCGAATCAACGCTTCTGCTTGGTCCAGGGGACAATCCTACAGACAAATTCACTCGCGGGCTCTCGACCGCCACGAAGCCGCCGATCACACTGAGTGGCCAAGGTGGAGTCTACAACGATGGCGATACCGTCAAAGTCACGGTGACGCTTGGCCCTCCGATGAGTTTTGTCGGGCTGTCCCGCTCCGTTAGCGCAACGCTGTCGAACGGAAAAAGCTACTCTGGAGTTGCTTCAAGCACAAACCCAAACCAGTTTATCATCGCCGTCCCTGTTTTCTGTCTGAACCTCAACGATGGTGGACAAAATGTTAAGACGCCTTATTACCCCACACTCAATATTACCGGTAAGGAGACTTATCTGAGGTTTTCCGCATTGAATGGGCCGCCTCAAACGACGGAAATCACTTTGGCAAACGAGAGCGTGACTCTCGCCGTCTTGCCGCAAGGCAAGACGATGAATCGCTGGCAACAGCAAACCTGGGACTCACTCAAGCAGGGAAACTCGTTCATCACTGGTAATGTCAACCAGCGCAATTTGCAGATCACCACGCTTTATGCGAGTATGTTCAACTCCAACCCCCAAGCCTTCGAATGGGCAGGGATGGCCGCCTTTGCTTCGGCTAATGTTGGCAAGGCATTGAGCCTCGCTGGGCGGTATGCGATGGTTCCGCCCTTGCCCGATGCAATTTCAATCCCCGATTCGCAAAAGCTGATCGACGGGTTCGGCGAGGGGAACATGAGCATTTTTATGGATATGTACCCCCAAATGTTGGCTTACCAGGCTGGCTTGGACCTCACACCCGGCCAAGTGGTTCCTGGTAGTCTGCAGTTCATTAATATGTTCCTTCCCGACGAAATGACGGCTGACCAGAAGACGGCTTGGGGCGATATCAACGCCGGGTTGATCAATCAAAACGACCAGCAGCGATATGACGGCAACACCGCGATCGGGATGGTCGAGCAAACCCGGACGCTCCAAGCCGTCCTCAACCAAGAATTGCTTTTGTGGGCGAAAGCCACTTCCGTGGGAAGTTTTTGGTTGTCGCGTGTGACGGGGCAAGCCATTCAGTCACCGATCCCGACGGATGGTAGCTATTTCCAGGTCCGCTATCCTGGGGTCAGCTTCGGCGATGGGACCACTCGCTTCGGCTGGTTTCGAGACACAATGGTTCCTGCCTGGCGGGGGTGGAGGACGACACACATCAACATTAAACTGAACCTTTTACTCGATGGATCTTACTTGAAGGGTCAATGACACAAGGAGTCGCCGCCGTGATCAAGCCGTTCCTCCTCCTCTCGATTGGTGTCACCTCGGCCGCCTGCTTGTGCGTGGCCGTTCCACCGTTGTTAGAGTTGAGAAGTCATTCGCAGGCTCGCGAGCCGATTCCGCCCCAGGACGACTTTGTGTACGCGGGCCGACGTCTCAGCGCCTGGATCGAATTGCTCGACAACCCCGACCCGCTCCGACGCTTGGCAGCTGCGCGAGCGCTCGCGGAGATCGGTCCGGCGGCAAAGCCGGCCGTCCCGGCCCTTATCGACAAGGTGGTCGACGATGATTTCCTTAGATCCGACGCGTCTTTTACGCTCGGTGAGATCGGCCCAGCCGCCAAACCGGCCATCCCTGCAATGATCCAGGCGGCGCGGCATACCGGCTACTTCGAGCAAGGGATCATCGGCTCCTCGATCGGTAAAATCGGTCCGACCGCCATCCCCGCGCTGATCGACCTAGCCCGGAACCAACCCAAGTTGCGGTGGGTTGTACTCGACGCCATCAAGCAGATCGGTCCCGACGCCCAGGCCGCCGTCCCTTGCTTGACCGAGATGCTGTTGGACAATGAAATTTCGGTCCGCGTCGAGGCCGCTTACGCCATTTGGTTGACCACCCACCGACTAGACATGATCGGCGTAATGGCCAGCGCGTTTCGAGACAGCGAGGAGTACGCCAAGCTGGTTGCCGGTGACAATCTTGGGGCGATCGGACCCGAGGCGGTGAAGGCCCTCCCGACCTTGGTCCAAGCTCTCGGCGATGAGTACGATAACGTGCGGAACCGCGCCGCCACGGCGATCGGCCGGATCGGGCCAAAGGCCAAGGCCGTCGTCCCCGATCTATTGCGGGCACGCGGCAGAGTAGAAAAAAGACGGCGACCCGTCAACGTAACTATCGCGATTACCCAGATCGGGCAGGACGCCGTGCCGGCGCTGCTCGATGGCCTCAAAGACGGCAGCAAAGCCGTACGCCAGGTGTCGGTTTTTGCGTTGGCCGCGATCGGACCACCCGGGGCGCTGGAAGCCATTCCGCGACTCGGCGAGATGCTTACTTGCCCGGACGCGGATGAACGAGTGATGGTCGCGGCCGCCTTGTGGAAGTTGCGTCGCGATGATCGCGCCTTGCCGGTCTTCTTGCGGGTTGTGCGCGAGCGAGACGCGTCGGTCCACCCGGGCCTCTTTTTCGATCCTGATTTGCATATTGTGCGTGATCTAGACACGTCGGCCTACCCGAGCGTCTTGTGGCAAATTGACCTGTTGGGTTCCGAGGCCAAGGTGGCCGTGCCGGATCTGATCGACGTGGTCGAACACGAAAAGAAAGCCTACATCCGGACTGACGCCGCGATTGTCCTGGGACATGTTGGCCCGGACGCCCAAGCGGCGATCCCGGCATTGAGGGCCGCCCTCAACGATCAAGACGAGCGGCTTTCCGCCCAGGCGGCGTTGGCTCTGTGGCGGATCGCCGCGGACGAGGTCGCGTTGTCCTTTTTGATCGAGAAGCTTCGATCGTCCGAGAAGGTTTATCTCACTCACTTTTCCGACGCTTTGACCGAGATCGGTCCCCCGGCGGCGGCCACTGTGCCGATCTTCATCGAGAAGTTCAAAAGCCACCGGGACTATCGGTACACCGCCATGAGGGCGCTCGCCAAGATCGGACCCGCCGCCAAGGCGGCCCTTCCCACCTTGATCGAAGCGTTCAACGAAGAGAGGTCACTAGACCGCCGACAGATCATCGCCGCCATCAGAGCTATTGATCCAAACGACAATGACAAGTCCATTGAACTGTTGCCATTTCTAAATATCGCTCGGAACATTCGCCATCTGTAGGGCGGTCTAACCAGATACGCAAAGAAATTGGAGTTAACTCTTGCTTGGAGAAAATCGTCGTCAATTCATTTTTTCGAGTTGGAGAAAGGTTACGGTGTGGGCGGATTGGGAGGCTGCAACTTGCGGAGGGTCCGAAGGTCGCGGTAGAAGTGGATCTCGCGGTGGTTGCTGGCCAGCGCGGCGCGGGCTTCGCGGACGAGGTTGACGCTGGCCAGGAGCATCAAGCCGACGCCGGCCACCGAGAGTGAAGTGGCCACCGAGGCTGTGATGGCTCGGTTGCCGATCAAGGTGTCGACCGCTAGGGTCAAGCTCGTCCCGATGAACGTGGCCAGCGCGATGTAGAGCATCGACAAGGTGTGGCGGACCCGGTCGCTCCGCCATTCGAGCCGGACGACCTGGTCGTCGAGGTGTTCCAGCCGCTCGGGCAAGAAGTCGAGCTTCGAGTCCCCCCGGTCGAGCGCATCGCCCACGTCGTTCAAAGTCCGAATCCGATCGATGATCCGCGACATCCGGTTCGAGGTCGAGATGATGAGCGAACCGGTCGCGGTCAAGAAGATCGCCGGCGTGATCATCGCCGAGAGCGCGGCGTAGTTGGTCGGGGTGATCGGGAATGGGAGGGTCAAGGCAAGCTCCTCGCCGTCGGGGCGAGTCGGAGATGGGGTCGGGTC
>JAABUX010004452.1_pt1 | contig 17748 bp, 14 predicted proteins | sample 5561851 | NCBI WGS metagenome assembly JAABUX01 (sample SAMN10711883, study PRJNA513361) | rock metagenome | isolation source: Antarctica rocks | place: Antarctica: Victoria Land, Richard Nunatak red sandstone | collected 2016-01-03 | reverse complement strand
GACCATAGCATGCTGGGAAAGCGGTGGCGGTCCGAAGACGTTGTAGGGCTGGGTGCCGCAAGACCCGCGTGCCAAGGTCAATGCTTGATTGCGTCAAGCCCAATCTCCGCTCGGAGCAAGTGCCCTCTCACCGGAAGAACGTTTGATCACCGGTGCTGCGGTATGCCTCGGTCTGAACTGTGCACCGGGGCAACCTCCCTGCCGCAGGCGATGACCAACGCGGTCATGCAAGGGGATGAGTGGGCGGCCTACAGCACGCTCGGACGTACGACAGCGACGTACCGCGGGATGGCCTACAGCCCGCGAGGGCCAGGGTCACGGAGCCCCGACAGTAGTCGTGGGAGTCACGCCCCACCAGGGAGGACAGGAAAGCTGTCCGCAGGGCGAAGCGGCATCCCGTGAAGACGGGAGAGAGTCTCCTCCCTTAGACACGGAGGAGGCAGGGCAGGTGCTCGCGGCATCTGAACGGGGAGGTATGCGAGATGCAGACCGCCACAACCGGACGGATGTCAACCGCCGTCAAGAGCGGCGTGCAAGCACTGGAAAGCCGGATGCCTGGAAAGCGGGCACGTCCGGTTTGGCGGAGGGGCCGACGGAAAAGGGTCGCAAGATACCTCGCCGGCGGCCTACTCTACTCGGAGGGGGGCCGTTGGAAAAGGCCCGGTTGCACCGGGACCTCGCTAGCGGCCTACCCTACGTCACGTCCGGTTCTGAAAGCGGGCGGGAGGAGGCGACTCCTCTCGCCTAGCTAACCCAATATAGCGGCGATCTTGTCGGCCTTCTTGGCGGCGCGTCGCTACCACGGCGAACCGGGAAGGTCGCGTTCTATCCGCCGAACGCCGCGCGGTGGTCACGCGCGAAATCGTCGAAGCCGCGCGCCGGACGGCCGAGGACACGCTCGATGTCGGGCGCTACGCCGGCCGCGGCGCCGCTCTCGTAGAGCGCGAAGAGCTCGGTCAGGCCGTCGACGTTCCACGCGGAGCCGCTGCCAAGCATCGCTTCCCGCGTGGCCTCGAGCGGGACCTGGACGTGCGCGACCTGACGGCCGAGGACGGCGGATAGGCGGGCCGCGATGTCGTCATCGCTGAGCGCCTCGGGTCCGGTCAGCGTGTAGGCCTGGCCCTCGTGGCCGGGCTGGATGCGTCAGATTTCAAAATCAGCGGTTGTCGGTGGACAGCCGCTGGGGTATCCTTCTCCTTTTATAGCGGTGTATTGAGGAGGGGACGATGGCCTGTCCGTACTGCCAGGGGGACATGACACAGGCGCTGGAGCGGGTGACGACGTTAGGGTACCACCTGTTCCGCTGTCGTCCCTGCCGGCGCACCTTCAACGAGCGCACGGGCACGCCCTTCAACCACCTGCAGGTGCCCACCGACATCGCACTCCTTGTCGTCTTGTGGCGGCTCCGGTACAAGCTCAGCTTGCGCGATCTGGCCGAGATGTTCCTGACCCGTGGCTTCACCTTCACGCATGAGACGGTGCGGGAGTGGGAGGCGCGCTTTGCCCCGTTGCTGACGGAGCGGTTACGGGCCAAGCGACGGGGCAAAGCCGGCGAGAAGTGGCACTGCGACGAAACGTATGTGAAGGTGGATGGACGCTGGTGCTACCTGTACCGCGCGATCGACGCCGACGGGAACCTGGTCGATTCGATGCTGAGCGAGACACGGGACATGGACGCCGCCAAGCGCTTCTTCCAGCGGGCGCGGGCGGTCGTCGGTCACGCGCCGGAGAAGGTCACGACCGACGGGCACGATGCCTATCCGCGCGCCATCCGCGAGACGCTGGGGCCAGACGTGCAGCATCGGACCAGCCGCTATATGAACAATCGCATGGAGCAGGACCATCGGGGCATCAAACAACGCTATTACCCGATGCGGGGCTTCGGCTCCTTTGACGCGGCGGCCCGCTTCTGTACCGCCCACGACGAACTGCGTGACCACTTTCGCGCCCGCCAGCACCTGAATGAAACGGTGTCCTTGGCCGATCAGCGTCGCCTGTTCCAGGAGCGGTGGGGCGAGGTGTATGCGGTGCTACAGGCCGCGTAGGCACCATCAGACCAGCCACATTGTGGGCTCGCGTGCGCCAGTGTCCCGTTGCATTCTGAGTCCTGACGCAACCCCATGCCGGAGCAGGACGGAGCGCCCACCGAAGGTGGGCTCCAACGGTGCGACGCCAGCCCTGCGGCAATCGCATCATCATGAGCGCTCTGTGCCGCTATCGTGCAAGCTGCTTGTACTAAAAAATGGCGCACAGCGCACGACCACCTCATCAACTCCGAAGCCTCAGTGCGGCCCGACCAGCGAACAGCGCGCGTCCACCTGCCTCCGCTTCAATGCGCAGGAGCCGATTCCACTTCGCGGTCCGCTCCGACCGCGTTAGCGACCCCACCTTGATTTGTCCCGCCCGCCACCCCACGGCCAGGTCGGCGAGCCACGCGTCCTCCGTGTCTCCCGACCGTGCCGACACAACGGTTGCGTAGCCTACCTGTTGCGCACGCTCGACGACCGCTCGCGCCTTCGAGAGCGTGCCGGTCTGATTGGGCTTGACCAGGACCGCGTTGGCCACGCCGGCGGCTATACCCCGCTCCAGACGTTGGAGATCGGTGACGAAGAGGTCGTCACCCAGGAGTTGGAGCTGTCTCCCCAGCCGCGCACTCGCCGTCGCCCATGCCGCCCAATCGTCCTCTCCCATCAGGTCTTCCAGGGAGACGATCGCGTAGTCCGCGCACCAGGACACGAGTTCGTCGAGGAGTGCGGCGCCATCGAGCACACGCCCTTCCGCCGCCAGATGATACCTGCCCTCATGCAGAAGTTGTGTGGCGGCGACGTCGATGGCGATCGCGACCTCCGTCCCTAGGCGCAGCCCCGCGCGCGTGACTCCGTCCACGAGCAACTCCAGCGCCGCGCGGTTCGACGGCAGCGGCGGCCCCAGTCCGCCCTCGTCGGCCACGAGCGCCACCGGCAGCCCACGCTTCGCCGCTACCGCGACCGTGCCCTGACGCACGCGCCACGCCCATTCGATGGCTTGGGCGAACGTTGTCGCGCCGATGGGGACGATGAGGAAATCCTGCATATCGACGGCGGCTCCGGCGTGCGCGCCACCAGAGATGATGTTGACCATCGGCAGCGGCAAGAGCGGGTCGGCGTCGCCGGAGAGCCAGCGATAGAGGGGAGGGGGACGCCGTTAGCCTGGGCCGCCGCGAGCATCGACGCCACGGAGACGGCCAGGACGGCATTGGCGCCCACTCGACCCAGCGTTGGGGTCCCGTCCGCCGCGCGTAAGGCCACATCAAGGCTCGCCTGATCCTCTGCGTCGCGCCCCACGACGGCCGGCCCCAGGACATCGCGGACGTTCGCGACCGCCCGACGCACGCCGCGCCCCCCATAGCGCGTCCCACCGTCACGCGCCTCGCGCGCCTCGTGGGTCCCCGTTGAGGCGCCCGAGGGGACCGCGGCGACGCCGTGAGCGCCCCCGTCCAACCGCACCTCGCAGGCCACGGTCGGCGTGCCCCGTGAATCCAGGACTTCCCACGCGCTCACACCCGTGATCGTCGTTTTCATATCGCTAGCCCCTCCCGAAGCATCGTCCACATATCCGTGAGCGCCGCCGGTGGACGGCGCACAAGCGTGAGCGCGAGCGTCCGCGCCGCGCCTTGCTCGCTCGGAGTCAGGTAGTCCACCGGCGATTTTCCGTCGACGCGGGCGAGCATCAGACAGCCGACGTGGCCGTGAACGTAGGAGCTGGGGCCGCTGAAGCCGAGGGGCACACCGGCCTGATACGCGTCCACAAAGGCCAGCGCGCATCGTTCGTACGCGTCGACGGCCTTTGGTCGATGGATGGCTTTGAGCAAGAGGTGGTTGAGCAGGAACGCCACATCGAAAGCCGGGTCGCCAACGTGCGCCACCTCGAAGTCGATGACCCAGAGCCCATCAGCGCCCAGCAAGACGTTCTTGGGCGAGAAGTCGCCATGCACAAGGCAGCGGTGCGTTGTCACCAGACGGTCGACATAGCCGGCGATGACGGGAGATAGCGCTGGGTGGCGCGCCATGGTGGTGCGGTAGTAGGGATCGACCCGTAACTGATCGAAGGCCTCGGTATCGTCGAAGCGCGCGGCGACGCGCGGGTCGTCGCGCGTGGCGGCATGCCAGGCGGCGAGCGCCGTCCCAAGGCGCGCGGCGACGCGTGGGTCGCCGTGGCCATCCAGGAGGCGCGCTTTCCAATCGACCCAATCGGCGGGCGCACGCTCGATCGTTATCGTAAACGCGGGTAGGTCCGCGTCGAGCACAGTGGGGACGACGCCAGGGGTCACGCCGGCGGCCCAACGTAGCGCCGCGGCCTCCGTGGCGATCCGTTCACGCTTGGCCAGCCACTCCTCAGCCACGCGCAATCGTGGCAGCGCCTGCTTCACGACGACATAGCGGTCGCCCGCGTCGACGGCCAAAACTACATTGGAAACGCCACCACCAAGAGCCACGGCGCGGACGTCGATACCGTCAGGTATCAGCCCGCGCCGGACGACGTAGGCGCCAACTGTATCCACGGTGAGCAGGGCGACCGGCTCCATGTGGCGGCTCGTTCCCTCTCTCATGTCTTCCCCATCTTCCTTACCGTGCCATTATCGGTCGACGGTGTGGCGGCCGGCGGTTCGTACGGGTTTGGCGTATGCTTTGCCCACCCGGATCAGATGGTCCCCGTCCTCACTCACCGGCGCCTGAACACGCTCTTTGACGAGATGTCCAGCGTCGGAACCACCTGACGGCTTATAGAGTATGCTCGGTGGGACCTGAGAACGCGCCGTGATAAACGTCCCGTCTAGCAGTTTGTCGGAGAGAACATGTTTTTCCAAGGGATAGTGCGCTTGGCGGCCGTTTTGAGGCCAAAACACGGGCTACAGGCGCGTTTTGGCCCTCCCACAGCATGATAAATGAGGTAGGCAAACTTCTCTCCGACAGACTGCTAGACCCTGCTGGCTATCCTCACCAGACCTGTGACGTCCCACCCATACATCGCGACGATCAGATCATCGTTCATGGCTCCTCCGCGGGCTACTCCTGTCGTAGAATAAAAACTATGTCCAGCGCCGGGTCCATGAACGGCGACTAACAATCACGGTGCATATCTTTGGCGGGTGCGCGTCCTAATCCTATTCGTTCGCGGCTGTTGTGCTATCGTGGTACAGAGCATCGATGATATCAAGTGTTTCGTGCGCATCTCCCCCCAAGCGCAAATAGTCATGGATGACGAGCCCGGCCCGATCCTGAAAGGGGATGAACCCATCATGCCGGGGGCGTAGGTACGCGTGGTCGAGCGTTTCAAGCGTCTCAAGGAAAAATCCACTTGTGGTCCGATTGACAGTGGGGTCCGTCCAGGCGCGTCGGTTGCCCGGCTGCCCCCCCGACTCCACGTAGATCGTTCGCTGCCGCTCCTCATCCGCCACCCACTGGACATAGGCGCATGCCGCCGGCAGAGCCCGACAGGCGGTGGAAACGGCTAGCCCCGTGCCGCCCAGAATAGCCCCATACGGGTTCCCATCGTCGCTGATGGCGGGAATATGGGCGAAGCGGCACAGATGCGGCGCGAAGCCAGGGCGCGCGTAGTTGGAGTAGCCAAACACCAGGGGACTATAGACGATGTCGTCGCCGTGCGCCATGCGCTCGAGCATCCCCGGCGGGTCGAGGTCAAGGGACTCGGGGTGGCCCTCCGTGACGAAACGGCGCAGGATGTCGAGCGCGATCTGCTCGACCGGACGGGGCGCCAGGCGGCTCGGATCGCTTCCCGCGAAGCCGGGGGGAATATCTTGATTGGCGCACAGCGAGAGAAAGCTGCAGATCGCGTTGACCGGACTCAAGGGGAGGGCAACACGGTGACCGCCGACCACGCGCATGAGGTCGAAGACCTGAGTCCATGTGCGTGGTACGGCAAGGCCGCGCGCGTCCAAGACATCCGGGCGATAGGCGGCCACCTGCGCCGCGGCGTCGATTGGCAGCGCCCACTGGTGACCGTCGTAGGTGTAGCTCGCGTAACTCGCGCCGACGCTCTCCCGCGCCTGCGCCCTCAGGAACGCCTCTGGCAGATGGGTCTCAAGCGGCACGAGGCAGCCACTCCGCGCGGCCGTACCCACGAAGGGATGGTCGATCACGAGGAGATCATACATCGCGGCCAACTGCTCGATCGATTGATCCCCGAAGGCTTGCAGCGAACGCACTGTCCAGGTGATATGGACGTCGGGGTGCGCGCGTTCGTACACGGCCGCCGTCGCGCGCATCGGCACGACACCGCGTGGATGGTCCCAGGTAATACCCTGAAGCTCTGTCACCTACTCCCTCTCCTCTCTTCGCCGAATGGGCCATGCCCCAACTCATCGAACAACCTGTGCCAGGACGCGCCGTACCGCTCACTTTTCAAGGCGTGCCGCTCACTGTCCCGTGAACGTCGGCGCACGTTTCTCCAGAAAGGCCGCGATGCCTTCCTGACCGTCCACCGTGCCATAGAGCCCGATGAGCGTCTGCTGCTCATAGGAGAGGGCTGTGTCCAGCGCGGCATCGGCCCCCTCATCAACCAGTCTCTTGAGGGCATGGGTCGCCAGAGGCGCCTGTCGCGCGATCGCCACGGCCAGGTCCAGGGCCGCACGCACCGCGTCGCCATCCGCAGCGATGGCTGAGATCATGCCCCACTCCCGCGCCTCTTGGGCGCTCAGACGTCGTCCGGTCAGCAAGAGGTCCTTGGCGCGATACCGTCCGACGGCTCGTGTGAGGCGCTGTGTCCCCCCACCTCCGGGGACGAGACCCAGAGATGGCTCGGGTAAGCCGAACGTCGCGCCCGCGCTTGCCACGATCAGATCGCACGCCAGCGCTAGCTCGAACCCGCCCCCCAGTGCGAATCCGTTGACGGCCGCGATCACCGGTGTGGGGTGCGCTACCACGCGGTCGAGCAGGAGGCGGCCCAACCGCTGATACACGACGAAGGCCCCCTGACCGCCCCCCCAGTACTCCGTGATGTCCGCGCCGGCGCAGAACGCGCGCCCCGTTCCGGTAATGATGACGGCGCGCACCGTGTCGTCGCGTGCCGCCTCATCCAGGCGCTCCATCACGGCGTCGAGGATGGGCCGGTTAAGCGCGTTAAGCTTGCGCTCTCGGTTGATGCGTATCAGGGCCGCTGCCCCCTCGCGCGTGTAGACCACCAGGTCGTCATCGCTCTGTGTCGTCATCAGCACGCCCCCTCCGCGCACAGGCCGGCGATCGTCGCATCGTCGTAGCCCAACTCACGCAAAATCTCCTCGGTGTGCTCCCCGACTAGCGGTGGGGGGCGGCGGATCGTCGCCGGCGTGTCGCTCAGGGTGATGGGCGCGCGGATGACCTTGAGCGGCCCGACCCGCGGATGCGCGACCGTGGCGACCAGTTCGCGCGCCACGACCTGCGGATCGTCGAAGACCTCGTCAAAGTCCTGCACTGGAGCGCACCACACGTCGCGCGTCCGCAGGAGATCCAGCCAGGCGTCAGTCGGGCGCGCGGCCAGCCGCGCCTCCAGCCGCTCCTTGATACGGTCCCGGTCGGCGTAGGCGCCGGGGGCGTCACCGTCGTAGCGGCCGAGCTCGGGCAGGTCAAGCAAGTCGGCCAGTACGGCGAGAGAAGCCATGGCGATGGCCAGGTAGCCATCGGCCGTGCGATAGATGCCATAGGGCGCCTCCAGCCAGGGCTGCGCGATGCCCGCGGCGCTGCGCTCCCACCCCGACACTCCGTTGAGGTGGGCCACGGCCTCCTGACATTGCGCGGCCAGGGCCGTACTGAACAGGTCCACCTCCACCTTTTGGCCATGCCCAGTCAGCGTGCGGGCGTGCAGCGCGGCCAGGATACCGCACGCGACCATCATGGCGGCCATCGCGTCACAGATCGCCGTGCCGGCCGCGGTTGGGGGGTCGGCGGCGCGTCCCGTGTGCGCGGCGATCCCGCTCAACGCCTGGATAAGCAGATCCTGACCCGGACGGTCGACATAGGGACCGGACGAGCCGTAACCACTGGCCGCGCAATAAATCAGGCGTGGGTTGAGCGCGGCAAGCCGGTCGTACCCGAAGCCCAGCCGGTCGAGGACGCCGGGGCGGAAATTCTCTACGATCACGTCAACATCCCCCGCGAGGGCGTCGACGATGCGGCGCGCCTCGGGATGCTTGAGGTTGAGGGCCAGGCTACGCTTGTTGCGATTCATAGCCAGGAAGAACGGGCTATCCCCCGCGAGTAACTGGCCCATCGTGGCCAACTCGCGCTCCCATTCGCCCCGCACGGGACGCTCGACCTTGATGATGTCCGCCCCCAGATCGCCCAGGAGCTGGGTCGCCCAGGGCCCCATCATCATCTGCGAGAAGTCCAGGATGCGGACGCCCGCCAATGCTGCCGTCATGTCGTCTCCTTTCCGGCCCGCGGGCCGCTCGTCGTGCTTACCGCGCGGCCCGCGTCAGCGGACGCGCTCGTCGTCTCTGGCGCGCCGCGGGCGCCGGCGAGATCTGTATCAAAGTCTGACAGGCGCTCGACGCCACCGGACGTGAACACGACGTTCTCCTCCAGGCGCAACCCCCCGACTCCCTCAATGTAGAGACCGGGCTCGATGCTCGTGACCATGCCGTCCCGCACCTCCCCTTCATTGGCTGGATGCAAGAACGGGTGCGGTTCGTGATAGCGGAACCCCAGACCGTGTCCGGTGTGATGGACGAAGTGGGCGCCTAGCCCCTGGTCGTCAAGCACTCCCCGCGCCAGGGCGTCGACCTGCGCGCCGGTCATCCCCGGCCGGCCCGCCGCCATCACCGCACGATGAGCCGCCAGGATCGCGGCGTAGAGGTCTTGGTGGCGGGTCGTGGGCGCGCCACCGGCTACAAGGGTCCGGGTAAGGTCGGACCAATATCCGTCTACCACCGTCGCCAGTTCGAGCAGACCAAGGTCCCCTCGCGCGATGACCCGTCGCGTGGTTGTTGGGTGCGCCGAGTACGCCCGCGCCGAGGCAGGTCCGCTCATCAACTCCGCCCAGGCGCGGACGTGGCGCGCTCCCTCGAACCCTATGCCCTGCCCCCTGATGGCTGCCTCAACCGCGGCGACTACCTCCGCCTCGGTGCGGCCGGGCTCATAGGCCGTGTGGAATGCCGCGAGGCCGAGGGCGGCCACGCGGTTAGCGCGCCGCAACTGGTCAATCTCGATCGGGGTCTTGCGCGCGCGCGCCTCATAAAGCGCCGCGGTCGCGTCGACGAGTGTGGCGTCAGGCGCGGCGTTCGCGATCGTGGCCTGTGTGACACGGGACGGCACGAGGGGTTCCGCCGCCATGTGCCCGGGCGCGACGGCCTCGAAGCTCCCCTCATATCCAATGCGGCCACGCCCCAGTCCCGCTGCCCGTACAGCCTCGGCCAGATGCCGCCGCACGGCGCCATAGGGATCGGTCGCCGCGACCACGCCGTAGGCGAAGGTGCGTACCTCGTCGACAGCGCCGTGGGGGATAGCCTCCTCCTCGGTCGCGACGGCCATCAGCATCACCGGTCCCTCGCGTGGGTACAGGACGAACGCGATGCTGCTCAGGGGCCAGTACCCGGTCAGTAGCAGCACGTTCTCGGGCAGGCGGCAGACCAGCGCGTCGAGATCGTGCGCGCGCATGGCGTCATGGTTGCGCCGATCGCGGACGAGATCAAGGCTCACGTGTCGTTCTCCTTCATGACAACTCTATGACAGCTTGGCCACGAGGCCACCGTCGACGATAAACGGCGCGCCCGTGACATAGCCCGCCTCGTCGCCGACGAGGAACAACACGGCGCGGGCGACGTCGCTCGGCTCTCCAACGCGACCGAGCGGAATGCCCGCCGCCGTCGCGCGATATCCCGCATCCTCGTCGCCCTCGGCACGTAGGTTGGCCCGGAAGACGGGGGTATCGATGGAGCCCGGAAGCACGCAGTTGACGCGGATACCGTCGCGGGCGTGCTCGAGCGCCAGCGTCCGCGTCAGGGCGACGATCGCGCCCTTGCTGGCGTCATAGCTCGAGACGAGCGGCGTCGTAGCCAGGGCGCGCACCGATGACATGTTGACGATGGCCCCGCCGCCGCGGTGGAGCATGTGGGGGATAACGTACCGGCAGCATAGGTAGACACCGCGCAGATTCGTGCTGATCACGCGGTCCCACTCATCCTCCTCGGTGTCGACCAGTCGCTTGAAGAGAACGGTCGCCGCGTTGTTCACGAGGATGTCGATGCCGCCAAAGGCGGTCGTGGTCTCATCGACGAGCGCGCGCACCTGCGCGCCATCGCCGACATCGGCATGGATATAGCGAGCCACGTCCGCGCCCCCCAAGTCAGCCGCGACGTGGTGACCACGGTCATCGTCGATGTCCGCCACGATGACCTGGGCGCCTTCCGACACAAAGAGCGTGGCGATGCCGCGCCCGATACCAGAACCGGCCCCGGTCACGATGGCAACCTTGCCCTTCAAACGCATGCCGTCCTCCTTCCTTGTAAATAGACAAATACGCGACGCCGTCAGCCACTCACGCCCCGCGCCTCTAGCCTTTCACGCCACCCTGGACGAGGCCGGCAATAAATTGACGCTGTAGGAAGAGGAAAAGCACGAAGACCGGCACACAGACGAGTGTGGATGCGGCCATCAGCAAGCCCCAGTCGGTCGTGTGCTCACCGATGTAGCCCAACACGCCCACCGGTAGCGTCTGCATGTTGCCGGACATGAAGGTGAGGGCGAACAGGAACTCCTGCCAGGAGAGGAAAAACACGTATGTCGCGGTGGCGGAGATGCCCGGCGCGGTGAGCGGCACGATGATACGGAAGAACGCGCCAATGCGCGTGCAGCCGTCGATCTGCCCCGCCTCCTCCAGTTCCACAGGCAGCCCTACCAGGAACCCCCGCAAGAGCCACACGGCGACCGGAATCGTAAACGTCAGGTACGCGATGATGAGGGCCGGATAGGTGTTCAGGAGATGCCAATCACCCATGATCTGGTAGATCGGCACCACCAGCACGACGAGCGGAAGCAATTGGGTCAGGATGATCAGGGCCAGGATTTGCTTGCGACCGGGGAAGCGCAGCCGTGAGAAGGCGTACGCCGAGAGGAGCGCGACCGGCACGGTGACGACCGTCGTGGCAAACGCGACCACCAGACTATTGAGGCCATAGCGCAGGAACGTGGGGGTCAGAGCGCCACTGAAGTTCGCGGCGGTCGGATGGTGCGGCAGCAGCGTGGGCGGAAAGGCGAAGATTTCGTTCGCCGGTTTGAGCGCCATACTGAGCATCCAGACGAAGGGAGAGAGGAAGAGGCCGACGACCACCACGACGGCCGCATAGACAAGGGCGCGACGTGGCACGTGCGCGAACGTGCGCGGGAGAGGTCGAGCGATGCCACGGTTCAATCCAACACCCCCGTTTTATTCAACTGACCGATATAGAACAAACTGCACACCAAAAGGATAAGCAACGCGACCATGCCATAGGCCGAGGCGACCCCGTAGCGGATCTGGTCGAAGGCCAATTTGTAAATATAAGTGGGGAAGATCTGTGTCGCGTCCCCCGGCCCCCCCTGTGTCATGATGTAGATAAGCTCGAAGTAGTTGAACGTCCAGACCGTCGTCAAGAGCACGAGGACGCGGATAACAGGCATGGTCTGCGGGATGATCACATGACGGAGGCGGGCCCACGCCCCCGCGCCATCGATCCGTGCCGCCTCCAGAACTTCGGCCTGCACGCCTTGCAAGGCGGCCAGGTACATGACCGCGCTGAAAGGCGCTCCTTTCCACACGGCGGCGACGATTACGGCGCCCAGCGCGGTGGCCGGCTGACCGAGCCAGGCGATGAACGGATGCGGCAGCCCGGCCCGGGCCAGGGCCGCGTTGATCGGGCCGAGGTACGGGTCGTAGATCACCCGCCAGACGATGGCCGCGACCACGCCGGGGCACACCCAGGGGAGGATGATCAACGCGCGCGCCAACGCGCGCCCACGGAACGGGAGGTTGAGAAGCAGCGCCGTGCCAAAACCGACGACAAGCTGAGCGACGACCACGGCACCGGTCCAGATGAGCGACGTCAGGACCACCTGCCAGAAGATAGGGGTCTGCAGCATGACGGCAAAATTGTGTAGCCCGACAAATGTGGGTGTGGGATTGATGAATGAGCTGCTGGTTAGGCTGGTGCCGATTGCCTTGACGAGCGGGAGTCCGATGATGAGCCCAATCAATAGCAGCGTGGGCAGGATTAAGAAGTAGCCCAGCGCGAATTCGGCCCTCCGGCGCGCCCGCAGGCGATACCCTCCGGCATGCGTCGCCGCGAGATCGGTCTTCATTGATACGGGTCCTCCCCAAGCGTTCCGTCCCGTCCCCGGCCGCCGCGCGACTCGTGCGGCGGCCGGGGATAGCGGGACATACGCGGCCTACTGCTGCTGCAAGGCCGTGTTCATATCGCTGGCCGCCTTGTTAGCGGCCTTTTGCGCGTCCATGCCCAGGAAAATGTTCTGCACCATCGACTGTTCGATCGTCGAGATTTGCGGGTAGACGGGCGAGAGGTCGCGCGGGAGCGCGCTCTTGAGCGTGGTGAGCAGGACAGCGCTATTCGTGCGCTTGGTCGTCACGAACTGGTTGGCCGCATCAAGACGCGCCGGGGTGATCGCATTGACTGCGATCTGGGGGTCCTTCTCGCCCAGATACTGAACAAGCTTCCAGGCCGCGTCGGGATGGGATGACCCCTTGAAAATGGCCATGTTCCAGCCGCCCAACGCGCCATGGAACGACTTGCCCGGCGGCGCGGGCGGCACCGCCACGCCCCACCGCAGCTTGCCCCCCCCCTGGCTGTTGTACGTATCCTGTTGCCAGGAACCGTCGAGGGTCATCGCCACCTTGCCCGCGGTGAACAGGCTCGCCGCGTCGGCTTCGGCGCGGTTCACCGTCCCCGCTGGAGCGATACTGGCCAGACTCTGATAGAAGCGAATGGCCTGGACGGCGGCGGGGCTGTTGATCACCGCCTTTGATCCATCTGGGCTGAGAACATGGCCGCCGTTGGAGAAGATAAACGAATCAATCGACACAATGGTGTCCTCTCCCTGGTGCCCTAACAGAGCGAGGCCGTACTGAGACGGCGCGTGGGTCAATTTCTTGCCGTCCGTGAGCATCTCGGCCCACGTCCGCGGCGGATGCGTGATGCCCGCGCGCGCGAACATGTCCTTGTTGTAATAGAGTTGCTCCCAGACATCGCTGCTCTGCGGCACCGCCCAGACGTGGCCGCGATAGGTGACCGAGGCCCAGGCCCCTTTGAAGAAGGCCGCGGGTTTGACGACGTGCGATGTGGCGATGTAGGCGTCCAGCGGCAGGATGTTGCCCGAGGCCGCGAACTCGGGCGTCCAGATTTGATCCAGCGTCGCGATGTCGGGCGCCTGGCCGCCCTTGACCGCGACGAGTAGCTTGTCGCGATAGACCGGATAGGGGAACACGGTCGTTTTAACCGTGATGCCGGGGTTCTGGCGCTCGAACATTTTAATAGACGCATCAGTCGCCGCCAGGATATCCTTGGCTGATTGTTGGTAGGTCCAGTACGTGAGCGTGATCGGCGCGGGGGCCGGGCGCGCCGCGCGCCAGCCCACCAGCGGGACGACGATCAGGCCGATTAGTAGGGCGCGCCACGCATGGCGCGCACGTGCGAACGGGACAGGATAATGTCGGTGTTCCATTGCTCTAATTCCTCACTCCACTTCGCCGAATTGTCCGATCAGCGGTAACGGAATCGCGCGATGGCGTGCCGCGTCCACAGGGATAGCGATCAAACGCTATCACATGGAGCGCGATCATCGCCGCCGGGCCATCATGGGCCGTAGATAGCGGCGTTGTTCGCCGCGACACTTACCCCCTTTCACCATCGCATCGCGCTACGCGGATAGGCGGGCGATGCGTGCCGCCTCGTGCCCGGACCAGTAGTCCTCCAACACCGCTAGGGTCGACGCGTCGATCCAGGTGTAGGGGACATCAAGGACGCGCACGGGTGGGCCAGCCGGCGCGTGGAAAATACGCTGCAGCGGGAGGTCGTCCACACTGGTCCGACCGTCGACGATGGCGGTCACAAAGCCTAGCGTGGTGGTCGCCAGGGTGGCGGGATCCTGGAAGGCCGTCCCGGTAAGGATGCCGGAGCGGATCAGATCCAGCGTCGTGCGGTCGCCATCGCCGGCGACAACCGCGATCTGTCCGGCCAGGCCACGCCCGGCTAGCACATCAATGACCCCGACAGCCATATCGTCGTTGGCCGCGATGATGCCGCGCAGGCGCTCGGCTCCATAGACCTCCAGCGTGTCCTGGACAATGAGACGGGCGGTGTCGCGCGACCACAGTCCACTCGGCTGGCTATCAAGGATGTGCACATCGGGATAGTGGGTGAGCGTATCACGATTACCCTGCGCGATATTGCGGGCGTTATCGTTGTAGGGATCGCCTTCCACGATCAGCACGTCTCCCCGCGCGCCCATGGCGCGTACCAGGCTATGGGCCTGCATGCAGCCCTCCTGATAGGTGTGGCCGCCGGCGAAGAAATCGAAGGAGCGGCTGCGTGCCGGACGTTGGAAGCAAGCGACGAGAACCCCCTGCCGGCGCGCCTCGACGAACAACGCGTCTGCTGACACGGCGTTAACCGGCTGAATGATCAGCGCATCGGGACGCTCCTCCAGGATGCGCCGCACATCAGCCATCTGCTTGTGTTCGTTGTCGTGCGCGTCCGTCCATAAGATGCGCCCGCCCAACCGTGCCATCATGGTCGAGGCGGCGCGCCGCATCTCGCGATATGTGTCATTGTGCAAGGTTGCTAGGCTCCAGCCGATGAGGGGGCGGGGGCGTGTCTGCTGCGACACAGCAGCGCTCTGTGCGACGGACCGGATCGTAGCGATGATGTGTGCGATCGAATCGTTCTGGAGGCGCGCCGTTGGCGCCATCACGGTCAGTGCCGCCGGGGTCCGGCCATGATCCGGTGAGAGGACGGCCGCGATGGAGTGCACACCCTGGTTGACGCCGTCGACATCATAGGCGTAGCCCGTCCAGCGTATCTCCTCCACCTCATACCACAACGCGTCGAGCGACGTGGGCGCGTGGGATGTGAGGGCCATGGGGGGCGGCCATGCGCTATCCCCGTGGAGGGCGGTAATCTCGTTATCGGACAAGCGCGCGAGCAGAGCTTTACCGGCAGCCGTCGCATAGGCGGGCACGCGAGCGCCGACATGGATAGCCACACCCAGAGGTTGGTGATCTCTCTCTCCCGCCAGATAGACCACATCTCGATCCGAGAGCACCGCGACGTGCGCCGTCTCGCCACAGGTCCTGACCACTGCCTGCATCGCCCGGCGCGCGGCGGCTAGCGGTTCGGCGAGATCCAGATAGCCGAGGCCAACTTCTATCAACCGCGTGCCTAGCGTGAAACGACGATCGTTGGCTCCGCGCCGAAGGTAGTCACGCGCGGCCAGGGCATGCATCAGGGCATGCAGACTACTGACGGGAACGCCAAGTTCGGCCGCCGCCTCACTCAACGTCAGGCCGTCGGGGCGTTGGGCGAAGAGTTCGAGAATGTCCAGGATGCGCGTTGCCGCACGCGCGACGCTCGATGATGCGGAGGAGTCCATCGACCGGTCACCCCCTCCTCCCGTTATTTTCGAATAATCGAATAACATATCGGTTTCTGGAAATCGCAGAGCAACTATAGCACCGATGGAACCTCCGTGTCAAGGTGCCGCATTGCCTGTAGGGCAATCGCATTTAAATTTGCTTTAGCGCCACAAATTTCCGTATTAAATAGGAATGATGCGCTCATCCGGCCGAACATCTCGCAATTGGCCCATACGAACCCGCAGCCGTAATTCTACGTGTAACGGGAACGCAATGCATAAGACGTTGCTGTCGCACGAATTCCTTTTTTTGGGCATCCCAAAGCCATAATTATGCTATAATTTAAATGCGATTGCCCTGATTGCCTGGGGTGCGCCACAGCAAAGTTCCCCTCCGTGCTGAAGGCGGTACCCTACCGAGGGGCGGAGATGCAGACACACCTCCACAGCGGCCCCTCGGAGAGTACACATGGATAGAGCAGACCTGTCCAGCGCCATCATACAGGAGATGCAGGTGCTGGTGGGAGAGGCGCTGGAGGCCGTCGTACCGGCGCTATTGACAGCGGACCTGGCGACACTGGAGCAGCGGGTCCAACAAGTGGGCCGGGTGATCCTGGGCGGGCTGATTGAGCGGGTGGCGGCGGGGCAGGCCCAGGGGCTACCGCGTCCGGCGCGCTGCCCGGCCTGTCACGGTCCCCTGAAACGACGAGAGCGCCCGCGCCCGCTGGTGGGCTTGGTGGGCGACTATACGCTGCGCCGCCCCTACTATTGGTGCGCGGCCTGTAAGCGGGGCACGGCGCCGCTGGACGCGGCGTTGGGCCTGGGGCCGGGGGAGGTCTCGCCGGGGTTGGCACGGGTGGTGGCGCGGGCGGCGGTGGACGCCACCTTCACGCCGGCGGTGGACCTGGTGCAGGAGGCGCTCGGCGCCACGCTCAGCGACGAAACGGTGCGGCGCCTGGCCGAGCGCATCGGGGCGGCGGCCGAGGCGCAGACGCAGGCGGCCATCACGCGGGCCAAGCGGGGGCAGCCGGTCTGGACGGAGGACGCGGTGGAGCGCGCGGAGGACACCCCAATCCTGGCCGTGGAGGTGGACGGGGTGCTGGTGCCTCAGGAGGCGGGGTGGCACGAGATGAAGGTCGTCACGCTGGCCCCGCTCGGCCCGGAGCTGCACACCGACCCGGACACCGGACGCACCCACCTGGCCTGGGGCGAGGCGAGCTACGGGGTGGGCGCGGAGGAGGCCGAGGACTGCGGGTGGCGGGTCTATGTAGAGGCCGTGCGGCGAGGCTTGGGCACGCCCGCGGTCCGCACCGTGGTCGTGCGCGCCGACGGCGCCCGCTGGATCTGGGAGCGGGCGCGCGCCTTCCTGGGCCTGCCGGGCGTCGAGGTGGTGGAGATCGCGGACATCTATCACGCCTACAGCTACCTGTGGGCGGTCGGGAACGCGCTCCATGGCGCGGGCAGCCTGCGCGCGGCGGCCTGGGTTGAGCCGCTCAAGGATCAGCTCTACCAGCACGGGGCGACCCCCGTGCTCACGGCCCTGGCGGCCCTGCGCCCGACAACGGCGGAGGCCGTGCAGGCCATCTGTAAGATCCAGTGAGGAAGATGCTGCTGGCGAACCTCTACGCGGCGAGTGGCTCGGTCATGAGGGTCGCGAAGGGCGACCGTCGCGTCTGCGCTACCGGGATGTCGGCGAGCCATGCGGCCGTCCGCACGAAGTTAAGCGCGGTGGCGATCAAGAGATGGAGCAAACGCGTTTTCGCCAGGCCGATGTAGCGCGACCGCCGGAGGTCACAGCGGTGCACCCCCTGGGAAATTGTGCCGTCGATCCCGGCGCGGGTCGCGTACTGTGCCTTGAACGCGTCCGTCGTCTGGCGGTGGCGCGCCGTCTGCAGCGCCTCGTGCTGCTCCCGCGGCCGGATCATGAGCGCACGCGGACGCGGCGACTGGACGCAGCGCTCCCGCACCGGGCAGACGCTGCAATCGGCGTGCGCGAAGCGGATGTTGATGACGTCGTGACCGGCGCTATTCCTGGCTGGTTTCCAGATCGTGCTCACGTTCCCGCGCGGGCACGTCGCCTGGTGCGCCTCCCAGTCGACGACGAAATACGCCGTACCGAAGCCGTCGTTGGCGCGGGCTTGCCAGCTCATGTCGC
>JAABUX010004450.1_pt1 | contig 17752 bp, 8 predicted proteins | sample 5561851 | NCBI WGS metagenome assembly JAABUX01 (sample SAMN10711883, study PRJNA513361) | rock metagenome | isolation source: Antarctica rocks | place: Antarctica: Victoria Land, Richard Nunatak red sandstone | collected 2016-01-03 | reverse complement strand
GAGACCCTGGGGAGGGATGCTGACCGAAAAGCTCCCAGCCTTGAGATTACTCTTCTCCTCCGGTGCAGGCGCGCCCGCCGCTCGCAGCGCCGCGATCTGCTCCCGCGATGGAGCCGCCGGACGTCCCATGGCGTCGAACGTCTTAACCACGTTGCCATGGTTCGCATCCAGCCGCCATACCACCACGGAGGCATTCGGCGGTGCGCCCGCCAGCTTCACGGTGAAGTTTCTCGACGGACCAACGTTCGCCGGCGCCGGTGTGTAGGCCGCGCCTTCCCCGTACGGCGGGGCATAGTTCCACAGCGCGACCTCGATCGATCCATCGGCCGAGCGCGTCGCCAGCACACTCTCCGAGTCCACCGTGAGGCGCCGGTCGCCGAGCTCATGCAGCATCGCGAACGCATGGAGAGCGGGCTTCTGAATGCCGTCCTCGGCCACCAGACCGAAGCCGCCATAGAACGGCGTCTTCACCACGCCCTGCTCCTCGAAGACGTCCGAGAAGGACCAGTAGCTCATCGACTCCGTCAGGCCGTCGCAGAGGCGGATGTTGTTCGCCAGCCACGGCCCCATGTAGATCGAGTCGGTGACATTGGGCTCGTTGGCATAGCTGGCGTTGTACTCGGAAAAGATGAGCGGGATCTTCGGGTAGGGCGAGGCGGTGATCTCCTCGTGCACCTTTCTGACCGCGCGGTACACCATCTGGTCTCGCGGGATCTGCTCGGTGGTCTTGAAGACGTTGTCCGCCGTGTCGTTTCCGTAGACGTGCGTCGACGCGAAGTCCACCGGGATGTTCTTGGCCTTGCAGTGCGCCAGAAACTCCGCGACGTAGCCGGCCTGCGCGGTAGAAGGCCCGCCCACGCGAATCCGCTTGTTTACCTTCTTCAGCGCAAGTGCCGTGTGGTCGTACAACTCGTAGTACGTCGGCATGTTGGGCCGCCCGCCCCAGAAGTCCAGGTTGGGCTCGTTCCACACCTCGAAGTTCCACGTTTCCACCTCGGCAATGCCGTAGCGCTCGATCAGGTGCTGCGCGAAGGCGGTAATCATCGCGTCCCACACCACGTAGTCCTTCGGCGGCGAGACGTTCGGCTTGTACCAGAAGGCGTGAAGCATGGCCGGATCGGCTGCCATCTTTTTCGGCATAAAGCTCATCTCGACGAACGGCTTCACCCCCATGTCCAGCAGGCCGTCGTAGATCTGATCGATGTAGGAGAAGTTGTACGGACCGCCGCTCTCGACCTTCTCCGCGGCCAGACCGGGGTTCTTCACCACCGCATCCGGATCGTACAGCCCGACCTCGTCGTTGAAAATTCCGTGGAAGCGGACGGATCGGAAGTTGGTGACCTTCTTCACGGTGCGCACGTCATCGCGGTAGCTCTGCCGCAGTGACAGGATCGCGCGGCCCGAGCCAAACGTCTGCTCCCAGAAGTGCGGAAACGGCGTCGTTGCCGCCCTGGTGTCGATCACGAGGTCGACAGGCGCTGCGGCCGGAGCCTGTGCCGGCGCGTATCCGCTTGCACCGAGGTTTACAGCGAGGAGACCGAGCGAAAGCAGCCGAAGGTAGCCGCGCGACTTTTTTGTTCGCGCCGGGAGGTGTGGTCGGGTCACAAGCATGGAGATCTCCAGGGATCCAGATGATTCGGCAACAGGGGAGGGCCAGGGGCCTGCGGAGATGTCCCGCCGCTGCCGAGCCGTGTTGAACAATCGTTTGCCTAAGGAGAGATACTGCCCGTCGGTCAAACCTGGTGTCAAGTTCTCGGCCTGAGACGTTTGAACTGCTGGACCAGGGATGCGAGCGGAACTCCCCTTTGGCGTGTGACGATTCAAGCCGAAATTCCGCGGCAAGCACACGGCTGCGGCGGTCGCAATCAACCTACCGCGTTGCGACCAAGGACCGGCCCCGCGTGAGCCCGAAAACCGCGATATACACGTAGCAGATCGCCGGGATAAAGAACGCGTGATGCACCCCGATGCGGTCCGCGATGAACCCTTGCGTGACCGGAAGGATGGCTCCCCCGACGATGGCCGCGACCATCAGGCTGGAGCCGCGGCTGGTGAGCGGTCCCAGACCTTCGAGACCCAGCGTGAAGATGCTCGGAAACATGACCGAGTTGAACAGGCCGACGGCGATGATGGTCCACATGGCCACATGGCCCAGCGTCAGCATCGAGAGGACGACCAGCAGGGTCGCCATGATTGCGGCGAGCCCAAGCACGATGCCGGTGCGGAAGCGCGTCAGCAGTGCCGATCCAATGAACCGCCCCACCATCGCTCCGCCCCAGTAGAGCGACACATAAAGTGCCGCCGTCCTCTCCGTCAAATTTCCGATCTCCGGCAGGCCGAAGTAGTTGACCAGGAAGCTCCCGATCGAGACCTCCGCGCCGACGTAGAGGAAGATGGCGAGCGCACCCAGAAGCAGCTGCGGATGGCGGAAGACGCTGTCGTTCGACAGCGTGGTATCGAGCTCGCCCGGCCGGATCTCCTGCGTAAAGCTCATCGACGGCAGCTTGATCAGAGCCAGGCCCACCGCCAGCGCAATCAACGCCAGCGCAATCCCTGAGTACGGCAGCCGAACCGACGATGCCTGCTGCATCCGGTACGCCTGCACGCCCGCCGCGGACAGCCCCTCGAAGCTCTTCTTGGTCGCCGGAATCGCACTCAGGATCACGGCTGATCCGAAGAACGGCGCCAGAAACGTTCCAAAGGAGTTGAATGCCTGCGAGAGGTTCAGCCGGCTCGACGCGGTTCGCTGCGGCCCGAGATTGGCCACGTACGGATTCGCCGCAACCTGCAGCGCCGTGATGCCTGCGGCCAGAACGATCTGCGCGCCCAGAAACAGACCAAACGAGGCGGCGTTTGCCGCAGGGAGAAAGAGCAGGGCGCCGACCGCCATGATCAGCAGACCCATCACCATCGTTCGCTTGTACCCGATCAGCTCGACGACCTTGCCCGCCGGCAGCGCGAAGACGAAATAGGAGGTGAAGAAGCAGAGCTGCACCATCATCACCTGCGCGTAGCCAAGCTGAAAGATGGACCGGAGATGCGGGATCAGGATGTCGTTGAGGCAGGTAAGAAATCCCCACATAAAGAACAACATCGTCGCAATCGACATCGCTCGCGCGTTCGTGGTTGCGAGATCGGGTCCCGGGTAGCTCGCCGTGCTCTGACTTGTGATCGCCATCCTGACACTCCTCCGCCCCCCGCGCGCGCGGCGGGGCCTGACATCTACGGCAGCCATTAAACACGAAAGCGCGGCGCTTACGCTTCCTCCCGCGCAAAAAGCGGAACCGCCACTTCGGAAGTTGGCTCCGCCGAGCGCGACCAGGGCTTCAGCGATCTCCCGCAACCGGCACGGCGCTTTCCGCCACATTCCAACCGCGCAGACCAACCCTGGCTGCCCCGGCCCATGCCGCCGCCGGGTACCGGATCGTAAGCGTCCGGCTCTCGCCCGGCAGCAGCGAAACGTAGTTTTCGCTCAGATACGCCGGCAGGATCCGATCGCCGTTCTTCCCGTTGACCAGCGTAGCCTTCACCGCCAGCACCGGGGACGTACCCGGGTTCCGCAGCTGCAGCGTCACCTCCGTCTCGTCGCCGATCCGCTTCGCTACCGCCGAACTGCTGAGCTTCGTCTTCGGCAGATCGTTCAGCGCACGGTACGCCGCATCCGTCGCACCCCACCAGTACAGGTTGTCCGAGATCGTCTTTCCGCTCGCGTTCATCAGCTCCAGCTTGACCAACACCAGACGCCCGCCCGCCGTCAACGGAGCGAGGTCGAGCTGGAGTGGCGCCGACATCGCATCGGCCACGACGTCCACCCTGCCCTCCCGCATCTGGAGCAGCTGGTTGTCGAGCGAGAACACCCGCGCTCGCACCGTCGCCCCGGTGAGCGGCTCCCGCGTCGTGTTAATGACGCCGATCTGCCCGTCCGTCAGGTCCATCTGCACATGCTGCGGCTCGCACGCCTTCTGCACGGCGTAGAACGACGCCTGCGTGTCGTAGTCCGAGCTCAGGATCTGCCACATATTGCTCGGCCACGCGGGCTGCGTCATCCACAGCATGCGGCCGCTGTTTGGCGTCCACAGGTGCTGGTTGAAGCCCTCGAAGATCGCCCGGTGGTCGACGTAGTTGAACATCTGCACCTTACGCTCGAAGTCCTCGAGACTCGTCCCCGCGCCCATCTGCGCCGCCATCTTCGCCAGCAGAGGCCCGGTGTCGCCATTTCCGCCGTGGTGCCAGTCGTGGTACGCCCACGCATCGCTGATCGGCCACTGATCCGGTTCCGCGACCGACGCACGGAAGCTCTCGATCGTCGACATCGACGAGATCCCGAGCTCCACCGAGAAGCCGCGGTTGATCTCGTAATAACGTGCCGGATCCTGATACATATAGGGTCCGCTGTCACGCAGGTTCACCCGGTTTGAGCTCGGCAAGTAGAAGCGCGTTCCATCGAGCTCGGCGAACGTCTTGATCAGACCCTCGTTCAGCACTGGCTGCGGCACGCCCTCGTTCCGGCCGCACCAGATCACGATCGAGGGATGGTTGCGGAAACGCTTCACCGTATCGCGCGCGTTCTCGAGAAACAGCTGCGGGTCCTCCGGCTCCACGTTCCAGTTCTGCGTCGAGGCCCAGAAATCGTTCCACACCATCATCCCGTACTCGTCCGCCAGCTCGAAGAACGTCTCCTCCGTATTCTGCCCCACCCAGTTGCGGATGATGTTGACATTGGCCACCTGGTGTAGCCGGAAGAACGGCTCTAGGTGCTCCCGGCTGACGCGCTTGCGCGAGTCGTCCATGCCCCAGTTGCCGCCGCGCGCCGCGATCCGCACGCCATTCACCTTCAGCACCAGATCGTTCATGCCCGCGGGCTCATTCGGGATCGTTCGCACCGCCGGCGAGGTAAGCCCCGCCGCCGTCAACGTCGCCGCGAAGCCCTCAGCGGTTGGCCGCATGCCCTCGTGCGTTACATCGACGATCTCCTGCCCGAGCGCGTGCGCGACTGTCGCGTTCACCTCCACGCGCCGGATCCTGCCGGTCGCATCGAAGAGACCAAGCTCGTACGTGATCTCCCGCATGCCGAACGTCAGCTCCCTGTGATCCGAGACCTCGCCGGGCGCACCTCCAATCTGTAGCTTAAGGTGATACAGATCAGGCCGGCCGTACCCATTCGGCCACCACAGCCGCGGCTGCGCGACATGGAGCTGCGGAAACTCGCTGGACGTCAGCTTCACCACGCTCTCGCCCGCCGGCAGCCGCACCTGCTTGGTCAACGTCACACCTTCAAACGTCGCGATCAGCGTCACGGGCGTGCCCGCGTCTCCCGCGTTCCGCACCGGCACGTCGATCGAGACGTCCGCGCTTGAAACATCAGGCAGTGGCAGCTTCGTGATCACCTGCGGGTCGCCGATCGTGACGGTATCGGTCGCGCTCAGAACCACGTCCTGCCATAGGCCACTGTTTCGGTCACGTATTCCCGGGATCCAGTCCCAGCCCTCGGTCGCCACAAACGTCGGCCCGTCCAGGCAGAGCTGCCCGCCGTTGTCGCCCGCGCTGCCCTTGATCGACTGCTCATGCGGGAAGCCCGGATGCGGCGGGGGCGAGATCCGCACCGCCAGCACATTCTCTCCGTTCTCCCGCAGCATCCCGCTCACATCGAAGGTCCCGCGAAGGAAGGCGCCCTTCACCCGTCCCAGCTCCTTGCCGTTCAGCCAGACATCGGCTGCGTAGTTGATGCCGTTGAACGTCAGGCCCAACCGCCGCTTCGCACCACCCGCCGGCGTTGGAAACTCGACGCGGTACCAGTAGTCCTGCTTGTTCAGCGTCTCCGGGATCGCCAGGTTGTTCAGGCCGAAGTCCGAGTCCGGATACACGCCGCGATCGATCATCGTCGTCAGCACCGTTCCGGGCACCGTCGCCGCCATCCACCCCTTGGTGTCGAAGCCCGCCGCCGAGATCTGCTCGGCCGTGGCGGGCTCGCCAGCCACCCTGATCTCCGGCGCCGGCATCAGCCTCCAGTTCGCGGCCAGCGTCCATCGGCTCTCGCCCGTGCTCTCGAGCGTCGTACGCGCCGGCGGCAGCGGCTTCGCCACGGCCTTCGAGAATGGCGCCTTGCTGTGCGGTAGCAGCGATGGGTCCTGGGGCTCGAAGTACCCCGAAGGCGCGCGCTTCTGGGTCGGCCACGCCGGCGAACCTTCCGTGTACGCCAGCAGAGCGAAGTCCGGCCGCTGCCCAAAGCGCTCGCGGACCTCCTTCGGCGTCAGCGCACCCGGCGTCACTTCGAAGCCTGCGATGAGACCGCCGAAGTGCTCGAAGCCGGAGATCGGCCGTCGCGGCGCGTCAGACCCCGGACCGTAGCGCGGCACCGTCGACTCCGGCGCCGGGCCCAGCACCACCTGCGCCGACACCTGTCCCAGAGCGAGTTCTCCCGCCGCCACCTCCACGCCGTCTGCAAACAGGTGCTGCCGACGGCCGTCGCACGTGGCCGCCATCTGATGCCATCCACCCCTTGCGATCGTCGCCGTCGCGACCAGCTGATTGCCCGCACCGAACCGCAGCGCGGGCTTCCCGTCCACCAGCGCCAGCACCCGCGAGCTCTCCTCCGCGGGGTCACCAACACCCGCCAGGAGCATGTTTGCCGGCGCGCCAACCTCCTCGCGGAACCACACCGACATCGTCCACGGCGCGTCCGCCTTGAGCAGGGGAACGCCCGCGGGAAGCGGCTCCGCCAAACCGCGCCCCGCAAACAGGAACCGCCCGTTGTAGGGCCCGTAGCTCTCGGGCGCCAGCTCCGGAGCGGCAATCTGTGCAGGCATCTGCGCCTCCATCCATCCCGTAAGCGTTGCCAAGCAAAAAAGCGCTGCGCCCACAAAGCGCAGTCCTGTGCGACGTTCCATCGTTCGGCTCTCCCCAGGCGTGTCAGACCAGCAGTGCATGTCCATACTGCCCCACAAAGCATCGGCTCGCCAGTCTCGTCTCTATCGGCTGCATGACGGGCCCTTGTTCCGCCCATTTTCAAATACGAGCTGGTTCGCAATTACGGGCGACGCCCCATGCTGGCGTAGACTCGGCCCGTACCGCGAACCGATTCTATGACGCCACTGCGCAAGCTCGCCCTCACCTCCGTCCGCGCCCTTTCGAGCTTGCTGCTGCCCCTCCTGCTCGCCCAGGCCACTGTGTTCGCGCGGCCACAGCCGCCGGTCGTCCTCTCGCGCGGCAACGCTACCGTCATGCTCGAGCCCTACGCGCCCAACGTCCTCCGCGTCACCCTCTCGCTCCGCAAGGAAGACGCCGTCGCCGCGCCCGGTTACGGCATCCTCGCGAAGCCCAGCTCCACCGGCTGGCGCGCCTCGACCTCCGCAGCCGGAGACACCTTCGCCTCCGATCGGATCACCGCGACCCTCTCTCCCGAGCGCAAACCGTACAAGCCCACCGGTACGCAGGCCGACATCGCGAGGTTCTTCAACGGGTCCACCCCCGGCGTCAGCCTCGACCTCCGCGCCGCCGACGGCAAGCCGCTCCTCCACCTCAACGGCTGGCAGATGTCCGTGCCCAACCACAAGGACGGCAACGCCGAGATCCTCAACGATCGCCGGCCGCAGGACCACGACTTCTTTCAGGTTGGCGCCACCTTCGCCACACCGCCTGACGAGCACGTCTACGGCCTCGGCCAGAACCAGGAGGGCTACCTCGACCGCCGCGGCCACGTCGTCCGCTGCGCCCACGACTACAACGCGCCCTCCGGCCAATCCGTATGTGTGCCTTTCGTCGTTACAAACAAAGGCTACGGCCTGCTTTGGGACAACCCCTCCCGCACCACCGTCTCCTTCGGCTTCAACGACCAGACCACCTGGCTCTCGGACGTCGGCCAGCGCGTCTCCTTCTTCGTGGTCGCCGGCAACACCTACGACGAGATCTACGCGGGCTACCGCCTGCTCACCGGCGAGACGCCCATCCCGCCGCGCTCCGCCTTCGGCTACCTCCAGTCGAAGCAGCGCTACAGTTCGCAAGCCGAGCTCCTCGCCGTCGCCCACGGCTACCGCGAGCGCCACCTGCCCATCGACGACCTCGTCATCGACTGGTTCCACTACACCAGAATGGGCGAGATGGACATGGACCCCGCCCGCTGGCCCGACCCCGTCGCCATGAATCGCGAGCTCCACCGGCTCAACTTCCACACCATGATCAGCGTCTGGCCGCGCTTCGTCCCCGAGTCCCGCTACTACAGCACCGTCCTCAAAAACGGCTGGTTCGAAGCGCTCGCCGACGGCACGCCCACCAACGGCCTGCCCTACGACTGTGCCGGCGCCGACATCGACTCCACCGACCCCGAAGCCCGCACGTGGTACTGGTCCATCATCAAAGAAAACTACATCGCCAAAGGCTTCGACGCGTTCTGGGCCGACGAGACCGAGCCCGACCTGCCCCCCAACGGCTCCTTCTGGCACATCGGCCCCGGCACCGAGTTCTTCAACGTCTTCCCGCTCTTCCACACCGCCGCCTTCTACGACGGCATGCGTCGCGACACCACGCAACGCGCCCTCATCCTCGCCCGCGACGCCTGGCTCGGCGCACAGCACAACGGCGCCATCTTCTGGTCCTCCGACATTTCCCCTACCTGGGACGTCCTCCGCCGCCAGGTACCCACCGGCATCAACTTCGTCGCGTCCGGCACACCCTACTGGTCGACCGATATCGGCGGCTGGCAGTACCTCCCCGGCACCCACCAGCCCGCGCATCCACCGCTGCTCCACCCAAGCGACCCCCGCGACAACGTCGGCGGCTACGACGACTACCCCGAACTCTACACGCGCTGGTTCGAGTACGGCGCCTTCCAGCCCAACTTCCGCTCGCACGGCTCCCGCACTCACAACGAGGTCTGGTCCTACGGCAAGCAGGCCGAGCCCATCCTCTCCAAATACCTCCGCCTTCGCTACCAGCTCCTGCCCTACACCTACTCGCTCGGCCGCTCCACCAACCTCACCGGTGCGCCCTTCATGCGCGGCCTCTTCATGGACTTCGGCGCCGATCCCAACGTCGCCAACATCGGCGACGAGTACATGTTCGGCCCCGCTCTGCTCGTCGCCCCCGTCACCGAGCAGGGCGTCACCTCACGCCAGGTCTACCTGCCCGCCGGCCCCGAGGGTCCCGATCGCACCCTCTGGTATAACTTCTGGACCAACGAGCGCCTTCACGGCGGCCAGACCGTCACCGCCGCCGCACCCATCGACATCATCCCCGTCTTCGTTCGCGCCGGCTCCGTCCTTCCACTCGGCTCGGTGGTTGAAAGCACCAACGAAAAGCAGTCCGTCGCGAGTATCCGCGTCTATCCCGGCGCTGACGGCAGCTTCGATCTCTACACCGACGACGGCGCCACCTACGCCTATGAGCAGGGCCACTCTCAAACCAGCCATCTCCACTGGTCCGACAGCACCCACAAACTCACCCACACCGGCGACGACCTCACCCCCGGTGCAACCATCGACGTCATCCCTCGCTGATCCTTGTCGGCCTGTGCGATGGCGTCTGCCATTGCCCGCTCTTTTGCTCGTCATTCAGGAGCGCCGCGAAGCAATCTGCTTTTGCCTTTGCCGTTGTCTGCTGTTCTGCTCTCTCTTAAACACGAGACAACAGACCCACTCTCGCGCTAAACTTGTCGCCGTCGCGCAGAAGGACAAGCGTTTGCCTCAAACGCAGCAAAGTCTGCAATCGTTTTCATCAAAGTCCACATCCCTATGACACCTCGCCGTCTGCTCCCCCTCCTCTGCCTGGCCATCGCAACCGCTGCCGGCAACGCGCAATCCGCGAAGCACCCCAAGGCTCCCGACACCAGGTCCATGCCATGGATGAACACGACACTCGGCCCCGATGAGCGCGCCGACCTCGTCGTCAAGCAGCTCACGCTCGACGAGAAGATCCAGCTCGTGCACGGCATCGGCTGGGGACCCTTGCGCGAGGGCGATCCCGTTCCCGCCGATAACAATGGCGGCGCCGGGCAGGTTCTCGGCATCCCCCGCCTCGGCATCCCCTCCATCCAGCAGGCAGACTCCGCCGTCGGCGCGCGCATGGCCGCATCGCAGTCCCGCTACGCCACGCTGTTGCCTTCCGTGCTCGGCGCCGCCGCCTCGTGGGATCCCGAAGCCGCCCACCTCTACGGCGACGTCATCGGCCGCGAGCTCCGGGCGCAGGGCTACAACCAGTCCATCGGCGGCGGCGTCGATCTCGCTCGCGATCCCCGCAACGGCCGCCTCTTCGAGTATCCCGGCGAAGATCCCGTGCTCGCCGGAACCACCGTCGGCCACCTCATCCTGGGCCTGCAAGGCAACAACATCATGGGCGACATCAAGCACTACGCCTTCAACGATCAGGAGACCGGCCGCACCGTGGTCGACGTCCATCTCGACCGCAAGGCTGCTCACGAGTCCGACCTGCTCGCCTTCGAGATTGGCATCCGCATCGGTCACCCCGCCTCCGTCATGTGCTCCTACAACAAATTCGAGGGCGACTGGACTTGCGAAAACGACTGGCTCCTGAACCACGTCCTCAAAAACCAGTGGAAGTTCCCCGGCTTTGTCGTCTCCGACTGGGAGGCCACGCACTCGACCGCCAAGGCCGCCAAGGCCGGCCTCGACATGCAGATGCCCGGCGAAGAGCACTTCGGGGCCCCGCTCAAGCAGGCCGTCCAGTCCGGACAGGTGCCTCAGGCGCGTCTCGACGACATGGTCCACCGCATCCTCCGCTCGCTCATCGCCACCGGCGCCCTCGATCACCCCTCCACACCGCGCTTCGTCGTCGACCCTTTCAAAGGCCGCGATGACGCTCAGCACATCGCCGAGGAGTCTATCGTCCTCCTCAAAAACGACGGCAACCTCCTTCCGCTCAGCCCCTCGGTCCACTCCATTGCCGTCATCGGAGCCCACGCCGACATGGGCATCATGTCCGGCGGTGGCTCCGCCCAGGTCGACGCTCCGGGCGGCGATGCCATCCACCCCGGCCAGTCCACCAAGTGGGGTCAGTCGGTCTACTTCCCCTCCGCTCCCCTGCGTTACATCCGCGAGCATGCTCCATCCGCCAAAGTCGAGTTCAACGACGGCACCGACGCTGCCACCGCTGCCAGGTTCGCCAGGTCCGCCGACGTGGCCATCGTCTTCGCCGACCAGTACATGAGCGAGGGCGCCGACTCACCCACGCTCGCGCTTCCGCACCGGCAGGACGCCCTCATCGAAGCCGTCGCCAAGACCAACCCTCATACCGTCGTCGTCCTGGTCACCGGCAATCCCGTCTCCATGCCCTGGGTCGGGCAAGTCGCTGGCATCATGGAGGCCTGGTACCCCGGCATCGCCGGCGGGCAGGCCATCGCCAACCTCCTCTTCGGCACCGTCAATCCGTCCGGCAAGCTGCCCATCACCTTCGCGAAGTCCGAGAGCGACCTGCCCCACGCCGACATCTTCGGCCTGGCCCGGCCCAAGGGCGACGCCGGCCTGCCCGAGCACTGGGCCGAGCAGCAGAAGAAGGTCAGCTTTCCCGCCGACTACACCGAAGGCGTCCGCTTCGGTTACAAATGGTTCGACTCCGAGCATAAAGAGCCGCTCTTCGCCTTTGGGCACGGCCTCTCCTACACCACCTACGCCTACTCCGGCCTAACCGCGGACGCAGCCAGCCACAGCGCTACGTTTACCGTGCGCAACACCGGCAAGGTCGCGGGCGAGGAGATCGCCCAGGTCTACGTCCAGCTGCCGGCTGAATCGGGAGAGAACTTCCGCCGCCTGGTCGCGTGGCAGCGCGTCCCCCTTGCCCCCGGCGAAAGCAAGCAGGTCACCCTCAACGTCGATCCGCTCTACATCTCCGTCTGGGACACCGCCCAGGACAACTGGAAGGTCCTGCCGGGCGACTACACCGTCTCCGCCGGAGGCTCCTCGCGCGACCTGCCCCTGACCGCGAAGGCGACCGTGCAGTAGACTGGCAGGACGCCACGATCTCACCACAGAAAAACGGTTCCGCACCACGCGGAACCGTTCGTTTTTCACCACAATTACTCTGGATCGCCCACCACCACACCGAACCCGTTCGTTCCCAGGTACACCCGCCCCGCCACCCGAGGGTCGCCCGTAATCGGCGCCACAACCCCGTACTCATGATCCTTGTCGTCGATCCGAGCCCACGTTACGCCGGCATCCGTCGAGCGGTAAAATCCTTTGTTTCCATCTACATCTCCGGAGACGTACATGGCCTCCGGCCCACCCTCGAGCGCCTTGCCCAGACCCAGCGCATAGGCCATCCGGACGTGGCCCAGCTTCGTGAGCTGGCCACCCTTCTTCCGCCAGATTCCTTCCAGGCCGTACATCCAGACGTCGCCCGCCTCCGCCCCCGCGACCAGGTGCAGCTTGTACTGCAGCCCATCCTCGATCTTGCTCATTCCGGAGCCGATAGCCATCGTCGACAGAACTCCCTGAGACCGATCCATAACGAAAAAGCTGCCCGCCACCGCCCGCTCTGGGACCATCTCCAGATCGTGCCCGTCCGATACCTCTTGCCAGCTCAGACCTTTATCTCTCGATCCAAACGCTCCGGCGGAGGTCGTCCAAACCAGCGCCTCGCCATCCGCTGAGATCGCAATCTGTCCGCCCTTCTCCGCCTCCGGTGGCTCCACGGCGAACGGCTTCCACGTCCTTCCCCCGTCGTCCGAGTATCCTCCGTGGCTCACCCCCGACCACACGCGACCTGCCATCGCAACGTGCTCGGGAGCCTGCGATGCCACCGCGATGCTGTCGCAGTTTGACAGCCGCGGCGGCCCAAGCACCGCCGGAGCGGCCCCGGCCCCGACGCCGTCTGCCCGGAAGCAGCCAATATCTCCCAGCCCAGCGAACAGTTGCGCTCCGCTCGGAGGGCTCATCAGCGAGAGGACGGCTGTCTCCTCAATCCCGACCGCGCCCACGCTCCACGCGGTCGCGCGCCCGTGATCGGACCGGTGCAGATCGTGCGTCGCCCAGATTGTCTCGCCCGTGCCGTACAGCAGGTGGTCCGAATCGAACGGGTCGATGGCGACCGCGCCCATCCAGTGGCCCATCCCGACCACCCCGCTCTCGTTGCGGAGCCACGGACTCGCGGCTGGATCCAGCTTCGCCTTCTCGCGCAGGCTCACCCACCGCTTTCCTCCGTCGGTACTCGCGAACAACGTGTCCCCTGGCTTCCAGCGGTCGATCGTCGAGACCACAACCGTACCCTCGCGTTCGCGGTCGAGAGCCAGGCCGCCGTACCCGCCGCCCGCCCCGGCCGTCTCGGGCGTGACATCCTTCCAGGCTCCCTCCTTCGACCGCCGCCACACCGCGCCGGCTGTCATGCCGTTCGGACCGGGCTTGTTTCCGTAGGTCAGGTACATCGCACCGCTCCGATCCACGGCCGCATGGTTTGGCAGCAGACCGCGCGGCGCACCGTTCACGGGCGTCCACGTCGCCCCCGCGTCCTCGGAGAGGAACAGATTGTCACCCGGGTTGGACACGCCCACATAGAGCGCCCCCGGAGACCCATCCCTCTTCAGTCCGGCCAGCACAAACGTGAGACCCACACCATTCTCCGCATGCCCGGGAAACGAATCCACGCGAGCCCAGGTCGTGCCGAGGTCCAGGCTTCTCCAGAGGCCATCCAGCCGCGTCGCCAGATAGAGCGTTCCGGCATGCAGCGGGTCCAGCATCAGGCGCTCGCCCGCGAACCGTCCCTCCTCGTTCGCGCCCAGCTTGAAGGGCAGCGCCAGCGTCTCGAAGCTCTTGCCGCGATCGTGCGATCGGAGCAGAGCGCCGTTGGGCGAGCTGGCGTGGGTATACGTGCCCGCAGCCAGGTAAAGGTCGTCCGGATGCGCCGGGTCGACCGCCATGCTCTCGATGCCGACCAGGTTCGAGCTGCCGATCGGGATCCATTCGCTCAGCGCCGTCCAGCGTCGCGCAGCATCGTCCCACCGGTACGCGCCGCCGATGTCCGTCCGGCAGTATGCCAGTCCCTTCACCGCCGGGTGAAAGAGAATGCCGGTGATGAAGCCCCCTCCAACAACCTGGAGATGATGGAACCGGTAGGCAACGCTGGCCTTCGCGCCACTCTTCTGCGCCGGCGAAGACGCGGGGACGAGCACCAGAAGAACTGCCATGCAACCGCGCCAACAGCTGTGCTTCACGCGCTCCGAGCCTCCATCTTCTCGTCCTTCGTCTGCCTATTGCAGCACAGCCACGCCATACTGCGGCAAGGTCAGGCTCGTCGTCTTCGAGCCGTCGAGCACGTTCTCCATCGACCTCGGCAGCGGGACCGCCTTTGGCTCCGCCGAAAGATTGATCAGGATCGACACCGTCTTCCCGCCACCCGACCGGACCGAGATATCGACGCCCTCGGGAGCGCCCGGCCACACTGTCTCGATTCCGCTCGTCTCCACCATCCACTTGGCCGCGGACGCCATGGTGGAGCCGTCCAGCATCGCGCCGATGTAGGTGATACGTCCCTTGCCAACCTTGCGCGTCACCGCGGCGGGCTGCCCATCCAGCCAGCCGTTGCTGGCGCCGTAGCGCATCAGCACCTCGGCATCCTTCGCCGAAACGCTCATCTGCTCCGCCCAGATCCGGTCCGTTCCGCTGCCCCACGTGCCATGGATCGGGACGTCCTTGTCGAGCGCATAGAACTGCTCGACACGACCACCGAGCAGATCGACCAGAGGTCCTGGCTGCCGCTTCACCTGGAGCCCGTTGTCCTCATCCTTCATGCCGGAGCGCTGCCCCAGCACCAGGTGCCCGCCGCCGCGAACATAGGCTTCCAGATTCTTCGCCGCCGCCGGCGTCAGCACATTCAGCGCCGGTGCGACGACCAGCCTGTAGCGCGCCAGCGCAGACACATCCGAGACCACGTCGACCGATCGCACCAGCGCACGCAACGGACCGTAGAACTCCGTGAGCGCCGCGACCGGATCGAATGCTTTGTTGTGCCGCTGCCAGTTGATCGCCCACCGGCTATCGTAATCCTGCAGGATCGCGACCTTGGCTTCGACGGTCGTTCCGGCAAGCGCCGGCCCGGCCTTCGCGAACTCCGCCCCCAGCTGCGCGACCTCCGGGTAGAGCGGCACCGGCGTTCCATCCGCTCCAACCAGGACGCCGTGGTACTCCTCCTGCCCGTTCAGCGCGCTGCGCCACTGCCAGTAGCTCACCGCCTCGGCTCCATGGCCGACGTCGTGCCACGCCATCGCGCGCACCTCGCCTTTATCAAGCGCATTGTTGTTCGCAGACCAGTTCACCGAGCCAGGCTGCGTCTCCATGACCCAGAAGTTCCTGTGCAGGAAGCCCCGGGTGAGATCGTGCGCCATGCCGTTACGAATCGGGTCCAGGTGACCCGTTCCGACGTAGTCGTCCCATGAGGCAAAGTCGAGATCCTGCGCGACTTTGTAGTGGTCGTACCCGTCGAACCAGCCCATCATGTTGGTCGTGATCTTCTGTCGCGGCTCCGCGTACCTCCGAATCGCATCCAGGTGCAGCCTGGAGTAGCTGCGGTACGTGTCGGTTACAAATTGCTTCCAGTTCAGCAGCAGACCGGGGTTGCCGTACTTCGTCTCGATCGGAATCTGTCGCCAGTCCGAGTAGGTCTCGCTCCAGTAGGCCGTCGTCCATCGCGCATTCAGGTTGTCGAGCGTGCCGTACTTCGCCTGGAGCCAGTCCTGCCACTGCCGCTTCGTGTCAGCGTCGTATGACTCTGCCGCAAGCTCATTGTCAATCTGCCAGCCGATCACGTTTTTGTCGTGCCCGAAGCGCTCCGCCATCTTCTCCGTCACACGGCCGACCAACTCGCGGTACTTCGCGCTGGTGAAGTTGAACTGCTCGCGATTGCCGTGTTCGTCCTTACGCCCATCCTCCATGGTGCGCAGCGTGTCGGGATACTTCTGCGTCAGCCATGCCGGAGGCGCCGCTCCCGGCGTTCCCAGCACGACCTGGATGTGGTGCCGCTCGGCGGCCCGTATCGCATGCTCCACCCAGTCCAGCTTGAAGTCGCCCTCGCTCGGCTCAAGCGCGCTCCAGGCAAACTCCGTGATGCGCACAAAGGTGACGTGCGCCTGCTGCATCAGCAGCAGGTCGGCATCCCACCGCGACTCGGGCCACTGCTCCGGATACCACGCTGTCCCCAGAGAGAGGGGCGGCGCATCGGGCACAGCGGTTGCCTGCTGTGCCGGCGCGGCGACACCGGCAAGGCCCAGCAACAGACACATCTCGGCGAGACTCCTCCAACGCATCATCGATCTCTCCCCACGCGCTCAGTCAGCCAGCCTCGAATCGAACGAGACAGTGGGCCGAAACGAACACGACCCAGCATAGCGGATGGCGCGGGCACCGAGCCAGCGCAGACACGCCGTTTCCCGTCACGGCAGAAGAAGGATCAGGTGCAGGCACGACCCCGTCCTGCGACGCTTGCCAAAGTCGTCGCGCCCGTTCAAAACGCGCGCACCGAGCTTGCCGCCGGCCCTGGTCAGGAGAGACGTGAGCCAAGCCACGTGGGGAGCGCAGGGCGTCACGGGCATCACAAGCAGTGGGAATGATGGCCAGAGACGGGATCGAACCGCCGACGCCGGCCTTTTCAGGGCCGCCTTCCAATCTGCTAAGCGGTTTAGAATCATCGTAAGATGTTGAAAATAAGGACGAGCGATTCGCGAGTTGTGGTGCTGAATGGTACTGAGCGGTGCCTTTTAGGGGATGGAATGTGTCCTATGTGTGTCTCGAAACGCTGTTCCAGGCTCGGGAAGGCTTGGTCACGTCGGCCTTAACCAAGCAGGATCCCCAATGACGGGTATTGCCAGGCTCTAAACATGAAGTCCTGGCATGGCGCGAAAATCTTACCGTTGACAAGGCGCAAGCAGCCGAAGCGACGCTCGTCTCAAAAGAGGAGGGCCGCACTATATTTAGTGCAACCGAGCCCGAGATGAGATGATCTAGATGCAAATTTTCCATCCCACATCCCGAGAACTCGCACACTGACATGGCCATTACTACTGGAACAGAGGAATACAAAGCGGACGTGCCACCAGTAAAGGCTTCTGGACTTCTCCTTTCAGATGAAGAACTTGAAGAGGCGCTGACCAGCGATGTCGCTGAAATCGTGCATGATCTGGGCGGTCGGGAGATGTTGGCCGAGATTTTAGAGGGGATTGAGGGAACAGACTTTGACGACACGCAGATCAAGGCTCTACTTAGTCACAAGTTCGTTCCGGAGGATTGGCGCGAGTGGGAGAGGCACTCGCCCAAGCGTTCCTGGTTGCGCATCGCAATTGCACTTTCCCATGGCCGGCGAGCCGGGATCTGCGGAATCCAGTATCTAGCCCCGCTGGAACCGACCTTGTAGGATTCGTTGACTTCGATAGTGAAGAACTTTTCGCTTTCGGAGAGGTAAAGACCTCGACGCAGCAACAGTGGCCTTCGTCGCTCATCTATGGCCGGCATGGCCTCAAGCAGCAGATGGAAGACCTGCGCGACTCGTCCGAACACAAAGATGCACTCGTCCGCTATCTGGGCTTCCATTCCCTTAATGCCCCGTGGTTGGACAAATTTAAGAGCGCTGCAAAGAAGTACATCGCAAGCAAATCGCACGTGGCGCTGTTCGCCGTTCTGGTTAGAGACGTGACTCCGAACTCCGCAGATCTCTCCGCCAGGGCATCAAGCCTAGCCGTAGGGTGTCCCCCCGACAGCAAGATTGAGTTGTTAGCGATCTATTTGCCTGCGAATATGGGCCGACTCTGTCGAAACGTTGC
>JAABUX010004448.1_pt1 | contig 17754 bp, 10 predicted proteins | sample 5561851 | NCBI WGS metagenome assembly JAABUX01 (sample SAMN10711883, study PRJNA513361) | rock metagenome | isolation source: Antarctica rocks | place: Antarctica: Victoria Land, Richard Nunatak red sandstone | collected 2016-01-03 | reverse complement strand
CTGACGCCCACCGTGACACCCATCAAGGCGGCCGTGGCCAAGCCGCAGAGTAAGCTGCAGACCAAGCCGCAGAGTAAGCCGCGCGCCAAGCCACAGAGTAAGCCGCGCGCCAAGCCACAGAGTAAGCCGCAGACCAAGGTGCGCTACGTGACCCGGGTGGTCACCAAGACCAAGACGGTGATCGTCTACAAGACGGTCACGCGCTACACATACGTGACCGTGACCAAGACCGTGACGAAGGTGCAGCAGCGCACGGTCGTCAACCACAAGACCGTCATCACCTACAAGCAGGTGGTCAAGCCCGTGACGCGGGTGCGCTACCGGGTCGTCACCGTCGTCCACCACGTTACGCAAGTCACCGAGGTCCGCGGGCTGCGCGTGGTGCGCCATCCGGTGACCGGTCGTTTCGCCGGCCCTCAGCAGGCGTGGCACAGCGCCCTCCCGCCGGTGGAGGCGCGCATCGGCATCGCGCGCCTGGGCATCTCCTGGGCCCCCGTGTGGGCGCGGGACTACATCTCGGTGGGGGGGAACGCGTTCACCTACGACATCGTGCCCTTCTACGGCGTGACGCGCTTCACGTCGTCGGCCGCCTTCGGTCACCCGGGATTGAGCATGCTCAGCGGCCACGACGACGAGTACGGCCAGATCTTCAAGAACCTGGGGGCAGTGCGCTCCGGGGACGCGGTCGTGGTCACGCAGGGAGCGCATACCTATCGCTACACCGTCACGTCGGTGCGCGTGGTGACGCCTGACGACGTGGCCATGCTCAACGCAACGTACACGCGGCCGACGCTGGCGCTCATCTCCTGTACGCCGTACATGATCGACACGCATCGCGTCGTTGTCATCGCCCGGCTGCAGGGCTAACGACCGGCGTACCAGACGATTTGTACCTCCGCCCCCGACTCAAGGTGGGGGCAGAGGTACAAACCCAACGACTCGTGCAACACAACCCGTTTCACGTTATCGGTGTGTTTTAGGAGGAGTCTACCCCTTTTGGAATAACGTAAAATTTCCACGCCCTAAGCGATTTGAGACAACACTAGCATTTCCCACACGCCGCGTCGGCTCGTCCCCTGCCGACCCATCAAGTACGCCGCCGTCACTTGCGCACGGGGGCCGAAGCCCCCGCGCGGTATAGCCTCTGATGAGCGCGCCGCCGTCCGCTTATGGCACAGCAGTGCTGCTGACGCTAGAAAGCGACGATAGCTGCTTCATTGATCTTGCACTAGGTGGGGGGACTGCGCGCAGTCCATGCGCGACCCCCCCAATAGTCCTAAAGCCCCTGAGTCATTTAACCGATACGAAGAGTGGGACGAGCGTGACCCTTAGTGGCCGCAAGACGCGGGGTCACTGGGAAAGACGAGATGCTGTGATCTGTATAGGCCGGTGCTGCGTAGTACTTTCAGGAAGAGACGTGTCGGTGCGGCGCTGTTGACGCGGCACTCGGGACGGTACAGGGACGGTTTTAGGTCACGTGTGGCGCGGATTGCCGCACCGTGGTCGGCGCGATGTAGCGCTGGAGGTTTCTCAATACGGGTTTAAAGCACATAGAGAAGATAGCGAGTCATGGTTTTATCGCAGTTGCAACGCCGGCATCCGTTGGCTCATGGCTGCCCGACGATCGCGGGCGCGCGCGGCCTTGGCATATTGGCCGCGCCAGCAGGGCTGGTCGCAGCGATCCTCGCGGCGCTTGTCATTCGACTGGCGACGATCGGCGCGCAAAGCGCCTGGCTGGACGAGGGGTACTCGATGGCGGTCGCCCATCACGGCATGGGCTACATTCTCTCTTTCATCGCCCATACCGATGTCCACCCCCCGCTTTATTACCTCTTGCTGCACCTTTGGCTGGCCGCGACGGGCGACGGACTCGGGCAGGCGCGTCTGCTCTCGGCGCTCTGCGGCAGCGCCGCTGTCCCGGTGGTTTACGCCCTCGCCACGGAACTCTTCGACCGCCGGACTGGGGCCTGCGCTGCACTGCTCCTGGCCGTGTCCCCGCTGGCGAGTTGGTACTCCGACGAGGCGCGCATGTACGCGATGGCCGAGCTCTTCGCGCTACTGGCGCTCGCGTCCCTCGCCCGCGCGGTGCGCCGGGACAGTCGGGCGGCGTGGGCCTCGTACGTCGTGTGCGCCGCCCTGGCATTCTACACCGACTACAGCGCCGCCTACGTCCTCGCCGGCGCTACCATCTGCGCGCTGCTCGCTCGCCCTAGGACGCCGACAACGCCGTGGCCACGCCTGATCGGTGCCCTGGCGCCGGCGGTCCTGGCGCTGCCGGCGCTCGCGCTGTTGCGCTGGCAGGCGGCGCACAACCTCTCGTCTGTCGCCTGGATCCCGGCGCCGACGCCGGGGGTGGTGGGCACGGTGCTGATCGACCTTATTGCCCTGCACACAGCCCTGCCGGCCACCGCCGCCGTCGCCGGACTGGCTCTGGCGGGGCTCGGCCTGCTGGCCGTAAGCGCGGACTATCGGCGGCCGCAGCTACGCTGGAGCTACCTGCTCCTCGCGTCTATTTTCCTGGCCCCCCTTCTCCTGGCCCTCGCGTTGAGCGCCGGTCACTCCGTCTTTCTCACGCGCACCGTGATGGCGTCCGCCTACGGGCTGCTCATCTTTTTCGCCCGCGGCCTGGCCGCGTGGGCACCGCGCCGCCTCGTGTGGTCGCTGCTAGCCCTCGCGCCGCTGCTGGCGGTCGATGGCGCGTCGCTCAACGCCGCGTACGCCACGACGATCAACGAGGACTGGCGCGGCGCGGCCGTGTACCTGTCCGAGCAGGCCCTGCCCGGCGATGTTATTGTTTTCGGCCAGGGGTACCTGCAGTTGCCCTTCGACCTCTATTGGAACCGCTACAACTTGCGCAACGCGCAGCGTGGCTATCCCTACGACGAGGGCTTGCTCAAGGACCACCCGGGAGACCTGACGACGGATCGGGCGCTGGCTCAGGCGACATCCGGGGCACGGACCGTCTGGTTCCTCGCACGGGACGCGGAAGCCGGCGCCGACCCGACCGGCCCCGCCGGTTCCTGGCTGCGAGCGCGACGACGTCTTGTCGGGACGCGCGCATTCACGGGGGTCACTGTTTATCGCCTCATGACCCTCCCCATCGCGTCCGGCGCCTCCGCGGCCTCGGCTTCGTGGCTCGACGCCGCGGGCGTCACGCTACACCACGTCGCGCCGCACGACCTCGTGCTCGTGCGCGGCGAGGGGGCGGACGCCTTCGTGCGGCTCTGGGGAGCATATCCTCACCCGCCGGCGCGCCTGGTTCGCCTGAGGGGTCGGGAAGAGGGACGGGACCTCGCGGCGGCGTTGGACCCGCATGCACGCGCCATCTGGCTGGCCACGACGACGACGACCCCCGGGGATCCGGCCAGCGTGGCGGGCGGGTGGCTATACCGCCAGGGACCACAGGCGGGCGTGGCACAGATGTTCGGACAAATACGCCTCTATAAGTTTGCTCATGGTTGGACGAAGGAGTAAGAAGATGGCACGGTTTACGATTCACGATGTAGAGAAAACGGTCAGCTTCGGCGCGGACGCGCGGCTCGCGCAAGCCTTCGTCGCCGCTTGCACGGCCGAGCCCGCGTTGCTGGAAGACGTGTTGCCCATCGTGGAGCCATACGCCATCGGGACGACAGAGCGGGTCATGATGGGGCTGCTGGAGTTCGACCGCATCGCGGGGGAGGCGCCGGGAGCGCCCGACGAGTGGGACGCCCTCGACGACCTTCCGGCTGTCGAGGTGATCGACCCGCGCACGGACCGGCTGGCGCGGACGCCGGACGACGAGGGTCTGGTGTGTATCGATCTGGCGGGCCAGAGCATCAGCGGGTATCTGGCAGCGCCGGGTATGATAGCCGCGCGCGGGACGCTCGCGCCGCCTATAACGGGCGGAGCCCAGCGGAGGATGGCCTTTGTTCTGAGCGATCGCTGGACGGTCGACGTGGACACAGTCGAGCGGGATGCGACATCCGTCGAGGACGCGGACATAGACACGGCCGATCGGGATACGGTCGCCGCCGAGGAGAATGCGACTCATGCGTAACACGACCGCCCGTCCGGCCCTCCAGGATCGTTACGCGCTCGCTGAGGCTATCGGCCACGGGGCCGACGCCAGCCTCTACCGCGGTACCGACCTGCGCAGCGGTGAGGCCGTCGTCGTCAAACGCTACGATCACCGCCTACGCCGCGACCTCGACTTCGTGGCTAACTTCCGTCGCGGCGCGCGGCAGGCCCGCGCGCTGCGGCACCCCTACGTGCGGCGGCTGCTGGCCTATGGGTACGCCGACGAGGGCTATTACACGGTGAGCCCGTACATTGAGGGGGGTAACCTGGGGCGGTATATACCGGCGTCCAAGGGGCGCGGCGGCCGCCGCGGCGCGGTGTCGCAGGATGTGATCGCAGCGCTGACGCAGGCGTGCCTTGGCCTGGACTATATCCACGGGGCCGGGCTGCTCCACCTCAACCTGAAGCCCGCGAACATCCTACTACGCGCGGACGGCGACGCCTTGCTCGCCGATATGGCTCTGACGCGCCGGTCGCATGGCGCGCTAGCTGGCGCAGGCGTTGATGCGACGACGATCGCCTATCTCAGCCCCGAGCAGGTTGTGGGCGACGCGTTGTCCCCCGCATCCGACATCTACGCCCTAGGCGTGATGCTCTACCAAGTCTGCACGGGGCGGCTGCCTTTCGCGGCCCCCGACCTCGCGACGCTGGCCCAGGGGCACCTGCGCGCCGAACCGCCGTCCCCGCAGACGATCAATCCGCGCATCAACGCATCGCTCGATGCGGTCGTCCTGCGCTGCCTCGCCACGGAGCCGGCGCGACGCTATACCGGCGCGAACAGCCTCGCGGTGGCGTTGGCGGAGTGCCAGGCGTCATTGGGACACGAGTTGATGGAAACGGGCAGGGCCGCGGACACGACCCCTGGCGCGATGCGCGCCCGGCCTCGCACGCTCCTCCATGGCCTCGCACGGCGTGTCCGCGAGGCAACCGCGACGCCTCGCCGCGACGCCGCCTCGTAGACTTTCGAGCCTCGCCTTCACCTTTTCAACCAGCGGTAAAGATAGTAGACACAAAGGTACAGCACGTATGCCTGTAGATAACGCCGTCACGTTCGGACGGCCCAATGGCCCGGACGCAAGCCAGCCGCGCGGCGCAGCTCCGCTGCTTAGCGTGATCATCCCGACCTACAACGAGGAGCGCCGCCTGGGGCCGACGCTCGACAAGGTCACCGCCTACCTCGCGGGCCAGCCCTACCAGTGGGAGGTTCTCGTCGTCGACGACGGCAGCGCCGACCACACGCTGGCGACGGCCTACACCTTCGCCGAGCAATGGCCGCAACTGCGCGTCCTGCCCGCGGAGCGCAACGGCGGCAAGGGCGCCGCCGTGCGACGGGGCGTGTTCGCCGCGCGCGGCGCCTACACCTTATTCTCGGACGCCGACCTCGCGACCCCCATCGCGGAGATCGGCCGCATGCTGCCGCTCCTGCAGGACGACGCCGATGTCGTAATCGGTTCGCGGGCCATGCCTGACTCGCATATCCTGACTGCGCAGCCCCTCCGGCGTCGGGTGATGGGGCGGATGTTCCGTCGCCTGGTCCACGGGCTGGCGCTTCGGGGCATCCGCGACAGCCAGTGCGGATTCAAAGCCTTCCGCACCGCGGCCGCGCGCCATATATTCGGGCAGCTGACAATCGAGCGGTTCGCCTTCGATGTCGAGGTCCTGCTCCTGGCGCAGGATCTGGGCTACCAGACGCGTGAGATCGGCGTGACGTGGTCGGACGTCCCGGGGACGACGGTGTCGCCCCTGCGCGACTCGGCGCTAATGTTACGCGATATCTACGGCATACGCAAGGGCGTACATGCGCGGCTCGACGCGGCCCGCCCGCTGACGCCGGGCGAGCGCGACCGCACCGTTTCTCTCATCACGATCCATCAGACGAACGGGCGCGACGACCTGCCCCTGGCCCGCGCCATCGAGTCCGCCCGCCGCACGGCCGACACGGTCGTCGTCGAGCGGCAGCCCGGCACGGCGCTCGTGACCGCCTTTGGCGTCACGTCACAGGAGGCGGGGCACGTGGCCAACCGCCTCGCGACCGCGACATCGGAGGCGCTGGCCGCACAGGGCCAGAGCAGCGCCGTCACCGTCGACCTGCAGCCCCTCCCCCTGTCCACACCGGTGCGCTGGCTGCGCGAGCCCACGGTGGCCTCGCCGATGCCGCGCGACGCTATGGTCACCGAGTTATCGATCGAGGCGGCGCGCCACGAGGCCAATCGGAAGCGGTTCGCGCAGGGTCAGGCGGATTGGGCGCGCCGTAGGCGCGCCGTGCGCGCCCTTGTCGCGGCCAACGTGCTGGGCCTGCTCTGGTGGCTAGACTGGCTGTTCCGATTCACCAACGCGGCCAATGGCTTGCTCTATGGGCTGCTGGTGCTGGCCGAGTGTTTCAACGTCGTGCAGGTCCTCGGCTATTGGTACACCATCTGGCATGAGCGTGCGCCGGAGCGCAAGCGCGCCAGGGTGGAGGGGCGGGTCGACGTCTTCATAGCGACCTACAACGAGCCGGTCGAGGTGGTCGAGGAAACCGTGCGCGCGGCGGCGGCCATGCCCTATCCCCACCGCACCTACGTGCTCGACGACGGCAACCGTCCAGAGATGGGCGCGCTGGCGGCGCGGCACGGCGCGCGTTGGGTGACGCGGCCGGACAACCGCGGCGCCAAGGCCGGCAACATCAACCATGCCCTCACGCTGACCGACGCGGAATTCTTCGCGGTCTTCGACGCCGACCATGTGCCGCGGCCCCACTTCCTCGACCGCATGATGCCCTACATGGAGGACCCGCGCGTGGCCTTCGCGCAGGCGCCGCAGTACTACGCGAACCGGGGCCTCAACTACGTCACGGCGGGCGCCATGGACCAGCAGGAGTTGTTCTTCGGGCCGATCTGCCGCGGTAAGGATGGTCTGGGCGCCGTATTCTGCTGCGGCACCAATATGGTGATGCGGCGCGCCGCCGTCGCGGATGTCGGGGGCTTCCGTGAGGATTCGATCACCGAGGACGCGGCGACCTCGCTCGATCTGCACGAGCACGGCTGGACCTCGCGCTACGTCGACGAGCGCCTGGCCGATGGCCTCGCCCCCGAGGATCTCGGCGCCTACGTATCGCAGCAGCGCCGTTGGGCGCGCGGCAACATCGAGATGCTGCTGCGCGCGCGCGTGCTCCGCCGCCACATGCCGTTGCGCCTGCGTGTCCAGTACGCGTGGTCGGCCATGTACTACCTCACGAGCCTCACGACCATCTTATATATGGCCCTGCCCTGCCTCTTCCTGCTGTTCGGGATTCAAACGGTGAGCGCCCTGTCGACCGACTTCATCGGGCACTTCCTGCCGTACATCTTCACCACGATCTTCATCCTGGCGCGCTCGGCCGAGGGGCGATTGCGCTTCCGCGCCATCCAGCTCTCCTACGGGCTCTTCCCAGTGTTCGCCGGCGCGTTCTACTCGGTGCTGACCGGCCGCAAAGCCGGCTTCGCCGTCACGCCCAAAGAAGGGCGCACGCAAAGCTTCTACCACCTCGTCGTCGCGCAGTTGGCCGTGGCCGCGGTCTCGGCGCTCTCGATCCTGGTTGGCTTCGCGCACTACGCCGGCCCGGCCACGGTCACGAACGTCTGCTGGGCGCTCTTCAATGTGGTCATGCTCTCGGCGATCATTCGCGGCGCGGCGCCGCAGCGCGCCAACGCGACGGCGCGGCCGGGCGCGACCCCCGTCGACGCGGCCCCTAAAACATCCAAGAAGGTCCCGGCGTGACGTCCCACCCAGCATACGAACAAAGAAGGACATCCTCCATGGCTGTAGCCTCCCGCACGCGTCCAGCCCCGCTATCCCCTGTCCCCCCGGCGTTCTACCCGCTCCCCGACCGGAACGTGGGGTCGGGCTCCCGTCCATCGTCGGGGAGGGTGGTGTCGCCGGCTCCATCCGCCGCCGTCACGGCGCTGCTGCTGACAGCGATCACGACGGTGGCGGCCTTCCTGCGTCTGTGGCACGGAGCGGCGCAGAGCCTGCGCATCGACGAGTCATTCAGCATGCGCTGGGCCGCCTGGCCGCTCACGCCCATCTATCACGGCAAAGAGCTATATGCCCAGTCACTATTCCAGGCCACTGCCTCCGACGTGCATCCCCCCGGTTATTTACTGCTGCTTCACTTTTGGATGCAGTCCTTCGGGACCGACCTTGCGCTGCTGCGCCTACCCAGCGAGATTGCCGGTCTCCTGGCGGTGCCCGCCCTCTACCTGCTCGGCGCGAGCCTGTATGGCCGCACCGTCGGCCTCTTCGCCGCGCTCCTGGGCGCCTTTTCGCCGCTTTGGATTTGGCACACCCAGGAAGTGCGCATGTACCCTTTTCTGCTGCTCTTCTGCATTGTCAGCACCTATGGTCTGGTGCAAGCCCTGGAGCAGCGCCGCTGGTGGGGTTGGCCAATTCTTTTTGCCGGCTCCGTGCTGGCTATCTACGCGCAGTACTTCGCCTTCTTCGTGCTCTTCGCGCAGGCCCTGTTCGTGGCGCTCCATTGGCGGCAGTACATATGGGGGCGGTTGGTCGCGTGGCTCGGCACAATGGTGTTGGTCGCGCTGGCATTCCTACCCTGGGCTTTAATCGTGTTACATACAAAATCCGGGGGGAGCGACCCCAGCCTGCAAAAACCTGATCTCTATACCCCTTTAAGTATCCTGATTGGCTTCCTGTTCGGTTACCTGACGACGCCGCTCACCTCGCAACTGCTCGCCGCGTGGCCTCTGCTCGTCATGACCGCGCTGGGTCTGAGCATATTCGCGGGCGCGACGCCGCGCCGGGGCTCTCTGGTGTGGTTGCTATTTTTGACGCCCGTCGTTCTTGCTTTCGTCGTGTCGTTCGCGGTGCGCCCGTTCATCGCGGAGCGCTATCTCATCGTCTGCACGCCTCCGCTCTACATCATGCTGGCCGTCGTCTTCGCGCGACTGCGCGGGCGCTTGCCTCGTTTCGCTATTGCGACCCTCAGTGTAGTGACGCTCCTGTTCGCCTTGAATATCCAGGAAACGAACGCTGCCAATCCGAACTTGGAGGATTATCGTAGCGTCGTTTCCTATCTAAATACGCATGTGCGTCCGGGCGATGCGGTCGCCCTGGATTCCTTCTTCAACCAGGATGCCTACTCGTACTACTCGCATATCAACTTGCCGACCTACCCGCTCCCTCCCGTCACGGCCACGCGTGGCGCTCCCATGACCCCACGCGAACTGGGCGCCTACTTGGGGGGGATCGAGTCGGGGTACAAGCGGCTTTGGGTCGTTTATTATCTCGAGGGCAACTACGATACGAAGAATGCGATCCCCAACTATCTTGCGTCGCATACCGCGGGGCATGTCGCGATCTACGGCGGTCCGGGCAAACGCAACGACCCCCATCACGTTCAGAGTTACCGCAACGTCCAACTGGTGCTCTACACGATCGTCGGACAGGGGGCGGCGACCGAGTGGGTTCATCCCCAGACAATCCAGGAAGTCCGCGCGCTGACACACATCACCCCGACGTTGCGCGAGCCATACGCGTCGCCCTTCGGTCGGCCCGGCGGACAGACCCCGCTCATTGGACCTCTCATCGCACCGCCCCCACTGGCCCAACGGTGGCGCTTCGCGGCTTTGCCGCGTTCGGCTCGCGACGTGCGCTTGACGCTATTCAACGCCAATAGTACGCCTATTACCGCGTCGATACATACCATAGGCCACAAGGGTATGCATCAGTGGCAGGTGAGCATTCCGGGGAGTAGCAATTTGGAACTCAAACTCTCGAAGTGGGGAGGGGGAGATCCGAACGCTGCTCTCGATGTGAGGACAGGCGATGCCCTGATTCCACAGCGCGCGTTCACCGAGCGCGGAACCAGACAGTTTCAGTATGGCTTGTTGGGCTCGGGGCAGAAACAGCGGCAGCGCGGGGGAACCACGCCCCTCGGGCTAGGGCTGTGGGTGGACACGCATGCCGCAGGGCCGGGGGCCGGCGACACTGCGCGGATCGCGATCTCTTACGCCCCGAACGCGCTCGTGCGCGTCACGGTCACCGTCCCAGGCCAATCGCCGGATTCGTTTTACGACACGACGGACGACCATGGCCGCCTCACGCTCGCCGTGCCGGCGCCGCGCGGCCTCGCACAGGGCCACGGCCGGGTCATGGCGCGCGTCGTGGTGCAGGGAAATGCCGCGCAGGGGGGGCTGTCTGTGTCGCGCACGCTCGTCGTAGCGAATGGGAGGTGACGCCGTACCAGCGCACGTCAGCGCACGTCGCCCCTACAAAACCAAGGGTGTGACAGGCGAGGAGGCCTAAACATGACAGACATTACACCGAGTGACAGGCGAGGAGGCCTAAACATGACAGACATTACACCGAGTGACAGGCGAGGAGGCCTAAACATGACAGACATTACACTGCAACGCCCGCGCCGCGCGGACTTCATTAGAGGCGCCGCAACCGCGGGCGCGGGACTGGCGCTTGCCGTTGCCGGCCCCAAGTCCGCCGCCGCGGACGACATCGTGCCGGGCCATTGCACCGATACCGTCCCCACCATCGTCAATACGGCGTTGACGGCCGAGCGGCTCGCGGCGACTTTTTACTACACGACGCTCACCACGCCCGCTGTGATGCGCGACATCCGGTTGGGTGGGCGCTACATACATCCAAACGCCGCCCGGCCCCGTCCGAGCGGCAATTCTCACCACGTGCGTTACTTGCAGGCCGCGCTCGACGCCGAAGCGAAGCACGCGGCGCTGCTCGTCGGGGAAGGGGCCGCGTCGCCCGTGGAACGTTTTCACTTCCCGACAGCCACGTTCGCGCGGTTGGGGACACTCGCGGACCGGGAGAGCCTGTTGGGGATGTTGGAAACGCTCGAAACAGCGTTCGTGGACGCGTATGCCGTGGCGATGAGCCAACTTTTACAGCTGGGCCACGGCGCGCTTGCTGGGACCATGGCTAGGATCATGGGTGTAGAGGCGGAGCACCGCGCGCTGGGCCGCGCTATCGCCGGGGTGACCCCCGCCAACAATCTGACGATCGAGGCCACCCCTTATGCCTGTGTGAGCGACGTCGGCGCCGCGCTGCGCCCCTTCGTCACGGGCCACGGATTTAGCGGCGCCACGCGGGCGATTTCTGTCCCCACCGCTGCGCAGATCGCCCGCGTTGTCGGTCCCTACGGCACGCGCCTTGTCAAGACATTTCGTTGAAAGAGGAACCGCAATGAACGACTATGAGCAGACGCAGGGACAGGCTCGTCGCGCCACGGCGCGCCGCCAGTTCCTGTACGCGGCAACCGCGACCGGTGCCGGGGCGGCGCTGGCCGCCATGGCGCCTTTACCGGCGCGCGCATTGTCCTCCCCCGCCGCTCCCGCCGCCGCAGGGAGGTGTGGCGAGAGCGTGCAGGAAATCATCGACACGGCGCTGGTGGCGGAGCGCCTGGCTACGACCTTCTACTACACGGGCTTGACCACGGCGGCAATCGCGGGTAACCGCAAAGTGGCGGGCTACGGCGCTAATCCAAACGCCGTGTCGCGCGATGGGGATCGGGCTAACGCCGCGTACTTGCAGGCCGCACTCGACCAGGAACACAAGCACGCGCAGATCCTGGGGCAAGCAGGCGCCACGTCGCCGGTCGACCGGTTTTACTTCCCGGCCGCGACTTTCAGCGAGCTGGGCTATACGAGCCATCCCGGCACATTCCTGTGGGCGATAGACCATCTCGAGACGGCCTTTATTGGGGCCTACCTCGCCGCGATACGGCGCTTTGGCGCACTTGGCCGGTTCGATCTGGCGCTGCTGTCCGCGCGCTTCCTGGGGGTCGAATGCGAACATCGCGCGCTGTACCGGGTGATCGCGGGGGACGACCCGGCGGACAACGTGACGCTGGAGGTTGCCGACTTCGGCTGCGTCGCTGACGCCGCGACGGTACTGCGGCCGTTCCTAACCGGTCACGGCTTTCCCGGCGGCGCCACACGCGCGGTTTCTCTCCCTTCCCCTGAGCGCGTCGCGCGCGCTGTCGGCAAGAACAGAAGCGCGTAGCAATGGCTTTTACATCAGCGCCGCGTGCGAGCGGCGAAACAGGGTACGAAATGGGACTCTCTCTACCAGGACGGCGACTCCCGACGGGTCGAGGACGCGCGCGCGCGCTCCTCTTGTCTGATGCGGCGCGACCGGTCCGTTTCGCGTTCAGCGGCGGCGCCGCTGCGGTCGTCCAGCTCGTCTTGCTCGCGTTCCTGACGCGCCACGGCTGGGACGAATTTCCGGCCGACATCGTCGCTTTCCTGGTTTCCGCGCAGGTGAACTTCGCTTTGAACTATACGTTTACCTGGCGCGGCCGCTCCGTGCGTCAGACGCTCTGGCGCCGTTGGCTGATGTTCCACGGCTCGATCGCCGGGACAGGCCTGCTCAACATCATGGTCTTCGCGACGGCCCGCCATGTATTGCCGGCGCTCGTGGCCTCGGCGCTGGGCATTGGCGTGGCCTCCCTCGGCAACTTCGTCATCGGCGATCGTCTCGTCTTCCGAGGGCGCGCGGCGCCCACGACCGACGAGGCGGTCGCGGGGTCTGAATCTGCAACGTGAGAGCGCCCGGAAGGATAGACAAAGATAGGGGTGTGTTTCAGTTGAGTTGGCAGGGTGCTCCCCCTCGCCCGCGCACGGGCGAGGGGGCCGGGGGTGAGGACAGGCCCCAACACGAATGAAACACACCCTAAAGATAGGGGGTATGCCGTGAGTAGGCCGCAAGGGACCGATACGTCGTATGGCGTGGTTAATAACCCCTGACGGGGATAAAGAGAATGAAGGATAGGGCGCACGGTGGCCGGGACTACAGGGGTCACCGTAGGGCCGATAGGAGGGATGATGGTCGCGCAACTCAAGGACGCGCCACGAATAGAGACGGCGCGACCCGTCTTCTCGGTCGTGGCGCCCATTTATAACGAAGCAGAAACGTTGCCGCACTTTTATATCCGTGTTGTCGCGGCGATGGAGCGCCTCGACGAGCCGTTCGAGCTTGTGCTCGTCAACGATGGCAGCCGTGATGATTCTATCGCTGTCATGCGTGCCCTCCATGAGCGCGACCCGCGGGTCCGCGTCGTCGATTTTTCGCGCAACTTCGGGCATCAGGTCGCTATCTCCGCCGGGCTCGACCATGCCCGTGGTGAGGCCGTCATCATCATCGACTCGGACCTGCAGGACCCGCCCGAGGTTATCCTCGAGTTGGTCGCGCAGTGGCGTCAGGGCGCCGAGGTTGTTTATGCTCAACGCCGCACGCGTCCCGGCGAGACACGTTTCAAGCTGCTCACGGCCGCGGCGTTCTACCGCCTGATCCGCCGGCTGACCTCGGTGGACATCCCGCGCGATACGGGGGATTTCCGCTTGCTCGACCGCAAGGTTGTGGACACGCTCGTCGCTATGAAGGAGCACCACCGTTTCATGCGGGGGCTCTCGGTCTGGGTTGGGTTTCGGCAAGAGGCTGTGCAATACGATCGCCAGGAGCGGTACGCGGGCGAGACCAAGTATCCCCTCGCGCAGATGGTGCGCTTCGCGCTCGACGCGATCACCGGCTTCAGCTACGTCCCATTGCAGTTGGCCACGACGCTGGGCTTCGTCCTGGCGGGACTGAGTCTGCTGGGCATCGTGGTCGCGGTGGTCCTACGCCTCCTCAATGTGGCGATCCAGGGGCAGACGACGACACTCATCGTGGTGCTGCTGCTCGGCGGCATCCAATTAATCTTCTTGGGAATAATCGGCGAGTATCTGGGGCGTATCTACGATGAGGTGCGTGGCCGTCCCCTCTATGTCGTGAGAAAAACCTTCGGAGAGCCGTAGAAGGGTTTGGAACGCGACTCATTACCTTTACGGCATATTCAAGCCGCTTGTCTTTCGGCCGGCGGCTGGCGGCGCCAGTTCCCATGCTACCATTGTGTCCCCTCGCCCAGGATTGGGTGAGCGGGGGGACACGCGGAAACGGCTTGCCTACAGGGATGGGGTTGGCGCGACCATGAACGTGAGGGCTTTGTCGTTCCAAGCATGGAACGACCATGCGGATGTGAAGACCCCCAGTTTGAGCGTATAGACACCCGTGGGTAGTGTCCCTGGCGCCTGCCACGCCGCTGTGAAGGTGCTCGCGCTGCCCGTCCCAAACGCGACGGGGGTTTGCCACCATTGCGCGACTTTGGCGCCGGCGCTATTGTACACCTCGAAGTCGACCAGTTCGTTGGGCGCCGCCACGTTGGAGGTTATCGTTGCCGTAAACGTTTCAGTCCCGCCGGGCGCGACGCTCGCCAAGGCGGCGATCGTGCGATTGAACGTGAACGTGGGTGTGGTAGGGGCAGTTATGGGCGGGGGCGGCGTGCTGGTGGCCGTGGGCGGAATAGGCGTGCGCGTCGGTGGGATGGGTGTACTCGTAGCCGTAGGGGTGTTGGTTGGCGTGTTAGTGGCCGTGGCCGGAATGAAAGTGTTGGTCGGCGACGTGGCCACACCCGTCGTCGCGGCGCTGTTGTTCCAGGCGTAGAGCGCGCCCCAGTTCGCGCTGAAGACGCCTACCTTGAGGGTGTATGCGCCGGCATTCTGGCCTGATGGTACTGCCCAGGACATGTTGAACGTTTGTGCGGCGTTGGCCGCGAGGGCCCCGGTGTTCTGATAGGTTTGGTACACCTTCGCGCCATGGGCATCGTCGACCTCGAAATCGACGATGGCCTGCGACAAGGGACTGTTAGGGGTCAGGGTCGTGGAAAATTGTATCGTCCCGCCCGCCGCTGCCAATGCGGGGTTAGCCGCCGAGCCCGTGACGGCGACGGCCAAAGGGACAGCGGTGTTTGTCGCGCTGGAGTTGGGCGAGGGGGGCGCGGGCGGGGTTGCCGTGGCGGTCGCCAGGATGACGGCCATCGTGGGGCTGGGCGAGGGGAGCGCGGGTGGGGTCGCCGTGGCCCCCGTGGCCAAGTTGACGGGAGACGCGAGCGGGTATCCCCCGTTGGCGAAGTAGTGTTGGCCTGCCAGGCGCAGATAGCCGCCGTCGTCGTCCGAAACATCGTTGGTGTGGTTGGCGCATATCTGGCCGCTGCTCTGACCGTCGCTCGTGCAGACGCTCGCCGGGTTGGTGACACCGTCGTTCGCGCCGTCGCTATTGACGGTGCTGCCGCCGTTGCCAGCGCCGAAGAGCAAGCCCACGATGCCGGACTGCGCCAGTTCGCCGAGGTGGGCGAAAAAGTATTCGGCGCGGTTGTCCTGGTAGTGGCCGTTGGTGTTGTTCTCAGTGTCGAAATACTGGTTCCCCAGGGGGATCTGCCAGATCATTATGGGACGGCCGGCGGCGGCGTGTACCGCGCCGATATACGTTTCCCAGCGGTGGAAGTTTGGGAAGGTCACGTTGAGGCGATCCCACCAGGCGCTGGGGTTGTTGTAGACATACTTGTAATACCCCGCGTCGCGGTCCGCCACGTCGTTGAAGACCAGGTCGTAGGCGCTGCTCCCCGCCGGGACATCGGAAACGCCGCTTTGCGCGGCGAAGCTGCCGGCCTGCTGCCCGAGGGCGTTGGCGTCGAGGTTGGGGTTCGTGTTGCTGCCGATGTCGCTGCCGGGGGCCCAGGTGCTGACGTGCGCGGCCAGCAGGACATTTGGCGCGTACAGATCGCGCAGGTGCAGCAGGGCCCGGTTGAAGCCCTGGAACGTGTCCGGATAGCCCGCGAGGTCGCCGTAGCCGGACGCGGACACGGCTGCTCTGAGCAGGGCCGGATTGTTGCCCTGGCCGCTGCAGTAACCGTAGCACTTGCCGTTGTCGAGGGTGGCCTGCTCGGCGAAGCCGGAGAGGTCGGGCTCGATGTGCACGATGGCGGTGCGGCCGAAGCCAGCGATGTTGTCATATGTCCCGGCGCCGAGGCGCTTCATCAAGAGGGCAAAGTTCTGGAAATAGCTCGCCATCGTGGCGGCATTGTTCAGGTTGGACAGATCTTTCTGCGCCTCGCCACAGCTACCGCAGGAGCCGTTGCTCTGCAGGAGCTCGTAGTAGCTGAAGACGGGGATATAGTGATGGGCGGACGCTCCCTGCGCGTAATAAAGCGGGAATTGGCCGGCGCTGTTCCACGTGTCCCAGCCGTGGCCGGTATTGACGCCGCCGGAGAGGTACTGGTACGCGTAGTCCCAGGGGATGTTCGAGTTGGGCATCCACCCGTAGATGCCGCTGCTGTCCGGAAGGGCGGACAGGCCGACGCCGAGATGGGTGGGTAAGCCTGCCGGCAGGCCCCCTGCCGTCGAGGCGGCATGCGCGTTGCTCACGGCCGGCGTTCCGATACCTGTACGCGTTCCTACAAGCAGGGCTATGCTCAGCAGGATGTACGTGAAGCGTTTCGCCATCGATCTTGAGTTCCTTCCTACCATGGGCTAATGGGTGGAAAATACGGGCGTGCCGGGGCAGTCGAGCATGCGCTCGGCTCGAAACCTATGCTAGTCCGCTTCCGACGGATCTCTCTATCCCCTATCGGTACAGGGCCAGATGGGGTAGGACCACATCGTGGTAACCCTAACGGTTCGTTTCCTGTCCTGACAGCGCCGATACACCATGGTGGGCGGCGAGGAGACTTTTCGCAAGGAGGCCGTGGCGGCAGGCCGAGGAATCATGGTGGCGCTTAGTCGTTGCGTCGCCGCATCGCACATACCTCTGCGCCGTGCCATACATCTGTGATATGGTGATGAAGACGCCCCTAGAATGGAGAGGCTAGCTACAACATCCTCACCGGGAATCGGACCCATTATCTATAGCTGTACGCTCAGCCTAATGGCAGCCACACACGTCCCCTTGACTACCTACGTCAAGCGTGTAGATCCGCGTCGTGCGCCCCCCTCGTCACCTGTCCGGCCAACCTCACAGCCCGGGGTGCCACAGGCGAACGCCCGACATCGACGAACACGTGCGAGCGCGTCGTTCCTCAAGTCCGCCCAGTACAAGGTTCCATAGTCGAGGCGTTATACGCTCCACAATGCCGGTTGCGGTCACCTCCGATGAGTTCGCTCACGGATGGGGCTGTACGGGTCAAGTAGCTGTGTTGTTGAGGTAGTTGCATGTATGCGACATCGGGAAAACATCGCTCGCGGGCCTGGCAACGGGCCAGGCAGGTGTCGGTCGCTTTCTTGAGCATGTCCCTCATCCTCGCGCCTGGACAGGCGCTCATCAACGGGCACTCGGCGGTCTCCGGCGCCATGCTGAGCGTCTGCCAGAGAGGCTGCGCGTACACCAGCATCCAGGCGGCGATCGTCCATGCCGCGCCCGGCGACAGCCGTCGCCGTGGCCGTCCTGCCGGTCGTGTCGCCGGGCAGACCGCCACGTCTTCCGCGCAACAAACGGCCGACGCGGCCGTGCAACAGACCGAGATCGCCTTAATCAACGCCGGCAAGCAGACCATGATCGCCGGGCTTGGCCAGACGGCCACGGTGAGGCAGACGGCCACGGTGAGGCAGACGGCCACAGCGGGCACGCCACTCGTTCCCACCTCCACCCCGACCGCTGGCGGTGCATCTGGCGGTGCATCCGATGGGAATGGCGTCGCCGTCGCCGTCAGTGTGACGGGCAACAGCGGCCCCTACTTCGGTGAGGAGGACATCACGCTCACCAACACGGCGCCGCTGACTGCGCTACGCATCGGTGTGACCGTGCGCAAGACGCCCGGCGTGACCTATGCCAATCAATACAACACCTTCTGGTACGGTGAGCTTGCCTCGAGCCACAGTGAGACTG
>JAABUX010004447.1_pt1 | contig 17756 bp, 11 predicted proteins | sample 5561851 | NCBI WGS metagenome assembly JAABUX01 (sample SAMN10711883, study PRJNA513361) | rock metagenome | isolation source: Antarctica rocks | place: Antarctica: Victoria Land, Richard Nunatak red sandstone | collected 2016-01-03 | reverse complement strand
ATCTCGACGTTGTCGGTCCCCCAGCGGAGGCCGGGGGCGTTCTCGCAGGCGCAGCCCCCTTGGTAGCCGTCGGAGACCATGACGACCGGCGCGGCGACCTTGATCCGAGGGTCGAGCGCCGTGGCCAGGATCGTCTGCGACGCCCCGCCGGATTCGCCAGTGATCGCGATCCGGGCGGGGTCCACCTTGGAGTGGGTGGAGAGGTAATCTAGTGCCCGGAGGGTGTTCCAGGTTTGCAGGCCCGCCAGGCTGAGGCCCCAACGTTTGAGCCGGTCACTCATGAAGGCGTGGCCGAACGGTTTTCCATCAGCATAGCCGACCATGTCGCACACGAAGACCACGCAGCCGAGCCGGGCCAACTCGGCGCAGCGGGCCTGGGTGTCGGGATTGACCCGCCCTTCGGGGGCGTGACCGTGCGGGCAGAGGACGGCCGGGTGGCGGACACCGGCGAGTTGGCCTTCTGGGGGAAGGTAGAGGTTGCCCGCCAGGAAGACGCCGGGTAAGGTTTCAAGCACCACCCGGTCGATCTTGGGATTCAAATAGTGTTTGGCCTGAATCGTCCCGACGACCTCGGCGTGGAGGTCGGTTCGGGGCGGGGCGGGCCAGAGGCCGAGCGTCACCCGGAGCCGGTCGCGGAGGTCGCTCGCGCGGGCTTGCCACGCTTCGAGCGAGGCGGGCGGGTCGAAGTCGGCGCCGCGATCCTCGGTCCGGATCGTGGTCCGGCGCGGATCGGCCGGCGGGGCGACGGACTTGACGTTCCCGCGGATGAGGTCCAGGGCTCGGGTCGGGTCGAAGTTGGCGTCGGTCGAGATCGCGAACAGGGCGGGAACCGGCCGGCCCTCGGTTGATCCGAAGGAAACCGCCGGCAGGGCGTTGAGGCTGACCGGGTAGCGGCCGAGCGGCACCCAGCGTGGCTGACCTTTCGCCTGAGCGACCATTTTAGGCGAGAACTCGAAGCGGTCACGGTCCACCCGTGATGACCAGCCGGTCGCGTTGTCGGTCCAGACCCAGAACGTGTAGTCGCCGGTCCGAAAGTCCGCGACGAACGGGTCGTCGACCAGGTCGCTCGCCGTGAAGATCCGCGAGTCGGCGGGTGGCGGGTCGTCGGCCCAGATGGGTCCGAAGCCGGCCAGGGAAATCATCAAGAAGGTCGCAAGTGTCAAGAGCCTGCGCATCGGTGTGGACTCGGCGAGGGAGAAGACGCCCGGGCGGGAAAGCCGGATCGGCCCGGCGGCCGAGGCTTGCCGACCGGTATCGGGAATGTTAAGACGGTTCCACGGGAATTGCGAGCGAAAACGCGACCGCCTCCTCCGGTTTCGACGCTTGACTCCTCAGCGGAGGCCCTCGCCACCGCCACCACGCTCGGCCGCGGCTCTCCCCCGCGATGGTCCGGGTTGCCACGACTCCTCGGCCAGATCCCAGCCAACTTCGATCCGTCCGCCCCATCACCCACACCACGCGACTCGACCACCTCGCCGGGAGACCTCGCCCATGCCCATGCCGGGCTTCGCTCGAATCTTTTCCAGGCGGACTCAACCGCTGGCCGCGCTGCTTGCCTCGGCGGTTGCCGTCTCGCTCGGCGCGACGCTCTGGTCGGCCGACCTCCGGCTCGATTATCACCCCGCCGCTTATGTCGTCAAAGGGGCGAGGATCGTCCCGGTCAGCGGCGACCCGATCGAGGTCGGGACCGTGGTCGTCCGCGACGGCGTCATCACCGACGTCGGCCCGGTCGACAAGGTGGAGGTCCCCTTCGACGCCGAGATTATCGAAGGCAAAGGGCTGACGGTCTACCCCGGCTTCATCGACCTGCTCACCACCTCGGGGCAGGACGCCGCGGCGATTCGGTCGAGCACCGGCGCGGGTCGAGCGGTCAACTACGCCGACTTCGCCCTGGCCCGGACCCCCGACGACAACCGGTACGGAATCACCCCCGAGTACGACGTCAGCAAGGCGGTCGAACTGGGCGCCCTGGCCGAGGAGCGGCGGAAGCTCGGCTTCACCGACGTCCTCGTCGCCCCCTCCGGCGCCATTGCCACCGGCCAGAGCGCGCTGGTCAGCACCAGCGGCCTCCCACGCCGCGAGGTCGTCGTCAAGCCGGCGGTCGGCCTCCACGTCACCCTCCGCAGCCCCGGCCCCAGCTTCTTCGGCGCCGACGCGATCGGCCACAGCCACGATGACGAGTCCGGCTCCGTCGGCGCTCCCGGGACGGACGCCATGACCGAGTACCTCGCCGCCTTGAACTCGACCCAGGCCCCCGGCACGCCGATCGCCCCGTCGCCCGGCACCCCCGCCCCGGCCCCGGCCCCGCCCGCGCCAGTCATCGCCGGACCGCCCGGTCGACGCGGCGCGGGCGGACCCGGGCCGCAGTACCCGGCGTCGCTGATGGGGGTGGTCGCCCACTTCCGGCAGGCGATGCTCGATTCCCAGAACCACCACGAACGCCTGGCCTACTACGAGAATCAAGGAGGCGTCCGCCCCGCGACCGACCCGGCGCTCGACGCCCTGCACGCCGCCCGGACCAAGGTCATGCCGGTCTGGTGGGAAGCCAACACCCGCGACGACATCCACCGCGCCTTGGACCTGGCCGACGAGTTCGGGACCGACGCCGTGATCGTCGGCGGTCGCGAAGCCGGCAAGGTCGTCGACCGGCTCAAAGCGAAGAACATCCCGGTCGTCCTCCGGCTCGACTTCCCCGAGGAGCCCAAGGTCCCGACCGAGGCCGACTACCGCAAGCTCCCGATCGAGGAGCGGACCGACGCGCTGAAGGTCATGGTCGAGAAGAACGCCCGCTGGAAAGAGCGGGTCGCCGTGGCCAAGAGCCTCAGTGACGCCAAGGTCAAGTTCGCCTTCATCGCCGAAGGGACCGCCAACAAGGCCGAGGGGTTCCCGGCACAACTCCGCAAGGTGATCGCCGCCGGCCTGTCCCGCGATGCCGCCGTCGACGCCTTGACCCGCCGGGCCGCCGAGATCGCCGGGGTCGGCAAGCGGCTCGGGACGATCGAGAAAGGCAAACTTGGGCACCTGGTCGTCATGTCCGGCCAGGTCGGCGACGAGGACGCCAAGGTCAAATACGTCCTGGCCGACGGGATCAAGTTCGACACCGACAAACCCACCACCCCCGTCAAGAAGGGGGCCGACGGGAAAGTCGCCAAGAAGAAGCGTGGCGAGATGGCCAAGGACGCCCTCAAGAAGGAGGAGGCGGACGACGATGACGACGAGCCCAAGAAGAAGGCCGTCGCCAAGGTAGCCGAGAAGGTGAACGAGGTCGCCAACAAGGTCGCCGACGCCACCAAGTCCGATGACGAACCGAAGAAGCCCGCCGACACTCCCAAGAAGGCCGACGAGGTGAAGGCCGAAGTCGCCGCCACCGCCACTCCGGCGCAGCGGATCGACCCGACTTCGACCCTCAAGACCGAGGACGACCAGGGGCCGACGAACCCGTTCGTGGACATCGCCGCCGAATTCGATGCCGACCGGAAGCCGACCATCAAGACGGGCGGGACCGTCCTGATCAAGGACGCGACGATCCTGACCGTCACCAAGGGGACCATCCCCAAGGGGTCGATCCTGATCCGGGGGGGTAAAATCGCCGAGGTGGGTCCGAACGTCGCTGCCCCCGAAGGCGTGACCGTGATCGATGGGACCGGCCTGGTCGCCATGCCGGGGATCATCGACACCCACTCGCACCAGGCGGTCCAAGGGGGAGTCAACGAGGGGACGCTGTCGGTCGTTCCCGAAGTCCGCGTCAAGGACGTCGTCACCGGCGACGATCCGGGGATCTACCTGGCCCTGGCCGGCGGGACCACCGCCGCTCGCCTCTTGCACGGGTCGGCCAACACGATCGGCGGGCAAGACGCCGTGATCAAGCACAAGCCGGGGATGGCGGGCCGCGACCTGATGCTCCAGGGGAACCCGCAAGGGGTGAAGTTCGCCCTCGGCGAGAACGTCACCCGCCGGACCGGCCGGTTCCCGAACACCCGGATGGGCGTCGAAGCCGTCATCGAGCGGGCGTTCGAGGAAGGCCGGGCTTACCGAGCCACCCTCAAGGCTTACGAGCTGGCCAAGGCCAACGGCCAGCCCGTCGGCCCGCAGATCCGGCGTGACTTGCGGCTCGAAGCCCTGGCCGACATCCTCGACGGGGCGATCAAGATCCACAGCCATTGCTACCGGTCGGACGAGATCCTGATGCTCTTGCGGGTCGCGTCGCGGTTCGGCGTCCGGGTCCAGTCGCTCCAGCACGTCCTGGAAGGCTACAAGGTCGGAGCCGAGATCGCCGCCCACGGCGCCAGTGCTTCGACCTTCTCCGACTGGTGGGCCTACAAGATCGAGGCGTTCGACGCCATCCCCCACAACGCCGCCCTGCTGACCCAGGCCGGCGCCCAGGTCTGCATCAAGAGCGACTCCGAGGAACTGATCCGCCACCTCTACCTCGAAGCCGCCAAGATGGTCAAGTACGGCGGGGTCTCCGAAGAACAAGCCTTGGCCATGATCACCATCAACCCGGCCCGCGAACTCGGGATCGACAAGCGGATGGGGTCGATCGAGGTCGGCAAGGACGCCGATATCGCCCTGTTCAACGCCCACCCCTTCGACGGCTTCGCCCGCTGCGAACTGGCCCTGGTCGACGGCGAGGTCCACTTCCAGCGCAAGAACAAGTCGGGCCACGCCGAACCGCGCCCCGGCGACCACACCGCTATGCCCGCCGCCTCGTTCGTTGATGCGAAGGCGAAGGCTTTGGATCTGGCGGTGGCTTCGGGAGGTACTTACGCCATCACCAAGGCCAACCTCCACCCGGTGACCGGCCCCGAGATCAAGGGGGGAACGATCGTCGTCGCCCACGGCAAGATCGCGGCGGTCGGCGACTCGGGCCTGAGCATTCCCAGCGGGGCCAAGGTGATCGACGCCGAGGGGCTCGACGTCTGGCCGGGGCTGATCGACTCGGGGTCGCAGCTCGGCCTGTTCGAGATTGGGAGCCTGCAAGAAACCCTCGACGCGGCGGACTCGGCCGAGTTCCAGCCCGAATTGCGCGCCAGCATCGCTCTGCACCCCGACAGCGAGTTGATCCCGGTGGCGCGGGCTAACGGCGTCCTCGCCACGTTCGTCCAGCCCACCGGCGGCGTGATCGCCGGTCAAGGGGCGGTCGCGAACCTCGACGGCTGGGTCCCGACCGAGATGCTGGTCATGGACAAGGCGGCCCTGGTCGTCAACGTCCCCCGCTACTTCCCCCCGAACCCCGAAGGGGGCCGGGTCCGTGGTTTCGGTTTCGGCCAAGGGGCCGCCGGGGCCGACCCGAACGCGACCCGGAAGGACCGCCTCGAAGCGATCCGCGAGCAATTCCGCCAGGCCTTGGCTTACGACAAGGTCGTCACCACCGCCCACGACCGCCACATCGCCGCGCCGACGCCCGACCCTCGCTTGGCCGCTCTGGCCCCCTACGCCAAGGGGAACAAGCCGGTCGTCTTCCGGGCCGAGGGGCGCGTGGAGATCCTTGACGCCCTCAAGCTGATCGCCGACCTGAAGCTCAAGGGGATCATTTCGGGCGGCGCCGAGGCGTGGAAGGTGGCCGACGCCCTCAAGGCGGCCAAGGTCCCGGTGATCATCGGCGGGACGCTCCGGCTCCCGACCGAGCCGACCGACCCGTACGACTCCCCCTACGCCAACCCGGCTCGGCTGGTCGAAGCGGGTATCACCGTGGCGCTCAAGTCGGGCGGGTCGGACGTCGGCACGGCGTCGCGGAACCTCCCCTACGACGCCGCGATGGCCGTCGCCTACGGCCTCCCCGAAGCCGAAGCCTTGAAGGCCGTCACCCTCACCCCCGCGCAGATCCTCGGCGTGGCCGACCAGCTTGGCTCGCTCGAACCGGGCAAGCGGGCTAATCTCGTCATCACCGCCGGCCACATCTTGCAGCCGACCACGGTGGTCAAGGGCTTGTTCATCGCGGGCAAGCCGCTGACCCCCGAGAGCCGCCACACCCGGCTCTACGCCAAGTACCAGCGGCGCCTCGCCGAGGTCAAAGCCGGGACCGCCCCCCTCGGCCTCGAACCCGACCCAAGCGCCGCGCCCGCTCCGGCGCCCCAACCGACGACCCCCTCCACCCCGGCCGCGACCGGCGGCACGGATGACCGGAAGTAAGGCAAGTCCGCTTGCCGAATTGTGTCGATCCGGCCCGGCTCCTCATCGCGAGGGGTCGGGCCGGTTCGCTCGCCTCGGTCGCCTCAAGCCCCTTGGGCTGGAGTGCTGGGCAGCAAGTCCGCCACGTTGATCCGACCCACCTCCTGATCCGCGAGCACGACGGGCACGGCGGCATCATTGCCGTAGACCTCGACCGAACCGTAAGCGGCATCGACGCCCTTGCCTCGCGGCTGGCGGTAAACCTCGACCTGGCGTTTGGCCAGGTTGGTGATCCAGTATATCGGGATGCCGATGTCGGCATACTTGCGCCGTTTGTACCCGCGATCGGTGGCGTAGGTCGTATCCGAAACTTCAATAATCAGGCCGACATCGGCGGCGGTGGGCATGATCGAATCATAGCGCCGGTCGGGTCCCACCAGGATCGTGACATCGGGCACCGGCAGCCAGTGAGGGTCGAGTTGGACTGGTTTGTCTTCGTTCACCAGCCAGTCGTCTGTCAGCAGCGCGTTGAAGCATCGCCCCAGGCGGCCGACGGTTGAGCTATGAGGCGGGTTTTGCGTCATCTGTTTGACCACCAGGCCGTCGAGAAGCTCGAACCGAGTATCGCCCGGTAAGATCCCGGCACTGGCCATCGCGAGGTATTGTTTCACGTTGAGCCGATAGGCCCTGGGACGCTTGACGATGCCCTGAACATCCGCTTGCAGGTCGGTGGCCATGACGGTCTGGGCTCCTGAGATCGGGGGAGGATGTCGCGGACGGTGACTCAGCTTGATCAAGCCCCTGCGATCGGGGCGCTGGGCAAGAGGTCCGCCACGTTGAGCCGGCCAACCTCCTGGTCGCCCACGACGACCGGCACGGCGGCGTCATTGCCGTAGACCTCGACCGACCCGTAAATGGCATTCGCCCCCTTGCCTTGCGGCTGTCGGTACACTTCGATCTGACTCTTGGCGAGGTTGACGATCCAGTAGATCGGGATGCCGGCGTCGGCATATTTGCGCCACTTGTAACCCCGATCCCGGGCGTAGCTCGAGTCTGCGACCTCAACGAGCAGCACGACGTCGGCTGCGGTGGGCGTGACCGACTCGTAACGCCGATCCGGCCCGATCAGGACGGCAATGTCCGGCTCGGGCTGCCACCGGCGGGCGAGTTCGACTGACTTCTCCTCCCAGACGACCCAGTGGGGTGTCAGCAGCGTGGCGAGATGCCTGCCCGTCGCGCCCACGGTGAAGTTGTGCGGCGGATTTTTCGTCATCTTCTGGACCAGCAGCCCCCCAAGAAGTTCGATATGGTGATCGTCCCGGAAAATCCCGGCGCGGGCCATCGCCTGGCACTGGCGGGCGGTCAGCCGGTAGGGCTTTGCTCGGGATGAGATGGCCCGGTCGGTCGCGGTGGTATTGATGTCGGTGGCCACGGCGGGATCAACTCCGGTGAGTGGGTCAGGGGAGGATGTCGCGGACGGCAACTCGGCCCACCTCGGCCTCGGCGATCAGGACGGGCACGGCGGCGTCCTCGCCGTAAATCTCGGTCGTCTGATAACCGGCTTCGGCTCCGGTCCCGGTTGGGTCGCGGTAGACTTCAACCTGGCGTTTGGCGAGGTGGATGATCCAGTAGATGGGAACTTGGGCGGCGGCGTAGAGCCGCCACTTGCGGCCTCGGTCAGAGGAATATGAAGAGTCAGCCACCTCGACAACCAGCGCGGTATCGGCGGCGTGAGCGTCCCGCGTCTTGAACCGTGCGACCGGCCCTCGGACGATCATCAAGTCCGGCTCGGGCCGGGATCGTGGTCCCGTTAGCAACGAAATCTCGTTCAACACGAGCCAATCGGCCGGAACAAGGGCACGAAGGGCAGGTGGAAGAGCAATTTGAACGAAGTTGTGCGGCGTGCCTTTGGTCATCTGTCGCACCAAGATTCCGCCGAGGAGTTCCACACGAGCGTTGTCGGGAAAGACCCCCGCGTCGATCATCCGGAGGTACTGGCGGACCGACAGGCGGTAGGGGCGAAGTCGGGCCGGAGTCGTCTGAGCTTGGGTGTCGGTAGCCATGACGGGCTGGTCTCCTGAGATCAGGGGAGGATGTCGCGGACGGTCACTCGGCCCACCTCGGCCTCGGCGATCAGGACGGGCACGGCGGCGTCCTCGCCGTAAATCTCGGTCGTCTGATAGCCGGCTTCGTCGCCGATTCCGGCGGGTTCGCGGTAGACTTCAAACTGGCGTTTGTTGATGTTAACGATCCAGTAATTGCGAATTTTCGCCGCCGCGTAACGCTTCCACTTGTCGCCTCGGTCATAAGAGTAAGAAGAGTCGGCCACTTCGGCGACCAGGACCGTCTCGGAGGCTTGAGGGGTTCGATTCTTGTAGCGTGCAAACGGACCGATCACCACCGCGATGTCAGGTTGAACCCGAGAGTGAGGGCCGATTCGCAGCGACTTGTCTTCCCGAAGAAACCAACCTGCCGGGATGAGAGAGCGAAGTTCGACGGCAAGTACGGTCAAAGTGTGGTCGTGCGGGTCGCCGATCGTCATCATCTCAACCAGCACTCCACCGAGAAGTTCGACGCGGCAATCGCGGGGGAAGATGCCCGCCTCGATCATCTGGAGGTACTGGCGGACGGACAGGCGGTAGGGGCGAAGTCGGGCCGGAGTCGTCTGAGGTTGGGTGTCGGTGGCCATGACGGGCTGGTCTCCTGAGATCAGGGGAGGATGTCGCGGACGGTCACTCGGCCCACCTCGGCTCCGGCGATCAGGACGGGCACGGCGGTGTCCTCGCCGTAAATCTCGGTCGTCTGGTACTCGGCGTTGACCCCGACGCCGGTGGGGTCACGGTACACCTCGACCTGACCCTTCTTGATGTTGATGATCCAATAGACCGGAATTTGGGCGGCGGCATAGAGCTTCCACTTGTGGCCCCGGTCGTAGCGGTAGCTCGACTCGGCCACCTCGACGACCAACGCGACGTCCCGAGAGGTCGGTGGTTGCCCCTTGTATCGTGGGATGGGGCCTTGGAGGACCATGACATCCGGTTCGGGGCGGGAGCGTGGTCCGAGCCGCAGGGATACCTCGGCTACCACGGCCCACGGCCGAGGGACTAGCGCCTGGAGGGTCGAGGGCAGAACCATAATCAGATAATCGTGCGGGTCACCTTTGGTCATCTGCTCCACCAAAATCCCGCCGAGGAGTTCCACATGAGTTTCGGGCGGGAAGACCCCCGCGTCGATCATCCGGAGGTACTGCCGGACGGACAGGCGATAGGGCCGCCAGCCACGCTCGATGCGCTCGGCTGGTGCCGTCGGGGGATTGTCGGTCGTCGCTTCGCCTGCGGGGATGGCCATCGCGGTCCGTCCTTTCTTGATCTCAACGGGTCAGGGCCTTGTAGCGAATCCGGTGGGGCTGGTCGGCGTCGAGGCCGAGGCGCTCCTTGCGCTGGGATTCGTAGGTCTGGTAGTTCCCGTCGCACCAGACGACCTTGCTGTCGCCTTCAAACGCGAGGATGTGGGTGGCGATCCGGTCTAAAAACCAGCGGTCGTGGCTGATCACCACGGCGCAGCCGCCGAAGTCGAGGATCGCTTCCTCCAAGGCCCGGAGCATGTCGATGTCGAGGTCGTTGGTCGGCTCGTCGAGGAGGAGGAGGTTTCCGCCGCTCTTGAGGAGCTTGGCCAGGTGGACGCGGTTCCGCTCGCCGCCGGAGAGGTTGGCGACCTTCTTCTCCTGGTCGGTCCCCTTGAAGTTGAACGACGCGACATACGCCCGCGCCGGGACCTTCCGCTTGCCGAGCTGGACCTGATCGACGTTGTCGGTGATCTCCTGGAAGATCGTGTTCTCGGGGTTCAAGGTCTCGCGGCTCTGGTCCACATAAGAGGTGACCACGGTGTTGCCGACGCGGAGGACCCCGCCGTCGGGGGTTTCCTGGCCGACGATCATCCGGAAGAGGGTTGTCTTGCCGGCGCCGTTGGGGCCGACGATCCCGATGATCCCGCCGGGCGGGAGGCGGAACGTCATGTCTTCGACCAGGAGGCGGTCGGCATACCCCTTCTTGACCCCGTCGCACTCGACGACGAGGTCGCCGAGGTGCGGTCCCGGCGGGATCTGCAAGACGACCCCTTCTTCACGCTTGTCGGCGTTTTCCGAAGCGAGTTGCTCGTAGCGGGCCAGCCGGGCGCGGTTCTTGGCGACCCGGGCGCGGGGGGCCAGCCGGACCCACTCCAACTCGCGGGCCAGCGTCTTCCGGCGGTTGGACTCCTGCTTCTCTTCCTTGGCCAGACGATCCTGTTTTTGCTCGAGCCAGGAAGTGTAATTCCCCTGCCAGGGGATGCCTTGCCCACGATCGAGTTCCAAGATCCAGCCGGCGACGTTGTCGAGGAAGTAGCGGTCGTGGGTAACGGCCACCACCGTGCCCGGGTAGTCCTGCAAGTGCCGTTCGAGCCAGGCAACGGACTCGGCGTCGAGGTGGTTCGTCGGCTCGTCGAGCAGGAGGACGTCGGGGCGTTCGAGCAACACTTTGCACAAGGCGACCCGGCGCTTCTCGCCGCCCGACAATTTGCTCACGTCGGCGTCCCCCGGCGGGAGGCGCATGGCGTCCATCGCGATCTCGATGTTCCGGTCGAGGTCCCAGGCGTTGGCGGCGTCGATCGCGTCCTGGACCTTGGCCTGCTCCTCCAGAAGCTTGTCCATCGCCGCGTCGTCCATCGGCTCGCCGAGCTTGGCGTTGATCTGATCGAACCGGTTTAAAAGAGCGCGCGTCTTGGCCACGGCCAACTCGACGTTCCCCCGGACGTCTCGGGTTGGATCAAGTTCCGGCTCCTGCTGAACGAACCCAATGGTCGTCCCGGGGTCGGGCTTGGCGGTCCCGACGAAGTCCTTGTCCATCCCCGCCATGATCCGGAGCAGGGTCGACTTCCCCGCGCCGTTGCCGCCGAGGACGCCGATCTTGGCCCCTGGATAGAACGAGAGCCAGATATTCTTGAGGATCTCGCGCTTGCCGACGGCTTTCGACAGGTTTTCGATCTGGAAGATGTAATGCGGAGGCATGGCCTGACCTTCGAGAAAAAACGAACCCAATCTCCAGGGCGACCCGGCGTCCCCGGGCGACCCGAATCGCCCTTTGGTCCAGTAGAAACAAACCTACTTCCACGCGATAGCCCGATCCTCGCCCCGCCCCCATCCGAGCCGACCGAGCCAAGCGGCTCCGACCAGGGGGGGGAACGCGGCCCGTCGCCGGGCTTGGCCGCTGAACCAATCTTTTCCCCGGGCGATGGGAGTTTTGTTGGCGATCCGCGCCGCATCACCTATGGTTCGGGTGACAGCGGGGAGCGACCGGCTCGACGCTCGCGCCGTGATCGCGTTTTATCTCCTTGAGCCGCCATCGAAAGCGAACCTCCATGACCGAGCGGCCTTCGCCATGCGGTGATGCAGCGGACCCCGGACTCCGCTTAAATCTGGGCCCGGCGACGCTCGCCGTGCGGCGCGCCATGGCTTTGTTGTTTTTGGCATCCCCGCTCTTCCTCCTTTCGGAGACGTTCGCCGACCCCGATCTCTGGGGGCACCTCCGATTCGGCCAGGATATCTTGCGGACCGGCTCGATCGCCGAGCATGATCCCTACTCGTATCTCTCCCACGGTCAAAGCTGGATCAACCACGAGTGGCTGGCCGAAGTCCTCTTCGCCCTCGCCTATGAAGCGGGGGGCTCGCCCGGCCTGATCTTGCTCAAGACCTCGATTTGCTTCGGGGCGTTGGGGTTGGTCTGGCGGCATGTCGCTTCGAAGGGACTCCCCTTCGTCGAGGCGGGGATGTTCACGCTCATCGTCGTTGGGGTGGCCGTGCCCTGGATGGCGCCCGTCCGCCCGCAGATCTTCTCGTATCTGCTGTTTTCGGTCGTCTTGGTCGTCCTGGATCGAGTGCGCTCGGGACGGGTTGGGGGCTTGATCTTTCTTCCCGTCGTCTTCGCCCTGTGGGCGAACCTGCACGGTGGTTTCCTGGCGGGTCTGGCCATCCTCGCGGTCTGGTCCGCCGGGCGGATGGTCCTTGCGCGGCCCCCGCGCCGCGAGGTGGGTCTGCTCGCGCTCGCCACGATCGGGTCGTTGCTCGCCGTCCTGCTGACCCCCTACGGTTGGCGACTGCCGGCTTTCCTCCTGCGGACGGCCATCATCCCCCGGCCCGAGATCGCCGATTGGCAACCGCTCCAGCTCACCGGCCCGGAAGGGGTGATCACGGTGCTGGTGCTGGTCGGGATGATCGGGGTGATTGCCGCGAGTCGTCGTCGGCGTGATTGCGGATCGCTCGTCGTACTGGCGCTGGTCGGGGCCGGCCCGATCGTCGCCCATCGGCATCTCCCGCTCGCGATGCTGACGCTGGCGGTCTTCTCGGCCGAGCATGCGGCCGACCTGCGGCGCAGGTTTGCCTCGCCCGTCGAAGAGTCTCCCCCTCGAACCGCCTGGCCGGTCGCCGGCTTGATCGCCGCGTTCGGTTTGGCACTGGTCGCCGCGGCGGTCCCGCATTTCGCTTCGATCCGCTTGATGGGACCGGCGCTCCAATTTCCGGCGCGGGGGATCGCCGCCTTGAAGGCGGCTCGCATCCGGGGCAACCTCGCCGTCCCATTCACCTGGGGCGAGTACATCATCTGGCATCTCGGCCCAGATGTCCGGGTTTCCGTGGACGGCCGGCGCGAAACGGTCTACCCCCAGGAGGTTTACGCCGAGAATATCCGGTTCCTGATGGGTTCCGCAGGCTGGGACGACCTGATCCGCCGACCCGAGACGGAGCTCATCATGACGGACAAGACCTACAAAAGCGACCGCCTGATGCGTGACCGCCGCGATTGGGTGGTCGCGTATGAAGACCCGCTCTGCGAAATCTTCGCCCGCCCCGGGTCGAAGGCGGCGGAATCACTCCAAAAAGTGACCCTCTCACCCCCGCCGAGCGAGGCGTTCCCCGATTGACACGACCCTCACCGCGGGCCGCGGCCGGACCTCAGCTCAAACGCCGAGGCCGGGGAGCCAGCGGCGGGCATTGTCCCGGAAGACCTTCCGCAAGACGCCGTCGGGCAGCGCCAGCCCTCGCGTCGGGCGGCCTTCGTACTCCATCAGGTCGCCGCCGGCGAAGAACCGCCAGTCCTGCGTGTGCATCGCCTGCAAGCCCCGCGCCCCGACCGCCGGTGGGTTGTCGCCAAGGACAAAGTCGGTCGCGTAGAGGACGCGGTCCTGGTAACGGGTCAAGAAGTCGCGGGCCTGGTCACGGTCGGCGCGGGCGAAGTAGCGGACCCGGGCGGCGGTGTCGACGGCGAAGTTGGGGTGCGCGTCGAGGCGACGGGCCAGGCGATCCAGGTTGTCTTCGTCGCTCCCGAGGTGGCACCCGACGACGCGGAGCTGGGGGTAACGGTCGAGCACCCGGTCGCGGCTCGCCAGGATCGCCTCCTTCCGGGGGACCTCGGCGCGACCGAACATGTGCCACTCCGGGTTCTTCGAGTAGTACGGGAGTTCCGGGTTGCTCGCGTCGAGCGGGAGCCAGGCGCCATCCGGCTCGGCGAGGTGCGCGATCAACGTCTTGTCGGCCCGCCCGATCGCCTCGTAGATCGGCAGCAAGGCGGGGTCGTCGGGGAGCAGGTACACCCCCGACTTCCCCCGGATCGCCATCCCGATGTTCTTCCAGACCTTCACGCCGATCGCCCCATCGGCGAACGACTGCTGGAGCCGACCGATAACCCGCTCGGTAAAGCCCGGCGCCTCGAACCCGCGCGCGTCAAAGGTGGACGCCCAGGCGAGCCGCCCGCCGCTCTTGGTTGCGCCCGTACTTGTGGAGCGGAGCTTCGCCTCCAGGTCGATCGGCTCGTCGCCGACGCTGGGGCAGACCACCAGGTCGAGGCAACTCCACTTCGTGACCTTAAGGCCGTCGAAAACCTCGGGCACATCCCGGTGGATGTGGGTATGGGCATCAATCCGCTCAAAGTCGTCCCCCTCGTCGGCCCGGGCCGCTGGGGCGAGGAACGGGATCGGGACCAAGCGGAGCATGTCGCGTCGGGTCATCATTCCCACCTTGCGCGGTTGGGTCGGTGAGTTAGACCGACCCGGTTGGTTGAATGATCAATTGGTGTTTGGGGCGAGGTAAGTTGTGGTCATCTTTCTCCGACGGCTTCAAGATTCTACAATCGCCATAAGGTCTTGTTTCTTCATCGAGTCAGCGGTAATCCTTCCCCGAGCGACTCGTCGCCCTCCCTCGTACAACTCGAACTCCCGACCTTCTCGGAGCGAATCGTGGGGAGCCTCATCGAAGCGAAAACGGACATCCGCCGTCCAAGAATAGGGGTGGCTCAACGCTTCAACCTTCTCAACGATAAGCGACCAAGCAACCGAGGCTGGCCAAGGTTCGTCGTTGAATCGGACAACCGGTGAGTAGGGTGGGGAACCGACGCCCGCGGGTGGTTCTGTTCGGCCGCCTTGATCTTTCGTGAGCCACTCGACAATGGCACGCATCGCAATCACCCCCTGGATTACAACGGACGAGGGATCACAGCCTCCAGGTCGTCCTGATGGAGATACCGGGCTAGTCCCAATCCATCAAGGTTTGGTTGTTTGAAGAGGCTCGGGGCGTTGTCGGAGACATCAGCTTCAATCAGGTGGAACTTCTCACCGGGGAACAGCTTCATTCCGTGCGCCAGAGCCCCTTCAAGGGTGTCGGCAAACCACTTACCCTCGAGCGAGTTTGGTCCCTGTCGGAATTGCCCCGATTGGAGTATGTTCTGGTACTCGGCCTCACTCACGGCACGGTAGACACGAGAAAAACCCTGGGGAACTGGAAGCTCGTCTGCGGGTACGGCGAGAAAATTAGTCACCCCGTAACCCGCAGAGCAGAGAAATTGGTGCCAAGTTTCCTTCTCGATTGACGGCTTGGATGAAACTAGAGCGTGGCCGTCGTGTACAGGGCGTCGATCGGCTCGCCGGTGCAGAGGCTGATCGGGCGGCCGAGGCGGTCGACGATCTCGGTGGCGAGGTCGATCCCCAGGGCGCGGTAGATGGTCGCGGCGAGGTCGGGGGGGCCGAATGTCCGCGAGAGCGGAAAGGCGCCGATCTTGTCCGACTTGCCGATCATCTGCCCGCCGGTGATCCCGCCGCCGGCGAACATGGCGGAATACACCTTCGGCCAGTGGTCGCGGCCGGGGATGGCCCCCGCTTTGAACGGGACGATCTTCGGGGTCCGGCCGAATTCGGAGAGCATGACGACCAAGGTCTCGTCGAGCAGGCCCTTGGTTTCGAGGTCGTCGAGCAGGGCCGAGACCGCCTTGTCGAGCGGCGGGAGGAGGTCGTTTTTGAGCCGGGCGAAGTTGTTCTCGTGAAGGTCCCAGGTCTGGACGATCCCCATCATCGCCTGGACGATCGGGACGCCGGCCTCGACCAGGCGGCGGGACATCAACAGCGACCGGCCGAACAGGTGGGGGCCGTAGGATTCGCGGACCTTGGGGTCTTCCTTGTCGAGGTTGAGGGCCTGGCCGACCTTGCCGTTGCTCAGCATGGCCAGCGCGGCGGTCTGTTGGTCGCCGAATGACTCGCCCGCAGTGACGAGGGGCAGGTTTGACTGACCGAGGAGGTGGCGGCGGTGGTGCAACCGCGCGGCGCTGAGGCCGTCGGGGAGTTGGAGGCTATCGTCGCGGGCGTCGGGCTTGTGCGGGTCGAGCCGGAGTTGCCAGGGGTCGTGCCTCGGCCCAAGGAACCCGGCATCCTGGCCGGGCCAGGTGAGCGGCCCTTCGATCATCCGGAGCGGCAAGGCCACGCCGTTGGGGACGCCGTCGGTCCGGCTCCGGAGCCGGTCGAGGACCGCCGCGTAGCAGGGGAAGTCATCGCGCGAGGCGACCCGGTCGAGGTCGGTGGCCCCCCGAGGCACGGACACCTTGCCGGTCAAGGTCCAGTGGACCGCCGGGAGGTGGTTCCCCTCGGCGTGCGCCATCGACCGGAGGATCGCCAGCTTGTCGGCTCGGCGGGCGAGGCCGGGCAGGTGCTCGCAAAACCGAACGCCGGGAATGGCGGTGTCGATCGGCTTGAACTCGCCCCGGATCGCCTCGGGGGCGTCGGGCTTCAGGTCGAACGAGTCATGTTGGCCGATCCCGCCGCTGAGCAGGATCACGATCACCGACTTGGCCCGACCCGCCCCCGGCCCGCCGGGAATCCGAGCATCCGCCAGGGCCGCCGACGCGGTTCGCGCCCGCGCGGCGAGCAAGCCCGGCACGCTCATCCCCAGGAGGCCCGAGTAGCCCACCTGGAGGAATCCCCGGCGGGTCATTGGAGTTGTGGCCTGGCCTTGGACCGGATCAGGTCGGCTCATCGCGCGAATCCTCACCTTAGGTCTACTCGTGATTTCGCAACCCTTGATCTGAGGGAATGTACCCGGGAAGCGGCCCGGATTCCACGAATTTTTCCGGGCGATGGACCGATGGGGTGTGAATTCGGATTTTGGCGGTCCGGTCGGAAGAGGGGGACAGAGGTATCGCTCTTGCCTCGCTTGAGTCCCCTCCTCCTCGATCAACCCCGGAATGCCAGAAAAAGAAAGACATACCACACCGGCTTGAGGTCGCGCAAGCTAATCTCATCTTGTTGATGACCTCGCCTTCGAGGTCGATCGGGAGGGGTGACGGGAGCGTCTGGTCGCTTGCGCCGATCGCGGATCGTCATCAGGTTTGGCATCACACCTCAAGGCGCGTACGAACAAGCCGCTGACGGAATCAGGCCGCTGGTCACCCCGCGAAGGATGACCGGCGGCCCTGATTTCCAACCCGGGCGGCATCGGCAATGACCCAGAGTCCGACGAGGGGGTCAATACGAGTCGGAACTGGTCACTTCGCCGCCGGCGCGAGTGCCAAGTGCCCACCAGGTCGCCTGATTCACCGTATCCTTGATGAATCGAATCGAGCCGTCGGTGAAGCAGACGTTCACGCCGCCGGGGTGCAGACTGGTCGCGTTGGACGTCCCCCAGTAATCCTGACCCCAATCCTGGATGTAATTGGCGCCACAGTTCCGGCTGTTGGGCGTCCCCGTATGATGGTAGACGCCGTAGTTAGCGTAAGCCGGATAGGTACGGAACCATCCGCTCGACTCGCTGGCCGAACCGGACGCGACGGTCGTGGCCGGCAGCGCGCGACAACTGGCGAGCATCGACTGGACGGTCGCCAGAGTCTGCGAGGTGGCGGTCCGCCCGATGTCGGGCGCCCGGAACCAGACACGGCGGACTTCGCCGGGGTTGTTCGAGGCGGCCGTGACACTCGCCGGGTTGGAGTGCGAGGTGAGCTTCTCGCTGAACAACGCGGTGTTACTGGTGCCGTCCGTGACCCCCGCGAGCTTGAGGGTCGAGGTATTCGCGCCCGGGCTGGGCGCCCCCTCGGGCCAGGACGCCGAGGTGGGCACCCAGGTCCCGCTGTAACCCGAGGTCGGGAAGAGACCGGCGGCATTGCCCACGTAGCTCGACTGCGAGACCTGCACCGGCTTCGCGTCGGAGGGGCAGAGCAGGGTCGCGATCTGCGTGTTGAACACCGTCGTGTTCATGTTGTAAAGCGCACTGCCGCTCCCGTTGGGATGCACGGCACCCGCGTTATAGGCGTTATACATGACGCCCTGCTCGATGTATTGCAGCAGTGCGATGTGGCCACCCG
>JAABUX010004445.1_pt1 | contig 17759 bp, 15 predicted proteins | sample 5561851 | NCBI WGS metagenome assembly JAABUX01 (sample SAMN10711883, study PRJNA513361) | rock metagenome | isolation source: Antarctica rocks | place: Antarctica: Victoria Land, Richard Nunatak red sandstone | collected 2016-01-03 | reverse complement strand
ATCTGGCCGCTGAAGCGGTCGATCTGGGCATCGTGAAGAGGAAGCGTAAACGTGATCCTACCCCTGCGCGGTTCGCGCAATTGTGCTTGACTTTTGCGTCAACGGCTTAACTTGTGACCAATAGGCTTAGGCGAGACCAGACGTATCCGGCGCGGCGTCGTGCCGCGGGTGCAGGGCGCGTCGCAGCGCGTCCATGGAGTCACGGGTGAACGCCCGCGCCACCTGGGACTCGGCCATCATGTTGAAGCCGTGAAACGCCCCCGGGTACACATGGAGTTCGGTCGGCACGCCCTCCCGCATCAGCCGGCGCGCGTACTCGAGGTCCTCCTCTAAGAAAAGGTCGAGGGCGCCGACACTGATGTAGGTGGGCGGCAGGCCCGCGAGGCGCTCGGCGCGGGCGGCGGCGGCATACAGCGACACGCCCGCGCTGCCCGGTTCCTGACCCAGGAGCGACGACCACCCGAAGCGGTTGGCGTCGGCCGTCCAGATGAACTCTCCAGTGTACGGGTGCGGGTCGGCCGCGCCGACGGTGCGGTCGTCGAGCATCGGAAAGATCAGCAATTGGAAAGCGAGCGGTACCTCGCCCCGGTCACGCGCCAGCAGACCCAGACCGGCCGCCAGGCCGCCGCCCGCGCTCGCCCCCCCGATCGCGATGCGGTCCGGGTCAACCCCCAGCTCGGCGGCGTGCGCGTGCAGCCAGACCAGGGCGGCGTAGCAGTCTTCAACCGGGCCGGGGAACGGCGTCTCCGGCGCGAGGCGGTAGTCCACCGACACGGCGGCGCACCCAACCTGGGCGACCATACTCTTGACCTGAGCATCGTCCTGATCGGCGCTCCCGATGATGTAGCCGCCGCCGTGGATCCAGAGGAGCGCGGGCAACGGACGCGGCGCACTCTTCGGAAGGTAGACAAGCACGCGCGCGTCGGGCGCGTCCGGCGGTCCGGGCACGTGGCGCTCCGTCACCTCGATGTCAGGAAAGTTGGGCAGCCCACCGGCCTGCTGTGTGCTCATCGCGGCCAAATCGGCGCGGACCCGAGGCAGGGTCTCGGGTGTAAACTGCAAGCCGGGGAACAGGTCGATCATCGCGACGATCTCGGGGTCGACGAGATGTTTGGTCGTCATCTGACTCTCCATGTATATATGCGCCGTCTGTTAGAACGAGCCATGGGGTTCCGCGCCATTCTTGCCGCTGCCGCCGTATTCCAGCAACCTCCGCTTAGTCGGACTAGCGCCGTTTGCTAGTATACGCGATGAGGGAAAGGGATAGTGTCGAATTGCTCGAACAGCGCCCGCGCCTCGGTCGCCAGGACGCCCCTGCGCTAGGTGCGGATGTGCCGCCGGATGTAGATGTAGGGAATGGTGTCGACCAATTGGCACGATGTATACTTGTGCCAATACAGGTAACGTAGCGAGGACGAGATGGCCAACAGCGAGAGGATGTCGGCGAGACAGCTGGATTTGCTCGGAGCCGATTTTGTAGAGGGCCGCGACGAGATGACGCGCCTGTTCCAGGAGCAAGTGCGGCACGACATCGCGGAGCACCTGGCTGCGGGCAGGCCGGTCTATTATGGGGGGACTGAAGTCGAGGCAGGCAAGCTATTTGTGCAAGAGCCGGACGGCCGGCACTGCGAATACCGCGTCCTTGAGGACGGCGCCCGCGAGATCGTCCACGAAGTGCTGCCATGAATAAGGAGCCCGAGATGCGAGACCGGCAAAACGTGTCGAACATGGCTCATCGCCCGACGCAAGCCCTATCGCCGGTCCGGGTGTATACTCGTATCAAAATGAGTAACGTAGCGGAGGTTCGTATGGCCAGCAGTGAGACGATGGGGACAGAAAAGTTAGACTTGTTCGGAGCTGATTTCGTGAAGAGCGGCAAGGAAATCGAACGACTGTTCCGTGAGCAGGTTCAGCGTGACATCGCGGAGCATCTGGCCGCTGGCAGGCCAGTCTATTATGGGGGGATTGGGGCGGAAGCGAACAAGCTGTTCGTCCATATGCCAGACGGCCGGCGCTTTGAGTACCGTGTTCGTGAGGACCGCACGCGCGAGATCATGCGCGAAGTGTTCGAATGAATGGCGGATCAAACTCCTGCTCTTACCGTTATCGGGGGGCCTAACGGAGCCGGCAAGAGCACGCTAACGAAGGTTTTGCGTGCCAGCCTGGGCGTGCCCATCGTCGATCCAGATGCCATTGCCCGTCGGCTTCGACCGGACGCGGTGGAACAGGCGGCGATCGAGGCCGCACGCGAAGCTCTGCGGCTGCGAAGCGCTTACCTTGACGCAGGACAAAGCTACGCGTTCGAGACCACGCTATCGGGTAATGCCGAATTGCGCACTATGGAGCGGGCGCGGGACCTGGGGTTCGCGGTGCATCTAATCTATGTGGGCGTCGAGAACGTCGATATTCTCGCCGACCGCATCGTCCAACGGGTAGCCAACGGCGGGCATTTCGTGCCCGAGGACGACGTTCGTCGTCGTTTCGAGCGCAGCATGGCAAACTTACCTCATGCGATCAGACGAGCCCAGGATGTAGAAATTTACGACAACACCAACCCTCAGGAGACTCGTCTGGTGCTTCAGATCGATGAAGGTCGCGTTGCCCTGCATACCCAAGATGTACCGTCGTGGGTGACACGGAGCCTCGGCCACCTCTTCGAATCGGCCACCTAGCACTGCGGTGGTAGGGATCGTGAAGCGGAGCCGGCGCTCCCCTCTCCCGCGGTCGGGAGAGGGGCCGGGGGTGAGGGTTGGTGGTTTTTGCCCTTGCACAGGGCTGTGGCACACTGAAAGCGTACGGATAGATTGCCTCGCCGCCCGCTTATCCTGTCCCCAGACGGCACGGGGCCTACGCTTGGCCACGTTATCGCTCGGCGAACCACATCGATACGACGCCGGGCCGCTAGAAAGAACCGCCTGTTATGCATCGACTCCCTCTTCGTCGTCCCGCGCACGCTCTCTCCGCGCTGGCCCTCAGCGCGGCCCTCGCCGTTCCGGCCGTCGCGCGCGCCGCCGATTGGCCGGTCTTCGGCCACGACCCTGCCCGCTCCGGCGTCGCCGTCGGCGACACGGCCATCACGACGGCCAACGTCGCCACGCTGCGCCGGGCCTGGGCGGCCTCGTTCGATGAGGTCGCCGACTCCACGCCGATCCTGCTCTTGCACGTGCGCCTGCCGGGCGGCGGCGTCCGCGCCCTGCTCTTCCAGACCACCCGACACGGGACAACCTACGCCGTCGACGCCCACAGCGGCGCCATCGTGTGGCGCTTTGCGACCCCCGGCCCCACCATCTCAAGCATCACGCCGGGCGACGCCAACTCCAAAATCACCACGTCGACGCCGGTGGCTGACCCCTCCGGCCGCTACGTCTACGTGCCCTCCACCAACGGTTATGTCCACAAGCTCGACGCCGCGACCGGCGCCGAGGTACGCGCCGCGGGCTTCCCGCTGCGCATCACCTTGATGCCCGACGTGGAGAAGGACGCCTCCGCGCTCAACCTGGCCAATGGCTACCTCTACGCCGTGACCTCGGGGTATATCGGCGACCAGGGTCCCTATGATGGGCACGTGGTCACGGTGCGCCTGAAAGACGGCGCCACGCGCGTCTACAACAGCCTGTGCAGCAGTATCCATCAACTGGTCCTGGATAGCAGCTACAACAAGGACAGCCGCTCCTCGTGCCCGCACCGGGAGTCCGGCATCTGGGCGCGTAGCGGCGCGGTGGTCGATCCCGACCCGTCGATGGGCGGAAGCGTCTATGTCGCGACCGGCAACGGGACCTTCGACGCCAACCACGGCGGCGCCAACTACGGCGACTCCGTCCTCGCGCTGAGCCCCGACGGCGCGCGCCTGCTCGACAGCTTCACGCCCTCCAACTACGATTCCCTGGAGCAAACCGACCTCGACATCGGCAGCACGGCGCCAGTGATGCTGCCGCGCGAACCGCGCAGCCACACGCCACTGATGGCCGTGCAGGGCGGTAAGGACAACATCATCCGCCTGCTCAACCGCGCTCACCTGGGCGGCGTGCACGGCGAATTGCAGGACCTCACGGTACCTGGCGCCGTCCTCTTCTCGGCGCCGGCCGCGTGGCGCGACGGCAGCGGGCAGACCTGGGTCTATATGGGCGACGGCAGCGGCACGACGGCGTTGCGTCTGATGACCGACGCCCACGGCGTCAGTCGCCTGGTCGTCGCCTGGTCGGTCGTCGGCTTCGCCACCTCGCCGGTGGTCTCCAACGGCATCGTCTTCGTGTCCGGGGGCGGCGGAGTAAAGGCCCTCGACGCGCGCACGGGACGCATGCTTTGGACCAGCGCCAACGGAGCCGCTGGCGGTACGATCGGCGATATCCACTGGGAGAGTCCCATCGTCGTCAACGGCTTCGTCTACATCTCGGATGAGGCCGGGCGCCTGACGGCCTACGCGGTCGGCCGGCGATGAGTAATTAGTGGCTAGTGGTTAGTGACAAGTGAGGTTCACTAGCCACTAGCCACTAGCCACTAGCCACTAGCCACTAGCCACTAGCCACTAGCCACTAGCCACTAGCCACTAGCCACTAGCCACTAGCCACTAGCCACTAGCCACTAGCCACTAGCCACTAGCCAAAGGAACCCTCGCGATGCTTCTACGACATTTATGTAGCCCTGCCGCCCTTGCGTCGGCCGTTGTCGTCGCGCTGCTCGTCGGTGCCGTGCCAGGCGAGAATCAGTCAGCCCTGGCGCCTGTTCAGGCTCGCACGCCAACCGTTGGGCGCTTCGCTATGGCGAGGAGCCAGACCGTTTACGTGGCCATGGGCGCCTCGGACACGGTCGGCGTCGGCAGCGCCAACCCGTCCAGGGATAACTGGGCGGCGCAACTGGCGCAGCGCCTGCCGCGCGGCGCGCGCTACCTGAACCTGGGAGTCTCGGGCATCACCCTCGGTCCAGCCCTCTCCGTCGAACTACCGCAAGCCCTATCGGCGCACCCCACTTTGGTGACGGTCTGGCTGGCCGTGAACGACCTCAACGCGCAGGTGCCGCCGGGAGACTACAATCGGGAACTCGATACGCTACTCGCGGCGCTGCGAAGAACGGGCGCGCGCGTCTTTGTCGGCAACGTGCCCGACCTGCGCCTCGTCCCGGTCTATGCCTCACTGGGCCTGACGCCGGCGCAAATCGACGCCGCCGTCCGCGCCTACAACGCGGTCATCGCGGCCCAGGCAGCGCGGCACGGCGTCACGGTCGTCGACCTGTACGCCAACTCGCGCGCCATCATCCACACCTCCCAGTACATCTCCGGCGACGGCTTCCACCCCAATCGCCAGGGTTACGCCCTGCTGGCCAACCTGTTCTACCGCGTCATGCATCAGCACGGCGCGCTGTGACCAGGCGCCAGTTGCCCGTAGGGGCGTATTGCATACGCCCAGGCGCCAGGTGCCAGGTGCCAGTAGGGACATGTGGTCAGGGCACAAAAGAGGGAGAGGGAGCTGCGCCTTGAAATAGCGGGGGGCGGCCTGAACGGGACCTGCGATCGCGGCCACGGGGCATATAGGCGAAAGACGAAGAGAGGGAGAGGGCTCACCGCGCTAGCGCGGTGAGCCCTCTCCCTCTCCTTGTCGCCACTAGCCAATCGCTAGCGGACGGTGACCCAGTTCAAGCTCTGCTCCTCGGCGACGCCGACCTGGCGCGTGGCCGTGGCGGCGTTCTGGAACGGCGTGAGCAGGGGCTCGTAGGCCTGGAATTGCGCGATTGTCGACCTGACGCTCGACCCGCCGCTCGCGCTGGCGAAGGCGAGATAGCGGTCGACGACACTGTACAGACGCGCCAGGTTGACGTACTGCACGGACACCAGTGGGCTGGCCCCGTAGACGTGCGTCAGCGCGTTGGCGTAGTCCGCGTCGCTGGACAGGGGAACCTGTAGAGCGCGGATGTCCTGCGAGAGCGCCGCCGAGAAGATCAGGAAGCGGCCGCGGAAGGTGTAGCCGACATCAGGCAGGCCGGTGACCGTGTAGGCAACGCTGCCATCGGATAGCGTCGTCCGGATAAAGGGCGACGTGGCAAGGCTGGAACCGCTGGACCGCAAGAGGGCGGACACCAGGCGATTGATCGACTGCTGCGCCGCCGCGGGGTCCTGGACCTCGGTCGCGATCTCCACCGATCCGGGCAGGTTGGGCGGCGTCACGCCGCCGAGGCCGCCAGCCAGCAGTAGGCGCTGCAGCGTGGGGCTGGTCTCGTCGTTGACGTCCAGAATGAACTCGCCGCGGAACAGCGACAGCACGTCGCGGTTAAAGTTGATGCCCAACTGGCTGTTGAGCTGCCCAACTGTTTGGGGGGTCAGAGCGCCGCTCGCGGTTAGCAAACCGGCCAGATTATCCAGCGACTCGTAGAGGATCGCCGTGTTGCCGACCGCGCTGGCGCCGTTGTTCGGCGTGGTCGTGAGCTGTGATACCGAGACCGGAATGTATGAGGTATCGACGGCGAAGCCGTTGGGCTGCGCCACGACGCCGACGGCGTAGGGGCGGTCCAGCAGGCGCTTCAACTCTCCAAGGGCCATGGACGTAGCCGTGCCCATCATGCCGCCGGTGGTGACGGACGACATCGTAGGCAGCAGGCTCTGGTAGAGCAATTGGGCCAGGCGCCGGCTGGTGTAGATCGTGAAAGCGCGCTGCGCCGGGACCTGCGCCGTGGTGTTCATGAAGTCCTGGTCCATGGCCAGCGAGGCGGTGTGCCCGGTGGCGCTGTCGATGATGCGCTTGAGTGTGGGCAGGTCGCTGGCCAGCACGCCGTCCCCCTGCACGATCGCGGCGTAGACCGACCCGGCGCCACCCGTCAGCGTGGCGCGATAGAGCGGCAACCCCACATAGGAGGCGCCGAGCGGCGTGAACGTGGCGAGGCCGTTGAGCGGATTGGCGCCCGGCGTGTTCAACGTCGATTGCTTGAGTTGGGCTACCACGGCCACGCCGGCGACGCCGCCGTTGTTCGTGGAGGGAGCGAAGACGGCGATGGCTACGTGGTAGCTGAACGCCGTCAGCAGCGTATTGAAGACCCCAACCGCGGTCGGACCGAGGGCGGTTTCCAGGCGACCCAGCGCCGCGGCGGTGCCGGGATGGGCTTTGTAGACATCGGCCACCGTGGTCAGATTGATGCCTTGCTGACCGAAGCGGTTCACCTCGAAGTAGACATCGGTCGAGGCGGGCAGGACGGCGGCGGGCGTCATCGCGGCGAGCGTCCCGCCGCGCAAATTCGCGGCCATGGTGACGGCGGTGGACGCGCCGATGATCATAGCAGCTACGACGATGGACAACGCGAGCTTGAGCTTGAACATGATCTCTCTCTTTCGTTCACTACCAGACCTGACATGGCATCCTGTGAGAACGCTACTCCAGACGACTTGATGATACTAGGTCCTTCCCTGGCGACGCAACTACCTCTCACGTCTCACACCGCGTGGCCGTATGGCTCATGGCTCATCGTCGCTATAGGGGAATACGATGCGTCGCTATGCGTGGCGCGGTGGTAGAGGCAAACCGACGAAGCCGAAGCACTCAACTGGCCCGTACCGGGCAGCGGCAAGAAGCATACCCGTCAACCACCGTGCCCCCGAGGCCGGGGCCTGACCGCCAATTGCGAGGAGGCATCCGGCTTGCTATACTTGCGGGGGTAGTGGAGGGGTCGCATAGTGGCCGAGTGCGGCTGTCTCGAAAACAGCTAGGGGTGCAAGCCTCTCGTGGGTTCGAATCCCACCCCCTCCGTTGTGACGAGTTATTAGTCGTTAGTCATTAGTTATTAGTTTTGACCACATGCCAAGTGAGCAGCTACCAACTAATGACTAACGACTAATAACTAACGACTCTTGTGGAGAGGTCGCATAGTTTGGCCTAGTGCGCGGCACTGGAAATGCCGTAGGCGGGCAACCGTCTCGTGGGTTCGAATCCCACCCTCTCCGTTGCGGCCAGTCATTAGTGATTAGTCGTTAGTTATTAGTTGTAACCACCGGCCAGGCAAGCAGCTACGGACTAACGACTAATCACTAACACTTAATGACGACCAGGGGGATGACGCGTGTTCCACCGCTCTCGCTCTCGACTCTCTATGCGTCAAACGATCCGGGTGGGCGTCGGCGGCTTCCTGGCGCTGCAGGCCGTCACCATCGCCGCGGTCGTCGGGACACGAGCCTATCGCAAGAGGCGGAGCCAGTCGCAGGGCTTCCCGCACTCTGATCTGCCGGACATGCTCGTGGGTGAGAACCGCCTCCATGTCTACAGCTACGGCCGCGACCTCTACGACGCCATGCTCGCCGCGATCGACCGCGCTGAGGAGAGCATCTACCTCGAGACGTTCATCTGGAAAGACGACGCCGTCGGGCGGGAATTCAAGGAGCGTCTGGCGCGGAAAGCGCGGCAGGGCGTTGGCGTCTACGTCATTTTCGATAGCTTCGCCAACCTGGTGGTCCCGCCCCACTTTAAGCGATTCCCCCCCGAGGTCCACGCGCTGGGCTATCAGGCCATCCGCCGGCCCTGGCACCTGCTCGATCCGCGCCACTACGCGCTGGACCATCGCAAGCTGCTGGTGGTGGACGGCCGCATCGGCTTCATCGGCGGCTACAACATCGGCCAACTCTACGCCACGGAGTGGCGCGATACGCACCTCTCCGTGGAAGGCCCCTTCGCCGCCGAGTTGGCCCAGGTGTTCGCCAACTTCTGGAACGCCTATCCCGTCGCCCGCCCGCGCGACCGCATCGCCCGCCACTATCCTCGTGAGTTCGACCCGCGCGTGCTGGACCGCGTCAACAACGCGCTGCACCTGACCTTCCCCATCCGCGACATGTATATCAGCGCCATCGACCGCGCGGAGCAGCGGGTGCTGCTCACCAACGCCTATTTCATACCCGACCGCGTGATGCGCCGCTCCTTGATCGCCGCGGTGCAACGCGGCGTCGAGGTCACGGTGTTGCTGCCCTGGATCTCTAACCACACGCTGGCCGACTGGCTGGCGCGGGGTCACTTCACGCCGTTGCTGAGGGCAGGCGTACGCATCTTCGGCTACCGCGCCATGATCCACGCCAAGACCTGCACCATCGACGGGCAGTGGACGACCATCGGCACCGCCAATATCGACCGCCTCAGCCAGGTCGGCAACTATGAGGTCAACGTCGAGATCTACAGCCGCGAACTGGCCGCACAGATGGAGCACCTCTTCATGCTGGACCGGAGTAACGCCTCCGCGCTCGACCTCGCGCGCTGGGAGGCGCGCCCCTGGCGCGCCAAGCTGGGTGAGCGCATCCTGGCTCCCCTACGGGTGCTCTTATAGGCAGGTAGGCAGGGCCATTGCGCTATCGAAAATGAGGTCGAAGCAAGGCGGCCAGCCCGAAGCATCAAGCCACGACAGCGTATCCTGATTGATCGGCGCGTTAACTCCGGGTGTCGGGCGGAAGCCCATAAAAGCGGCGGGCGTTGTCGCCCCAGAGCTTACGCCGGGCCGTGGGCGATAGATGCGCCGTGAGGGTATCCAGGGCCTCGACCCAGCGATGGTACGACGCCGCCGTCAGCACGACCGGCCAGTCGCCTCCGAACACGACGCGGTCCTCGCCGAATACCTCCAGCGCATGCGAGACATACGGCGCGAGGTCATCGGCCGACCACCGGCCGTGGTCGGCTTCGGTGACCGCGCCGCTGACCTTGCACAACACGTTGGGAAGCGCGGCCAGCTCGCGCAACTGCCGCCGCCAGGGATCGAGCTGTCGGCCCGCGATGTCGGGCTTGCCCAGGTGGTCGAGGATGAAGCGTGTCTCGGGACAGTGGCGCACCAGCTCGACCGTGGCGGCCAGCTGCTCGTGCCTGATGCAGATGTCGAAGGATAGCCCGTACTCCGCCAGGATGCGCACGCCCTGCACGAAAGCGGGGCGCAGGCAAAAGGCGCTGTCGGGCTCGGCCTGATAGATGCGGCGCACGCCGACGATGCGCGGGTCGATGGCGACCAGCGCGTCCAGGTAGGAGCGCACGCGGCGCCCGTCCTCGACCGGCGCAAAGGCGACCACCGCTTGCAGCCGCGCATCCTCTTGCATCCGGTCCACGGCCCAGCGCGCCTCGAGCAGCGTATAGGGGGCGTCGACGTCGACCTCCAGGTACACCAGGGCATCGACGGTGAGGCCAGCTGTGTGCTCGCGGTAGGTGTCAAGATCGTAGGGGCGCCCCAACAGTGCGTCGCCGTCGAGCCAGGACATGCGGAAGTGGTCGGGGTCCCATAGGTGCACGTGCGCGTCGACAATGGGGACGGTTGGCATCGGTCACTCCTTAATCAAAGGGTGTCTCATGTACGACATAACCGTGAGCGTCGTATAGTAGATCGGTGTCGACGATGTCCACATGCTCGCCTCCTGGCCGTTGCTTGCCCGCTTCCACGCTCCATAGGCCAGCCTTGACGATGGCGGCACGCTACGCATGCCAAGCTAGACTTTGACCATTTGCGATAGCAATGACCGGTTCGTGACGAGGCGGGCGGGCGATCAGGCGCCGGCGCGGGGACGCTCGTCGCTGCCGCCGACGGTTGCCGTGACGGCCTTGGTCATCGGCGCGCGGCGCGCGCCGGCGCCGCGCGCGGCCCCGCCGAAGCGCCGGCGCAGCACGTAGGTGAAGGCCTCGGCCACGATGTCTTTGCTCATCTTGCTCGTGCCGATCTTGCGGTCGGGGAAGACAATGGGCACTTCCGTGATGTGGAAGCCCTTGCGATAGGCCTGTAGCACCGTCTCGATCTGGAAGGCGTAGCCTTCGAGGCGGATCGAATCGAGGTCGAACGCCTCGACCACGGCGCGCCGGTAGCACTTGAAGCCGGCCGTGCAGTCGCGCACGGGCAGGTGCAGGATGGTGCGGGCATAGACGTTGCCAAAGCCGCTGATCAGCCGGCGCGACACGCCCCAGTCGGGGGTGCGCCCGCCCGGCACGTAGCGCGAGCCGATGACCAGATCGGCGTCGGCGGCGGCGGCTAGCAGGTCGGGCAGGTAACGCGGGTCGTGCGAGAAATCGGCGTCCATCTCGAACACACAATCGTAGTCGTGCTCCAGCGCGTAGCGGAAGCCCTCGATATAGGCGGTGCCCAGGCCCTGCTTACCCGGGCGGTGCGTGACAAACAGGGAGCGGTGCTGCTCCGCCAACTCATCGGCGATACGGCCGGTGCCGTCGGGCGACCCATCGTCGATGATCAGGATGTCGGTGTGAGGCAGTGCCTCGTAGATGGCCGCGACAATCGGCCGCAGATTCTCCGACTCGTTGTAGGTCGGAACGACGACCAGTGGCCGCGCAAGCTTAGCTTTCGGCATTGCGCCTCCGTACGAGCTGCGTGCGCACGCGCTGCCAGCGTCGTCGCAGGACGTAGCCGAGCGCCTCGGAGACGATCGTCCCGGTCATCTTGCTCTTTCCCTCGCGGCGGTCGGTGAACACAATCGGGATCTCGACCATGCTGCGGCCGTGCAGGTAGCACTGATAGGTCGTCTCGATCAGAAAGCCGTACCCGACCAGCTCGATCGCGTCGAAGTTGATCGACGTGAGGGCGTCGCGGCGATAGCATTTATATCCCGTGGTGCAATCATGCACCGGAAGCCCCAGCACCGTCCGCGCCACCGTGTTGCCGATGCGGCTAATGACGCGGCGGCTCACTTTCCAGTCGGGCGTCGATCCGCCGGGGATGTAGCGCGACCCGATCACCAGATCGTAGTGGCGGCTCTGCTCGACGAACTGGGGCAAGTAGGCCGGGTCATGCGAGAAGTCGGCGTCCATGCCGATGATGGTGTCGTAGTCCCGGGCCAGCGCCCAATGGAAGCCCGCGATATAGGCGGTGCCAAGGCCGGCCTTGGCGGGGCGTCTCAACAGGTGCAGACGCTTGTCGCCCTCACCCCGCGCGGCGACAATATCGCCGGTACCATCGGGCGAACCGTCATCGACGATCAGCACATCCGCACTGGGAAGATGACGAAAGACGCTATCGAGTAACTCACCGATGTTATCCCGCTCGTCATACGTGGGAATAATGATCAGCGCCTTCAACAAACCCTCTCACAGTACCCACGTACGGCCGCACGTTACAGGCGTGGCTAGCAGAACAACACCCCGAAAGTGTACGGGATGCCTCCATCAGCGTCAAGGAGGAATTTGGCGATGTGTGTGCCCCACGATTGTGATGGTGGGTGCGATCGAGTCTGCGACTGCCCAGCTGGACCGGGACCGGCCGGGCAGTCGCAGGTTGGCTCCAACTATTTTGAGGTGCATCCATTCCACGAGCGGCGCCGCCCTTTATCGGTAGAATGACGGAGGAATGAAGACCGGACGAAGAACAACGGAGAGGCAACAGTGGCCATGACCACGGAAACGGCGGTCCCTTTTGCGCTGGAACGGCTCGGCGTCATCATGCGGCCCGATCCCGCTAACCCGCACGAGGCGTGGGGCGTCCTCAATCCCGGCGGGATACGCGGACGCGACGACGCCTACTACCTGTTCCCGCGCCTCGTGGGCGAAGGCAACTACTCGCGCATCGGTAAGGCCCGCGTCGCCTTTAGCGCCACGGGCGCCCCAACCGTCCCAACCGGGGCGGAGCGCCTCGGCGACGCCCTCGAGCCCCACGAGGACTATGAGGTGACGCGCGGCGGCGGGGGCGTCGAGGACCCGCGAGTGACCTACCTCGTCCCGCTCGACCTATTCGTGATGACCTACACCGCCTACACCCCCCACCACCCGCGCATCGCCCTCGCCGTGTCCAGGGACCTCCAGGAGTGGCAGCGCCTGGGTTTGGTGCGCTACACCGTGGACGCGGACAACGGCTACGACCTCAACGAGTGCGGCAACAAGGACGGCATCATCATGCCCGACGTGGTGCGCGACCCGCGGGGGCGTCCGTCCATCGCTCTCCTGCACCGCCCCACCTACGCGATCCACCACCGCTACACGGAGGGAGCGACGGTCACGTCCTCGCCGAGCGGCGCGGAGCACCTGGAAAACATCTGGATCTCGTTCATCTCCCTGGATGCGGCCATGGCCGATGTCGCGCGGCTAACGCAGGTGTCGGGGCACCAACTGCTGATGGAACCACGGGCCGAGTGGGAGCAGTTGAAACTCGGCGGCGGCGCCCCGCCGGTGCGCCTGCCCTACGGCTGGCTCTTCGTCTACCACGGCGTCTCGGGGCATGAGGGTCCGACGGGCAAGCGGGTGCGCTACTGCGCCGGCGCGGCCGTGCTCGACCTGGAGGATCCCACCAGGGTGCTCTACCGCTCACCGCGCCCCATCCTGGAGCCGCTATTGCCGAACGAGACGGAGGGCATCGTTCCCGGCGTCGTCTTCCCGACCGCGACCGACCGCCGTGACGACGGCACGCTCGACGTCTACTACGGCGGCGCCGACTCCATTGTCGCCGCCGCCCGTATGGCCATCCCAATGGAGTTGCCAACGAGGAGTGACGAGTGACGAGTGACGAGTGACGAGTGGCGAGTGACGAGTGACGAGTGAGGTGGCAACGCCACCATATTGCGCGGTTACTCAGGTACTCAGGCCGCACCTGTCTCGTCACTCGTCACTCGCCACTCGCCACTCCGGTTGACACCTCATGTCCCCCCTCTTATAGTAGGGTAAGCAGGTTCTATCTCGTCACGCGCGCGGCCAGGCCGCCGCGGCGCGACGAAGAATAGCCCTCTACTGTTTCGTTTGACGTGTCCGCGGGCGTCGTGCTCCGCGGGCGTTCTGTCCCGTCCGGCGCCGCGATGGCGTCGGGTCCCTGGAGATGTCCTATGCAAATTGTGATCCCCCTTGTCGTCCTCGTGGCCGGCGTGGGCGTCGGCTACGCCGTCGCGCTGTTCCTGGCTCAGCAACGCATGCGCTCATCCGCGAGCATGGCGCAGAAAATGATGCTCGAGGCGCAGGCCAAAGAGAAAGAGATCCTGCTCGAGGCCAAAGACCAGGCCCTTAAAATCCGCAACACGGCCGAAGCCGAGAACAGGGAGCAGCGCGCCGACCTGCAGCGGCAGGAGAAGCGCGTGATCGGAAAAGAGGAGACCCTCGACCGTAAGACCGAGACCCTGGAGCGCAAGGAGCGCCAGGTATCGCAGAAAGAACAGAAGCTCGACGAACTGCGCGAGCAGATCGACGCGTTGCGGGCGCAGCAGGCCACGACGCTGGAGCGCATCGCCGAGTTGAGCCGCGACGACGCCAAGGGTATGCTCATCTCGCAGGTCGAGGTCGAGGTCAAGGCCGACGTGGAGCGCCGCGTGCGCGACCTGGAGGCGCAGATCAAAGCCGAGGCCGATATGCGCGCGCAGAAGATCGTGGGCATGGCCATCCAGCGCTGCGCCGCCGATGTCGTCGCGGAGACGACCGTCTCGGTGGTCAATCTGCCCAACGAGGAGATGAAGGGCCGCATCATCGGCAAGGAGGGGCGCAACATCCGCGCCCTCGAGGCGGCAACCGGGGTCGACCTGATCATCGACGATACCCCCGAGGCGGTCATCCTCTCCTCGTTCGACCCCGTGCGCCGCGAGGTGGCGCGCGTCGCGCTGGGCAAGCTGCTGCTCGACGGGCGCATCCACCCCGCGCGCATCGAGGAAGTGGTGGAGAAGGCGCGCAAGGAGGTCGAGCAGGCCATCCGCGAGGCGGGCGAGCGCGCGGCCTTCGACGCGGGCGTGCACGGCCTGCACAGTGACTTGGTCAAGCTGATGGGCCGCCTCAAGTTCCGCACCAGCTACGGCCAGAACGTGCTGCACCACTCCGTCGAGGTCTCGTACCTCTGCGCTACCATGGCGGCGGAGATGGGCGCCAACGTGCAGGTGGCCCGCGAGGGCGGACTGCTACACGACATCGGCAAGGCGGTCGACCACGAGGTGGAGGGGCCGCACGCCCTGATCGGGGCCGATATCTGCAAGCGCCTGGGCAAAAGCGACCGCATCGTGCACACCGTCGCCGCCCACCACGGCGAGGTCGAGCCCACCACGATCGAGGACTTCATCGTCGCCGCGGGCGACGCTATCTCGGCCGCACGGCCGGGCGCGCGCCGCGAGACGGTCAGCACCTACATCAAGCGCCTGGAGGCGCTGGAGGAGATCGCCAACTCGTTCCCTGGCGTGGAGCGGTCCTATGCCATCCAGGCCGGCCGCGAACTGCGCATCGCCGTCAAGCCCGACGAGGTCGACGATCTCAACTCGCTGCGCGTGGCCCGCGACGTGGCCCGTCGCATCGAGGAGAACCTGGACTACCCCGGCCAGATCCGCGTGACGGTCATCCGCGAGAAGCGCGTCGTCGAGATCGCGAAGTAAGCGGCGGCCGGTGCGCGTCCTCTTCATCGGCGATGTCGTGGCCAGGCCCGGACGCCGCGGCGTCGCCGCGGTTGTCCCGGGCCTGCGCCGGGACCTGGCGCTCGACCTCGTCGTCGCCAACGGGGAGAACAGCGCCGGCGGCGCGGGCATCATCAGGTCCACGGCCGGCGAGCTCTTCGCCGCCGGCGTGGACCTCATCACGACAGGTAACCATGTCTGGCATCAGCGCGAGGCGCTAACCTACCTGCCGACGACGGACCGCGTCGTACGCCCCCTCAATTTCCCGCCGGGGGCGCCCGGTCGCGGCGCCACCCTCTACAAGGTGCGCGAGACGCCCGTACTGCTGGCCAACGCGCTGGGCCGTGTCTTCATGGCCCCTTTGGACGATCCCTTCCGCGCCCTTGACGCGGCGCTGCGGGAGTACGAAGGGCGGGCATCGGTCATCATCGTCGACTTCCATGCCGAGGCCACCAGCGAGAAGCGCGCCCTGGGCTTCCACCTGGACGGCCGCGCCAGCCTGGTGGTCGGCACGCACACCCACGTACCCACGGCCGACGCGCAGGTGCTGCCGCGGGGCACGGCCTACGTGACCGACGTGGGCATGGTCGGACCGGCCTACTCCGTGATCGGCGTGGAGGTAGCGCCCGTGGTGGAACGGTACCTCAACGCCCTGCCGCAGCGCGCCGGCACGGCCAAGGACACGACCATCACCTTTAACGCCGTGCTGGCAGACATCGATCCCGCCACCGGCCGCGCCCGCTCCATCGAGCGCGTGGACCGGGCGGTAGTTATTAGTAGTTAGTTATTAGTAGTTAGTTATTAGTAGTTAGTAGAAGAACGCACCCAATGACCAATGACCAATGACCAATGCTCCGACAAGACCATGTCGCCGGTTGCCCTGGCATGGCGGCGCCGCTGCCGAGATATTGGCCAGCGCCGAGGCGCTGCTCGAGGGTACGGCGGCAAGCGGACTGCCCGCCATCCGCTGGTATATCGCATCGGACGAGGCGCTGCTGCTGGGCGCCACCCAAAAACTGTCCGCCATCGACAGGGCGGCGGCCAGTGACGCCGGGGTCGCGCTGATCCGGCGGGCGGCGGGCGGCAACGTCATTCTCTCCGACCCCGATACGCTGGGTTTCGACGTGGCGCTGCCGCGCGGCGACCCGCTGCTGCTGAACGACCTGACGCTGAGCTACCGCTGGCTCGGCGAGGTGTGGACCGCCGCGCTGCAGGGTCTCGGCGTCGACGCCGCGCTCGTCTCGGTCGAGGAGGCGCGGGCAAGCGTTCGTGAGGAGGGCGAGGGCGCGGCGCGGGCGCGCACAACCTGCTTCGGCGGCCTCTCTCCGTTCGAGGTGACGATGCATGGGCGCACGCCTCGTAAGCTGGTGGGCCTGGCGCAGGTCCGTCGTCGTTACGGAGCCATCTTCCAGTGCTCCGTGCCGCTGCGCTGGATCCCCTGGCGACTTAGCCGGCTGATGACACTCTCATCGCGAGAGCAGGACCTGCTGGCCGCGGCGCTCCGGGAGCGGGCAATCGGGCTCGACGAGGCCAGCAATGGCAGGGCGCCCTACCGCGACCTTATCACCGCCGTCGAGGCCGCGTTGACCGCCCACGGCCTCGCCCTCTACGACAGCGCATGGACGCGCGATGAGAGCATCCGCGCCGCCGCGCTGCTGGCTGAGCGCTATCTGCCACTCTCGTCCCCTATGTCAAAGCCTTGATACGGAGCCACAGAGCTACACTGATCGAGACAACGACTGGGCCACAAGGCCCGGTCGTATGCCTCCTGACCAATGCGGGCCGGCGCGTGGTGCGCTGGCATAGAAGTTGCGTCCCCGCCTCTCGCAGTCTCATCTACAATAGACACGCCCAGGCGCCCAACCGGTCCGTGTACCTAGCCGGCGGATGGCGTCCGATGGCGTCACCGTGAAACGGAGCATGAAGGACGATGCCGAACGACGATAAGCTAGTGAGCTATATCCAGGACGCCTATGCCATGGAGCACGCGGGGATCGAGACGCTCCAGCGGCACGCCGAGCAAGCCAAGGACTTCCCCAACCTGCAGGACAAGATCGTGGAGCACCTAGCCCAGACCCGCGAACACCGCGATCGCCTTGGGCAATGCCTCAAGTCCCATGGCCAGGAGCCCTCTGGCGTCAAGACGACCATCAGCACCTGGGCCGGCGCCGCGGTCGGCGCACTCTCCGGGATGCGACCCGACCTCATGGCCATGAACGCGCGTGACGAGTATGTCAACGAGCACTTCGAGATCGCATCGTACGCCCTGCTGATGGCGATGGCGCGGGCCTATGGTGACGAGCAGACCGTGGACGCGGCACGCCGCAATCTCCAGGATGAGGTTGCCATGAGCGACTGGCTCGCCGCGCATATCGCCGAGATCGGCCTGCTGTCGTTGCAGGCCAACAATATCAGCATTCCCGACAGCGCCTGGCAGTTTGCCCGCAACACGGCGACGCTCATCGAAGCCAGTCAGGCG
>JAABUX010004444.1_pt1 | contig 17761 bp, 15 predicted proteins | sample 5561851 | NCBI WGS metagenome assembly JAABUX01 (sample SAMN10711883, study PRJNA513361) | rock metagenome | isolation source: Antarctica rocks | place: Antarctica: Victoria Land, Richard Nunatak red sandstone | collected 2016-01-03 | reverse complement strand
TCTCCTCCGGCTTGTGATGCTTGCGCGCCATCCCAGTTCCCCTCCGCTTGCCCCCGGCCTCTCATAGCCGGCGGCTCACTTCTAGGGGGTCAGGTCAAGGCGGCGATGAGTGTGTCGCGGCCATCGATCGTCGCAAACGACATCGTCCGGATCGGCGCACGCGTTTCGATCTGGTTGTGGGAGGTGTGATACATGGCGATCGAGGAAATACTTTGCGCGCCACCGAACGGATAGCCGAGGATGCGCAGCGACGAGGCAAAGGTCTGGTTGGACAGCCCCGCGACGAAGAGCTTGCCCGCGTGCCACCGCATGTCCGTCACGGTGAAGCTGCGCATCGGCGTCCTGTCCCAGAATTTGTAGGTGCCGTCCGGCGCGTCCTCCAGTTTGCCGGTGGTCGCCTGCACGGTAGCCAGATCAAGGGCGCGCGCATTGCCGTCCGGCGTCACGATTAGGATCGCCGGCTTGCTGTCGGCCCCCACCGAAAGCGCGAGGTAGACTTCATCCGTGCCGGGGCGCTTGGCGAGGGACTCGACCTTCACGTCCGCCGTACCCACGACCGCCCGGATCACCTGGTCGAGGTTGAGCACGTTGTAGGGGGCATCGGCATGGCCCGCGGCAGCAGGCAGCGATAGCGCCTCGACCTGCCCCGCTTTCCAGTCCGCGACGAAGAGCGTGTCCTGGGGCCCGAACGCCAGCTTGGAAATAGATTGCAACTCGGTCGCATGGGCCGCGCCGACGAACGCGGCGCCAGAAACGAGAGCGAGAGCTAGACTGCGGTGGCGCATGATAAACCCTTCATGTGATCGTCCCCAATGTAGAGGAGACGAGACGCGCAGGCAGGACATCGCGGGAGAACTATTAATGCTCCCTCGGAGAACGAACTACGCCCGCGGCAACCGCACCCAGCAGTGACATTACCTTGGCTTTGGCCATTTTCGGCCACAACCTCGCTGAGCATGAAGCCTCACTCGTAGGCGACATGGTCCATGATGCCGCTGTCGAGAGCGGCACGGTAAATCGCGGTGGCGAAGCGTGGGTCCTGGGCGACCTGCCCTGGGTCGCTATATCGCCAGGCGAGCGTGTCGAGCGTGACCTCCTCGATCAGGTCACGAGTGACCGGCACGACGGCGCCGCAGGTCATCGCGAAGCTGTCGGGTTCGCAGACGCGCCCGGCAAACGCCATGTTCTCCGGGGCACTCGCTTCCAGATTCTCATCGACCAGCCACTCCTCGGCCTCGCGCAGCACGTCGCGGATCACCAGCCCAACCGTCTCGTGCCGGCGCTCGACGCGCCAGATCGAGAAGCGGGCGTGGCGCAAGGCGTCGAGCATGCGAACCTCGTCGGAGCCGGGCGGCAACGGCGTTGCCCGCGCGTAGCGGTCCAGCGCCCGCGAGCGGGCCTTCCTGTCGGCGTGGAGGGCCAGGTCAAAGACAAGCGTCATCTCCTCCTCACTTTCGGCTACCAGCACCCGCCCTTGCGACAGCCCGAGACGCTTGGCGTTCTCCAGGATCACCTGGCGGGACACGAAGCCAAGGGCGGCGCTGTTGTGGCGTATGGCCATAGCGCGCAGGTGACGGTAGCGGGCCAGGATGTCCTCTCGGGTCATCGCGTTTCCTCCGCCACGCGACGCGCAATCCCGTCGCGGGTTGTTGGTGACCAGGCAGGCCGGCCGGGCAAAGCCCTCATGCCGAATGCGCCTGATCCGTCAAAGTTTCGAGAGTGCCGTTCTAATCCTCTGCTCGCCTTCCGCCCTTCATGCGGCCTAGCAGGCGGCACCGATCAGGGCGTTGATGGTGGCGCGGGGCAATTTGACGCGGTCTGGCGATGACGCGGATGTGCGGAAATCACGATGCGTCCACAGTTCACGGCGCACGCATTGCTGCATGACGCACAAGCCTGTTCGAGTTGGCGACGGCCGCACGCCGGGCGGAAGCGGCGGCCGGCAACGACACGGGCGCTACCGTCCTCGCATCGGCCGTGGGAACGCCCACCCTCATGCTGATGTCCTCCCATACCGATCCTGCCGTGTCGGCGCCTTGGAGACCCGGCGCACGATGGCTCAAACGCGCGGCCTTACCGGACCTCTCGGTCGCCGAAGCCAGGCCGCTTGGGGCCGGGCAACTCGCCAGATGAAGAGCGGGCTGCCTCACCGTACGGCGACATTTCGCCGGGATACGCCATGCGTACTGGCCATATCGGGACGGTTGGGGCGCGCCCGCGCAGCCTCGGCAAGGCCGAAGCCGAGCAGCAGGAAAAACCAGCCGCCGATCGGCAGCGAGATCAGTGGACTCGTTGACGCAATCGGCCATTCCTGGATTAGCGCCGCGATGAACAGGCCGACGCGCAGAGGGTCGGGATCGCGGAGCAGCCCCTGCCCCAGCCGGTAAAGCCAAACGCCGACCAGAATGCAAAAAAGCACGAGCCCAGGCAGCCCGCTATCGGTTACGGCTTGCAGATAGTGGTTGTGCGGATGCGTTACGCAGACCGCGGCCCCGCCACCGTCGCCTCGGGCCGGCTCGCCGGGCCAGTGCCAGCTTTGGAAATACCGCGGCTGCGGGCATCCCGTGCGGAACCCGTCATAGCCGCGTCCGGTCCACGGGTGCTGCTCCGCGATAGCCACGGCGCGCTCGGCAATCAGCCCGTAGGGGCTATCGCTGAAGTCGCCCATCTGCCGGGAGAACTTGGTGACCAGCCGGTAGAAGGTCGGCGGCGAGACGACGGGCGACACCGCGATGAGAATGGCGCCCGCCGCCACCGCCACGATGACCAGCCCACGGAGCCTGGGCAGAAGCAAGCCGGCAACCAGCAGCCCGAGCCCGGCAAGCAGCACCGGCATGCGTTGGCCGATGAGGACGATCACCGCGATCCCGCCTAACGCGAGCGCCGCGGCTTCCAGGCGCGGCCGCCAGCCCGGCAGCGCCAGCAAGGCCCCGACTGGCGGCAGCAGCGCGGGAAACAGCATGCGCACGAAGGTGGGAGCGTCCCGCGGCTTGGTGAACGGCCCGGTCAGCTCGCCATCCCCGCCACGGGGCGCGCCGAACAGGTTCCGGCCGGTGACGAATTGCAGCAGGGTCTGGGCTGCGACGTAGAGGGTCGCCGCAGTCAGGCTCCGCAGAAACCAGCGCCGCTCCCGGTCCCCCCGCAGCACCCAACGCTCAAGCGCCGCCACGAACACCAGGAAACGTAAATCCAGGACCGCCTGGAGCAGTGCCGTCCCGCCCTGGCCCGCGCGGGAGATATTGACGACCGTGCAAACGACGAGCCAGCCCCACCAGGCCAGGCCGACTGGCGCCCAGCTTTGCCGCGTCCACGCCCACTGCCTTGCGATCGCACAGTGCACCAGGAAGCAGAGGCCGACGACGTCGATGCTGACCTCGACTGCTGCCCGCACATGCAGCAACAGCCAGGGACAAAGGAGGGTCAAGCTGAGGGCGATTAGGTGGAGAGAGGAAATCACCAGCCAAGAACCTCCGTTCGTAAGCGCTCGAGCGCGGTCAGGCCGAATGACTCCGGCCAGCGGCTAGGCACCACCACGATAGCCGCGCGCGCCATGATGGCCAGGACCTCCGCATGCGGCCGGTGTCCCAGTATGCGGACGCTGGCGGCTTCAGCGGCGCTCCGCACCGAGACCGAGTAGGGGTCGCCAGCGCTGTTTGGCCGGGGATCGTGGCGAAGTCGACGCAGTTCGGCTGGATGACCGGCAGCGGCGTCCAATCGGCCGCCAGTCCGTCCACCAGGCGATCACGGACATAGGACGACACGGTCACCACGCACGCGAGATAACGAAGTTCCGCCCGCTGGACAACGCTGCTTGTGCCACGCATCGTCCCGTTTCCACCGCGTGGCAGCCTTCACCACCTCCCGCATCGTCGCCGCCCATTGCCGGACGAGTGCCGGCCCGAATTCAGGCGGCGTCGATTAGGCGATCGAGGGTAATCGGAAATTGACGAGCGCGGATCCCGGTCGCGTGCCAGACGGCGTTGGCGATCGCGCCTGCCGTGCCCGTCACCCCGATCTCGCCCACGCCTTTGATCCCGAGGGCGTTGACGTGCGGGTCGCGCTCTTCGACCAGGATGGCTTCGATCGAGGGCACGTCCGCGTTCACCGGCACGTGGTACTCGGCCAAGTTCGGGTTCATCGGCCGGCCGGACCGCTTGTCTATGATGGTACGTTCGTGCAGCGCGAACGACACGCCCCAGATCATGCCGCCATAATACTGGCTGCGGACTAAGCGCGGGTTGATGATCGTGCCGGCCGCGAACGCGCCGACCAGGCGGGTGACGCGGACCTGGCCAAAATCCGGATCGACCCTCACCTCGGCGAACACCGCGCCGTGCGCATGCATGGCGTAGGCCGACTGCGCAGCCGGATTGGCGGCCCCGGCGCCCCGGCCCTCGATCTCCGCCAGGCCGGCGCGAGCGAGGATGTCGGCATAGGCTTCGCTCCGGCCTTCATCGTCGCGCCGGAACAGCCGGCCGCCTTGCGCGATCACGCCGGCGTTCCCCGCCCCGAACAAAGGCGAGCGGCCATCGCCCGTCGCAAGGTCCGCCAGCTTGGCGACGACATCGGCGCCGGCGCTGTGGATCGCCATGCCGGCCGTCGCGGTGTGGGCAGACCCGCCGGCGATCCCAGCGTCCGGCAAATCCGACGTGCCTGACTTGAATTCGACTCGCTCGAGTTCGAGCCCGAGGCCGTCGGCCGCAATCTGGGCAAGCGCGGTCCAGGCGCCCTGGCCCATATCGTGCGCCCCGATCTCCATCACGCCCGTACCGTCATTGCGGAGCACCGCCCTGGCCTGCGCCTGGAACATCAGCGCGGGGAAAGTCGCGGTACCCATGCCCCAGCCGACGAGCAGCCCGGACTCGTCGCGCATCTGGCGAGGGCCAAATGGGCGCGAGGCCCAGCCGAAGCGCGCGGCGCCTTGCGCGTAGCATTCGCGTAGCGCCTTGGACGAGAACGGTTTGCCGGAGATCGGCTCCACCTCGGCGTAGTTCTTCAGGCGGAACGCCAGCGGGTCCATCCCGCAGGCATCGGCCATCTCGTCGATTGCGCTCTCGAGCGCGATGCTGCCGGTCGCCTCACCGGGCGCACGCATGAAGAGCGGCGTTCCCGTGTCCAGCCGCACGGCTTCATACGAGGTCGAGATGGCCGGGCTGGCGTACAGCGTGTGGGAGGCGTCGGCCGCCGGCTCGAAAAAATCGTCGAACGTGCTGGACGTGGTTTTGGCGTGATGGCCGATTGCCGTCAGCCCGCCTGCGCCGTCGGCGCCCAGGCGCAGCGTTTGCCGCGTCGGTGCCCGATGGCCCACCGGGCCGAACATCTGTTCCCGGCGCAGCACCAGCTTCACCGGCCGCCCGACGAGGCGCGCGGCCATGATGCCCAGCACCTGCGGCCCGGAGATCATGCCCTTGGAGCCGAAGCCGCCGCCCAGGAACGGGCTGCGGATGTGGATGTCCTCCGGGGCGATCCCGAACAGCCCGGCAATCCGTACCTGCGCCATGGCCATGCCTTGGCTGGGCGTATCGATCGACAGCGTCTCGCCCTCCCAGGCCGCCACGATGGCGTGCGGCTCCATGGCGTTGTGATACTGGGCCGCCGTCTCGTACGTCGCATCGATCCGGACGGACGCCGCTGCGAGACCGGCCTCGATGTCGCCATGATGCACCTCGGACGGGTTGCCGACGCCGACGGCCGGCGGGGTGAAGCTCTCGCTGGAGTCAAGTCCGGTCCGAGCCGGCTCGGCCTCGTAGCGGGGCGACAGCAGCGCAGCCCCTTCCGTCGCAGCCTCGAGCGTCTCGGCGACCACCACGGCGATCGGCTGGTTCGCGTAGCGCACGCGGTCATTCTGCAGCAGGTCGAGCCGGAACATAAACGGGTTGTTTTTCTCGTCCGGGTCTTGCGCGAGCTTCGGCGCGTTCGACGGCGTCATGACCTCGACGACGCTGGGATGCGCCTTGGCAGCCTGGACGTCCAGGCCGGCCACCCGGCCGCGTGCGATGCTGCTGACCGCCAGGACGGCATGGAGCATCCGGGGCGGGTGGTTGTCGGCCGCGTAGCGGGCACCGCCGGTCACCTTCAGGAAGCCGTCCTGCCGAGTCAGCGGCTGGCCGATGCTGCAGCCCTGCCGGATGTGCGCTGGAGCTTGGGTGAGGATGGTCTCAGGCATGGGTCATAGCTCCGGGAGCGGGTGCGAAGGGGGAGGCCGGGAGGGCCGGCATGCGCTCGGGGGTGCCCGACGCGGCCAGCGTGAGGGCTCGGGCAACGATCCGCCGAGCGAGTTCGATCTTGAACTCATTATCGCCGGATGGCTTCGCGTCGGCCAGCGCGACCTCGGCCACCCGGCGGAACGCGTCTGCACCCGGACGTGCCCCGGCCAGGCTCTCCTCCGCGGCGCGGGCCCGCCAGGGCTTCATCGCTACGCCGCCGAGCGCAAGCCTTGCCTCGACGATCGTCTCGCCATCCAGGCGGACGGAAGCGGCCGCCGATACGACAGCAAACGCGTAGGAGGTACGCTCGCGGACCTTGAGGTACCGGGAATGCGCCGCGAACGCAGCCGCGGCGGGCGGCAGCCGGACAGCGACGATCAGCTCGCCCGGCTCGAGCACGCTCTCGCGCTCCGGGGCGTCGCCGGGCAGGCGGTAGAAGCTCTCAAGCCCCACGTCGCGCCGTCCCGCCTTGCCCTCGATTTCAACCACGGCATCGAGGGCGACGAGCGGCACGCAGAAGTCGGACGGATGGGTGGCGATGCAGCTCTCACTCCACCCGAGGACTGCGTGCAGGCGGGTTTCGCCGCCGCGGGCGTCGCAGCCGGCGCCGGGGTCGCGCTTGTTGCAGGCGCTCATGGCGTCATAGAAATAGGCGCACCGCGTCCGCTGCAGGAGGTTGCCGCCGGCCGTCGCGGCATTGCGAAGCTGCGCCGACGCCCCCGACAGGAGCGCTTCGGCCACCGCCGGGAAACGCCGGCCGAAGGCCGGATCATGGGCAAGGTCGGCATTGCGGACGAGCGCTCCGATCCGCACGCCGCCGTCCGGCAGATGCTCGGTCCGGTCAAGTCCGGGCAGGAATCCGACATCGACGAGTCGGCTGGGACGGACGATTCCGCCCTTCATCAAGTCGACGAGGTTCGTGCCCGCGGCGAGGTAGGCCGCGCCCGGCGCCGAAGCGGCCGCGACGGCCTCGGCGATCGTCGTGGGCCTGACATAGTCGAAGCTGTTCATGGAACGTGCTTCCGGCCGGCCTCGCCAAGACTTCTCTGTGCTTCCAGCACCGCCTCCGTGATGCCGGCATAGGCGCCGCATCGGCAAAGGTTGCCGCTCATGCCTTCGCGCACACGTTCGGGGTCGGTCCCGGCATAGCCTTCCTGGATCAGACCGATCGCGCTCATGATCTGGCCGGGCGTGCAAAACCCGCACTGGAAGCCGTCATGGGCGATAAATGCCGCCTGAACGGGATCGAGTTCATTCCCGTGCGCCACACCCTCGATGGTGAGGATGTCCGCGCCGTCGTGACTGACCGCGAGCGTTAGGCATGAATTGGTCCGGCGGCCGTCGACGAGGACGGTGCATGCCCCACACTGCCCGCGGTCGCAGCCTTTCTTGGTTCCGGTGAGATCGAGGCGTTCGCGAAGCAGATCCAGGAGCGTGACCCGCGGGTCTTCCAGCTCCAGTATCCGCTCTGCGCCGTTCACGGTAAGGGTGATTGACAGGCTCATTCATTGCTCCGATCAGAGCTGTTGTCGAACAAGGGGGCACGCGCCGGGCGTCAGCTGCGCAGGTTGGAAGGCGCTCTCGCCACGCCCAGCGTCCCACCGGGATAGTTGTTGGCGCCGGACGAACATGCGAGACGGGACGCGGGTGAGGAAACTGCCATAGTTCGGCCTGGCGCATGGTATCGTGGCGCACGTTATACGGAGAAAGCCTCCGCTTTGCAAGCGGGAACCGACGGGATAGGTGAGTGGGCGAGTTTCCAGGCAAGATTTCGAGGCGGCCACGCGCCGACAGGCTTCGCAATCGCGAGCGGGTGCTTGCGGCTGCCAAGATCGTCTTCAGCGCGGGCGGCGCGGGCGGCAGCCTGGATGCCGTGGCGCGGCAGGCAGGCGTCGGCATCGGAACTTTGTACCGGCATTTCCCGACCCGGGAGGCCTTGTTTGAAGCCGTATACCGCCGCGAGGTGGAGCAGCTCGCCGATCTGGCCGAGCGATTGCAAGCGGACGCGGCGCCGGTCGAGGCGCTGCGCCGCTGGATGCACGCGAATGTAGAATTCGTCGCGACGAAGAAGGGCATGTCGGCAGCGCTCGCGCTTGCCGCTCATGGCTCCGCGGACCTCTCCGCCTATACGTTCGATCGCCTGACGCGAGCCGTAGGAAATCTGATGCAACGAGCTGCCGAGGCAGGCGAGATCCGCGCCGACATCAGCCCTGAAGATGTCCTCCGGACGCTGGTGGGTCTCTGCTACACGCACGACAAGCCCGGTTGGCAGGTCAAAGTGCTCCGCCTGGTCGATGTTTTCATCGACGGGCTGTGCCGGCGAGTAAACGCCACCCCTTCCGAAGCCGCCCGCAATGGGCCAGCCAGGGCGTCGCCTTGAGCGGTTTCAGGTTGACTGTCTTCAGTCAAGCTGAGTAACCGCGTGCAAACAAAAGTTTAGAGCGATTCCAGCTTGCCTGGAAACGCTCTAGAAGCGGATGTCAGGAGCGGGGAAGCGGTGAGTCTCATTCGGCTCGACAACATCACCAAGCATTTCGGCGCGGTGCACGCGCTGGACGGCGTGTCGATCGAGATCGCGCCCGGCGAGGTCGTGGGCCTCATGGGCGACAACGGCGCCGGCAAATCGACGCTCGTGAAAATCATGTCGGGAAACTACCGGCCCACCGCCGGCACCTATTACGTGGATGACCGGCCCGTCGCGTTCACCAACCCGGCCGAGGCGCGCGCGGAAGGCATCGAGGTCGTCTACCAGGACCTCGCGCTCTGCAACAACCTGCCCGCATCGGCCAACGTGTTCCTGGGCCGCGAGATCATGAAGCGATGGGGCCCCTTCAAGGTCCTCGACCACGAGCAGATGCACAAGCGTGCCGCCCTGCTGTTTCAGGAGCTGCAATCGGACACGCGGTCCCGCGATCTTGTCGAGCGCATGTCCGGCGGGCAGCGGCAGGCAGTGGCGATCGCGCGCACGCGCCTGGCCGACGCCAAGCTGGTGCTGATGGACGAGCCCACCGCGGCGATCAGCGTGCGGCAGGTGGAGCAGGTGCTGGCGCTGATCCGCCGCATGCGTGCTGCCGGGCATGCGGTGATCCTCATCAGCCATCGCATGCCGGACGTGTTCCAGGTCTGCGAGCGGGTGATCGTGATGCGGCGCGGCCGCAAGGTGGCCGACAAGCCGATTGCGCAGACCTCGCCGGAGGAAGTGACTGGGCTGATCACGGGAGCGCTGCATGAGGCATAGCCGGTCATGAGCGGGCAGCCTGCCTTCACGGTGCTGACCGATCAGCGGCCGCCGCTATCCATGCGGCTCCGGCGCGCCGTGTTCAGCGCGCAGGAGCTGTGGATCACCTTGGCGGTGCTGGTGATCGGGATCGTGGTGTCGCAGATCTCGCCGCATTTCGCGACCTTCAGCAATCTCGGCAACGTCCTCCAGAATCTGTGTTTTATCGGGCTGCTGGCGCTGGGCATGACGCCGGTGATCCTGACCGGTGGCATCGACATCTCGGTCGGCAGCATGATGGGCCTGTCGGGCGTGGTGTACGGCGTATTGCTGCAGGCCAATGTTCCCTTCGTCCTGGCGGCGCCGGCGGCGCTGGCGACCGGGCTTGCCTGCGGCTGCATCAACGGATTCCTGATCGCCTATTTGCGACTGTCGGCTTTCGTGGTGACGCTTGGCACGCTCAGCGCGTTCCGCAGCCTGGCGATCGTCGTCACCTCCAACCAAGCGGTCTATTCGTTCGGGCAGTCGGAAGGTTTCGTCAACGCGCTGGGCGGCGGCAAGACGTTTGGCGTGGCCAACGTGTTCTACGCGCTGCTAGCCTGCGCCGTGGTCCTGCATTTGGCGCTCAAGAACACGCGCTGGGGCCGCTACATCTACGCCGTGGGCGGCAACGCACGCGCGACGCGGCTCACCGGGATTCCCACCCGCCGGGTGAAACTCTCCGCCTATGCCGTTGCTGGTTTCATGTCGGGGGTGGGGGCACTGTTCCTGGTAGGCTGGCTCGGCTCCGTCACCAATGCGCTCGGCACCGGCGACGAGCTACGGGTTATTGCCGCGACCGTGATCGGGGGCGCCAGTCTCGCGGGTGGCTATGGCACCGTCTACGGCGCAATCATCGGCTCGGTGCTGATCGAGGAGATTCGCAACGCGTTGCTGTTGGCCGGTGTCGATCCGTTCTGGCAGGGGCTGTTCGTCGGCCTGTTCATCCTGCTGGCAGTGTTCCTGCAGCGGCTGCAGGCCGGGCGGGACGAGGACTGAAGCAATACAAGGGAGGATTGTGCATGAAACGATATGGTCTGCTGGGCGCCTGCTTGGCATGTGCGGTGGCGTTGGGAGCGGGCACGACCCCTCCAGCGCAGGCAAAAACCTTCGCCATGGTGTTCAAGGTGTTGAACAACGCCTTCACGCCGCCGCTGCAGGCCGGCTGCAAGGCGGCGGCGGAGAAGCTGCACCTGACCTGCACCTTCATGGGGCCGCAGGAATACGACGAGGCGGCCGAGGTGCAGATGGCGCAAGACATGATCCAGCGGGGCATCGACGGACTGGCCGTCTCGGCAGGCAATCCCAAGGCTATGGAGCGCGTGCTGGAGTTGGCCAAGCAGCGGCATATCCCGGTGGTGACGTTCGACTCCGACGTACTGCCGCAGGATGCGGCCCTGCGCGCAACGTTCGTGGGCACCGACAACTACCAGTTTGGCGCCAAGCTCGCGGAGCTGACCAAGCAGCTCAAGCCGAAGGGCGGCACGGTCTGCATCCAGTCCGGTGCGCCCGCCTCGCTGAACCTGGACGACCGTATCCAGGGCATCCGCGACACGCTGGCCGAAATGCCGAAGAGCCAGCCCGTGAAGCGGCTGACCGGCCAGGCTGGATGGACCGAGCCTTCCGGCTGCCCCGTGTACAACAACGATAGCGTGACGCTGGCCGCGCAGCAGATGTTCGACGTGCTGACCGCCAACCCGAAGCTGGACGCCTTCGTCGCGGTCGGCGGCTGGGCGCAATACGCGCCGCAGGCATACCGGCAGGCAGTGGCGTTGCAGAAGGATCGCATAGCCTCGAAGGAACTCGCCATCGTCTTCGGCGACAATTTCGGGCCGCAGATGCCGCTGCTGAAGGATGGGCTGTCCGACTTCAACGTGGGGCAGCGTCCGTTCGAGATGGCGTACAAGGCGATCCAGGCGCTGAACGATCTGACGGACGGGAAAACCGTGCCGCCGGTGATCATCACTGGCCTCGAAGTGTGCACGCCGCAGGACACCGCGACCTGCGGCAAGATCCCCAGCGATTGACGGCATGAGCGGCCGGCGGCGCCCGCCCTCGGCCGCTCGGCCCCGAGTTTCCAGTACGACTTTTGCCGATGTCACGCTGAAGAGGATCGAAAAGCCCCGCCATCTCGCCGGGCTGCGCGACAGGCATGAATGAACAAGGGAACCGGACAGATGGCGAAGAAAGAGGAGCGGCGCCTCCGGATCGGGGTGCTAGGCGCTGGCACGGTCGCGCAAGCCGCGCATTTCGAGAGCTGCACCAAATCCCGCAACGCCGATCTCGCTGCGATCTGCGACGTGGCCGAGGATCTGCGGGAGCGCATGGCGGCGACTCACGATGCCGGGAAAACCTACGGCGACTACGCCCGCATGTTGGCCGATCCGGAGATCGACGCCGTCATCATCGCGACGGCTGATGCGTTTCACGTACCGGCCTCGCTGCAGGCGCTGGAAGCCGGCAAGCACGTCTTGTGCGAGAAGCCTGTGGGGGTGACGGTCGAGGAAACCGAGGCGCTCAGACTGGCGGTGTCGCGATCCGGCAAGGTGTTCCAGGTCGGCCACATGAAGCGTTTCGACGCTGGCCTGCAGGCGGCCAAATCCTTCATCGACACCGAAATGGGCAATCTCGTCGCCCTTAAGGCTTGGTACTGCGACAGCACCCACCGCTACGCAACGACCGCCGCGGTGCAGCCGCTCATTATCACCAGCACCAAAGCTCGCAAGCCGGAAACGAACCCCAAAGCAGACCTGAGGCGCTACTATATGCTCGCCCATGGCTGCCATTTGATCGACACGGCGCGCTACTTCGCCGGCGATATCGTCGCAGTGCAGGCGCGACTGTCGGAGCAGGCCGGAATTTGGTGCTGGTTCGTAGGCGTCGAGTTCGCGAGCGGCGCCCTCGGTCATCTCGACCTCACCATCGCCGTTCGGATGGACTGGCACGAAGGCTTCCATATCTACGGTCAGAACGGCAGCATCCTGGGGAAGACCTACAATCCCTGGTACTTCAAGACCAGCGACGTCGACATCTTCCGCGAGGCGGACGGCGCCACGCACAGGGTTCTAGGAGCCGATGGTCATTTCTACCGACGCCAGGTCGAAAGCTTCGCCGACGTGATCCTCAAGGGTATTCCGATGGAGGGCGCCTCGATCGACGACGGCGTCGCGTCCGTCCGGGCGATGGTGGCGATCGCCCGCTCCGTGGAGAGCGGGGAGCGCGTGGCGCTGGCCGACATCTCCGGTGGCGTCTGATGAGGCTCGGGATCTTCGCCAAGACGTTCGAGGGCGCCGACCCGGGCAGCGTGTTATCCGCGGTTTCAGAAGCGGGCTTTTCGGTCAGCCAATATAGCATGGCCTGCTCCGGTTTTCCGGAAATGCCGGACGCCATTCCGGAAAACGCAGCCCGCGCGGTCTCCGAAGCCGCGGCCACGGCCGGGGTGAAGATCGTGGCGGTTTCTGGAACCTACAACATGATCCATCCCGATCCCATGGTGCGCGCGACGGGGCATAAACGCCTCGCAGTCCTCGCGTCGGCTGCGGCCAGCTTGTCCACCCGGCTGATCACGCTCTGCACGGGCACGCGGGACGCGGCGGACCAATGGCGCGGGCATCCTGGAAATAACGAACCGGAAGCCTGGCGCGACCTGCTCGCCGCGATGGAGACAGCAATCCGCATTGCGGACCAGTACGATATCGAACTCGGAATCGAGCCAGAGCTCGCCAACGTCGTGGACTCGGCCAAAAAGGCCCGTCGTTTGCTCGATGAAATCGCAAGCCCGAGGCTGAGGATCATTCTCGACCCGGCGAATCTCTTCGAGACGGCGACCGCTGACGACCAGCGTGCCATCGTCTCGGCCGCCGTCGACCTCCTGGCCGGCCGCATCGCCATGGGGCACGCCAAAGATCGGACATCAGCCGGCGCATTCACCGCGGCGGGCAAAGGGATCCTCGATTACCCGCATCTCCTATCCTGCCTCAAGCGGGTGGGCTTCGACGGCGCGCTCGTCGCGCATGGGCTCGCTTCGGCCGACGCCGGTGGCGTCGGGGCGTTCCTTCGCCAGGCTCTCGGCGACGCCGGCATCGCGGTAAGCTCGTGACAGTCCCGGTCAATCGCTTCGTCCGTGAAGGTGTTGCGTTACATATCCCCGCCATATCACCACAAAATTGATTTACAGTTTACAAAGCAAAGTGGCGATTGTTAGGCTTCGTCCGATCTTGCGCTAGCCGTCTCCGCCCTTGATCGCGGTACGCCAGCCGATGGACGGGGGGACAAAGATGGCGAAATTGCTATTCATGCGCGATCTAGCGCGGCGCACCGGCGCACCGGTCTCCACCAGCCTTCGCACTAGGATCATTGCCATCTACGCCGCACTGGTGGCCATCAATGTCCTGGTGTGGGCTTGGACGCTGCTGACGTTCCACGCCTATCCGGTCCTGCTCGGCACGGCGCTGCTGGCTTACACTTTCGGATTGCGGCACGCGGTGGATGCCGACCATATCGCCGCCATCGACAACGTGACGCGCAAGCTGATGCAGGACGGCCAGCGGCCGGTCGGCGTCGGCTTCTTTTTTTCGCTCGGCCATTCGACCGTTGTGATCCTGGCCTCGGTTGCCCTTGCGGTCACTGCGTCGGCGTTGAAGACTCAGTTCCAACTATTCAAGCAGATCGGCGGCCTGGTCGGCACGACCATCTCGGCCATGTTCCTGTTTGCCATCGCGATCGCCAATATCATGATCCTCGTCGGAGTCTATCGAACCTTCCGGCGAGTGAAGGATGGCGGCGCCTACGTCGAGGAGGATCTCAATCTGCTGCTGGCGAACCGCGGCCTGCTGGCCCGGCTGTTCCGCCCGGTGTTCAGGTTGATCCGCACGAGCTGGCACATGTACCCACTCGGGTTTCTGTTCGGCCTGGGGTTTGACACGGCGACAGAGATCGGCGTGCTCGGCATGTCGGCCGCCGGCGCGTCGCAAGGCCTGCCGATCTGGTCGATCATGGTGTTCCCGGCGCTGTTTACGGCGGGCATGACGCTCATCGACACCACCGACAGCATCCTGATGCTAGGCGCCTATGGCTGGGCGTTCATGAAGCCGATCCGCAAACTCTACTATAACATGACTATTACCAGCGTCTCCGTAGTCATCGCGCTGGTTGTAGGCGGCATCGAGGCCCTTGGCATCGTCGGCGACCAGCTCGGCCTCGACCAGGGTTTCTGGGGCATGATCGCCGATCTCAACAACAACTTCGGCACGGTCGGCTTCGTCATCATCGGTATTTTCGTAGGCAGCTTCGTCATCTCGACACTGATCTACCGGGTGAAAGGCTATGACCGCATCGAGGCGCGGGGCGCCTGAAGCGGGTGCCGCACTCCTTAAAACGAGTTTCTGTAAACAACCTTCGCAGTAGATAAGAAAGTTTACAGTGCCGAAATTGCGTGAAAATCACGCGGCGGAATGATGTTTCCTATCAAAGCTCTGTGTCCATTACAATTTTCCGTGTCAAAAATACCTGGCACGCAATTTGCTGTCCTTCCAGTGAAAGCGCCCTAGTCGCTTCGATCGGCAAGCATTGGAGGAAAGCGATGGCCAATCTTCTCTGGCTTCAAGGTGGCGCCTGTTCGGGCAATACGATGTCGTTCCTTAACGCTGAGGAGCCGAGCGCCTGCGACCTCGTTACCGATTTCGGCATCAACATCCTCTGGCATCCGTCGCTGGGCATGGAGCTTGGCGAGAACCTCCAGAAAATGCTGCGGGCGCTGATCGCCGGCGAGCTGCCACTCGACATTTTCGTCTTCGAGGGCACGGTCGTGAACGCGCCGGATGGCACGGGCATGTGGAATCGCTTTGCCGGGCGTCCGATGAAGGAGTGGGTCGCCGATCTTGCGAAAGTCGCGAGCTATACCGTCGCGATCGGCGATTGCGCCACCTGGGGCGGCATTCCAGCGACAGCGCCCAATCCATCGGAAAGCGAGGGCCTGCAATTCCTGAAGCGCGCCCATGGCGGCTTTCTCGGCAAGGACTATAAATCCAAGGCCGGCCTGCCCGCGATCAACGTGCCGGGCTGCCCCGCCCATCCGGACTGGATCACGCAGATCGTCGTGGCGGTGGCAACGGGGCGCGGCGGCGACCTTTCGCTCGACGAGTTCCAACGTCCCAAAACCTTCTTCACCAGCTTCACGCAGACCGGCTGCACCCGCAACATGCACTTCGCCTACAAGGTCTCGGCGACCGCGTTCGGCCAGCGCAAAGGGTGCCTGTTCTACGATCTGGGTTGTCGCGGGCCGATGACCCACTCGCCTTGCAACCGCATCCTGTGGAACCGGCAGTCGTCGAAGACGCGGGCTGGAATGCCGTGCCTCGGCTGCACCGAGCCGGAATTCCCCTTCAACGATCTCATGCCGGGCACCGTGTTTAAGACGCAGACGGTCATGGGCATTCCCAAGGACATGTCGTCGGGCGTCGACAAGACCGGCTACATCAAGCTTACCGCGGCGGCGAAAGCGGCGTCTCCGGCCTGGGCCGAGGAAGACATTTTCGTCGTTTGAAGAATAGCCGCAGCTTGCCACTCCTATAGGAAGGACGCCCCTCATGTCTGCCGCTGTGCAAACCCTCGATATCTCGCCCGTTGGCCGCGTCGAGGGGGACCTCGATGTCCGTGTCGACATCCAAGACGGGGTCGTCGTCAACGCCTGGACCCAGGCCGAATTGTTCCGCGGCTTCGAGGTGATCCTGCGCGACAAGGATCCACAGGCCGGCCTCGTGGTCACGCCACGTGCCTGCGGGATTTGCGGCGCCTCGCATCTGACTTGCGCCGCCTGGGCGCTCGATACTGCTTGGCAGACCACGGTGCCGCGCAACGCGATCCTGGCGAGGAACCTCGGCCAGATCGTCGAGAGTTTGCAGAGCCTTCCGCGCCACCATTACGGGCTCTTCATGATCGACTACACCAACAAGAATTATGCGAAGTCGAAGTATTACGAGGAAGCCGTCAAGCGCTGGGCGCCGTTTACCGGGACCAACTATGAGGTCGGCATCACCATTTCCGGCAAGCCGGTCGAGATCTATGCTCTTCTCGGCGGGCAGTGGCCGCATTCGAGCTACATGGTGCCGGGCGGCGTGATGTGCGCGCCGACGCTGACCGACGTGACGCGTGCGTGGTCGATCCTCGAATACTTCCGCCGCGACTGGATGGAGAAGGTATGGCTCGGGTGTTCCCTCGAGCGCTACGAGCAGGTCCAGACCTATGACGATTTCAAGGTCTGGCTCGACGAGCGGCCCGAGCATGCCAATTCCGACCTCGGCCTCTTTTGGCGGATGAGCGAAGATATCGGGGCCGGCAAGTACGGCCGCGGCCACCAGAGGTTCATCAGCTGGGGCTATCTGCCGCATGCGGACAAGTACCAAAATCCGACGATCGACAGCCGCAATGCCGCGCTCACCATGAAGAGCGGCGTCTACGACGGCAAGACGGACACGCACAAGCTTATGGACCAGTCCTTCACACGCGAGGACACGATGCATGCGTGGTACGACGAGCCCGGCGGCTTGCATCCATTCGACCGCAAGACGGTGCCGACCCGCAAGAACACGGTCGATATGGCAGGCAAGTATTCGTGGTCGACGGCCGTGCGCCATGAGCAGGATGGCCGGCTCGAAGCTGGGCCGTTGGCGCGTCAGATGGTGGCCGGCGGCGCGCACGGCGAGTCCTGGCAGCACCACGACCCGCTGGTCCTCGACATGTACAAGAAGCTCGGCGGCGCGAGTGTGATGCTGCGGCACTTCGCGCGCATGCACGAAGGCGTAAAGCTCTATCGCCAAGCCGAGCTTGCCTTGAAGGAGTTCCGGCTGAACGACCCCTGGTACATCAAGCCGACGGAGCGGGACGGGCGTGGATGGGGAGCGACCGAGGCGATCCGCGGGGCGCTTTGCCATTGGATCGAGATCGAGGGCGGCAAGATCAAGAATTATCAGATCATCGCGCCGACGACCTGGAACGTCGGGCCGCGATCGGCGGACGGCATCCGCGGACCAATGGAGGAGGCGCTGATCGGTGCGCCGATCGCCGACCCGCATGATCCCGTCGAGGTCGGCCATGTCTGCCGTTCCTACGATTCCTGCCTGGTTTGCACCGTCCACGCCCATGATGCGAAGACCGGCAAGGAGTTGGCGCGCTTCCGAACGGCCTAAGAGCCTGTTGCACAATCGCCCATCGGAACGGAGCGGGTGCAGCGCGTTGCGTGATTTGGTGTTGACGGATCGCCCGAGCGACGATTCGATCGTCGCTGTATGGCGACAAGGAT
>JAABUX010004443.1_pt1 | contig 17762 bp, 19 predicted proteins | sample 5561851 | NCBI WGS metagenome assembly JAABUX01 (sample SAMN10711883, study PRJNA513361) | rock metagenome | isolation source: Antarctica rocks | place: Antarctica: Victoria Land, Richard Nunatak red sandstone | collected 2016-01-03 | reverse complement strand
CGAGCATGGCGGGTGTGGCACCGTCCGATTCGGCAAAGTTTGGCGTCGACACCCAAGTTTCTGCTTGCAATCAGACCCTTACGCTACATCCGCCAGCGAATCCCTGGCATGCGCTGAATAAGATGGGTTAGCTGCCTTGATCGGCTTTATCGCGCGAGGAACCTTCAATTGCGGCACGTCCGTGTCCTGCGGATGTGGGGGGAACGGCAGACGGCCCCGGACGGTCAGGGCATGCCTCAGGGCGGCGATTGGCAGTTGTGGCAACAGGCGATGGCGGAATTGGAATGGAGTCTGCGTAGAAGGCGGATCGTCGGCTAACTCTTGCTACGACTTAGGAAAAAATGCCTAGTTCATTGGAGATAAAAATGGCTTTCGCAATGCATAACCTGTCCGTTCTGGCGTATGCCAACGGGTTCACGCTGTGGCACTACAAAGCGGGCGCCGACAGCCGCCGGGACGTGTCCGGCCAAGGGTTCTTCGACACGGGCGCCGACATGGTCGCGACTGGGGATATGATGATGGTGTCGGCGGCGGATGGCGCGGCGCTGCTCTGCCTTGCTGGCGACGCGGGCAAGGTGACGACTGCGCCGCTGGCTTAGCCGGGGAGGACCTTGGCGATTTCGGCGGCATGGCGAGCGAGGCCGGCCGGGGTGAGCTCGTACCGCCCGTCAAGCCGCTGGTGGGCGAGACCCATGCCGGCCAGCCGTTCCAGGCAGGGACCGTCCTTCAAGCCGGCGGGGCGGCCGGACGCCCCGCATAGAAGCAGGCGGTGAAGGGCCGATCGGCAGCAGGTCTCGAGATAGGGTTGGTCCCACATGGGGCAGCAATCGCCGGATTGAGGGCGTGAGACAAGAGCCGAGATGGCCGGCGTGGGTTTCCCCAGGTCCTTGTTGGGCCTATCTACGGGGTCGATGACGCCCCAGATCGCCTCCCTTCTGCTGCCGGCAATGCGCCGGGTCGATCCGGAGCGGGCGCATGGGTTGGCGTTGCGGGCGCTGCGATGGGGATTGGCCGGGCGGGATGCGACGGCGGACGACCCGGTGCTGGCCACGACGCTGTGCGGGCTGCGCGTGCGCAATCCGATTGGGCTGGCGGCAGGCTTCGACAAGGACGCGGTTGCGGTCGAGCCGCTGATGCGGCTCGGGTTCGGTGCGGTTGAGACCGGCACGGTGACGCCGCTGCCCCAGGCCGGCAATGCGCGCCCACGGCTGTTCCGGCTGGACGACGGAGCGGTGATCAATCGAATGGGGCTGAACAATCGGGGGCTTGCGGCCTATGTCGCTCGGCTGGCGGCGGTGTTTCGGGGGCCGGCGTTGCTCGGGGCGAATGTTGGCATTAACAAAACAGGAGCGGATCCGGAGCGGGATTACCCGGCGCTGGTGGCGGCGGTCGGTCCGCACGTCGATTACGTCGTGATCAACGTGTCGTCGCCGAATACGCCTGGGCTTCGGGATTTGCAGGGCGAACGGCAGATGCGGGCCATCCTGCTCGCGGTGGCGCAGGACGTGCCGCAACGGCCGCCGGTATTCGTGAAGATCGCGCCGGACTTGCCGCCGGGTGGCTTGGAAAGTCTGGTGGAAGCGGCGGTGGATCATGGGGTGGCGGGGTTGATCGTGGCGAATACGACGATCGAGCGTCCGGACAGCCTGCATGGCCTGCACCGCGGCGAGGCAGGCGGGTTGTCGGGACCGCCGCTGATGGAGCCGTCGACGATCCTGCTGGCGCAGGCGTGGCGGCTTGCGGCGGGGCGGCTGACGCTGATCGGATGTGGCGGCGTGTCGTCGGGACGGGACGCGCTGGCGAAGCTGCAGGCGGGGGCGCACCTGGTGCAGTTGTATGCGGCATTCGCCGTCCACGGCCCGGCGCTGATCCCGCGCATAAAGCGGGAGCTTGCGGCGGCGCTGCGGGAGCAGGGCTTCGGGTCGGCGGCCGAGGCGGTCGGGACGCGGGCATGATCTTCGCCCATGGATTTGCCGAGATCGCTGGGCAATATGACGGGTTCATCCTGGATTTGTGGGGCGTCATCCACGACGGCGTCGCGCCCTACGACGGCGCGGTGGACTGCCTGAGGCGGCTGCGAGATGCGGGAAAACGGTGCGTTCTGCTGTCCAATGCGCCGCGCCGGGCAGAGGCGGCGCAGGAGATGCTGCGTGAGATGGGGATCGAGGACGCATTGTATCACGGCATCCTGACGTCGGGGGAGGCGAGCCATGGAATGCTCCGCACGCGCGGTTCGGCCGGGGCGGACCCTTGGTTCGCGGCGCTGGGATCCCGGGTGTTCCACCTAGGGCCGGAGCGGGACCGGAACGTGCTGGATGGCTTGAACGTCGTTCTGAGCGAGGTGGCGGACGCGGATTTCGTCTTGAACACCGGGCCGGACGACCACTACGCGCCCACTGATGTCGCGGCATTCGAGGACGTGCTGGAGGCGTGCGCCCGGCGCGGGTTGCCGATGCTGTGCGCCAATCCCGACCTGGAGGTGATCCGCGGCGGCGTACGGGTGATCTGCGCTGGCGCCTTGGCGGCCCGGTACCAGCAGATGGGCGGGGATGTGCGGTCGCTGGGCAAGCCGGACCCGGCGATCTACGTGCCGGTGCTCGAGATGCTGCGGACCGAGCCGGCAAGGACGTTGGCGGTGGGCGACTCGTTGCGGACCGACATTGCCGGGGCGGCTGCGGCGGGATTGGCGTCGTGCTGGGTGCTCGGGGGCATCCACGGCGCCGCATTGGGCCAGGATCGGGCACGGATCGCAGCGGAGGCGGCCGCGGCGGGATTGTCGCCGGTCGCGTGCCTGCCCGCCTTCGTCTGGTGACGGCTATTTGCCGAGTGGGATCATCTGGTGGAACTCGGTCCCGCTGGGTTGCGCGGCGTTATCGGCGGTTCCAGCGGGTCGGGGGCCGTTGCGCAACGGACGATTGGAGAACGGTTCAACCGCATAGTTCGGGCTTTGCAGGGTGATGCTAGGCTGCTGGACGGTCCCGGTGGGGGTCGCGGGAGCGCCTGGCTGGTGGACCGTTCCGGTGTTCTGGGCAAAGGCGGGTGTTGCGGCAAGGACGGCAATCGTCACGAGGCGGGTGAGCATCGGTGGCTCCGTTGAGGGTGTGGGAGGGACGCCAGCGCGGTCAGGCGTGGCCCGCGACGGTCGAGAGAAGCGCCGGGTCGACGTGAAGGCTGGCGAGGGCACGACGCCATTTGGTGGCGTGGTGGGCGTCGAAGACCAGATCGAGCGACGCCGGAGCGGAGAGCCACGTATTGGCCTGTATTTCGGCATCGAGTTGGCCAGCGCCCCAGCTTGCGTAGCCGAGGGCAAGCAGGCCTTCGCGTGGGCCGCCGCCGGTGGCGATGGCCTTCAGCACGTCCAGGCTCGCGGTCAAGGCCATGCTGTCATCCACCCGCAGACTGCCGTCGCCGGTCCAGTCCGCAGTGTGCAGCACGAAGCCGCGCGCGTTGTCCATCGGGCCGCCATTGCAGAGGGTGATGCCTCGGGCTGGCGGCCTCGGCATCACGTCCAACTGGCGCAGCAGGTCTTCGAAGCTGGGCGTGGTCAGGGGATTGTTGAGGACTAGGCCCATCGCGCCCTCTTCGGTGTGGGCACATAGGTAGATGACGCTTTGGACGAAACGCGGATCTTCCATCACCGGCATGGCAATCAGTAGCTGCCCGGTGAGGCGAGTATCGTCGAGCAGGGCGACGTTGGGTTCCTTCCTCGCCATCAGACGTATTTTGGCGCGCGCCAAGGTCGAAGCAAGGACCCTGGCGACAGACGTGACAGCGCGTTCACCCGGCGGTAGGAGTCCGGTCTCATGCAGGGGACAGCAGGGCACATGATGATCAAGGTCGGGGATACGCTGCCGGCGATGAAATTGATGACGGCGACGGCGGAGGGACCGAAGGAGGTTTCGACCGAGGAGCTGTTTCGCGGCAAGAAGGTCGTGCTGTTCGCGACGCCCGGCGCGTTCACGCCGACGTGCAGCGCCAAGCACCTCCCTGGCTTCGTGCAACACGCGGACGCGTTGAAGGCCAAGGGGGCGGATACGGTCGTCTGCCTGGCGGTGAACGATCCGTTCGTGATGGCCGCCTGGGCGAAGGAGCAGGGCGTCGACGGCAAGATCGTCATGTTGGCGGACGGCTCGGGGGCGTTCACCAAGGCGATGGGCCTGGAGCTGGATTTGGTGGCGCGGGGCCTGGGAATGCGCAGCCAACGGTTTGCGCTGGTGGCCGAGGACATGAAGGTCGTGCACCTCGCGGTTGAACCGCCCGGCGGGTTCGAGGTCAGCCGGGCGGAGGACATGCTGCAGGCCCTGTGACGCCGTCACCTGTTCCGAGTGGTTTGCGGCTGGATCGCGCCGGTCCGGGGGAGCACGGGACTGGTGGCGCGGGCCTGGGCGTAGCTGCGGTCGAGCTCGAGGTTGAACAGCAGCAGCGAGCGTCCGGTCGCTTGATAGTCGGAGTCGAACTCGAACTTCGGCGCGCCTTCCAGGTCGGGTTGGTTGGTGTCGATCAGGCACGACCATGACAGGCCGCCGACGACTTCTGGCAGCTTGAAGACGACCGTGTCGTGGTGGGCGTTGATGAGCAGCAGTAGGGTCGCGTCACTGCCGCGGCGGCGGATGCCGCTGACCTGTGCCCGGCCGTCCAGCAGCACGCCCAGGCTTTTGGCGCTGTGGTCGTGCCACTGCTCCAGGGTCATCTCGACGCCGTCCGGGGTAAGCCAAGTGACGTCCTTGACGCCGGTCTCCTCGTTCCACTCCGCGGTGAGGAACCGGGTGCGGTGCAGGACGGGGAAGCGACGGCGGATGCTGGTCAGCTTGGCGACGAAGCGGGTGAGGGATTGGCCCTTCTCCTGGATATCCCAGTCGAGCCAGCTAATTTCGTTGTCCTGACAGTATGCGTTGTTGTTGCCGTCCTGCGTGCGGGCGAACTCGTCGCCGGCAAGCAGCATCGGCGTGCCGCGCGACAGCATGAGGGTTGCGAGCATGTTCCGCATTTGGCGTTCACGCACGGCGTTGACCTCTGGGTCCTCCGTCGGCCCTTCGGCGCCGCAATTCCAGCTCAGGTTGTTGGAGCTGCCGTCGTTGTTGTTCTCGCCATTCGCCTCGTTGTGCTTCTCGTTGTAGGAAACGGTGTCGTTCAGGGTGAAGCCGTCATGGGCGGTTAGAAAGTTGACGCTCGCCCAGGTCTGGCGGCCGCGCTTGTTGAAGTAGTCGGCGGAACCTGCGAGGCGGCTGGCGAACTCGGCGAGCTTGCCTTCGTCGCCCTTCCAGAACGCCCGCGCAGTATCGCGGAACTTGTCGTTCCACTCGGCCCAACCCGGCGGGAATTCTCCGACCTGGTAGCCGCCTGGCCCGCAATCCCAGGGTTCCGCGATCAGCTTGACCTCCGAGAGGATCGGATCTTGCGAGCAGGCTTTCAGGAACCCGCTCTCCTGGTCGAAGCCGTAGGGCTCGCGGGCGAGGATGGTGCCGAGATCGAAGCGGAAGCCGTCCACGTGCATTTCGGTCACCCAGTAGCGGAGGCTGTCGGTGACCATCTGCATGACGCGGGGATGGGATAGGTTGACGGTGTTCCCGGTGCCGGTGTCGTTGATGTAGTAGCGCCTCTGGTCCGGCAGCAGGCGGTAGTAGCTGGCGTTGTCGATGCCCTTGAACGAGATCGTCGGGCCACGCTCGTTGCCCTCGGCGGTGTGGTTGTAGACGACGTCGAGGATGATCTCGAGGCCGGCATCGTGCAGGCGGACGACCATCTCCTTGAATTCGGAGAAGGCGAAATCCTGTACGCTGGCGTAGCGCCTGGCAGGGGTGAAGAACGAGATGGTGTTGTAGCCCCAGTAGTTCTTGAGGCCTTTTTCCTGCAGGTGGCTATCGTCGACGAACATATGGACGGGCAGCAACTCGACCGCGGTGACGCCCACCGATTTCATGTGGGCGATGACCTCCGGCACGACGAGGCCACGGAACGTGCCCTGGATATCCTCGGGAACGGCGGGATGGCGCTTGGTGAAGCCGCGGACGTGGGTTTCGTAGATGATGGTCTGGTCCCAGGGGGTGAGCGGCTTGCGGTCGCCGCCCCAGGTGAAGGCCGGGTCTACGACGCGGCATTTCGGGATGAAGGCGGCGCTGTCGCGCTCGTCGAACGTGGTGTCGTCCTCGGACTCGAGCTGGTAGCCGAAGATTTCCGGTCCCCATTTCAGCTTGCCGACGGCGGCCTTGGCGTAGGGGTCCATGACCAGCTTGTTGGGATTGAAGCGGTGGCCTTGCTCGGGGTCGTAGGGGCCGTGGACGCGGTAGCCGTAGTTGGTGCCGGGGCGGGCGTCGGGCAGGAAGCCGTGCCAGATTTCATCGGTGTACTCCGGCAGGTCCACCCGGGCGATTTCGGTTTCGCCGGCATCGTCGAACAGGCAGAGCTCGACCTTGGTGGCGTAGGCGGAAAAAAGCGCGAAATTGACGCCGCGGCCGTTCCAGGTGGCGCCCAATGGAAAAGGGCGGCCCTCGGTAATCCTGGTTCCGTTGCTCATCGTGCGCTTGTCCGAAATTCTGTGCTGCAGATGCTAACGGGAGCGGGAGCCCTGGGTTCGCGGCATCTCGGCGGGATGGGGAGTCAACGGCGGGCGTCCGCCACCGCCTTTCTAAGATCGGCCAGGTTCGCTGCGCCGGGAATCATCTGCGGGCCCACGATGAGCGCCGGGGTTCCCTCGATGCGCAGGGTGCGGGCGAGCTGGATGTTGGCGTCCAAGCGGGCCTTGATCGCCGGGTCGGCCATGTCGCGCAGCAGGCGGTCGCCGTCGAGGCCTTGGCGCTCCGCTTCGGCACGGAGGCTGTCGGAACTTGGCTGCCCCGTGGTGCGCATCAGGGCGTCCTGCAACCGGGTATAGCCGCCTTGGCGTTGGGCGGCGAGCAGGGCCTGCGACTCCATCGTGCTGGCCGGGCCGAGAATTGGCAGGTCCTTATAGATGAGGCGCACGCCGGAGTCGGCCTGGAGCAGGGCGGCGATGGTGGGGAGCATGCGGCGGCAGTAGGGGCAGCGTGTGTCGTAGAATTCGACGATCGTCACGTCGCCGGCCGGGTTGCCGGCGGTGGGGTCGGCAGGATCGGACAAGGCGGCGTGCTGGGCCGAGATGACGCTGCGGGTTGCAGCGTCCTGCACGGCGGCGTCGTCCTGCTGCAGTGCGGCGATGGCGTCCCGCAGAATGGTGGGGTCGGTGTGCAGGGCGCTGCGCAGGATTTGCACGATCTCGGCGCGCTGGTCCTGGGTGAAGTTGTCGGCCCAGGCGGTCGCGGGCGCGATCAGGAGCAGACTGGCAAGGAGCGATCGCAGCATGGGCGGCCTTTCAAACGCGTGGGTAGTTGGAGTTGTGCACGAGCCGCGATCGGCTGAACAGCGGCGTGTTGCCGCTATGCCGGAAGCCGGTTATGGCAGGCGACCGGTGCTGCCGCGCCTGTGGGAGATTGCGTGTGGGAGATGGCTTGATCGGACCCAGGGGGCGCTTGGTGACGGCGCTCGGCGTCGCATTGGGGTTGGGCGCTTGTTCGACGTTCACGGATTTGAAGGACACATTGATCGGCGGCCCTGCAGGGGCTCGTGGCGATCGGGCGTCCGTGACGGGTTTTCTCGGCGGCGTGGTGGCGGACGAACCGGCCGCGGCGGTGGCAGGGCGGCAGGTCCTGTCCCAGGGCGGCACGGCGGCGGATGCGGCGGTTGCGATGGGGTTCGTCCTGGCGGTGACGTTGCCGTCGCGGGCGGGCCTGGGCGGCGGGGGCGCGTGCCTGGCGTACGATCCGACGCGCGATGGCCCAGGGCGGGGCAGCCCCGAGGCGATCGTGTTCACTCCGATTGCGCCGAAGACGGTTTCGGGCCGAACCGACCGGCCGGCTTCGGTACCGATGATGGCGCGGGGCTTGTTCGCGCTTCATGCGCGCTACGGCAAGCAGCCGATCGAGACGCTGGTGGCCCGGGCGGAGCAGCTTGCGCGATTCGGAACACCGGTGTCGCGCGCGTTCCTGAAGGATTTCAGCCTGGTCTCCGGACCATTGCTGGCCGATCCGAATGCACGCGACGTGTTTGCGCCGGGCGGCGTTGCGCCGACCGAGGGAGCGACGCTGATCCAGGCCGATCTGGGCGGGACCCTCGCGCAGATGCGGGTGGCTGGGATCGGCGACCTGTATCAGGGCGGGTTGGGCGCCCGGTTCGTCGAGGCCGCCGACATCGCCGGCGGCGGCCTGGCTCTGGCGGATTTGCGGAGCGCATTGCCGCGGACGATCGCGCCGATCGTCCTGCCGGCCGGGCATGACAGCGTGGCCTTCCCGCCGCCCCCCGCCGATGGAGGGCTTGCTGCGGCGGCGTCTTTTCTGGCGCTGCAGGCCAATCCGGGGGACCTCGATCGCGCCCGGGCCCGAGGGCTGGCAACGGTGGCGCAGTGGCGGCGGGGCGCGTCCGACGTGACGGCGCTCCTGGCGTCGACGCCGGTGGAGGGCACGCTGCCCGCGCTGCCGGCCTCGACGAGCTACGCGGCACTCGATCGGAACGGCAATGCGGTCGTGTGCGCGGCGACGATGGATAATTTGTTCGGCACCGGGCGAGTAGCGCCGGGCACGGGCGTGCTGCTGGCGGCGTCGCCGAGCGTTACGACCACGCCGCTGCTAGCGGCGGCGCTGGCGTGGAACGCCAACGTGCTGGGGTTCCGGGCGGCGATCGGCGGCTCGGGGCAGGACGGCGCGGCGCTGGCGGTGGCGGCAGGCCTGGCGAATGCGCTGCGAAGCGGGTCGCCGATGCCGGAGCAGGCGCCGGAACCGGGGCGGGAAAACGCGATCGCGTGCGCGCGCTACCTGCCGGACTCGGAGGAGTCGTGCGGGTGGGCGACCGACGCACGCGGGAGCGGTTTGGCGTTGGGAAGCAATTGATGACGCCGGCCCGACGTCATGCTTCGGCGGGCCCGGTGCTTGCATGCTGAAGACCGGTCGCGGAGCGAGCGCGCCGCCGTTCCTGGTGATGGACGTGATCGCGGCGGCGAACGCGCGTCAAGCATCGTTGCGGGCGAGCGACCCGCACGTGATCCGCATGGAGGTGGGCCAGCCTGGCACGGGGGCGCCGGCCGGGGCGGTCGCGGCGGTGCAGGCGGCGCTGAGCGCGGGGGCGGCGATGGGGTACACCGAGGCGTTCGGCCGAGGGTCGTTGCGGGCGCGGATCGCGGCGCATGGCCGGGACTGGTATGGGTTTGCCGCCGATCCGTCGCGCATCGCGGTCACGATGGGAGCCTCGGGGGCGTTCCCGCTGGCATTCCTGGCGGCGTTCGACGCTGGCGACCGGGTGGCGATGGCGGCGCCCTACTATCCACCGTACCTCAATATCCTGACCGCCTTGGGCATGGTCCCCGTAGTGATGGAGACGGGGCCGGACACCCGCTACCAGCCCACGGTCGCGATGCTGGAGGCGCTCGACCCGGTGCCGGATGGGCTAATCGTCGCCAGCCCTTGCAACCCGGCGGGGACGATGCTGCACACGGAGGAACTCGCCGGGCTCGCGCGCTGGTGCCACGCGAACGGGGTGCGGCTGATCAGCGACGAGATCTACCACGGGCTGCAATATGGGCCGGCGGTCGCGACGGCGGCGGCGTTCAGTCCGAGCGCAATCGTGATCAACAGCTTCTCCAAGTATTTCAGCATGACCGGATGGCGAGTCGGCTGGATGGTATTGCCGGAGGAGTTGGTGCGGCCGGTGGAGTGCCTGGCGCAGAACCTGTTCATCTCGGCGCCGCACATCTCCCAGATCGCGGCCGAGGCGGCGCTGGACTGCCACGACGAACTACAGGGCAATGTGAGGCGATACCGGCGGTCTCGCGATTTGCTGCTGCGGGCGTTGCCCGACGCGGGCTTGTCGCGGCTATCGCCGGCGGAGGGCGCGTTCTACCTGTACGCCGACGTGTCCGAGCGGACCAATGACAGCGTGGCGTTCTGCGCGCGGATGCTGGCGGAGGTTGGCGTTGCGGCGTCGTCCGGCGTCGATTTCGACCGGGCGCGTGGGCATGGGACGGTGCGGTTGAGCTACTGCGGGCCGGAGGCGGACATGGCGGAGGCGGTGCAGCGGCTGAGGACATTCAATTAGAAGGTCACATTGGTGCGCAGTCCGAGGATGGCGGCGTCGCCGATGCGCCGGGTCAGACGGGCCGGGTCGGGGATGCCGGCGCCGGGGCTGAAGATGTATTGGAAGTCGGGCTGGATCTGCCACCACGGCGCGAGCTGCGCCTGATAGGTCAGCTCCAGGGAGGTCTCGCTGTGTCGGATCGGGAGAGGCACCCCGGAAAAGGCAGCGCGGTCCCGGTCGAGTTGGGACGTCCGGTCGCTGATATGGGCGTAGGAGAACGCGAGGCCGACGGTGTCGTTGCCGCGGCTGGCGAACGGGCCTTTGTAGTCCACGCCGCCTTGGGCGTAGACGTCGATGAGATTGCGGTCGCGGGGGGCGCCCATGACACGGGCAAAGACGCCGATGCCGCCATCCTTCACGCCGGTTTCGCGCCACACCGTCTGATCGACGACGGCATAAACGCTGTAGTCGTTGCGGCGGAAGCGGACCGCGGCGGTGCTGAAGGGGTCGGCCAGGGACAGGCGGTCGGAGCGAAAGCGCTGGTCTGGAAAGTTTTGCGAGTTGTACCAGGCGCCGAGCTTGTAGGTGCCGGGCAGTCCGGTTGCGTCCTCCCCCGCGTTGATCGCGTATTGAACCTCGCCGATGGCGAATACACCGTCGTTGAGGCGGAATGCCGTGCCGCTGGGGTCGCGGCGTTGTGGGTCGCCCAGGCCGGGACCGGCGGTGTCGCCGTTGAAGACGGCCAGCAAAAGGGTGGTTTGGTCGTTGGGAATGACTTTCAGCCGGATTGCAGGGGTCGCGAGCGGGTAGGCCGGGCCGCCGGACGGGAGGTCGAGCGAGGGCAGGGTGGGGAACCCGAAGGCGGAGTTGATGAACAGCCCGGCCAATTGGCTGATGAGGAATTCCTGGTCGGCGCTCTGTTGGCCGATCCGAACGGCGAATTTCTGGTCGGGAAACACCTGCTCGTACCAGAGTTCGAACAGGCGTGCGCCGCGGACGTTCTGCTCGGCGCTGCTCGTGGGTAGCAGGGCGCCCACGTTGTTCACGCCGAGGCCACGGCCGTGGAACTGGAAGGCGCTGACGTTGAAGGTGCCGCCGGGAACCCCGAACAGCCTGTCGGTGTCGATGCCGAGGCTGATCTCGGTGACGCCCTCGTAGGTGACGCCGGTGCGGCCGCCGCCGGTGGGATTGCCGAAGACTTCCTCGGTATCCGCGAGGCCGGGGGAAAGCCCGAGTTCGCCCAGGCGGGTGCGGAGTCCGCCGGGATCGCCGAGCAGCTTGTCGCGCGTGAACAGGCCGCCGGTGTCCGGAGCGCTGAGCGGGGCGGTCGTGCCGGTCCCGGTCTGGCCGGTCGGGTTGGACGATCGTGCCGCGGGGGCGCCCGGCTCCCGCGTTTCGCTCGGCCCCGGGAGAGGTTCAGCGCTGGGGCTGACGCCGATTGGGCCCGGCTGGGGCGTCGTTTGCGCAGTGGCGGGAAGGGATGCGACAGCGTTGATGCAGATCGCGACGATGGCGGCGTGCCAGCGGTGTTGCATAGGCGAGGTCCCATCCCGGTCGTCGGGGTGGGCGGTAGCCCAGGGGACTCGCCGAGGCAACCCGGCGTCGTTGGTTTGCACGTCCGTAGCGGCGCGGCATCATAGACGGGGCAGACGAAAGGGCGATCGATGCGGATATTCGGGTTGGCTGGGTGGAGCGGAGCAGGCAAGACGACCCTGATGACGCGGCTGATCCCGGTTCTGGTGCAGGGTGGATTACGGGTTTCGACGGTGAAGCACGCCCATCACGGGTTCGACGTGGACCAGCCGGGCAAGGATTCGTGGGAGCACCGGCAAGCGGGCGCCACGGAGGTGCTGGTGGCGTCCGGGCGGCGCTGGGCACTGATGCACGAGTTGCGGGAGGAGATCGAGCCGGGGCTGGCGACCCTGCTGCGGCCGATGTGCGCGGTGGATTTGGTGCTGGTGGAGGGGTTCAAGCGCGATGGGCACCCGAAGCTGGAGGTGCACCGGGGCGCGAACGGCAAACCGCCGCTGCATCCGGATGACCCGGCGATCGTGGGGATCGCGACGGATGTCTCGTTTGCCCAGACTGGCCTGCCGCAATTCGGATTGGACGACGTGGAAGCGATTGCCGCGTTCGTGGCGGCGCGGGCCCGGCCGTTTCCGGGCTGACGCGACTTGCGCCGGGCGGCGGATCGGCTTTCAGTCTCCTCGGCATCAGCAAAGAGTATGAAATGATCAAATTTTACTATCATCCCTCGCCCAACCCGGCGAAGGTCGCGCTGTTTCTGGAAGAATCCGGGCTTGCGTATGAAGTCGTGCCGGTCGACACCCGTAAGGGCGAGCAGTTCGATCCTGCGTTCTTGGCGATCAATCCCAACGCAAAAACTCCCGCCATCGTGGACGGCGACGCGACGGTGTTCGATAGCAACGCGATCCTGTTGTATTTGGCGGAGAAGACCGGGCAGTTCCTGCCGGGGAACACGCCGAAGCTGCGCGGCGAGCTGCTGTCGTGGCTGATGTTCGTGGCGACCGGGATCGGCCCATACTCTGGCCAGGCGGTGCACTTCAAGCATTTCGCGCCGGAGCCGAAGGACTACGCGGTGACCCGCTACATGTATGAGGTCGAGCGGCATTACGGCATCCTGGACACCCATCTCGCCAAGCGGCGCTACATGGTCGGTGACGCGTATACGATCGTGGACATGGCGGTGTGGGGATGGGCGCGAGTGATCCCGTTCATGCTCGGGGAGCATGGCTGGGAGAAGCTGGGCAACCTCAAGCGGCTGTTCGACGAGATCCAAGCGCGCCCGGCGGCGGTGCGGGCCAGTGCTTTGAAGGACAAGCACGCGTTCAAGGCGGAGATGGACGCCGAGGCGCGCCGGCATATGTTCCCGCAAATCAAGGCTGCTTGAGACGGGTCGACTGGATCGGCATCGAATGTCGGGCGGCTGGTTGGGGGACGTGGATTCGAACCACGATAAGCAGAGTCAGAGTCTGCTGTCCTACCGTTAGACGATCCCCCAACGGGCGCCGTACGCGTCGCGGCGGCGGAAATACCACGCTCGCTGCAATGGAGCAATGCGAGGCGGGCTTGAACGGCCGCTTCGCGCAAGCCACTTCCATGCCATCATGCGCAATCCTCCGCCTCTGCAGATCGACATGACCCCGGATGGCCGTTTTCACGGGCCAGTTCGGCCATCCTGGGGACCTCGGATCATCGTGGTCGCCGTGCTCGTCGCGGTCGTGGCGGGCGGATTGGCGGTCGCGGCCCTGGCATTATGGTTCGCACTGGCGCTGATCCCGGTGGCGATCGTCGCGGTTGTGGTGGCGGTCGCGATGCTGCGGTTCCAGCTTTGGCGCGCGTCGTGGCGGGCGCGGCGGTCATTCAGCCGCGAGCGCAACCTCCGGCCGTAGCCGCGCGGCATCCGCCAGCAGCGTGTAGGAGCGCCGCCGGGCGGCCTTGTCGTGCACCGTGGTGATGACGGCGATCTCGGCCGCCTGGAGGCTCGACGCGAGAGCGTCTAGCTTGGCCACGACCGTGTCGCCCGTGCCCCAAATCGCCGTCTCGCGCAGCCGGTCCACGCGGGCGCGCTCGGCGTCGGTGTACGGGTAGGCCTCGGCCTCGGCCGGGGAGGGAAGCTGGGTGTAGACGCCGCGGTCACGGCCGAGCCGCCAGAGCGCACGCGACGTCAGTTGGTGGGCGGCTTCTGCCTCGGTATCGGCGGCGAGCGCCCAGGCGGCGACGGCGGCGTGGGGCACGGGATGCCGCGTGCTGGGACGATAGAGGCTGTGGTACATGTCCATCGCTTCGGCGGCGCCCTGGCCGTCGGTGATAAAGTGGGCGTAGCAGTATGGCAGCCCGAAGTGGGCCGCGACTTGGGCGCCGTAGGCCGAGCTGCCGAGAATCCAGACTTCCGGCATCGTGACGCCCCCCGGCTCCGCGCGGATGTCGCGGAAGGGGTGGCCTTCGGCCAGTTTTTCACCGGCGAGCCACGCCAGAACGTCGCGGACGTCGGCAGGAAAGTGCTCGGCCGCGGCGGCGGCATTCGGGTTGAGGGCGAAGGCGGTGCGGCCCTCGCCGCCGGGAGCGCGGCCGAGTCCGAGGTCGATGCGGCCGGGCGCGATGGCTTCGAGCACGCGGAACTGCTCGGCGACCTTTAAGGGCGCGTAGTGCGGCAGCATGACGCCGGCGCTGCCGACCCGGATGCGCCGCGTGGTGGCCGCGATGGCTGCGATCAGGATTTCGGGCGCGGTGCCGGCCTGGCTTAGCGAACTGTGGTGTTCGGCCACCCAGTAGCGCTCATAGCCGAGCGCCTCGCAGTGCCGGGCCAAGGCCAGGGTTTCCTGGATGGCGTCCCCAGGGGTGCGGCCGGTAACGACGGTGGATTGATCCAGGACGGATAGGCGCATCGGCGATGCTCCGATCAGAAACTCACGTAACCAAATGTTGCGCGCAGGATGCCATAGACAAGCCCGCCGACCAGGAAGCCGACGATGGTGCCGTTGACGCGCACGTATTGCAGGTCGCGCCCGACCCGCAGCTCGATCCGGTCGACGATGGTGCCCGCATCCCAGTTGGCGACGACGTCGCCGATGAAGTCGGACAGTTGCAGACGGGCAGAGGGCAGGATGGAGATGATGATCTGCTCGGCCGCGGCTTGCAGCCGGGCGCGGATGGCGGGGTCGGCTTCGAGCATGGTGCCGACATTGGCGAGCGCCAATTCGATGAAGGCCTGGGTGTGTCCACCGGGTCGCCCGGCGTCGGATTCGAGCGCGATCCGCATCCGGGCCCAAACGTCCCAAAGCCAGGCTTGGACCGTCTCGTGGGCGACGACCTGGCGAATGGTGCGGCCGACCTCGGCGGCGCGAGCGGGGTCGTCCTCCATGCGGGCGATCTCGGCGCGCAGCCAGACGTCGAAGGCGTCGCGGAGTTCGGAGCCGTCGGGGCCGACCTTGTCCAGTTCGGTGTTCAAGGTGGACAGCACGCGCCGGGCGATCTGCGCGCCGAGCGCCCAGCCGACGAGGCGGCCGCCCTGCTCGCGGACCCGGTCGGCAAGGAGGGCGCGGAGCTGCTCCTCCTTCGACGCCAGCAACTGGCGGAACTGGAACAGGATGAAGGTGAACACTTCCTGGTGACGCCCGCCCGCCATAAGGCCACTCAGCGCGCGGGCCAGGACTTGGCCGGCGCCGCGTCCGCCGAGAATGCGGGGGGCGATGCGGGAGAGCAGCCGCCGGGCGCGACCGTCCTCGACGGTGGCGAGCAGGCGGGGGAGCATGCCGGAAATGGCTTGGGCGGCGGGCCGGGACGCGGCGGGGTCGGACAGGAAGCGGTGCAGGATGCCGGCGAGGTCGAGCTTGGCGAGGGTGCGTCGCAGCTCGGGCTCGGTGAAGACGTGGGTGGCGACGAAGCGGCCGAGGGCGCGGCCGAGGCGGGCCTTCTGCGCGGGGATGATGGCGGTGTGCGGGATCGGCAGGCCGAGCGGGTGGCGGAACAGCGCGGTGACGGCGAACCAGTCCGCCACGCCGCCGACGAAGCCGGCCTTGGCGCTGGCCTGCAGCAGGTCGGTTTCCCACCCGGCGGGCAGGGCGTAGGTCGCGAGGGTGACGACCGCCATGAAGACGAGGAGGCCGGTGGCGAAGGCGCGATGGCGGGCCAGCGAGCGCCGGGCGGAGGCGTCAGGGTCTAGGAGCATGGCTGGAAGGCTACCATGGCGATGGGCGCGCGTCTCCCGGGGGGCGGGTCAAGCGAGCTTGAGTGGAGAGGGGCCGGGTGACACTCTTCGCCGCCATTCCGAGGAACGTGGGCGATGAGCGAGTACGAGGAGTACGTGGGCCGGACCGAGACGCGGCGGGATGTCGTGGACCGGCGCCGGGTCGCGGGGCTGGCGGCGACCTTGGGCGTGGCGGAGCCGGCGGACACGCTGCCGCCGCTGTGGCACTGGATGTTGTTCCAGGACTGGGTCTCGCCGGAGCGGATCGGTTTGGACGGGCACCCGAAACGCGGGGGCTTTCTGCCGCCGGTGCATCATCTTCCGCGACGGATGTGGGCGGGGGGAAAGCTGGCCTTCCACGCGGCGCTGCGGGTGGACGAGGCCGTGGAGCGGACCAGCACCATCGTGTCGGTGCAGGCGAAGTCGGGCGCGTCGGGCGAGCTGGTGTTCGTGAAGGTGCGGCACTCGATCGCGGGTGGCGAGGGGATCGCAATCACGGAGGAGCAGGACATCGTGTATCGGAGTGCGGAGGGCGCGGCGGTGAAGCCGGGCGCGCCGGCGCCGGCGGTGGAGGCCGGTGTCAGCCGGGAGGTCATGCCGGACCCGGTGCTGCTGTTCCGCTACTCGGCGCTCACCGGCAATGGGCACCGGATTCACTACGATTCCGACTACGTGCGCGACGTGGAGGGATACCCGGGGCTGGTGGTGCATGGGCCGCTGCAGGCGACGTGGCTGGCGGCGTTGTCCCCGGCGCCGATCGCGGCCATGACGTTCCGCGGGCAGCGCCCGGCGTTTCACGGCCGATCGCTGCAGTTGGAAGGGTGGCATGAGGGAGGCCTGTTCCGCAGCCGCTCGCGCGACCCTGAAAACGCGGTGTGCATGACCGCAGAAGCCATCCTAAGGACCCCATGACCATGGCGTTTTTGACTGAGCCGGTTCCGCCTCGCGGCACGTTGCTGCCGGTGTTGCCCGGCGTGCATCGGATCGTGGCCGACAACCCGAGCCTGATGACCTATCGCGGGACCAACACCTATCTGATCGAGGGGGATGATGGGGTGACGGTGCTCGATCCGGGGCCCGACATGCCGGCGCATGTGGCGGATATCGAGCGCCTGACGCCGGATCCGATCGTGCGGATTTTGCTCAGCCACACGCATCGCGACCATCTTGGGGCCACGGCCGCGCTGAAGGCGGCGACAGGAGCGCCGACGGTGGGGTGGCACGCGAGCGCGGAGCCGAGTTTCGTGCCGGATGTGACCTTGCGCGACGGCGAGACGGTGGCGGGGATGGTGGCGATCCATACGCCGGGGCACGCGGCCGACCATCTGTGCTTCGCTAGGCCCGACGGCGTGCTGTTCAGCGCCGACCACGTGATGAGCTGGTCGTCGAGCATCGTCAGCCCGCCCGGCGGCGACATGGCGGCGTATTTCACGAGCCTGGAGCTGCTGCTAGGGCGGGAGGACGCGCTGTACTTGCCGGGCCACGGGCCGCCGTTGCCAGACCCGAAGCCGTTCGTGCGGTCGCTGCTGGACCACCGGATCGCGCGCGAGCGGGCGATCGCGGTGAAGCTGACGCGGCAGGCGTTCAGCACGAAGGGGCTGGTGGACGCGCTGTACAGCCAGGTCGACCCGTTCCTGCGGATGGCGGCGGAGCGGAACGTGATTGCGCATTTGCAGAAGCTGGAGCGGGAGGGTCGGGCGGCGCGGGAGGGGGATTTGTGGAGGGCGGCTTGAGCAGTTGGTCCGGCAGGTTAAAAGTAACTTGTACCAACGGCCCGTAAGCGTGACCGGTAAGGCAGGCGAGTCCAGGCTTACTTCCTAAGAAGTTACAGCGCTTATGGAGCGTTGAACGTAACCGGGGCAAAACCCGGGGCAGAAGCATTGTCAGACGGGTTGGCTTCGCACGCGGATGATGTCGGATAGCTGCGGAATGGCGTCGGCGCCGGGGACACGGAGCCTTGCACCGAGATAGTCCC
>JAABUX010004441.1_pt1 | contig 17765 bp, 23 predicted proteins | sample 5561851 | NCBI WGS metagenome assembly JAABUX01 (sample SAMN10711883, study PRJNA513361) | rock metagenome | isolation source: Antarctica rocks | place: Antarctica: Victoria Land, Richard Nunatak red sandstone | collected 2016-01-03 | reverse complement strand
GCTACCTCCGCTGCTGTCACAACGAAATCACATCGGCGATAGAGGCAACAACAGTTTTCAAAGCGTTCTGCTCATCGGGTATTTAATGAAGCAACTCTTGACCCAACGAGTTTTTCAACAGCATCCAGCGTTTTTGAGAATGTCGGTTGCGCCTTTGAGGAGGCGTGAAAGCACCGTATTTACCCGCAATCCACCGATGCAACGTGGCGTTGGACTATACCCAATTAGCACGCACACAGGGAGTCACCAGCCTACAAAGGTAGACTGAAACGACACGCGAGGGTACGTGAGCTTTACTCAAAGATTCTAGCGGGAACTGATGTGGAAGAATCGGCCGGAGACGACACTGCTAATGAAGCGGATGACACCGACGAAACAAGCTCCGCATTAGACACGTAGCGTTAGGTTTACTTGTCAGGTCGCGAGTGGTGCTGTGCCATACCTTTCCTTTTCGAAAGGGGGAGGTGAAGGAGGTCGTTGAGCACGCTCCGTTTTTCGTCAGCCTCAAACCAATCCAAGCAAGTCGTAAGGCTCTCCGTCCAGACATCATTCGGAGTCGCGGCGACCGGTTGGAAGATTTCGATCAGATCGGTGTCATTCGCCCGAGGCAACAACCAGGATGCGACGGTGTATCGAAAGTTCTTCCAGTCTCCTGAGGATGGATGCATATTCACGGCCAAGATGTCGAAGTCTCCGAATCGGTAGGGCCTTGTCTGAACCGTGATCGTATCAGCTGCCTCAAGGGTCGCATCGCTACCTTGGAACGTTTGCTTCGTCGTTTTCTCCCCGCTTCGTGTCTTTTGAACCTCGACAACATAAAGGGAGCCCTGTTCGTAATGCTTGGGGTAGTAGAGCTTTGGAACGCCCTTCTCTAGCCTCTGGAGCTTGATCTGAATACGGGCCGACCGCTCACCCTTCTTCATGTGAACGTCATAGGACAGATCGCCCGTTATCGTTGCTACTTCCCAACCGGAACCCACCAAAGGTGGGAGGATCGAGTTTTCAAACACTGCTTCTGCGATGATCCCTCGGACCCCTCTCCTCGTCAGATCAGACGATCTGCGGATAGCGCTGAGGATCGTATCTGCGTCTATTCCCCACTCCCGTTCCAGCGGGTGAGGTGCAACTACACTCAGATAATGCCGCACGGCTCTCTGCTCATCAGCGGAGCACTCAGCTACGAGTTTCTTGATCGTTTCCGTTGATTCGTTCATGCGCCGGTCTGCCTGCTGGCTCTGGTTCAAAGGTCTCGATCTCGGAACGCCGCACGAGCGAGCGTCCACCGACCGGCCAAACCTGGAGCCTTCCTTTCTTCACTAATCGAGCAATCGCCTGCCTCGACACCCCGCGTATGCGGGCTGCTTCGGCCTGAGAGACCCAATCGTCCGGATTGAGTAAATTGGTTGACAAAGTAAACCCATTAGCGTACGGTGAACGATGAGGTTCTACTATGAGTGTATCGGTGTCTGCGAATCCCAAATCCGTGCAAGCTGAAGTTGGGAGCTCTCTCGCAGATCCGCTTGAACTCGTTCCGAGTGAGCATCCCTCTGAGTTTGTCCAAAAAGAACCTTATTTCTCTTCCCGGTACGGAGCCGCCTACCTCGGAGATTCGCTAGAGCTGCTTCGAGCGCTTCCATCATCAAGCGTGAATTTGGTTGTGACCTCGCCTCCATACGCTCTGCACTTCAAAAAGGCATACGGTAACGAGACGAAAGAGCAATATGTAGAGTGGTTTCTCCCCTTTGCACGCGAGATCTTCCGCGTTTTGAAAGACGACGGGAGCTTCGTCCTCAACATCGGTGGCAGTTACAACAAAGGTGTTCCGACGCGGTCGCTTTACCATTTCAGGCTGCTCATAGCGTTGGTCGATGCGATTGGATTCCATCTAGCCCAAGAGTGCTTTTGGTACAACCCGGCGAAGATGCCAGCTCCAGCGGAGTGGGTGACTGTTCGAAGAATTCGTGTCAAAGACTCCGTCGAGTATGTGTGGTGGCTCTCCAAGACTGCCCATCCAAAGGCGTCTAATCTCCAGGTGTTGCGTGAGTACAGCCCCGACATGATCCGCCTCAACCGGCGCACCCTACGGGAGACGGTCCGCCCTTCAGGGCATGTGATCAGAGAGTCTTTCACTAAGCTCAATCCAGGTGGTGCCATACCCTCGAATGTCATAGAGAGCGAATGGGATGGTGAGTTGCCGGAGAGCATGCTAAAGATGGGCAACAATTCTGCCAACGATGTTTACACGATGCGGTGCAAGGCCGAGGGAATCAAGATACATCCGGCTCGTTTTCCCTCCCAACTGCCAAAATTCTTCATCAAGCTGCTTACGGAGCAAAACGATGTGGTTTTCGATCCGTTCGGCGGTTCGCTTACCACCGGTGCAGTAGCGGAAAAACTTGAGCGGCGCTGGCTAGCTGGCGAGGCTGTTGAAGAGTATCTAAAAGCGGGGACGTTCCGCTTCGAAGACAGCGAGAACAACCCTAAGCTGTTTTGACGATGGGGTGCGGTTACCCCATGATGCGCCGGTAAAGCACGTCAGAGTGCAGTTCCCCATCCTCGGCAGCCACAGCAGCGTTCCGCATGAGTTCCGGCCCGTTATTCCTTACATTGCCGACTTTGGGATTCGCTTCGAACATCTCCATTTCGTCCGATTCCAACGGTCGCAGAAGATCGAGCGGCAGGCGTTCGATCTCTTCTCTGTCCAGCCATCGGTCATAGTCGCGAGGGTGGAGGATACAGGGCATGCGCGGGTGGACGCGGCTCATGAGTTCGTTGGCTTCGGTGGTGACGATGGCGAAGGACTGGAGCCAGTGTCCGTCCTTGTCCTTCCAGGCGTCCCACAGGCCTGCGAAGCCGATGGGGTTGCCGTTACATACCGGCCACACATGCGTCCCCCGATCCATCTATTCTAGAGAACACGTGTAGCTTCCGTCCCCTATGTCCGACAACCTGAAGCTCCTCTCCTTTATCGTCCTTGTATGTTTGCTCGCTCCGGTGAGCATCAAGCAACACAACGCTTGGGAAGATGGCGAGGTCGTGCACCAGGGCACAGCGGCGTGGCATCCGCACCGTCAGTACAGCCCCGACGTGGAAGCAGGCCTCTCTATTCTTGCCAGCGTCGATACGGCGGAGGTCACCTACTTTCGTTCGCGCGGCTATCCTGTCAGCTTCATTACAGGCATATCAGGAAAGACGGGCGACACAACAAGGTTCGGTGTGATCGAAATTCCGCGACGCTTCGAAGGTCAACCGGCTCAGCTCGCCGTTGTGCTCTCGCATGAGATCGTTCACGAACAGCGTCACGACCCCTTTGTCACACCGACCGAGTACCCACTTTGGCGGCGTCTGCTCTGGCACGAAGAGGAGGAGGTTGCCCATAACAAAGACCTTTGGGTTGCTCTCAAACTTTGGCCCAGGTATCACTCCGTCTGGAATGTGCTCGGCGCAGAATGGATCTTCGAGCCGTTCTTTTACCTGCTGGTTGGGCCGCTCTGCGTTTTGGATGTGATCTGTTTGCTGCTGCTGGCGTCCGGTCCACTCGGAAGCGTTTTGAAGTGGCTTACTCCCCGATTCACCCGCAAACTGATAGCCTAATCAGCTTTGGAGGAGAAGGCTTTCCCCTGCCTCCAGAGATGCGCCGGCGAAAAGAACCGGCCCATCTCTTCTGTCACCCCATCAAGCGGGGACACCCCGCAACGCCCCGAGAACAGACAACAGCAAAAGCCACTAAGGGGGTGCGACCCCCTCGCGCGCGCAAGGGGCACCCTTATCTTCCGCGCTTCGCTTGTGCAGACCGCCCGTTCCGGGCGCCCTTCGGGAAGGGAACCCACCCCTTGCACTTGCTACCCCTCGCTGGCGTGGGCCAGGGCCAAGGCGTGTCTCTGACAAGACACAGCCAAACCATTTCAAACCAAAAGCAAGGCCGCCTCATCCACCTATCGCGATAACAAGCTAGTATTTTAGCAAGACATCTAGACACCTAACTAACGTGATAACGTGCTATAATGATAATACGGTATCGGGATTAGAGGCCCGCTTCCGACCAGAGGAGACCAGATGACCAGCCCAGACCAGCCAGTCACCGCACCTAACCAAAGCGCAATTGTTTCGTACGATACAGCCGCAAAGGTAGCCATAACGGAACGTGAGTACCGAGCTTTCCAGGCAGCCTACGACTTCCTCAACACCGAACTCTTCTCCGGTTCCCTTCCCCATGTACTCGTCACCTTGCAGCGACACGCCAAGGCAAAAGGCTACTTCGCACCGAACCGCTTTGCCGGTCGGATCGAGCAAGGTACAGCGCACGAGCTAGCGATGAACCCGGATGTATTCACCGGTCGGAGCGACAGGCTGATTCTTTCCACCCTCGCTCACGAGATGGTCCACGTATGGCAACAGACCTTCGGCAAGATTCCACGCCGCGCCTATCACGATAAGCAGTGGGCCGAGAAGATGAAAGCCGTTGGGCTGTACCCGTCCACCACAGGGGAACCGGGCGGGAAGGAGACCGGCCAGAGCGTCACCCACTACATCATCGAGGGCGGAAGCTACGACCGCGCTTATATCAAGTTCGCCGCGACGGGTTTTCAACTGAATTGGCAGTCGCAGCCGTTCGGCATTGAGCGCAAGAAGAAGACGGCCAGCAAGACGAAGTACACCTGCGGCACCTGCGGTACAAACGCATGGGCCAAGCCTGATACCTCGCTTATCTGCGGCGCTTGCTACGAAGACGACGAAAACGGGGAAGTCACCATCATGCAGGCCGAGGAGCAGGACGACCAGCAGGAGGCCGCATGAGCCACCAAGACCAGTACAGCGCCAACCCGAACGAGATGAGAAGCGAACGCTACGAGATCGAGCCACGGCCTCTCCCCGTGGGTGGAGGTTGGCGCATACGTTTCTTTGGGCGAGACCTGGAGACCGGCCAGGAGATCAAGACGGGAGGCGGCGTGATTCCGCTACAAGATGGCCAGGACACGGAAGACGCCTATGCCGATGCCATACAGACCGGCCAGGAATGGCTTCAGGCGCAGGAGGAAAGCGATGAAGCCCATTGAGATGGTTAGGTGGACGCTTGAATGGAACAACCCTTACACGATCCCACCGGACGACGGTCCGCGTGTGTTAATTGAGCAAATCATACCCAGGGGGGGAAGGCCCGAAGAGGTGTACAAGCTCTTCACCCTGGGGAGCCCCTACGGGATTCACTTCCGAACCATCAGCACAAAAGAGCCCCGGCAACTCTCTATCCAGGTAAAGCAGGGTATACGCCGAAAAGCTGCGGTTCGGCGCATCCAGAAGGCCGCTCCGTTGTTCGCAGCCTCTTTGATCGCGGAAACGATGAGCAAACAGCCAGAGTATTTCGGAACCGAGGAATAGCCAATGCAGATCGACAATGCCACCGAAACGCGCGAGAGCTGGATTCCGTTGGAGAAGGCTTTAGGGAAAGCGCAATGCATTGACTTCATGTGGATGGGTTCTGCGGGAACGGTCCAGCTTTACAAGCACATGGACACACGCCGGTACCTGCTAATCGACGCCGACACCGGGGAATTCTACGACGAGGAATACCGGCCACTCAGCAGGGAAGCGGCCATGGATTATGTCCTGTCCTAGATACCGTGGTATCACGTTACCCGCATGGTACGTTGTCAGGAGTGGTGGTCAACGCGCTAGCACGATAGCTAGCCATCAGGATATTATGAGAGGAAGCCATGATTATCGCCATTGCCAACATGAAGGGAGGGGTAGGGAAGACGACAACCGCCGTCCATCTTGCCGCATGCCTTCAGAACCTAGCGCCTACGCTTCTCCTAGACGGCGACAACACGCGCAACGCAACTGCCTGGAGTCAACGGGGGGAGGGGTTCCCGTTCCGAGTAGCTAACGAAACCCAAGGCGCGAAACTTGCCCGCAACTTCGAGCACACCGTGATCGACACGGGACAAGCTCCTTCAGAAGACGATATGAGGGAACTGATGGAGGCTTGCGACCTGCTGATTATCCCCGCAGTCCCGGCCATCTTGGATAACGATGGCCTGGCGTTGACCATCAACAGTCTACGGTCCATGAAAGCTAAGTCTTTTCGCGTCCTGCTGACGAAAGTGCCGCCGCCTCCAGAGTCCGAGGCAGCGGACCTTAGAGCCGAGATGCTGTCTTCCAACGTGCCCATCTTCTCAGTCGATATTCCACGGCTCAAGGTCTTCGAGAAGGCCGCTTCAGCGGGAACGACGGTCAACAATAAGACCATCTTTACGTCCAAAGACGCCCCTCGCGCAGCTCGTGCGTGGGAGGCATACCAGACAGTTGCAAACGAGGTGATGAGCTATGACAAAACCAGGTAGATTTGCTGGCCTTGTAGACAGCAGGAAGACCCCCGCGACCTCTGAGCCAATTGACGAGGCCCCGCAGTTAGTCGAAGAAACAAGACGGCCGCCAGAGACGGCGAGGCAGGCGAAGACCCCCGCAAAGCTCGCCAAGTACAAAGACCCGGACCGGAAAGGGTTCAGCTTTCTACTCAACGTGAAGATGCACGCGAAAGCCTCTTTTCTTCTGAAGACGAAGAGGAACGGGGAGGACATGTCCGATCTGGTAGAGCGGTTGCTTTCCAAATGGATCGAGGAGAACGAAGGCTAGACTCATCCAAACGGATAGATGGCTCAGGGAGACCACCCTAGCCTATGAACGGGCCGAACGCGACCGCTTATCCGCCGCGATCCGCGTCGAGCTGAAGATAGAAGGGATCGTTGCCGAGCAGAACAGCGCCTTATCCGTGCTCCGCCCCCGCTCCAACGCCCGCAGTGCGCAGCGCGCCTTCTCTTACGCTGAAAAGAATGGCCTGCACATAAACTGGGAGAATCCTGCCGCGACTCACTCCAAGTTGGCCATCATTACCCAGGCACCCAGAGAGTTCGATTTTGCAGAATCCCCGTGGCCTGAGCATTTTCACTACACGGGTCCGTTTCATGAAGAGGAAGGCCGGGAGCCGATCTCGTTTCCATGGGAAAAGCTAACCGGCAAGCCCCTGATCTATGCCTCTCTGGGAACGCTGGTGAATGGCCTGGAGGAGGCGGTAACGCAAAAGGTGTTGAACGACTTGGCTTACCGTGACAAGGCACGCTCCTTTCAGACTGCAATCAGGCGGACTCGCGGGCTTGATATTGCTGCTAACGTGATCGAACAAGCACTACACCAAACGTCGCACATCGTACGCAAGGCCTTCTTGTTAGCGTAACGTGCGATCATCCCCAAGAGCTCGCGATTGGACGCCGTTCACTGGGGGACGGGGGCGCCATCTGTCGTGGCGAACAACGCTCTAGTTCACACCGGAGTTGCAATATGCGCACAGCCTTCTATTCGCCCTGCACTTGAGGTTCCTTCGGGTTGTTGGTGTCGAGAAAGAATGCCGGAAGGCAAGCAGCAATTGCAAAGACCCCTATGCCGAGATAGACATCAGAGTACGCCAACAGATTAGCCTGTTGTGTCAATTGCTTAGCAACTGTCCCTAGAGCCATCCGCATGGCCTGCACAGAGTTCGTGCCTGCCGTTCCTAGGTAGGCACTCTGGCTTGCAAGTGTCTGTCTCAGCGCCGCTCCGCTTAGAGTCAATTGTCGGCAATGCGGCTGTTGTAAAATTGAGCGCACTGTATCACGGCTGCGTTAGCAGGCGAGATGGCTATGCTTCCACCCAAGTTTCGTAGAAGATTCGTGATCCCTGAGATTTGGTTAGAATCTGCTGTTGGCAGGCTTGAGTAAGCCGCCGTGGTGATACTCGTAAAGAGAAAAGCTAACCCACCGACTTGAGCCAGGCGTATCCAGACAAAAGCGTGGAGCCCCGATCTGCGGCGTGAGACGCTGACTCGTCAGGTAGTAGCCGACGGCCGATAGCAGGAAACCGGCAATGGCCATCCACTTCAAACGTACGAGCTGTCTAAGGTTTCCAGCAGCGACAAAGAGAACGATCAAACTGATGCCAGCGGGTGTAACGCTCTCGCCTGCGAGGGCTTGAGCGCCAGCAAGTTTGCATCTACGGCAACAAATTCGGCGAGAGTGCCTTGTTCTCCACCCACGCCTCCAACCATCCCATAGACTTCATCGCCGGGACTGAAGGTCGTGACGCCCGGACCGACCTCCTCGACCGTTCCCGCCATGTCCAGGCCTAGGACTGCCGGCAGCGGTTGCTTCGCATGTGCCGCTTCTCCGCACGAATCTTGGTGTCCAGCGGGTTGACACCGCTCGCCTGGACTCGGACCAGGACGTGATTCGCTTCGAGGCACCAGCATGCCTGTAGGTGCGAGATCCCGAACGATCTCACCGCCTAGTTCGCCTGCAACACAGTCGATCGCATACTCGATTCCTTTCCCACCTGTGATCTCCTGCAGACGATCACGAAGATCTTCGTCCTCGGTGCAGACGATCTCATCGCCTCCCAGAGCTCGAATGATCTCGGCTTGTCCGCGTCGGTGAGCCGCCTCGAATGGCCACAGGATCATCCAGTGTGGGCCGATGGGGAGGGCGGGGCTTGTGGTGTCAAAGGGGTTGGTGTTGCTTCGCTGTGTCGCTCCGCAAAGCATATAGGCCATAGCGGCAGGATCGTCGCTATGGGGAACTCGGGCAGGGTTACAAATTAGGAAGCGACTTATGACTCTCGTTATGCGAGCCCTACAACCGGGATGGAGCGTAAGGAACGATCCTCAATCACGCCCGCGAGCTGCTTCCGTGATCACGTCAAACACTTCTTCGGGCTTTGACAACTGGATCACGTGGCTGGAATGAACGGTGACAGTTCTTGCATTAATCGTTCGCGCCATCACCGCCTCAAGCTGAGGAGAAAGGACCCGATCTTCGCTGGCGATCATGTACCACGATGGTTTGATTTTCCAAGCCGGTGCGGTAGCTGGTGTGCCAAACGCCACCGCCGCACCGAGTCCTTGGGTTACGGCCAAGATGTGTTTTTCGTTGTACGGCAAGTCCTGTGCGAAATCGTCAGCGATGCCTTTAGTGGTAAGACTCAGATATCCCGCATTCAGCCTGATTTCTTCTCCTACTGGAGTCACGGATACCAAGGCGTTCAGCGATGGAGCTGATTGTCCCGCGTCGGGAGCATATGCCGAGACGTAAACCAAGCCACTTACCTTGGGGTCGTTGCCGGCCTCGGTAATGACGATGCCGCCGTAAGAGTGCCCGACGAGCAGAACAGAACCCGGATTCAACGCGATCGCCCGCTCGACCGTCGCGACATCGTCGGCAATCGAAGTGAGTGGCAGCTGGACGGCGGTTACGTGAAACCCCATCCTCTCCAACAGCGGGATGACCTTAGACCAGCTTGAACCATCCGCCCAGGCTCCGTGGACGAGAATCACATCCTTCGTCTTGAGCGAGTCATCGTCTTGCGCCTCCGCGGGGTGAACGCGAGAAACAACATCGTGCTCAATGACAGCACGGTCAGCAGCTTCGTAAGTTTCTTAAGATTGTTCATTTGATTTCCCCGATGAGCCGGTACGGTGGGTTGTGCTTTTAGGTTGCGGCAGGAATTCTGTCGGTTTGCGTCGCGCCGCCGTTGTGGGCGAAAGAGAAGCGAGTGCTGAAGCGTCCTAACGCTCCATTGCCCATCGTTTTTAGCTGCGGAGAAAGATGCTGGTGTGTTCCACGAACAACGCCGGGTACTGGAACAAGGAGCCGTGAGCGGCATCCGGGTAGAGGATCAACTGGGCGTCAGGCAGGTTCTGCTCAAGGTGGAAGGAGTTGAGGATGTCGGACTTGCCACCAACGACGAGAACCGGGACCTTGATCTCCTTCAGATAGGCGAAACGTTCCTCCACGGCGTTGCCCCACTCCGTGAGAGCAGCGAACTGAGCTGGCTGAACCTTGTCGCTGATGGGAGTATCGCGATACTCCACCCGCGCATCCCTCCGCTTAAGAAACGCACGGCCAGCAGCCTGACCCTCCGGCGACGCCGTGAAGAAGCCGTCAATCCAGAAGTCATCGGGATCCCGTACTTGTTTGAGAAAATGGCCTGCGATTCGGGGTTGAGCGGGATGCCGTCTCCGTTGCGAGGTCCGCTGCCGACAATCACCAGCTTGCGAACCAGATCCGGACGTTCCATGGCAACGTTCTGCGCAATCATCGATCCGATGGAAAAGCCGAGGACGTCCACCTTGGTGAGTCCGAACGCATCAATAAACACGCCTGCACTCTTCGCCATCTCTGCAAAAGTAACGGGCACCTCGCCGCTGGAGCTGGCGATGCCGGCATTGTTGAAGAAGATCACCTCGCGAGACTGCGCAAAGCCATCCGTTACAGATGGGTCCCGACTGTCCATGTTGCCGATAATGTCCGGAATGAAGACCAGCGGCAAACCTTCCTTCTTGCCAAATCGGCGATAGGCGTAGCGAACATCATCGGCTTCAATGAACTCGATAGGTGCGGTGTGGTGAGTAAAGGTGTTCATACGGCTACGGCTCCCCCATCGACCGGCAGGTTGATGCCTGCAATGTAGCTGCTCTCACTTGAGGCAAGGAATAGAGCGGTAGCGGCAATCTCCTCCGGAAGACCAATTCGGCCAAGCGGCGTGATGGACGTAAAGTAAGCGCGCGCGCCATTGGCTACTTCTTTCGACGGCATTTGAGCTTCGATGATTGGCGTCTCGATCAACCCTGGACTGATCACGTTCGCCCGAATCTTGCGATCCTTGAGTTCACTGGTCCAGGTCCGCACATACGAGCGCAAGCCGCTTTCGTCGCCGAGTAGGTCACGTAGTTTGGAATGCTCTTTTCCCACACGCCAGACCCGATCAAGACAATGGAACCACCATCATTCATCAGCGGCAACGCCTTCTGAACGGTAAAGAATGTTCCGCGTGCATTGGTGTCAAACATCTTGTCGAAGTGCTCGGGCGTAACGTCCATCGTCGTAAAGCCAGCGCTCGCGACTACGATGTCGAGCTCCTTTTCGTATCTGCGATGGTCTTGTAGATACGATCCAGATCCTCAAGTATCGCTATATCCCCGGGAATGGCGGTCACGTTCTTTCCAATCTCGACAACTGCCTTGTCGAGTTCGGTTTGACGACGGCCCGTAATGAAAACGAATGCGCCCTCAGCGACAAAACGCTTGGCTGTCGCAAGCCCAATACCGCTGCTGCCGCCTGTGACGATGGCTACCTTACCGTCTAGAATTGACACTCTGGTGCTCCCTTAAGACCGCGAGACGGAGTGAGCTGCCTAACATTGCATGGCAGTTCACTCGTCTCTCCTAGTTGTCTTAATTTAAATTGATCCTGCACAACACGGCACCATGAGCGACGCTCGACTAGATGCCCGCGCCACCCGAGGCGAGAATGGTTACGCCTGTGGGCCAGCTGGCGTCCTCAGAGGCGAGGAACACTACAGTTAAGGCGATATCGTCGGGAAGTCCAGCACGACCCAAGGGAGCCATAGCTACCATCTGATCCTCGAAGGCATTGTCTGCCATCCCCGCTGTGTGAAGTCCCTCTGTGATCACGAGGCCAGTGTTGACCGCGTTCACCCTACTCTTCCGGGCGCCGAACTCCTTTGCCATCGTCTTCGTAATCGTATCGACCGCGCCCTTGGTTCCGGCACAAACGGAGGTTGTTGGGGGAGCCATGGTGCTCACAACGGAGCTGACGTTGACAATGCTACCGCCCGTCTCGGGAAACAGCGGAAGAGCTGTCTTCGTCACCAGTAAGAGACCAAGAACATTGGTACTGAACGTTCGGCTGAACTCATCCGATGTAACGCTTTCGACCGGTGCGAATGCATAGACTCCCGCATTGTTCACGAGAATGTCCACCTTGCCGTAGGCTTTCTTGGTCCGGTCGAAGTCCAACACGCACCGAAGGGGGGCCGACCCAGGAGCGAACAACTCCATCAGGCCATGCTGAAAGCGGCTCTCGATCCCGTTCTGGAGGTCGGATTTCGCGGCGTCAGTATCGAGGGGATTGCTGCCAGGACCGGCGTTGGCAAGACAACTCTCTATCACAGGGTGGCCGAACAAAGCCGCAGTCGTCATGGAAGCATTCATCGGCTTGCTTGAGCATGCGTGTAACGAGTCCAGTGTGAGTCGCGGCGACGACGGTGTACGGTATCTCCGTTTGCGTTATTGCTTTTGTAGCTGCGTGCGTAATCATCGAACAACTCCTCATACGGCTTAGCCGTAAGGTGTAAGCAAAGGTTGCGAGGGTGACCGCTTTGTTCGGGCACTTAGAATGTGCTCATTTACCGGGCTCATCACTTACACGAGTTTTGATATCTTTGGCAGTGACTGGATGCAGTCAGGCGTCTTGTTCCGATAGCCGAACGTCTCAGGTTCTCGATGCGAGAGGAAGTGAAGGAATAAGCTTGCATACATGGATCGTCTCGGGACCGTTTTCGATCACTTCACGCTTTCGGCACGGGTCTTTTTCTCAGGTCGGCTCTGCGGCATATCGAGCGACCACGACACTAATTCTGCCGGTCATCTTCATGTCCTGCGAAGCGGTTCGATTGCTGTGGCGCAGCCCGGTTTAGAAGGCATTGTGGTGTGCGAGCCGAGTGTTCTGTTCTTTCCGCGTCCGCTGCAGCATCGTTTTGAAAGCAACTCTGAGGGTGCCGAGATCGTATGCGCCTACATCGACTTTGGCGCAGGCATTCTTCAAACACTTTTGCATTCCCTGCCCTCGATGATGCAAATCCCGCTGCGCCTGTCACCTGAATTGGGTAGGGGCGCTGATCTCCTTTTTGAGGAGGCTTTCGGAGGCCTGCCGGGAAGGCAGGCGGCAGTCGACCGGCTTGCGGAGTACCTCTTGGTCTTGATCCTTCGAGACGCTCTGGAGAAAGAAATGGTAAAGACAGGGATTCTTCATGGTTTGGCCGATGAGCGTTTGACCAAGGCACTCCTGGCGATGCATCAACAGCCCGAAGAATCATGGGATCTCTATCGTATGTCGAGCGCAGCCGGCATGTCGCGCGCGCGCTTTGCCGCACACTTCCGCAATATCGTTGGAACCACGCCAATGAACTATCTGGCCGCGTGGCGAATGGGTATTGTCCAGTCCATGCTTCGGAAGAGCGTGCCGCTGAAATCAATTGCGCCAGCAGTCGGGTATGAAAGTTCAACCGCCCTGACCCGAGCCTTTACACAGACCATCAAGCAATCTCCTACGGAATGGCTCGCCAGCAATCGCTTTCAGCCACGTGCGTAATGAGCACAAGACTCTCTGCCCGGACCAGCGCCGCCCGCTCGATGAATCGTCACCTCGACCAGCTCGTCTTTGCGCACGCGTAAGGGCACCCCGTGCCGCCATCTACAAAAGGTTCGATACCATTGACGAGCAGACGGCTCTTTTGTTCCTGCTGGATGGTGTCGCCGCTTGGACTTATCTCTGTGCTGCATCTCATGGAACCCGCCAATATCACAACAGGGGAAAAGATTTAGCTAATCTACTTCCTGTCGACCGCCATGGCGCGCCATTTGTCGGTGAGTTGTTTGTCGGCGAGGGCTTTGATGAAGACACCGCCGACGACGGAGCGGGCCTGGAAGGGTTCCTGCTTGCCGGTCTTGGTGTCGTACCAGTCGGTGAGCGGGACGCGGCTAGGGGTTTCGTTGATCCAGAGGGCGATGGGATCCATGATGGCGTTGAAGTCGGCGGGATTGGAGGCCAGGGTGGCGGTCCAGATCGACCAATCGAGCTTGGTGTAATCCTTGCGGCTATCGAGCGGAAGGCCGTACTTGTTGATTTTGGTTTTGTAGAAGGCGATCTCGGAGTCGCGGAGGGATTTGGGGAAGAGGTTGTAGCCGAGGATCTGATCCCAGACGAGGTTGTACTTCTGGCTCCAGGTGTTGGCGGAGTCGTAGGCGAGCTTGTAGTGGTCGCCTTCCTTATCCATGGTGATCCACTTCGTCGCGTACTCGTGCGCGGTTTTGCTGTAGTCGCGGGCGACGTCGGTTTTGCCGAGGAGTCTGGCGAGATCGGCGTAGGCCTCGAGGGCGTCGATGGCCTTGAGGGCAAGGTTGGCGTTGTGAGTGACGTGGCCGGCGAAGTCGTCGGTGGTGAGCTGGTTTTCGGGGTCGAGGCCGTGGGCGCGGAGGAACTCGGCCCACTGAGTAATCTTGGTCCAGTGCTCGGCGGCGAGGGCGGTGTTTGGTTTGCCATTCACCTCTGCCAGGGCGACGGCGTCGAGCATGATGAGCATGTTGCCGGACTCTTCGACGGGCATCTGGTCATCTTCGGTGCGTTCGCCGCCGCCGTAGGTCTGGCCGTTGGCAAGCGGGTAGGTGCCGAGATCATGCGGGGCGAAGGGAAAGCGCCAGCGATTGGGAAGCGCGGTGTACTGCATGAGAGGACGGAGCTCGGCCTCAAGCAGGGCGGGATTAAAGAAGAGGAAGAGCGGAGCGGCGGGGTAAAGGACGTCGACGGTACCGATGGAGCCGTTCGAGAAGTTCTCCTTGCCGAAGACGAGGGGCTTGCCATCGAGATCAGCGACGAAGCCGTGGGCGGCCCAGGCCTGGCGGTAGGCGAGGATGCAGAGGTTGGCGTAGTTGGCGCCGGCGGTGCGAGTGAGATCGGCGGTAAGGGTGGTGTCGAGGTCAGTGGCGCGGCGATCAAGGGCGGGCATCTCGCGCTCGGCGGCGTCGAGCATGGCGGCGACGGATTGACCGTTGCGCTGCCACCATGGCCTGAGGTTTCGCTCGAGGAACTGGATGGCGTAGCCCTCGGTGTAGGAGACGAGGACGTGGCGGGTGACGGACTGGTCGGCTACGGTGTGGAAGAGGAGTTCCGTGGCGATGTGGGCGTCGCCGCGGCCGACGACGGGGGAGGCGTCCATGTCGTCGGCCTTGGGAAGCATGCCGGTGGTGACGAAGGCACCGTCGGGTTCGACGGAGGTGTTGCGGACGATGGCCGAGACGGACTCTTCGTCCTTGGGAACGGAGAGATGGAAGTAGCCCCAGTCGATACGGAGATCGTCACCGGAGCGGTTGAGAACGCGCTGGTCGCGGGAGCCGACGGAGAGCACTGTCTGAGTCTCCGTCTGGTTGCGCGCATAGGTGACGGCCTCGCCGGGAGCGTTCACGGCGATGATGGGGCCGACGTCGGTGAGGACGGCGGCGTCGGCGTGGGTCTTGCCGTCAATGGATTTGAGGGTGTAGCTGAGGTAGGTGACGGGGCGGGAGAGGAGGTCGAGGTCAGAGAGGATGGTGGGGGTGAAGAAGGTGAGATCAAGCTGGACGCCCCCGCCGGTGAAGCTGTAGCGGGTGTGGGTGGGGGTGACGGTGTGGGCGATCTGCTGCATGGCAGGGAGCTTGCGGGGGCTGGCACCCATGAAGCGCATGGTCTTGCCATCGACGCGGAGGAGGCCGGCGATGGGCTGGGGCTTGCCGGTCCAATGGACGGTGTTCGAGGCGGTGAGGTCGTCGGTATCGGACCAGATGGAGAAGTAGGGGTTGTGGGTGATGAGGGGGGTAGAGGGATACCGGACGGGCGGCGGCGAAGCGATTTGGGAGGAGGTCTGGGCTGCAGTCTGGACGGCGAGAGAGCCGGCGCACATGAGGCAGAGGGTGAGGGCATGCGTAAGCTGCTGCAGCAAGGTGTGTGGCCTCTAGGTAGATGTTGCGAAATTATAAACGCTTCCACACTACCGGCAAAGTTTCTAAGGACCGTCTGCGAGGGCAAGTTTGGACGAGAGAGATGACGAAGGGCTGGCTGCCCGGTACGTGCGCCAAAACATGAAAGAGGTGAGCTGGCTCCTGATTAGTCTGATGTTCGCCGGAGGTCTAGTCGTAGGGCTCACGCTCCGCTACTGGCCTATGAGGAGCAGCCAGAACAACATGCAAGAGCAGTTGAATCGGATCGAGCAGTCCCCGGCCGCTCAACAGCCACCGGCACCGGCTCCAGCTGCGCCCGATGTGCATGCCCCAGCTCACAAGGCAAAAGCGAAATAGGCACCGGAGAGCATAGGCCTCGCCAAGGCATGCGCAATCTCGAACCCCATACAGCGCTGCAAGCGACAAGCAGACTTGAGGAATTGGTGTGAAATCTTTTTATGGACAGATTTAGCGAAGTGACCGCACGGTGCGTAGGTTTCATGATCGATGCCTTGAACGAGGCTTCCCGCGCCAACGTAGGCGACGGCAGCACTGTCTTCGTGAAGAACGCTCAGGCTCTTCAACTGGGCAAAGTTGTCACTGCAGTTGGTATACTTTCGATCTTGAGGCTAAGTTGCAGGATGGCCTAAACTGCTTTGATGGATTCGCTGAGCTTCGAAAGATTCTGTTAAGCGAGCAGGATCTCGCGTTACGCTTTGAACAGTTCGCCGCTGCCGTGAATGTACTAAAACACGGTAGAGGCCGGAGCTACGATTGGTTGCTCTCTATGCGTGAGGCGCTCCCTTTTATCCTTAAGGCACGGGACCAGCACTTCTTCTTTGAAGGTGACGTGTCGGAACCGGACACTCTGGTTCTCGTGGATGATGCTTTCGTACGTTCCTGTGCGGAGTTGGTCCAAGCCTTGATTGACGCCGTGCAAAGCATAAAACGGACGTTTACTTCGACTAAAGCGTGTTTGGCCGTCCTGACTCCTACTCGGCGATGACCCAGAGATAGTCCCGCATTGTTCTTCCGTACTGACGGAAGACTGGACTTCAGTGCAGTGCTGACATTGCCATTACCTCCGACAACCGGAGTTGTCGTGGGTGAACGCGGAGCGGCGTAGTTGCCTATAACTCCGTTTTCAAGGAGCGACGAATCAGGAGCATTACCGAGAGACGACTTGTCAGGACTTGTGCGTCAGTCTCTGGCTGCTTCGGTCGAGAGACTGACGCTTCCGGTGCAAAGATGCGAATTGGAACAAAGGCCGACCACCAGGTGTCTAGCATTCCATGCGTATTCCTGCGATCTTCTTTGTAAGCGTGCTGATGTTCTCACCCTTTTGCGCTCTCACACAAACCATGCCACCGCCGTCGGCCACGCTGCATAAGCTTTTCATCGAAGACCAGAATGATATGCCGACGCAGACGCCTCGCACTGACCCTTCCCGCGAAGCGTCAAAGGCCTTTGATGAACGGGGCGCAGCACGCCGTGCTAGTGTGCGTGCGATGCTTTCTCGCGGTGAGATCACATCCGGAAACGATTTCTACGAAGCTGCATTCATCTTCCAACATGGGGAGACCGCCTCCGACTACTTACTTGCGCACGTGCTTGCTCTTGATGCTCTAGCAGAGGGCTTCGATCGCGCGAAATGGATCTCCGTAGCGACTCTTGACCGCTATCTTCAACTCATCGGGCAGCCGCAGGTCTTCGGCACGCAGTTTCCGTTCGACCCGAAGTTACCGCACCCCATCACCCATGGCGGACGATTCAGCGGACGGACACAGGAACCCTTCAATGAGACGTTCTTGCCCGCCTCCCTCCGTGTCGACTTTTGCGTGCCCGACTTGGAGCAGCAGAAGAAAAACTTGCAGACACTCAATTCTGGCAACTACCCACGCAATACCATGACGTTGCCTAGCTGCTCACGCTAAGGTCAGCGATCTGACGTTGAAGCAGGCCATTTGGTGTCTCTGCGACGCAATGGTTTTGCTTGATGCCTGAGAAGTCAGGTTATCAGCAACTTCACGCCGTTACCTGACCGGTCCTGTGTCCCAGGAACGATCGGCTATTCACTGAAACGTCCGTTTCAGTGCACAACACCGCCATGTCCCTCTTAGAGCCAAGAGGACCAAGCAGCCATTTGTAAGAAGGACCGTGACGGCGAGGACGAATGCCGGGCGAA
>JAABUX010004440.1_pt1 | contig 17765 bp, 10 predicted proteins | sample 5561851 | NCBI WGS metagenome assembly JAABUX01 (sample SAMN10711883, study PRJNA513361) | rock metagenome | isolation source: Antarctica rocks | place: Antarctica: Victoria Land, Richard Nunatak red sandstone | collected 2016-01-03 | reverse complement strand
CTGGGGGACCGGGACCGAGTTCGTCGCCGAGGCGATCCGCCACTCGCTCCTGATCATCCCCGGCCCGGTCTTCTCCCAACGCGACACCCACTTCCGGATCTCCTACGCCGTCGACGACGCCGTCCTGGCTCGCGGGTTGGGGGTCCTCCGCGAACTCGCCCGCGATCCGCGCTGAACTTGGGTCGCCTCGACCCGTCCAGGCCGGTACACTAAGCCAAACGATTCTTTGCGGTTCGCAACCTGGAATTTGCCATTGGATCAATCGTCGATGCATCGCGTTTATCTCGTTCGCTACGGACTGGCCCGAGCGGTGGCCCGATTCGCCGTCGACCCGGGGGCGCTCGCGAGCGAACCGCTGGGGCGAGGCCAGGTCGTGGTGGTCCGGACCCACCGGGGGACCGAACTCGGCGAGGTCATGGGAGAAGCCCCAGCCGCCTTCGATTCCGATAGGAAAACCCGGGTCGCCCCCCTGCTCCGGGTCGCTTCGGCCGACGACCTGGCGGAGGCCCGGTTGGTCGAAAGCCGACGCTCGGCGCACTTCGACGCTTGCCAGGCGGTGTTCAACGAGGGGGTCTGGCCGCTGGAGGTGATCGACGCCGAACCGCTCCTCGACGAAGGGCGGACGGTCCTCCACTACCTCGGCCCGCACCGGCTCGACGCCTCGGGGCTGGTGGCGGTGCTCCGCGACCGGTGCGGTCTCGACGTCGTGCTCGAACCGGTGGGCCGCGACGTCACCGACGAGGAACTCGAAGCCGAGGCCGACTTGGAAGTCGAGGCCGAACCCGACGACCACGGCTGCGGGTCGTGCGGGTCGAAGAGCGGCGGGTGTGGGTCGTGCGGGTCGGCCGGAGGCGGCTGCGCGATCAAAGCCTTGGTCGAGAACCGTCGCCACGACGCGGCGAAAATCTGATTTATCCCGTAATCGCAAATATTTTGCAAAAACAGGACTAAGCGTCGCCAAAATTTCCGATGTTATTGGGCGAGCGGCCTACCCACCGCACCCCAAGCCACGGAGATTTGCCCCATGCGACGCTTCAGAAACCCCCGATATGCCCCCGAGAGCCTCGAACGCAAGCTGCACCCCTCGGGGTTCAGCTTCCCGGTTACGGCAGAGGTCGCCCCCGTCCCGGCCACCGCTTCGACCACCGAGTCAACCGAGTCGATCAATGGGTCGCCTTCGCCCTCCTTCGCGGTGTCCTGCGCCCGGGTGGCCTCATCGTTCGACCCCCCGCCGGAACCCAGCCCCGCGCCGTCGCCGACCCCCACGCCGGGTAATCCCAGACCGTGGGGCGAGCCCACCTGCCCGACCGAGCCGGATGATCCCGACTAAGGGGCTTAATGAATGATCCGCTGTTGGGTTGCTCATTGGTGACATTCGCATGATCGCGCTTATTTGTCAGGAGGAGCCTGGCGATTTTAAGCCGAGTCTGTTACAGATTGGAAGCCTCGGCATTGAGGCAGATCAAGGATGCCGGTTCTCGAACATTCTTGTTCAGCCCCATACGATTCCCCGCAACCAACGGAGATCTTTCAATCATGCGACGCTTTCGTTTGACTGTTGAAGGACTTGAACGGAAGTTGAACCTTTCGTCGGTGGCTCCGGTAACGGCACAGTATGCCGCCGCGAGCGACCCGCCTCAAGATCCGACCCCTACGCCGTCGCCCACACCCTAACCCACGCCGGGCAATCCGAGACCGTGGGGCGAACCTACCTGCCCGCCCGAGCCGAACGATCCCAGTTGAGCCGACTTGATCTCAACCAGTCTCGGGCTTTAACGAGATCGTAAATTCGATCCCAGCCAGAGGGCGAAATGGTTTCGCCCTCTGGCCGTCATTCCGCTCTTGTTTGCTTCAAGCCCACGGATCGACGCCGCGTTCTTAGAAAAATCGTGGAAAAAACTGTCTACTTTATTGACAATCTTCACCGTCGATCCGTCTAAGAACCTCAGACCGATGGCTGTCAAAGAGACGATCCTTAGGAAACCATTCGTTGCGAAAAGCCGGACTTTCCGCGAATGCGTCCTTCAAATAGGCAATGGCGGTCGTCAGTCGGCTCGGGTCGGATCTAGCGGCGTCGATGTTGAGTTGAGCAAATAGGTAGTTAGTCTCACCTCGAGGATGAACCGCCGATCTTCCCCGATTCCGGGCCGTGACCGTCTGATCTCGCAACGCGCTTGATTGGTTAATTGCGCTTAAACCGCGACGAACCATGACCTCGGCCTCGGCGTGCTTCCCCTGATTCAACAAGTCGTACGCGATGTAATGGAACGCCCGGAAGGCGTCGGAACGGTCTCGATAGATCTCCTCGAATCGGGGATGATCGACCAACGCGACGAACTCGGCGGTCGCCTTGGGGTCATTGGCCCGGCCAAGCTCGATTGCGCGTTGATAGCGAGCATTCAGGTGGGACGGATTATCGGCAATCACCTGATCGTACAACTCGACCGCTTCGGCCCTCCGGTTGGCGATCACCAAGCGATCGGCCAGGGCCGCTTTGTGCTGCTCATTGTCGGCATCCTCCGCGATGGCGCGTCGCAGGCTCACCTCTTCGGCTCCGGTAAACGGCTGAACTTCTTCTCCGGGCAAGAACCGCGAGGTGATTCGCAGCAATACCGACTCGGTGGGTTTGTGCAGCCGAGTCAAGAGCGAGAAGCGTTCGATGTCGGCGCGGACGCTTTCGGTCTGGCCCGACATCTGGTTGATCAGAGTCCGAATGCGATTCGCTGCGGCGAAGTCGGGGTCCAGGGCCAAGGCTCGATCGCATTCGGCCTCGGCCTCGTCGAGGTTGGCCAGCGATGACTCGGGGACCGCATACTTTCTAAGCGAGTACATCGTCGATGCGTGCAATTCGCGGAGTGCCGAGTTGTCGGGGCGGCGGACGACACATTCGCGGAGCGATTTGATGGCGAGTGGGTATTCATCGAGCCGGGCAGCGGCAACCGAGGCGCGGTAGTGCGCCCAGAACAGGTCAGGGCGAGCCGAAAGGGCGTCGAGGTAGAACCCCAGCGCTTGGCGGGCATGGAGCGGTTCGGCCGCTACCCCGTTGAGGAACGCTTCGAGCCAACGCTCGGGCTTACGGGGGGGCGTGGCGCCGGGTGTGGCGAAGCCGGCCTCCTCGGTCGAAGGGAGATTAAGCCTCTCGCGGAGCACGGCTCGCTGTTGCCGGAAGGCCGAGAGCGGGGTGATGGCGATCTCGCGTTCGAGCAAGCTCAAACCCCGCCGCCAGTCCTCGGGCGAGTTGGGGCGATCGCCGAGCGCGACGGCGCGGCGGAGCACCTGTTCGAGCAGCCACGCTTCGAGTTCGCCGCGCTCGCGGTCGGGCAAGGCTCGGATATCGGCGCGGTCCCGCCACCTCGGGTCGGTCACGACCTCGTAATGGGCCAGGTGACGGTTGGCGAGTTCGGCGGGTTCGACCGTCGAGTCGGATCGCCAGCGACCGAACTTGCGGGTCTTGAACACATCCTCGGTCTTGTCAAGGATGTACGACAACTTGGCCATCGCCTGGTCGCGCCGGGTCCCTTCCAGGATGACCGAGGCGCCCAAACCGACGGCCAACGCGGCGGTCAACGTCAAGCCGGCGGCGAGGATCGGGTAGCGAAACCGCCGGGCCTGGCGGGACCACGACGACCGGGTTGGCTCGGGGGCGTAGACCAAGGGGCGGTCGGACCGCCAGCGGTCGAGGTCTTCGGCCAACTCGCCGCCTCGGGCGTAGCGGTCGACCGGGTCGGGGGCGAGGCAGCGGGCCAGGATCGCCCGGAGCGTCGGCGGGATTCCCCTCGACTTGTGCGCCGGTTGCGACTCGACCGGCCCCCCTCGAAGTTGGGCCAGCTTCGCCGCGAACGACCGGAGGTCACCCCCTCGGCGCTCGAAGTGCGTGGGAGGCTCGCCGGTCAACGCCTCGGCCAGGACCAAGCCCAGCGCGTAAAGGTCGGCGCGGTGGCGGTCGGGCTGGCGTCGGCGGGAGGACTGCTGGTAATCGACCGTCTTTTCGGGGTCGGCGATGGCCAGGAGCCGCTCGGGGGCCATGTAGGCCAAGGTCCCGCCCGAGTCGCCCCCGAGGTTGGCGGCGTCGGCGTCGTGCCAGTCGACCGCGAGGTTGAAGTCGAACAGCATCGGCGTGCCGTCGGCGGTGACCAGGATGTTCGACGGCTTGATGTCGCCGTGCGTCACCCCCCGCCGCTCGGCGTGATCCAGAGCTTCGGCCAGCCTGGCGACCATCCAGGCCAGGGCCTTGGGGTACGACAACCGGGCCATCACCTCCCGGGCTGGCCGATGCGAGCCGGTGCTCGGGTACTCCGGGGCCGAGGCGCGGTCGAGTTCGTCGAGGAAATCACGCACCGACCTCGGTGGGCGAGACTTGGTCCGACCTCGCACGGGCGGATCGCGGCGAGCTTGGAGGATCGCCCCCAAAGTCGCCCCGCCCAGGAACGGCAGGCAGACCAGATGCAAGGCGCCGTCGTTGGCGTCGATGTGCCGCAACACCTCGACGATGTTCGCGTGCCGGGCGCGGGCGAGCAACGTCGGCTCGCTCGACGGGCGGGTCGACACCTTGACGACGACCAGGCGGTCGCCGAGGTCGGACTGTTCGGCCAGGAAGACGCGGGCGAACGCCCCCCGGCCCAACTCCCGGAGCAACCAGTAAGGCCCGATCGCGTCGCCCGCTTCGGGGAGCCCGGACGGGTCGACCATCCTCTGGATGGTCGAGACTGAAAGTGCGCCGTGGAGCGAGAACAGGCGGCTCAAGGCGTCGGAATAGTCGGGGAAGCGCCGGAGGTAGTCGGCGGGGTCGGGGTCGAGGTTGGCGGCTTCGGCCAGGCAATATTCGTGATAGATCAACTCGGCGGCATCGACGGGAGCGAACAGCCCGAGGTAATCCTCGGCCCGGACCGGTTCGCCGCGATCCCAGCTTTCGGTGAACTGCTCGACCACGGCGTCGAGAGTTGCTGGCGTTGCCGCTCCCGAAGTGGAGACGGGTTCGACGGAGGATTCGGCAACCGTTGGCTTCGAGGAAGCCCCCGAGTCGGGGCTTCGGCGACGGACCCCTCGCTTCAAGCCGTCGAGCGAAGGGATCGGGCGAACCCCAGGCCACGACCTCGGGAGGTTGAGCCTTCGGCGACGAGTCCGTGGATTTATTGCCACTTCCGCGCCTCCATCCGTTCGCGAGCCGCGTTGATCACACGCCTGACCGAGCGTTCGTTCCAGCCGATTTTGGTCGCGATTTCCTCATAAGTCAAACTCTGTCGCCGAAGAATGATGATCTCCACTTCCTCGTCGGTGCGACCTTGCACCAGTTGCCCGAGCCGATCGTCGGCCTGGGCGTTCTCGCTCGGCGTCGGGTCGGAGCCGGGAACGTCTCGGGGAACTTCGCGACCCCCTTTTTGCACGTAAAGCCTTTCCTCGCGGCCGATATCGTATTTCTTGGTCCGGGTCTGGCGTCGATGCTCCTCGTAGACCTTGTTGCGAGCGACCCCGGCGAGGAACCCCCGAAATTGCGCTTCGTCGGCGAATGCGACCGGGTTGGGGTCGGTGTTCGCGCCGGTGAAGACACTTTTCCAGACCGCCTGGACGAAGTCCATCGAGTCGAATTGGTTTCGGAGCGACCGAGGCAACCGGACGCGGACCATGGTCCGGACTTCCGCCTCGAACAGGCTTAAAAGTTGGGCGGTTGCTTCATCGTCGCCGGCCCTGGCCCGACGGATCACATCGGCGAAGTCGAACGAGTCCATCGCCGGTCTCCTTCATGGATTCGAGCGGGCACACCGATGCCATCGCGACGCGAGAAGGCGAAACCAAAGCGAAAGGCGTCCCGGAGGTGACCATCACGCCTCCGCAAGCCCCGAGCGATTCGCCAGCCAGACCGTCCCACTCGGTTTCGACCTTAACCGAGCCTCGATCCAGCCAACCTTCAACTCGGCTTTATTATGGCCGGGATCGCCACCTTATATCCAACTGAATTTCGAGTTTAATAGTGACGCGACCCACAAGTCAACCGAGACCTCACGCGATTATCTCCTCAACCCTTTTAATGTCGTGTTCTTTCATCGTCATATTGTCAGCTTGCGCCAACACGCGTCGGCTTAATTTGGATTGGCTTCGCAAGATTCCGAAAAGATTTTGAAAAAACTCCGCCGGTTTTAACGAACTCTTCCAACCCCTTCTTTAGGTACTAAACATCTCGAAGCCGATGAAAGCCGGGTCGCCAAGATGGCGCGAAAATTTGTATCCCTCACCGCCGTCGAAGGGCCTCGACCGCCCTCTGCGACGACAGCGACGACATCTTATTGGAACGCGAAACAGGAGTCGGCACCAATGATTCGGATCGGCGGCAGCAGTCGAGAGATGGGAACCATGGACCTCTACCTCAACCAGATTTGCGACGACCTGCTTTCGCCCGCCGAAGAATGCGAGTTGGCCCTGGCGATCGCCCAGGGGGATCGCGACGCCTGGTCTCGGATGATCCGGGCCAACCTCCGCCTGGTCGTCCGGATCGCCCGGGACTACCTCAACCGGGGGCTCTCGATCGAAGACCTGATCGGCGAAGGGAACCTCGGCCTGATCCGGGCCACCGAAGAGTTCGACCCGAGTTTCGGGACCCGGTTCAGCACCTACGCCAGCTACTGGATCAAGCAGTCGATCCGCCATGCCCTCACCAACACGACCTCCACGATTCGCCTCCCGGCACACATGGTCACGCTCCTTTCCAAGTGGCGGAAAGCCGAGCGAGCCCTGAGCCGAGAACTGGGCCAGAGCCCCACCTTCGACCAGGTGGCCGCCACGCTCGGCCTGACCGACGCCCAGCGCATCCTGGTCGAACGGGCCAAGCGAGCCAACTCGCTCCGGATCGAAGGTGGCGACGACGAGCAAGGCTGGTCGGCCGAGGCTACCGGAGAAGCCGGGAACGCCCCCGACTCGGCCATGGAAGCCGACGACGAGCGGAGGCAACTTCGGAACCGACTCGACCGGCTCGACCCCCGAGAGCGAACCATCGTCTCGCTTCGATTCGGACTCGACGGCGACGAACCGATGACCTTAAAGGAAGTCGGCCGACGCCTCGGAGTGACCCGCGAGTGGGTCCGCAAGATCGAAGTCCGAGCGGTGAAGAAACTCGAAGGCGACCGCGACGGCGACGCCTACGGGCCGGCCGGCAACTCGACCGCGCCAAGCAAGAAGCGGCGGCGGGTCGTCACGCGGAGCCGAACCGCTCCCACTTCCACCCCCTTGATCGCTTTCCAGACGATTTGAGGGTCCGAGGCGAATCACCCGAACTGGCCCGACCCCGGCTCATGCCAGGTCGGCGTCACTCTTCTCGACGCGAGCCCAAAACTCCGCCCAACTCGACACGGAGGTATCGTAAACCAGGTCGAACCAATTTTCGAGACGATCCGCATCAATAGTTCGTTCGATTGCAGTCCAATATTCCAGAGGGATCACGCCGAATCGACGCTCTCCATACTTGAGCAGGAGTCGCCTCGCGTTGTCGAGCCGTTGTTGAATCCGACCCTCGGCTCGACCTTCAGCAAGACCTTTAGCTCGACCCTCGGCGAGACCCTCGGCGAGGATCGACTGGTAGAAGCTTGATTCCTTCATCTGATACACCCCCTTGAGCAAATGCCTGATCATCTCGGATCGGAGACGCAATCCCATGAGATTCGCGGTGGAACTCCAGAGCAAGTCGCTCAGGGCCGGCGGTTCCTGGTCGATCCTCTGGCCGATCGCCCGGACCACGTCCTCGATCGACATGGTGGACAGGTCGGACACCGGGGCGAGCGGCAAGACCCCGAGCCCGCCGTCCAGGATCGATTCGACGGGCTGCTTCCAGACCCGGAGGACCCCGTAGCGGAACACGAGGTATTCCGAACCGTCGGGCAAGCTTCGACGATACTCGCCGGAAAGCTCCGGGCCATCGGCCTCGGGCCGGAGCAGGACGACGAGGCTTCGGGTCGGGAGGTCGTGGCGGTTGTCCAGCAAGGCATTATATCGGAGCAGTCGAGAGCCGAGTTGCAAATCCCGGCTGGCTTGAAGCTCGACGTGGGCCAGCCAGGGGGTCGGCTCGGCCACCCGGATCACCTTGTCGGCTTCGGCCGTGATGGTCGACAGGTTGGCGTCGATCAACTCCACCGGACCTTGGACGTCGAGGCCGGCCAGGGCGAGCCAGTCGGCCGGGAACTTCTCGATCAAGTACTTGGTGGTGGAGTCGTAAGGCTTCGCCATTCAACCGCCTTGGGGCTAAGAGGCTATCGTTGATCGGGGTTGACCCCGAAGAGCGACCTCGACCAGAATCACCACCAATCGCCGAGTTGGACCTATCTTGGTTCTCGGGATCTTACCGAAATCGCGCCGATCCCAGGAGGGGATTTCGAATGCCCGACCGCCGAGTCTTCTGGGGTCTGATCATCCTGGCGATCGCGGCTCGGGTCGCGGCGGTCCTGGTCTTGCAGAGTCATACCGTCCCGCACAGCACCTATGAGCATGGCGAGATCGCTCGCAACCTCCTGGCGGGCCGGGGTTTCTCGGTCCGATACCTCGGGGCCGACGGGCCAACCTCGCAGCAGGCGCCCTTGTATCCGTTCGCGGTCGCCGGGGCGTTCTGGCTGGGCGGGGTGGAGTCGCCCCGGTCGCTCTTGATCCTGGAACTGGCGCAAGCGGGATTGGGGGGCGCGCTCGTGGCGGCGGTCGTGACCTTCGCCGGCTCGGTCGCCCCCGGATCGCGATGGGTGGCGAGTCTGGCCGGCTTGATCGTGGCGGTCGACCCGACGCTGGTCTACTCGGCGACGCACGTCCAGGTGGTCGGGTTGGCGACCACGCTCCTGGCGTTGGCGATGGCCTGGGGCGAGCGGACCGCCCGGACCGGTCGGACCTCCGACGCGATCGGCTCGGGGGCCTGTCTGGGCCTGCTCGCGCTGGCCGATCCGATCCTCGGCCTGGCTGGTCCGGCGATCCTCTGGTCGATCGCCCGGCGAAATGGACCCTGGCGAGCAATCCGCCTGGTCGGGGTCGTTGGCTTTACGGCTTCGATCTGCGTCGCGCCATGGGTGGTCCGGAACTACCGGGTCCACGGCGAGTTCGTGCCGATCAAGAGCTCGTTCGGCTACGCCTTCTGGCAAGGCAACTGCGCCTTGAGCGAAGGGACCGACAAGGTGGCCCGAGCGTCGGCCGCCCGAATCGCCGACCAGCCCGCTTCGACCCTCCTCGACCAGAACCGGGCGCTCTGGGAAGCCCGCCACGAAGCGGGCTACATCGACGACATTGCCTTGACCGCCCTCGACTACCGTGAGCTAGGGGCGCTCTCCGAACCCGGGCGGTCGAGGCTCTTGTTCCGTCGAGCTTGGGGCGAACTCCGCGACGACCCGACCCGATACCCTCGGCTTTGCCTGCGTCGACTCCGATACTTCGTCTTTTTCGACGAAACGAACCCAAAGACGCGGAGCCTGGTCTACCGGGCCAGCCACCTCGGGTTGACCCTCGCAGCTTTCCTGGGCTTGATTTTGGCCCGACCCGAGGTCCGCCGCCGGTTAGGACCGTCGATCGCGACGGCGGGTTTGATCGCGCTGTTTCACACTTTGACGATCGTTTCGGCCCGGTTTCAAATCCCGATTGAGCCTTGGATGGCGGTCTGGGCCGCTTCGGGTTTAAGTCGTTGGGATTCGAGCGATCAACCTCGGCTGCCGACAACGTCGTAGGCGTCGGGGTCGAACGCCGGTTTGCCGGCGGTTTGCTCAGTTTGCGATGTGTTCGCAGCGTTCAACCTTTCTTTTTTGGGGCGGAGCATCCGTTCGGCTAGTGCCTGTGCCGCCCAGATGGCAAAAAAACTGATCACGACGGGCACGCCCCAAACTTCACTGGGGGCGTCGTTGGTCATCGTCGCGAGCCAGGCTACGACCAGAGACCCGACCGGAACTCCGGCGCCAAGGGCGACACAGACCGCCGCGCCAGGCCAACTCATCGATTCGGTCCGAGGCATGACTCCCAATTCCATCGCCCTCATCCGCTCGTTATGCTGCATCTCGCGGACCCTGAGCCGGTGCTTGAAGAAGAGCGTGGTCGGCACGACGATGATTGGGATCATCAGGGCCATGACGGGGATCACAATCGGGTCCATCGGCGGGGGTCCTTGGTGAAGAAGTCCGGCAGGATCGCGCCGGGGGTGGGTTCTGGGGGAATCATCGATGAAATGACACGGGCGAACAGTACCTCGGTTCCACCGCCTCGGCGCGGTAAACTGCTCGACTCAAGTGGATAGGGGACGGCTTTCGTCGCAAGCCCGAGCCTGGACTGGAAGTCGAATCGTCCGCACCGCGACGAAGCCGGAGTCCGCGATCATGGCACGCGACCACCTGTTGGCGATCGACCAGGGGACGACCAGCACTCGAGTCGTCGTGTTTGACGCCCGGCTCCGGCCCGTCGGCCAGGGGCAGGTTGAAGTACCTCCGACTTACCCTCGGCCGGGTTGGGTCGAGCACGACCCCGCCAAGTTGGTGGCGTCGGTGGCCCCAATGGTGGCGGAAGCCCTGGCCGAGTCGAAGGTCGATGCGGGTCGAATCGCCGCGATCGGCCTGACCAATCAGAGGGAAACCACCGTGGTCTGGGACCGAGCCACCGGCCAGGCCATCGCCCCGGCGATCGTCTGGCAGGACCGCCGGACCTCGGAGTTTTGCGAGCGGCACCGCGACAAGCGCCCCTGGCTGGGCGAACGAACCGGCCTGATCCTGGACCCTTACTTCTCCGCGACCAAGATCGCCTGGATCTTGGACCATGTCCCGAGGGCCAGGGCTCGCGCCGAGGAGGGCGAACTCGCCGCAGGGACCGTGGATAGCTTTTTGATCTGGCATCTGACCGGGGGCTCCCGCCATGTGACCGACGCCACGAATGCGTCGAGGACCATGCTGATGGACCTCCGGTCGCTCGCCTGGGCGGACGACCTCTGCCACTTCTTCGGGGTCCCCCACCAAATATTGCCCGAGATCTTGCCAAGCGTCGGCGATTTCGGCCAAACCCGAGGTTTCCCCGGTCTGCCCGACGGCTTGCCGATCCGGGGCGTCGCCGGCGACCAGCAGGCTTCGCTCGCGGGCCAGGGGTGCCTGTCCTCCGGTCAAGCCAAATGCACTTATGGGACGGGGGCGTTCCTGCTCGTCCACACCGGCGAGAAGGTCGTGCCGTCGACCCGAGGGCTGGTCACCACCCTGGCCGCGAGCCTCGACGCCGGCTCGCCCCAATACGCCCTCGAAGGGAGCGTGTTCATCGCGGGGGCGGCGGTCCAATGGTTTCGGGACGGCTTGAGGGCCGTCGGAGCCGCCGCCGAGGTCGACCGCCTGAGCGAAGTGGCCGACCCCGACTCGGGCGTCCTGTTCGTCCCGGCCTTGACCGGCCTGGGGGCGCCGCACTGGGAGCCCGAGGCCCGAGGGACCTTGTTCGGCCTGACCCGGGCCACCTCCGTCGCCGACCTCGCCCGGGCCACCCTCGAAGGGGTCGCCTTCCAGATCGGCGACCTGATCGACGCCATGAACGCCGACCTCGCCGAGCCGATGTCCAACCTCCGGGTCGACGGCGGGATGGCCCGCTCCGACCCGTTCTTGCAGTTCCAGGCCGACCTCCTGGACCTCCCGCTCCACCGAGGCCCGCAGACCGAGTCCACCGCTTTGGGCGCAGCCCTGCTGGCTGGTTTGGGCGTCAGCTCCTGGCCCGACACCCAGACCGCCGTCGCCCTGATCGAGTCCTCCGGAGAGAAGTTTACGCCCCGCCGCGACGGTGCCTGGCGCTCGCTCGCCAACGCCCGTTGGCGGCACGCGGTCGAGACGGTTCGCAACCACTACAGCCCCCGGAGTTGAGACATCGGGACGCCCTCAAACGTCGTCGGGGTGGACGAAGCGGAAGGTCAGCCCGGCGATGAGCCCTCCGACGAGGTTGGCCCCGATCAGGGCGCCGATGTGGGCGGGCTTGGCCAGGCCCATCACCCCGACTCCGACCGCCACGGCCGGGTTGAACGCCCCGCCCGAGATCGACCCGACCGCGAACGCGCCGACCAGGACCGTGAAGCCGATCGCCAGGCCGAAGTAGGAGTTGCCCGCCGTGGCCTTCGAGGTCGCCACGTTCAGGACCACGTAGGCCAGGGCGAAGGTGTAGAGGATCTCGACGATGACCGAGCGGATCGTGTCGGGATCTTTCTCGACGCTCCCCGAATGCCCCTTCAGATAGACGACCAGCAAGCCCGCCAGGACCGCCCCGAGCACCTGCGCGAACCAGTAGGGGATGATGTTGGCGGCGGGGAACTTGCCTCGGACCCAGACCGCCAGCGTGACCGCCGGGTTGTAATGCCCGCCCGAGATCGGCCCCCCGGCGTAGACCATCACCATCAAGACCGACCCGATGGCCAGGGGGGCGATCACCCCGTCGGTCGGCTTCGTCCCGATGACCACCTGGCCGATCGTCAAGACCAGGAAGAAAGCCCCGATCATCTCGACGAGCAACTTGCGGATGTTCATAAGTCGGTCACTTCCTCAGGTTGGGTGCTGGACGCCCTCCAACGAAGGCAACTTGCCCGGCAAACACCAGCGAATGGTCAACAAGGTCAACGGCGATTTGTTGGCGCCCACCTTCTATAATGGACCCAAACAACCCAATCAATGAAATAAACTCAACCTGATGCAATTTACTTCCATTCTGAGCCGACCCGCATCGTCAAGCGGGTCACTCCCGGCCGGGTCGATCGTCGGGCGGAACATGGGTTCGCCACCGGGGTCGTCGGGCTTTGCCGGTTCTGGACAGGCGTTGATGACAACCGTATAGTTAGGGCGCTTCCTCGAGATGGAGGAGCGACTAGGCGTCAACGACCAACTCCGAGAGTAGCGAAGGACACACCAGGGATGGCCACGACGGATATCCGAATCCGGGGGGCTCGCGAGCACAACCTTCGAGACGTCTCGCTCGACCTGCCGCGCGGGGCGTTGATCTGCTTCACCGGGGTCTCAGGGTCGGGCAAGAGCAGCCTGGCGTTCGACACGATCTTCGCCGAAGGCCAGCGGCGCTACGTGGAAAGCCTTTCGAGCTATGCCCGCCAGTTCTTGGGCCAGATGCCCAAGCCCGAGGTCGACAAGATCGACGGATTAAGCCCGTCGATCTCGATCCAGCAGAAGACCGGCGGGCGCAACCCCCGGAGCACCGTCGGGACCATCACCGAGATCAACGACTACCTCCGGGTCCTCTTCGCCAGGGTCGGCCAGGGGCATTGCCCGAACTGCGACCGCCCCGTCGCCGCCCAGACCCGAGACCAGATCATCGCCCGGGTGGCGAGCCTCCCCGAAGCCGAGTATTCGATCCTGGCGCCGGTGATCCGAGGACAGAAGGGGGAATATAAAGACCTCTTCGATGAGTTGAGCCGCGCCGGCTACACCCGGGCCCGGGTCGACGGCCAGGTGTTCTCGCTGACCCAGCGGCTCAAGCTCGACCGCCAGATCAAGCACCATATCGAGGTCGTCGTCGACCGCTTCAAGGTCGGCGACGGCGCGTCGGCCCGGACGAGGCTGGCCGAGGCGGTGGAAGCCGCGCTGAAGCTCGGCGAGGGGTCGGTGATCGTCACATCCGAAGCGGGAGAGCCCGACCTCCTCCTGTCGTCGAGCTACGCTTGCGGTCATTGCGGCCTGAGCTTCGACCCGCCCAGCCCCCAGCTTTTCTCGTTCAACAACCCGCAGGGGATGTGCAAGGGCTGCGATGGCCTCGGCATCCGCACCGCGTTCGACGCCGACCTGATCATCCCCGACCCGTCGCTCTCGGTCTGGAAAGGGGCGGTCGAGCCGCTCGGGCTGGTCAAGGACATGCCGAAGTGGCTCAGGAACCTGATCGAAGGGGTCGCCCTTAACCTGGAGGCCGACAAGAAGGGGCCACCCAAGGGGACAATGCTCAAGACCCCCTGGCGTGACCTCGACCCGAAGTGGCAAGCGGTCTGGCTCGACGGCCTGGGAGACCGCCAACTGGTCATCCAGTACAAGACTACCTCCCGGCGATACGCCCACGCCGAGACGTGGCCGGGCTTCCTCGCCAAGCTGAACGAGGCGTATGCGGAGTCGTCCGGCCAGGTCCGCACCGTGCTCGAACCGTACATGAAGACCATGACCTGCCCCGACTGCCAGGGGTCGCGGCTCAACCCCCGCGCCCGGGCCGTCCGAGTCGGCGGCAAAAGCCTGGTCGAACTCGGCGCGACCCCGATCGCCCGGGTCGCCCGGTTCTTCGACGCCCTGGCCGGCGACTCGGCGGATGACCTTGCGCCGGAAGACCAGGCGATCCCGCTCGACCCCCTGTCCCGGACGATCGCCGAGGAGTTGCTCAAGGAGATCCGGGGGCGGCTCGGGTTCCTGGTCAACGTCGGGCTCGAATACCTCGCGCTCGACCGCTCCGCCCCCACCCTCTCCGGCGGCGAAGCGCAGCGGATTCGATTGGCCAGCCAGGTCGGCGCAGGCTTGGTCGGCGTCCTGTACATCCTCGACGAGCCGTCGATCGGCCTCCACCCGCGCGACAATGATCGACTCGTCGCCACCTTGCAGCGGCTCCGAGACATCGGCAACACGGTGATCGTCGTCGAGCACGACGAGGACACGATGCGGGCCTCGGACCACATCGTCGACTTCGGCCCCGGACCCGGCGTCAAAGGGGGCGAGGTCGTCGCCAAGGGGACGCTGTCGGACGTCTCGGAAGCCCCCAACAGCCTGACCGGGCAGTACCTCTCGGGCCGGAAGTCGATTGCCATCCCCACCGACCGGAAGAAGCCGGGCGACCGATGGCTAACCGTCCGGGGGGCGAAGCAGCACAACCTCAAGGACGTCGACGTCGCGTTCCCGCTCGGCCTGTTTGTCTGCGTCAGCGGGGTGTCCGGCTCGGGGAAAAGCTCCTTGGTCGGCGACATCCTCCGCGACACCCTGGCCAGAGACCTCAACAAGGCCGTCACCCAGCCCGGCCTCCACGACCGGATCGACGGCGTCGACCACCTCGACAAGATCATCGACATCGACCAGTCGCCGATCGGCCGGACGCCTCGGTCGAACCCGGCGACCTATATCAAGCTGTTCGACCTGATCCGGGACCTTTACACGAAGCTCCCCGAGTCGAAGACCCGAGGCTACAAGGCGGGCCGGTTCTCGTTCAACGTGTCGGGCGGCCGGTGCGAGGCTTGCCAGGGGAATGGGTCGAACAAGCTTGAAATGGACTTCCTGGCCGACGTCTGGGTCACCTGCCCGGTGTGCGAGGGGAAGCGGTTCAACCGAGAAACCCTCCACTCGCGGTTCAAAGGGAAGAGCATCAGTGACGTCCTGGAGATGGACGTCCAGGAAGCCTTGGAGCACTTCGCCAACGTCCCCAAGATCCACCGGATGCTCCAAACCTTGCACGACGTCGGGCTGGATTACCTCAAGCTCGGCCAGGCGTCGCCCACGCTCTCCGGCGGCGAGGCGCAGCGGATCAAGCTGGCCCGGGAGTTGGTCAAGAAGGGGACCGGGCGGACCTTATACGTCCTTGATGAGCCGACCACCGGCCTGCATTTCGACGACGTCCGCAAGCTCCTCGACGTCCTCCACAGCTTCACGGCGCTGGGCAACACGGTCGTCGTGATCGAGCACAACCTCGACGTCGTCAAGACGGCCGACTGGGTGATCGACATGGGTCCTGAAGGCGGCGCCGGCGGCGGTCGGGTCGTCGTCGAGGGGACCCCCGAGCAGGTCGCCGCCGAACCCAAGAGCCATACCGGCCGAGCTTTGCAGCGTGTCTTCGACGCTTCGAGGGCGATGGCCGAGGAACTGGCCAGGCCGAAGAAGAAGGGCAAAGCCAAGCCCAAGAAGGCGGCACCGGCTCGCTTATCGTCGGAGTCGTTCCTGGCCGACATCAAGGTCCGGGGGGCCAGGCAGCATAACCTGAAGGGAGTCGACCTCGACATCCCTCGCCACAAGATGACGGTTTGCAGCGGGCCATCCGGTTCGGGCAAGAGCAGCCTGGCCATCGACACCCTTTACGCCGAAGGCCAGCGCCGCTACGTTGAGAGTTTGTCCAGTTACGCCCGGCAGTTCCTCGCCCCGCTCCAGAAGCCCAAGGTCGAGCAGATCACCGGCCTTTCTCCCGCCGTGAGCATCGAGCAGAAGACGACGAGCAAGAGCCCCCGGTCGACCGTCGGGACCGTCACCGAGATCCATGATTACCTGCGGATCTTGTTCGCCCGGCTCGGCCAGCCGTATTGCCCTTCTTGTGGGGTGGCGATCGGGACGCAGACCGCCGACGAGATCGTCGAGAAGATCTTGCACCTGCCCGAAGGGACCAAGGCGTTCATCATGGCGCCGGTGGATCGCCGCGACAACGAGGATTACGCCGACCTTTGGAACGAGCTGCGCGAGTCGGGGTTCAGCCGGGTCCGGGTCGACGGGACCTCGCACAGCCTCGACACCCCGCCCGAATTGAGCCACAAGCGGAAGCACCGGGTCGAAGTGGTGATCGACCGCTCGGTGATCCGCCGAAAAACCCGGTCCCGCCTGGCCGACTCGGTGGAAGCGGCTCTCGACCTGGGCAAGGGCGTCGTCCACGTCGTCCACGCGGTCGACGACCTCGACGAGGCCGCCTGGCCGATGGACCGCTACAGCCAGCACCGGAGTTGCGACGGCTGCGGCCGGAGCTTCGAGGAGTTGTCGCCGAACCACTTCTCGTTCAACGCCCCGCTCGGCTGGTGCCCGGTCTGCGAAGGGTTGGGGATTCAGAACGGGGCCGACCCCGCCGCCCTGATCCCCGACGGTCGGGTCAGCTTGCGTGACGGGGCGGTCGTCGTCTGGCCCTCGTTCAAGGCGAACCCCGCGTTCGAGCAGATGATCGAGGCGATGGGAAAAGCCTTGGGGATCGACCTCGACATGGCGTTTGATGACCTCGAAGGCCGACACCGGCGGACGATCCTCCAAGGTGCCGGGGAAACCTGGTTCAAGGTCCCGAGCGCCCCGAAACAGCCCGGCTTCGCGTTCCAGTACAAGGGGCTGTTCCCGGCGATCGAGGAAGCGGGCCGGGTCTCGTTCCTGTACCGGAACAGACTGTCGGGGATGGTCGGCGATGTCGCCTGCAACTCGTGCATGGGGTCGAGGCTCCGCGACGACGCCGCCGCCGTCCGGTTCCGCGACAGCACGATCGAGCAGGTCGGCAACTGGCCGCTGGGCCGGACCTTGAAATTCTTTAAGGACCTCGACCTGACCGGTGACGAGAAGCACATCGCGGGCGACCTGATCCGCGAGATCAAGGACCGGCTCCAGTTCCTCGTCGACGTCGGCTTGGATTACCTGTCGCTGATGCGAGGCACCCCCACGCTCTCCGGCGGCGAGTCGCAGCGAATCCGCCTGGCCAGCCAGATCGGGAGCGGCCTCACCGGCGTCTTGTACGTCCTCGACGAGCCGACGATCGGCCTCCACCCTCGCGACAATACCCGGCTCCTGAATGCCTTGCGACGGCTCAGGGACCTGGGCAACACCTTGGTCCTGGTCGAGCACGACCGCGAGGTGATCGAGGCCGCCGACCACCTGATCGACTTCGGCCCCGGCTCGGGCGACTTCGGCGGCGAGGTCACCGCCTCGGGCACCCCCGCGCTGGTCGGGACCGTCGAAAACTCGATGACCGGGCGCTACCTGAGCGGTCGGGCCGCGATCCCGGTGCCCACCAACCGCCGCGTCCCTTCGCGGTCGAAAATCACGATCCAGGGGGCCAGGCAGCACAACCTCAAAGCCATCGACGTCGATTTCCCGATCGGCCTGGTCACGGTC
>JAABUX010004431.1_pt1 | contig 17765 bp, 17 predicted proteins | sample 5561851 | NCBI WGS metagenome assembly JAABUX01 (sample SAMN10711883, study PRJNA513361) | rock metagenome | isolation source: Antarctica rocks | place: Antarctica: Victoria Land, Richard Nunatak red sandstone | collected 2016-01-03 | reverse complement strand
TCGGTGCTTCCGTGATCATCTATCTGCTGCTCCTCCTCCTGCCTGCAGTGTATCATATCCGCTCTCTAAGTGGGGCTGTAGTACTAAGAACGTGTTTTGCAATGCGTTGCAGGAGTCCTGAGTGGCAAGAAGAGCAAGATAGGAGAAGTTTTTTCTGATCATTGGTGATAGATTGTATATACTTGCTTCTTGCTCATGCTCTCCAGGCGATGGAGGAAGCGGCGAAGCAGAGCAATCTAGTCATCAAAGCAAAGGAGAACCCATGAACTATCCGCACATCGTCTCACGAGACGAGTGGCTCGTTGCTCGTAAAGAGCTGCTCACCAAGGAAAAGGAAGCCACCCATGCGCGAGACAGGCTTAATGCTGAACGTCGCAGGTTGCCGATGGTCAAGCTTGACAAGGAGTATCTCTTCGAGGGTCCAGACGGCAAGGTAAGCCTGTTCGACCTCTTTGAAGGGCGCCGTCAACTGATTGTCTACCATTTCATGTTTGATCCAAGCTGGGAGGACGGTTGCCCAAGCTGCTCGTTTCTGGTTGGCAACATTCCCAGTACTCCGGACCATCTGCATGCAAGCGATACTTCCCTGGTCCTGGTTTCCCGTGCTCCATTGACGAAGATTGAGCCTTTCAAGAAGCGTATGAACTGGACCGTTCCCTGGTTCTCGTCGTATGGCAGTGATTTCAACTATGATTTCGATGTCACGGATGACGAGGGTGAGAAACCCGGGCTGAGTGTTTTCTTGCGCGAGGGCGGGGACTTCTTCCACACGTACTCAACGAATGGACGTGGTGTTGACATACTCTTGGGGACGTACAACTACCTCGATCTGACCCCCCTTGGAAGGCAGGAGGCTTGGGAAGAGCGGCTCTCCGGTAGTCCTGCTCAGGGGTGATTCCGCCTCCACGACACTTCTGACGCCTAACGCGCCGCGGGTGGGAACGGTGGCGCGTTAGGCGAAAGGAGATATCAAGCCGGAATGGACCCGTGAGTGAATGTACTACCCAGGCAAGGAAAGCGCGAAGAAACGGTGTACGGGCGTGATGTATCACGCCCGATTATATCACGCTCCCGCCAATTTTGCGACCAACGCTCGCTCTTCGGCTCCGAACCAGGGTGGATTGCCAGCGAGGGCGTTTTCGCTGACACGTTCGGGGCGCGTGGTGGCTGGAATGGCGACATGACAGCGAGGATCGCTCAACACCCATTTGAGCAGTGTCTGCCCCCATGTTGTCACGCCAAATGGTTTGAGCGGCTCCAGGTCTGCCTGTGAGGGACTGTGGCGCATGAGACTACCTTCGGCAAAGGGACGCATGACGACAACGCCAAGACCGAGATCGGCTGCAAGCGGTAAAATATCGCGCTCGACCTCGCGTTGTTGTGGATTGTAGGGAATCTGGATCGCGGTGATGCGCCCTGTTTTCATCACCTGTCGTAGCTCCTTAAAGGCGGAACTGCTGTGATGAGTCGCACCGATGGCGCGTACCTTGCCCGCTTCTTGTAATCGTTCGAGCAGTGCAAGATGCTCTAGCCAGTTCACGAGATTGTGTATCTGATACAGGTCGATGAGATTATTGAAAAACGAGAGCGCATGTTTGACCTGCACCTGTGCCTCGCTACGTGTTTGCGTCCACAGCTTGGTGGCAACGATTGCCTGATCGCGCCTGCCCTGTAATGCCTCGCCCAGCACCTGTTCGGCGGCTCCATACATTGGTGAAGAATCTAGGAAATTCGCGCCCACGGTCAGGGCTGTATCCACAATATTCTGCGTATTGCGTTTGGCATCATTGCCTCGTACATCGAATGTACGCCATGTACCCATGCCAACCACTGGCACCTGTAATCCTGTTTTACCGAGCGTTCGCTGTTCCATCTTTATCTCCTTCGACAGAGTGTATGGGATATATCATAGCACGCTTTCGTTTACCCTACCGTCTCAGTTTGTATTTTTCAGAACGAAAAACAATCCTCGAACGTGTGTAATATACAGGACTAACACGACTAAAGAGAGGACTACAGAGCTATGCAAATGCGACGTTTGGGTGCAACCGGAACGATGGTTTCCGAATTGTGTCTGGGCTGCATGACTTTTGGCAATGAGGCCGACGAAGACCAATCAAGGGCAATTATTCAGCGTTTTGTTGAGGCAGGCGGGAATTTTCTTGATACGGCGGATGTCTACTCACGAGGCGTTTCGGAAGAGATTACGGGACGTGCTATTCATGGTATGCGTGATGAGCTGGTACTTGCGACAAAGGTACGTTTTCCGATGAGCGATAAGCCAAACGATGTAGGTCTTTCACGCAGACATATTATTCAGGGTTGCGAGGCAAGCCTACGACGTTTGAATACCGACTACATTGACGTGTATCAGGCGCATTGCTGGGATGCCGCCACACCGCTTGCAGAGACGCTTTCTGCCTTCTCTGATCTTGTTCATCAGGGCAAGGTACGCTATATCGGGGTCTCGAATTTTACCGCGTGGCAAATTATGAAGGCACTGCATGTTAGCCGTATACATGGTTTCGAGCGCATTGTCTCGTTGCAGCCCCAGTATTCACTGGTCGAGCGTCACCTCGACTATGAGATACTTCCGCTTTGTCGCGAAGAAAATATTGCCGTGCTGCCGTGGAGTCCGCTTGGTGGCGGCTTCCTCTCTGGAAAATATAAGCAAGGAGAGCAACCACCGGAAGGGACGCGTATCGCGCAAGCGGCGGAACCTTTGGAGGAGCATTGGCAACGACGTGCGACCGAGCAGAACTGGCATGTGATTGACATAATGGGTTCTATTGCCGAGGAAACCGGAAAATCATACGCACAGATCGCGCTCAACTGGTTGTTACGCACACCGGGCATAACGGCACCTATTCTTGGGGCACGTTCGCTAGAGCAGCTTAACGATAACCTTGGTGCCGTCGATTGGGAACTGAGTTCAGAGCAAGTGCAGAAGCTTTCAGAAGCAAGCATGATAGAGGATATCTATCCCTATCGCTTCATTCGCGAGGCCCAACGGGTGTAACGTAACATAGAACGGACAACATAGAACGGACAACATAGAACGGACGGGCGACCACAAGGGTCGCCCCTACTATATGACGGTGCGGTGTGGACGGATTCGTGTATGGGAGGGGCGTCCCCTTGCGGGCGCCCTGGTAACTAAAAGCGCGTTTATTGTGCCAGTTGTAACAGGTATAGCACGTATCCTCCCGGCCCCTGCACTGAGAAGGTGCGACCAAAGGGCAGCGTGGTAAGCGGTTCTTGTATCGTGACACCTTTTTGCTGGAGTGTCGCAAAGGCTTTGTCGGCATTTTCGACGTACCACCACAGTTCTGTGCCAGCGTCAGGTGTATTGTCGGCTTTCCCAATTGCGAGTGAAGCCCCATTGCCCTGTGGCTGCTTGAATTGCACAAAATCTGGTTGCTGTGCCTCTACTTCGAGGTCAAATTTCTCCTTGAAAAAAGTTGCTGCCTCGTTTACGTCAGAAACGTGTAACATCACGAAATTCAATCCTGTTGTCAACATAGTGTTCGTTCTCCTGTTCTTCATTCTTGACTGTTTGCAACCATCCAATATGTTTTGTTGCTATGAGACAAGTATAGAATAGCGAAGTGACAACAGTATGTCAGCAGCGTTGTGAGTTGTGTACAGGGCGTGATAATGGAAAGTACCCAACGGGCGACCACAAGGGTCGCCCCTACTATATAACGTGTATAGTAGGGGGCGACCCTTGTGGTCGCCCGTTCCCAGGTTTAAATCTTTAAAGCGCATAATCTGGTCCCTACGAAATTATAAAATGATGATTGCTGGACTGATACGGCACCGTTCCGTATGCGTGGTATGATATGAGAAAGAACAGAATGAGCAAAGGGCAGACCACGACCGAGACAAAGGAAGATATCAGGATGAGTGATACAGGGCCATTAGCACAGAAAAATCAACGAACAAGCCAGAAGCCAAAGGTTGGGGTGCTGCTGGTACACGGCTTAAATGGCAGTCGGCATGATATGCAGGAGTTGAGCGATCTCTTTTATGCTCAGGGGATGGTGACAGAGAATATTCTGCTGCCCGGTCATGGAAGCCAGGTGCGTGATATGTTGCCATTGGGATGGCCCGAATGGGCAGAGGCGGTGCGTACTGAACTACACGCGCTCAAACAGCGTTGTGATCTTGTCTTCCTCATTGGACACTCGCTTGGTGGTGCGTTGTGCTTGCATGCTGCCGCACATGAAGAGGTTGCGGGCATTGTGTCGATGTGCGCTCCTATTACGATGCGTCCGTGGATGGTGCCGATAATCCATCTCGCCAAACATGTTACTCCACTCTTACCCACTGTGCGCGAGGATGTGCGAGACCCGGAGGCACGGCGTCGCTATACGCGTGATGTCTACCGCTGGACACCAATGGCACCTGTCGAGAGTATGCTACGCTTTCTGCCACAATTGCGCGGCGAGTTGACACAGATTACCGCACCTGCATTGGTGATGGTCTCGGTGCGCGACCACGTTGTGCCAGCACGCGATGGTCGTCAGATTTATCGTTTGCTTGGCTCACGAGAGAAACATTTGGTCACGTTGCATCGTTCCTATCATGTGATTATGAAAGATCATGACCGCGAAGAAGTGTTCGCGAAGACCATTGCATTTGTGCAACGTCACGTAGAAAAGTCGGTTCGTGCAAACGACCAGACAGCGTAAACCAGAAAAGAAAGTAAATGTACTGTGACACAGCAAGTAAGTAGCCCACCATCTCCTGAGCAGGTCTCGCGTCCCCTACCAGAGCAACGAGGGTATCGCTCAAAAAGAGGAATACTGGTCTTGCTGGTGCTTGTCGGTATGCTCCTGCTGCTTTTCACGGGCCAACTCACCTGGAGTATTTCGCAAACAATCACGCATAAAGCAAGCACACGCCCACGCCCGACCGTAAGCGCAAATATAGATAGTGGTCCTTTACTGCCGCCTGGGAAATCGAGCGCACCACAACTCGCACTACCGACAGGAAAATATGTCGTATACGAGCAGCAAAAAAACATTTCCCTTGTGACGGCCTCTGGAGGTATTGCCACACCGTTAACAACTCCTGGCTACAGCTATAACCGTGCTGTACCTGCGCGTATACTACCATCCGGCCAACTCCTCTATAGTGGGAATGGTTTGTGGTTGGCAGATATCTTCAATGACACCACGCAACAAATCGCAACACTACCTGCTGGTCAAGTGATTACTTCTATGGCTTTAAGCACGGATGGTACGACAATTGCGTGGAGTACCGAGCCTGCAAATGGTATTGGCAACACGGTATTGTATGCCGGTCCATTGGAAAAATCGGTGTCAATCTATCAACATGATGCCACTGATTGCCCCTGTTATCGAGTCTTCTCTTTCTTACATGGCAGTGGTGCAAAGGCGAACTCGACAGTACTGCTCACAGATGATCGTGGTGATCATCACGCGGTGCAGTACGGCCTGTGGAGCCTGAATCTAACTGCCATGCCGCTTGGAGAGCCACAAATGTTGCTCGCGGGTGACACTCTACAGGGACCACTTGCGCTCTCTCCTTTTGGCAACACTTTGCTCTATTCGACAAGCTTGGGCATTGTACCTACCACAGACGATGGCAGTGTGCCTATAGATATTGCCTCGTTGAACTACGCTAACAGTCTCTCAATGACAGGGATCAGTGTTTCCACGACTGGAGCAGTCCCTGCTTTTGTAAAGAATGGGCCACACGTAGTTTTGCCGGAGCAGCGTGATTTGAGCAATAGCGCGGCCTATCACTGGGTAACAACGCCAACGTTTTCTCAAGATGGCCGTACACTGATCTATGTAGAATTTTCGAGTGACGCGCAGACGCCTTTTGATAGGCATAGTGCCGTATACATAGTTCAAACGAGTGGTACTGGTACACAACTCAAAGTTGGCAAGCCGCAATTGCTGGCAACATCGACGGATCTCTTTGTCGAGTTAGGTGCGTGGATGAATAATACTACGCTGACGTTCTATTCTGATGGCACTCTTTATGCAGTGGATATTACAAATGGCGCGGTAGCACCAATCATAGCAACAAAAAACTATGCGCGAGTTATCGCTGTTGTCCAGGGTAGCATTCAATGAAGGATAAGCAGCATGCCACGTTGTGGGGACAAGGCGTTTTTCTTGCGCTCTTGAGTCTATTCTGTTTTGCCTATCCCTTCGCCGTTATCGGCGTGGCCTTCGATGTACATCCGCCCTTCTCGCTCGACTGGGCTGGTAGTGCCTTGCTTTTTCTCGAAGGCATCCTTCTTATTGTTGCGGCAAGTTTGCACTATACGTGGTTGCGTGGTTTCATTGCAGGTTTGATTGTGCTTATACTGTCTTATCTTGTTGAGACGTTGGGGGTAGGAACTGGCGTTCCCTTTGGCGTGTACCGTTATACTCATGTCCTTTTTCCACGCTTGCCGGGGGGCGTACCGATGGCGGTGCTGTTCGCATGGGTATTGATTGTTTTTGGCGTGTACGGCTGTGTACATGTCGAGAAGCGACGTATCGGCGTATTGAATGCCCTGCTCGGTGCCACACTCGCAACACTGTTAGACCTTGAAATTGAGCCTGTCGCAGCACACATTGAACACTACTGGGAGTGGCTGGCACCGGGGCGCATTAACTATTATGGAGTGCCGTTGGCAAATTTCGCGGCGTGGTTTTTCGTAGCTTTCGTGTTGTTGCTGCTGGTCGATAACGTGCTTTTTCGCCTCTCTCCCCTTCCTGTACTTCCTACACCAACATCGAAGCTTATTACAATAATGCCGCGCCTCCTCTTTAGTGCCAGCCTCTTAATGTTTGGCCTTGTCGATCTCACACATGGCTACTATGGTGCAACGTTGTCTGGTATACTAGCTGCACTGATTGTGGCAGAGCTATTATTTATAAAAAGGAAAAAAACATATGCAAACACGTAAGTTATCATCTCGTTCGTGGCTGAAGACTCTTGCACGCTTCACAATGGGTATTGTGTTTATATTAGCGTCCAGTCTGCATTTTACCGCGCGTGAAGCTGAGTTAAAGCTTATTCCTGCATTCCTACCATTACGTATTGAAGCCCTTTATATTACTGGAATACTGGAATTTTTAGGTGGCCTCGGTCTCTTCGTCCCTAATGCAAAGGTTCGTCGTGCCTCCGCGTGGGGACTGGTAGCACTGCTCATTCTTGTTTTCCCTGCTAACGTCTATCAGGCCGTGAAAAATATTCAACTCGGCGGCTTTATGAACACGCGCCTCTACCAATGGGGACGCCTACCATTTCAGTTTGTATTTATCTGGTGGGCCTTGTGGTGTACGAGCGATTCTGTAGGGACAGATGATGAACGTTAACGAGATAATATGGATACGTTGTAGGGGCTATTATTCATAACGCTCTCGCCACCATCGACCATGTTTCCAACCATTGTATACGTCCCTTCATGGTCGCCACGATTGTTGATTGGCACAAGGGCGTTATAGAATAAGGCCCTTACAGAAATTTAATTACCGTGAGGTCACATATTCTCGCCCCTTCCACACGGTGCCGCGTTTGCGATAGTGCCAACGTATCGAGTTGAGCAGAATCAGGCACTCAAGCGCAATGGAAATGGGATGGATGAGGCAAAGTAAGAGCATCTCTACGCGCTGTACATGTGTGAAACGGAGCGTCAACAAGATTCGCATAAGCACGGACAGCAGGTAAGCAATTGTTGCTGAGAGACGTACTGTGTCAGAAAGATGTAGCAGTGGTGCAGAGACCATGAGTAACACTGGTGCTACAAAAAGTAGTATGTTCAATAGCAATGCAACGAGTGCGAAGGGTAGCGAATAATTATAAAAGGCAAAAAGGTTTTTTGAGAAACCCGACCATACATCACTGAAGGAACGATACATACGACAGTACACCACGTCCTGTGCATCGACAAACAGCATGCGAAAGCCTGCGGCCTTTACTGCTCGAGCCAATAAGACATCCTCTAAAATGCGATTCTTCACCATCTCATGTCCACCGATATGCCCATATGCTATACGCTCGAAGCACAGCAGTTGCCCATTGCCTGTGGCGAGGCTCGGTTCTGGTCGGATTGGAATGAGCGCGATAGGTAACAACGTCATAATGGTGAAGGTCAGCAGTGGTACGACAAGTTGCTCGCCGAGGCTACCAAGTTCGTATGTTGGTTGCGCTGTGAGCAGAAAGACCTTTTGCGCCTGCATCATAGCGAGAACGGATGCAACCATCTCTGGGTCATGTGTGGTGTCAGCATCTGTGAAAAACAGGTAATCGCCCGTGGCATACTGGGCAAGCTGATGGCATGCGAAGTTTTTACCACCCCAGCCAGATGGTAACGCTGCACCTTGTAAGAGTTGTAATCTTCCCTGTTGGTGTGGCGGCAGGTCGTCGATAATTCTTTGCACAAGTGTCGCTGTTGCATCACTGCTATGATCGTCCAGCACAAGTATCTCTAACCTCTCATATGTTTGGGCCATCAGCGAACGCACACAACGCTCGATAGCAAGTTCCTCGTCACGCGCCGGAATCAGGACCGAGACGAGTGGTGGTGTTGTTGTAGAAACAGGGGTCAAGGGGACAGCCGTCCCCTTGCGGGGTGTGGGGTGTCCCCACTGCTCATCTCTCTTCTGTGAATTATCACGAGGCCGCAGGCGCGGAAAAGTGAACAGGTTGACGATGAGAATAACGAGCATAATGCAAAGGATAAATAACGCGAATATGATTAGGAATTGTAACACCATCCCTATTGCCTGCCGATCTGTTTTCTGAACAGCAGCGTGTCGAAGATTCTGTTGGTTGATGGCCTGCCGTGCGTCAACAAGGTGAAAGAGGAGTAGTCACGGGCGATAATGTCGGTGTGCAACTGGTCGAGTTCGTCCGTCACCATTGTTTCGAGTTGGTGCGTACATTGCTTGAGGAAACTCGGTGTGTGAGCCATAGCTGCGTTGATACACGTTGGTTCGCCGAGACTGATAAATAGATCGGGTCGCTGTTCGGCGAGATAGTCGATGCGAATGGCGAGGGGATAAACAAGGCTTGGTGTAGTCAGGCGAGCTAGATGGGCTGCCCCTGTAAAAAACTCAAGTGGTCGATAGTCATTGGGCACAATCTCACCCTGTGGAAAGAGCCAGACCATGCGGCCCTGTTTTTCTTTCAGAACGCGTGCGGCATATTGAATGGATTTCATGGCGGAGCGTGCGTTTTGACGATCAACTGAGAAGCAGCCAATCCAGCTAAAAAAGAAATAGCGGCGTAGTTGGGCCTCTTCCATCATCAAATAGGGGTCAACGCCGAGTTGACGTGCAACGAGTAGTGCCACATAGCCATCCCACCACGTAGAATGATTGGCACAGATAATCATAGGCAGTTTGCGCTGCTCTTCCGTATAAGGGCTGTGTTGACGATAATGAATGCGGTCAAAATGTGAGCGGAACGAATTATCTATCAAACCTTCGACGAGATATGCTCCGAGCGGAAATTTACGTGCGGAAATCATAGTGTTTTACTATCCTTTGTCTACCCATTTACCACCTATAATAACATCCATAAGGTAACGAAAACAACGAGGATGAACAACGTGTCACAGAAAAAGATTATCATTGTCGGAGCGGGTATCGGTGGTCTCGCCGCTGCCATTCGCTTAGCCGCGCAAGGTCATTCTATCACCATGCTAGAGCGGCAGGCGCAGGTTGGTGGCAAGATGAACCGTGTCGAGATGAACGACTTTCGTTTCGATACCGGCCCATCGCTCATCACCATGCCCTATGTGCTTGAGGACCTGTTCCACGCGGCACGACGCGAACTCAAGGACTATCTTGACCTTGTGCCGCTCGACATCACCTGCCGCTATTTTTATCGCGATGGTCTCATACTGAATGCGTGGCGCGATCATGAGCGATTAGCCGAAGAGTTCGCGCGTCTCAAACCGCATGATGGTGCAGCATTCTATCGCTTTCTTGACCATGCACGCAACATTTATCAAGCGGCGGCTGATCCGTTTTTGTACCATAGCTTAGGCAATCCGTTGGATGTGCTGCGAACGTTTGTACGCTATGTGTTGTGGGGACACCCCCCAAGGTCCACCTCAACCCTGTTGTCACGTCTAAAAGCTGTGCTTGCTGCCCTCTCGCCCCAAACGTTGGATGAGAGTGTACGAGGCTTTTTCGAGGACGAGCATTTGCGCCAACTCTTTGACCGTTATGCAACTTATAACGGCTCCTCGCCCTATCAGGTTGGGGCGGTGTATAGCATCATCCCCTATGTGGAGCTAGCTGATGGTGGCTGGTATCCGCGCGGTGGTATCTATGCGGTTGCTCAGGCATTGGAGCGGTTGGCGCGTGAATTGGGTGTGACCATTGAGACAGGTTGTGATGTGCGCCGTATTCTCGTGGAGCGCAACGAGGCGCGCGGCGTCGTGCTGGCCGATGGACGTGTTATGCGTAGCGATATCGTGATTGCCAATAGTGATGTCGTGACGACGCATAGAGAACTCTTGTCACCAGCGATACGCAAACGGAGTCGTACACAGCGTCTGGAACAGCTAGAGCCATCGTGTTCCGGCTTTGTGCTACTGCTCGGACTTGATAAACACTATCCGCAACTTGCCCATCATAACATTTTCTTTTCCGACGATTATCCGACGGAGTTTGATGACCTGTTTGAACGGCATGTACCATTGCGAAATCCCACGATTTACGTTTGTGACACCAGTCGTAGCGATTCCACACAGGCACCTCCCGGATATGAAAACCTGTTTGTGCTGGTGAACGCACCCTATCTTACAGCAAAGAGCGATTGGCAACGTGATGCTCCAATGTACCGAGACCTTGTTCTTGATATATTGGCTAGTTACAAGCAAATTGACCTGGGAGACTTACGTGAGCATATTGTTTGCGAGGTGATACTCACACCAGAGGATTTTCAAAAAAAATATGGTGCCAATGCTGGCTCAATCTATGGTCTCTCCTCGAATGCACGCATAGCCCCTTTTACACGTCCTGGTAATAAATCGGAGATACGCAACCTCTACTTTGTGGGTGGTAGCACACATCCAGGTGGTGGTGTACCGCTGGTGATGCTGTCAGGGAAGATTGTGGCGGATCTTATAGCCGTTTAACTTTTTTCTCTGAGAACGGGCGACCACAAGGGTCGCACCCTACTATACGACGCGTCGTATAGTAGGGTGCGACCCTTGTGGTCGCCCGTTTGTTATTTACTTATTATTCTCCCTTCATTGCTTTGAGCAGGAATTCTCCCTCCTCCTTTGTATATGGTATAGAAAAAGGTCTTTGTTCTGTAGGCATATTGCCCACATCCTGCCACATGCTGTTCAACCCTTGTTGAATGCCTACGTCACCATGTGTGAAGGCTCCAACGAGAGCTTTCCATTGTGTGACAAGAGCTTGTGCCTCTGGTCCTGCCGGGTCTTGTCCCGTTGCGACGAGACGCTTCAATTCAGCGAATGCCGCATTCCATTGCTGAGTAATGACATGCTGGTCCTCCTCGCTCCAGTTCTTACCCCGCTCGGCTATCTGTTGCCTCTGCTCAGGCGTAAAGTATTTGTCTTGCCATTCTTTGTTCTGTGTCATTTGTAGCACCTGGATCACATGTAACAACGAATCCCAGTTCAGCTTGTTCGCCTGTAACAACTCCTGTGCCTCAGTGATTGCCTGAATGACGGTATCGAGTTGCGTTCTGCGCTCCTGCATCATAGCCTTTTGTAGTGCCAACGACTCTTGCAAGATGGATGGTCCAATCTGTAAGCACTGCTGAATCTCTTGCAGCGAAAAGCCAAGAAATTTCAAGGCCAGGATTTGTTGGAGGCGCAACAGGTCGTTATCGGTATAGAGCCGATAGCCGCTCTCCGTATATTGCGAGGGCGAGAGTAGCCTCATCTTGTCGTAGTAGCGCAGAGTGCGTACTGATACTGATGCCTTTTGTGCGAACTCACTGGTATGATAAAAGCTGCGATCCAAGGTGTTCCTCCTTTCTCTTACGTAGTATAAAGTATGACGTAACGTCACACTCAAGCCTTTTTGAGGGAAATTTTCGTGACAAAAAATACTGCACACGCAATTGCGTGTGCAGTATTTTTTGTCACTATGATAATGTTAGTCAGCGCTTGCTACACTACCCTCTTCATCGTGGGCAAACGAGAGCGGTTGCGCTACGCTTTCCAATGACTTCCCTTCGGCATCGACGGCGAAGAAGATGGCGATAACACCTGCAGCAATCATCAGGCCAGCACCAAGCAGGTCGCCATAGAAGACGTAGATGACTTTATTCGTCGCGATCAATGCGCCGAATATCAGAGGAGCTGAAGCTCCACCAACTCCCGTACCAATTGCATAGAAGAAGGCGATGGCGAGGGCGCGTGTCTCTAACGGGAATATTTCGCTCACCGTTAGGTAGGCCGAGCTTGCACCTGCCGATGCAAAGAAGAAAATGATTGACCAACAAATGGTCTGCGTCACCGCATTGAGAATGCCCTGCGTGAACATCCATCCGGTGATGACAAGCAAAACACCGGAGAGAATGTAAGTGAAGCTAATCATCTTCTTACGTCCGACTGTATCGAAGAGACGCCCAAGCGTGAGTGGACCAAGCACATTTCCTATCGCAAATGGTACAATGTACCACGGTGCTTGATCCGCCGGAACCTTGTAGAAGTTCGCCAGGACAAGCGTGTAGGTAAAGAAGACCGCGTTGTAGAGAAATGCCTGCCCGACCATGAGCGAGAAGCCCAGTAGCGAACGCTGTGGATATTGTCGGAACATCGTCTTTGCGATTAGTCCAAAGCTCACCGAACCTTGCGGGCGAATAGAGATTGTGCCCTCTGGCTCTGGCAGGTCCTTAATCGAGTCTTCCTTCTTGACCTCGGTCTCAATCATATTGACGACATCGTTGGCCTCGTCGAATCGTCCATGCATCATCAGCCAGCGTGGACTCTCCGGCACATAGCGACGTACTACCAGGACTGCCAGACCGAGGACCGCACCCATGCCAAAGGCGAGACGCCAACCGAGGTCTATCGGCAACAGCTTTGGATTAAGCAGGAATGCCGTCGCGATAGCACCAAACGCCGTACCAAGCCACCATGTGCTATTAATTGCCAGGTCGGTCCAACCACGCGCACGTGCCGGAATTAGTTCGTCAATTGCAGAGTTGATCGCGGCATACTCACCGCCGATACCCATACCTGTCAGAAAGCGGCAGGCGATGAACCAGTAGAAATTGAAGGAAAACGCCGTGGCAATGGTCGCGAGAAGGTAGAGTCCCAGCGTAATCATGAAGAGGCGTTTGCGACCAAACTTGTCGGTCATGCGACCAAAGATCAACGCACCAACGACAGCACCGATGATATAGACGGTGCCTGCCACACCGACCTCAAAGTCTGTGATGTGTAGCGTCTTAGGACTCTTGAGGGTATCCGCGATAGAGCCAACAATTGTTACCTCTAGTCCGTCGAGAATCCAGGTGATGCCAAGTGAAATAACGACGAGCCAATGCCATCGACTCCAAGGTAGACGATCCATACGTGCGGGTATATCCGTTTTAACCGCTTTTACATTCTCCGCTGTCGTACTCATAGCTCCATGCTCCTCTTTTTGGAAAGGTGAGTGCCGCGTTGCACTCCAACAATTTCTAAGCTACGAACTCATGGGACCCTCAAATGTAAACGAATAGGTCCCTGCTGTTCACAGAGTCTCCCTACAAGGATGATTACATAGATGAATGATGCTAACGAATAGTATGTAGTTATACAACGAGATGTGGTGCTGTTCGGTTTCAGAGTGTGAGGCGAGATAAATTGTAGGTGCCATAATTCATTACGCCCTGTTAGCGATATACAATGTTAGCGAAGATTGAACAATATGTTCAACTCCCTTGAATTTGTGCGTTGCTCACAGGGTGTAATGAATTAGACCCCTACAGACGTTTCTTCTCTCAAGGAGCTTGACATGGATATAAGTTTTTTCGTGCGTGGTTTACTTATTGGCCTCTCTATCGCTGCTACTGTTGGTCCAATGAGTATTTTGTGTATTCAACGTACACTTTACAAAGGGCAACGCTACGGGCTGGTTTCCGGTCTGGGTATTGCAACGGCTGATGCAGTGTATGGCTGTGTTGCGGGCTTTGGTTTGACGGCAGTTGCTCAATTTTTTGTGAGTCAACAATTCTGGTTTCGTTTACTTGGCGGACTGTTTCTCGTCTATCTCGGCCTCAAAACGCTATTGAGCAAACCATCTGAACGCGCGGTAGAGGCGAAGAAAGCGGACAACTTTGTCGCTGCCTATCTCTCTACCTTGCTGCTCACACTGACGAATCCGCTCACCATCCTCTCGTTCGCGGCCATCTTCGCAGGTATCGGTGTTGGGAGCGTGAGCGAAAGTTACGTGTCCGCGAGTGTTGTTGTGCTAGGTGTGTTTATTGGTTCAACGCTGTGGTGGTGTATATTGACGAGTGTTATCAGTTTGCTAAGAAGGCGGTTTACACCTGCATGGTTGTTGTGGATAAATAGATGTTCAGGTGTAGTTATTGCTCTTTTTGGGATTGTAGCGTTAATCGGCCTTTCGTAGGGACCAGATTTATCGCGTCCATACGTGATTTATCACGCGAGACAATGTTCTGACACACTTATAAACAGGACTCATAGAGATTTCGCGCAATAAATTGCACCATTGGACGCGATAAATCTGGTCCCTACGAAATATTATCACATGAAGATTGATGATGTAGTTGGTTAGGCAAAAGGGAGAGAAGAGTACAATGTCCAAAGATATTTCAGGGCATACATTGATACCAGTATTGGCTCCGCATCCGTGGGGAACATTGGGCGAACGCATTATGCAAATATTTGTGATATCTTGAAAGCGTTGTTTCCAGTATAGAAAGAGAGTGATATTCGTGAAAGCAATCGGCTTATACCGTTACCTTCCTATAGACAATCCAGAGAGCCTTGTCGATGTCGAGATAGAGAAACCTGTGCCAAGTGGTCGCGACTTGCTGGTGCATGTCAAGGCGATATCGGTCAATCCCGTTGATGTGAAGAGACGCGCACCTAAGAATGAGGTCGAGAAGACGCCACGTATCCTCGGCTGGGATGTTGCGGGGGTAGTTGAACAGGTGGGGGCAGAGGCTTCTTTGTTCAAGGTTGGTGACGAGGTATATTACGCAGGTAGCGTCACGCGTCCAGGAGGTGATAGCGAATATCATCTCGTCGATGAACGTATTGTCGGACACAAGCCGCTTAGCCTGGACTTCGCACAGGCTGCTGCTTTACCTCTCACTGGACTTACCGCGTGGGAGGCTCTGTTTGATCGTCTCGGCGTGTCGCATAATGCCAATCTTAATTCCCAGAAGCGCATTCTGATTATTGGAGCGTCTGGTGGTGTTGGCTCTATCGCGACGCAGCTAGCCAATCATGCAGGTTTGACGGTTATCGGCACAGCATCGCGTCCCGAAACAGTGCAGTGGGCGAAAGAGCATGGCGCGAAATACATTATCAACCACCACGAAGCTTTTGCGCCGCAGTTGAAGCAGCTTGGCTTCGATGATGTTGACTACATCTTCTGCTTGAACAGTACAGATAAGCACTGGGACGACATGGTAGAAGTAATCGCCCCGCAAGGTAAAATCTGCTCTATTGTCGAGATGCATGGACCCGTCAATCTTTCTGCTTTACAGGGAAAGAGCGCGACCTTCGTATGGGAACTGATGTTCACGCGGTCCAGATACCAGACTAGCGACATGATCGAGCAGCATAAACACTTGAACGAACTTGCCCAGCTCATTGACGGGGGCAAGATACAGAGCACGCTCACCGAAAAGCTTGAGCCGATTACGGCTGTCAACCTGCGCGAGGCTCACAAAAAAGTCGAGAGCGGCAAGATGATTGGCAAGATCGTATTAGCAAACTTTCCTGCGTAGTTGTGTAGTCTAATTTTGTGAACGTATAAACGACAGAGAAACGAACAGAGATATGTAGGGGCTAAGCGTATTTCTCGAAAATAAGCATGGATATATTGGGTGTGATAAACTATGCCTCTACAATTGACGGGGTTGCCAGGAGAGCTTATAATACGTGCGTGTTATGAAACATTCAGATTTTGACAAGAAAGCAGTTTTTCGTTTTGTTCAAACAAGATGCAGTACAGGCTGTTCCCAAGAAAACAACGCGCCGCTCCATATTGCTCGACTGGCTCCGCACATGGGAACTGTACCCCCTCGTACTGGTGGCTGGATTTCTCCGTTTCTACCAGCTCAACACAACTGAGTTCGATCAGGATCAAGCCATTCTCTTCCGTATGGCACACGATGCATTTTCACACGGCCTTCTTTCTGCCACAAGCAATACAGCCTCTATCGGCATCTCTAATCCCGCAGGTGTCATTTATCTTTTTATACTCCCTGCATTTCTGAGTCCAAACCCACTTGGTGGGGCAATTCTTGTAGCGGTTTGCACAACTCTTGCCGTTTTGCTTACGTATTTTTTTACGAGACGCTACTATGGACGACTCGCGGCAACTGTAGCGGCCTTATTATACGCAACCGCGTATAGACCTCTTATATACGCGCGTTTTATCTGGCAGCCCAACCTGATGCCACCATTCGTACTCCTTTTTCTCTTTGCGCTCTTTTTTGGCGTCGTCGAGCGGCGTAAGGGCTGGCTTTTTCCTGCGGTGCTTCTGCTAGGCATACTCTATCAAATGCATGCGATCACTATTCTCCTGGCGATACCATTAGCGATAGCTGTACTGCTCGCTCCTCGTACATTGTGTTGGCGCGATATCGTCTTTGCATGTATCGGTCTAGTAATTCTTTTCTTTCCCTATCTGCTCTGGGAGGTCTATACACACTTTAACGACCTGCATATTGTTTTCACACTTGCACAACAACATTCTCGAATAGACGGACAAGCACTTCGCATCTATCGAGGCTTTCTTGCACCTATTGAGGAACAGCCAACGGACAAGCATGTTGTCCCTTATACATTGACTCCCCTCTTCTCCTGGTTGCAATACGCTATGCCAGCCCTTGTTGCGTTCGGCCTGATCTCGCTTTTGCTTGCATTAGTGGTACCTCAGCTATGGGGAGAGCCGAAAGCAGACACAGGAAGTAGTGATGAGGAGAGAGCCTCTATACGTCTGTGGTGGAGAAACTTACGAGCGGACAGGAACCGCTGCGGGCTGATCGTACTTCTGGTATGGCAAGTTGTGCCGTTGCTGATACTCTCGCGTCATGCAATTGATCTGCATGCACAATATTTCTTTATGTTTCTCCCTGGACCGTTCATGTTCGTTGGTATTTTCTTCGCATGCATGAATAGGTGGTTGCGAAGACAACAAAACTGGCTTCGTCACACACGCCCAGCCTTGTATGTATTCGTGTTCTTGCTCGTTGCGGCACAAACGCTAGGAAGTACAGCATGGATGTTAGATGCTACGCAGGGCAATATAAGCAATGATGCATTTACACCCTATCACAATGATCTTCTTTCCCTAAAACAAGCCTTAAATGATGCAGATGCACTTGCACAGGCTCATCATCTCAATCACGTCTATATATCACGAGACGAGACAACGCAGACGGCTTTAGGCTATTTGAGTGAACAGATGCACACACCCACAACTATAATGTCCCTAAGAATCTGAACACAGAAGAAGGCGGAGATAAGATATACTCAACGCATGATGAGAAAACAGTATACAGCAGCATTCAAGGCCAAAGTGGTGCAGGAACTTCTCAAAGAAGAGAAG
>JAABUX010004439.1_pt1 | contig 17768 bp, 18 predicted proteins | sample 5561851 | NCBI WGS metagenome assembly JAABUX01 (sample SAMN10711883, study PRJNA513361) | rock metagenome | isolation source: Antarctica rocks | place: Antarctica: Victoria Land, Richard Nunatak red sandstone | collected 2016-01-03 | reverse complement strand
GCCATGGCGCCCACCGCGCCCACGACAGCGGTGACCACGACCTCCCGGCCGTCGGCGAATTCCAGCGTCAGCGGCAACCGGTCGCCCCGCCGCAGCGGCGCGCGCAGCATCGTCAGCATGATGTGCGTGCCGCCCGGCCGGAGCGCCACGCTGCCGGACGCAGGCACGTCGATCCCGAGCAGGTCGCGCATCTGCATGACGCCGTCCAAATTCCGGTCGTCGTGCAACATCGCCATGCCGGCCACCGGGGTTTGCACACCCACCAGCCGGGCGGCGGTGCCGTGGCCGGTCAGTGTCACGTAGGCGGCGGCGGTGCCGCCTGCCCCGGCGGTTGCGCGCGCCCAGGCCGCGTCGACCGTGACATCGGCGGCGCACGCCAGTCCCGGAGTAAGCAGCGAGAGGGCGACTATGGCGGTCCGGATCACGTCGCCGCCGGCGTCGCGCCAATCGCCGCGCGCAACTTGGCCGCCAGTTCGACCGCCGTCGTCTCCGCGTTGACCGGGCTGACCGAGCTCCCGTCCGGTCCGACGAGGTATAGGATAGAGCTGTGGTCCATCGTGTAGTCGTTCGGACCATTCCCGGTGCGATGCTCGGCGGCAAACACCCGGTAGTCAGCCTCCACCTTGGCGATCTGCTCCACTGTGCCGGTCAGGCCGACCAGCCGGGGCGAGAACGCCGCGACGTAGTCGCCCACCACCTTGGGCGTGTCCCGCTTCGGGTCGATCGTGATGAACACCGGGCGGATCTTGTCGGCATCGGGGCCGAGCCGGTCGAGCGCCGCCGCGACCTGGGTCAGCGTGGTCGGACACACGTCGGGGCAGAACGTGTAGCCGAAATAGATCAGCATCCAGTGACCGCGGAAGTCGCGATCGGTCACCACCTTACCATCGCCGCCGACCAACTGGAACGGGCCGCCAATCTCCAAGCCCGTATCCCTACCCGGCACCAACGCCACGCCGGCCACCACCGCCAACACCAACAGCAGTGCCGCCCCGAGCAGGATGGAGGTCCGGCGCGATGGTGGAGCTGAGCGGGATCGAACCGCTGACCTCCTGAATGCCATTCAGGCGCTCTCCCAACTGAGCTACAGCCCCACTGAAAACCAGCGGTTCCGCCGCATCGCGCGGGCGGGATATACCGCGCGCGGTTTCCCGGTGACAAGGCCCGCATGACAACCCCGTGGCGGCCCGCGACCGAAGCCGAGGCGGCCAGCGACTTCTGGCTGTTCACCGAGTGGCTGCGCGCCACCGGCCGGGCGTTGAACATTGAGGCGCTGCCGCCCGCCGACCTCGCGGCGGCGGTCGACCGCTATGTCTCGGTCGGCGACCCGGCGCGGGCGGCGGCGATCCGCCGGGACTTGCTCAGGCGTGCCCGGCCAGCGACGGATGCACCGTGAATGGCGCCTCGGTCGCCGCACGGATCTGCCCAACCGTCACGTCGGGTGCGATGTCGACCAGGCTCAGCCCGCCCTCGCCGACGTCGAACACGCCTAAGTCGGTAATCACGAGATCGACCACCCGGGTGCCGGTCAGCGGCAGCGTGCACCGCCGCAGCAGCTTCGGCTTGCCGCCGGCGGTGTGCTCCATCAGCACGACCACGCGCGGCACGCCGGCGACCAAATCCATCGCCCCGCCCATGCCCTTGACCATCTTGCCCGGGATCATCCAGTTGGCGAGGTCGCCGTGTTCGGACACCTGCAACGCGCCCAGGATCGACAGCGCGATGTGGCCGCCGCGGATCATGGCGAAGCTGGTGGCGCTGTCGAAGAAGCTGGTGGTCGGCAGCACCGTCACGGTCTGCTTGCCGGCGTTGATGAGGTCGGCGTCCACCTCGTCCTCGAACGGGAACGGCCCCATGCCGAGCATCCCGTTCTCGCTTTGCAGCTGGATCGTGATGCCGGGCGGGATGTGGTTGGCGACCAGGGTCGGGATGCCGATGCCGAGGTTGACGTAAAAACCGTCGCGCAGCTCGGCGGCGGCGCGGGCGGCCATCTGGTCGCGGGTCCAGGGCATTTCTGTCCCCCTCAGGCCGCGACGCGGGAGCGTACGGTGCGGTTCTCGATCCGCTTGATCGGCTCGGCGACATGGATCATGCGCTGCACGAAGATGCCCGGGGTCACGATGTGGTCGGGATCGATCCCGCCCGGCTCGACCAGGTGTTCGACCTGCGCCACCGTCGTCTTGGCGGCGGTCGCCATCATCGGGTTGAAGTTGCGGGCGGTGCGGCGATAGACGAGATTGCCCTCGGTGTCGCCGGTATGCGCGTGGACGATCGCGAGATCGGCGAACAGCCCGCGCTCCTGCACGTATTCGCGGCCATCGAATACGGCGGTCGGCTTGCCCTCGGCGATGCTTGTGCCGACGCCGGTCGCGGTGAAGAACGCCGGGATGCCCGCCCCGCCCGCCCGAATGCGCTCGGCCAGCGTGCCCTGCGGATTGAATTCTATTTCCAGCTCGCCGGCCAGATATTGGCGGGCGAACGTCGCGTTCTCGCCGACATACGAGCTGACCATCTTGCGGATCTGGCGCGTCGCCAACAGCACGCCGAGGCCGACGTCGTCGATCCCGGCGTTGTTGGAGATCACCGTCAGGCCGCGCACGCCGCTGTCGCGCACCGCCTCGATCAGCGCCTCGGGGATGCCGCACAGGCCGAAGCCGCCCGACATGATCGTCATGTCGTCGCGCAACAGTCCGGCCAGCGCCGCAGCCGCGTCGGCGTAGACTTTTCGCACCGCCATCGAACGTCCCTCCTGCTTGGTAACGTTGCCATCCCCTCATCCGGGGCGCAACGCGGGTCAGGTGGTCGGCGTGGTGCGCGGCTCGCGGGTGATCTTGGCCACGTCGAGGTCCTGCTTCAGCTGCTTGATCTCGGCCGCGTGCCCGGCGGCGGCGAGCTTGGCGGCGCGGGTCGCGGCGGCGCGGGTGCCGTGGCGGTCCGACCAGACGCGGGTGAACTCGGCGCCGAATAGGAAAATCTGGCTGCTGTAATAGATCCACACCAGGATCAGTGCGAACGCGCCGGCCGCCCCGTAGGACGAGCCGATGGTGCTGTGTGCCACATACAGGCCGATCAGGTTGCGCCCGACCGCGAACAGCAGCGCCGTCACCACCGCCCCGAACGCCACGTCCTTCCAGGCGATCTTGGCATCCGGCAACGCTTTGTAGATCACTCCGAACAGCAGGCTGGTCAGGCCGAGCGAGACGACGATGTCCACGGCGTAGAGCAGGTACTTGGTGCCAGGCAGGTGCGCCGACAGCCAGCCTCCCAATGCCGCCAGCGTCGCGCTGACCACGAGCGAAACCATCAACAGAAAACCCAGCACGATCACCAGACCGAGGCTCTGCAGCCGGGCGCGGACCAATTGCGACACGGCACCGGTGGTGGGCTTGGCCTCCCAGATCCGGTTCAGCGCCGCCTGCATTTCGCCGAACACCCCGCTGGCGGTGACCAGCAGGGTCACCACGCCAATCACTGTGGCGATGATGCCGGATTTCTTGTTCGAGGCGCCCTGCAGCATCGACTGGATGGCGTCCGCACCCTGCTGGCCCATCAGGCCGCTGATCTGGTCGACCACGGCGCCACGCGCCGCGTCCTCGCCGAAGATCAGTCCGGCGACCGCGATCACGATCAGCAGGACCGGGGCCAGCGCGAACGTCGTGTAGTAGGCGATCGCCGCCCCGCTGCTGAGGCAGTTGTCGTCGCTGTAGCGAAACGCCGCCGTCTTCAGAATGGTGTAGATATGACTGAAGCTGAACATCGCCCGATTACGCCGCGCCGGCGAAATGGTTGCGCGCGGCTATGGGCCCGCTAGCGCACTGCGCTCGGCGTCCGTGAGCGGCCGGCCCCGCTTCATCTCGGCCCGGATTTCGGCCGCCAGCACCGGGTTGGCGCGGCGGATCTGGCCGACCCGCAACGCCGCCGCCGAGCCGGGCAACGGTGTTATCTCCCACCGCTCCAGGAACAGCAGATCGTCGTGCGCCGCCCGCTGGCTCGCGAACAGCGCGCGGGCGAGCGCCTGGGTGTAAGGGCCAGATAGCGCGATCGGAGGGGTTGGCAGGTTGGGCATGGCATCCTCGGCCGGCACGCGTCGACTTGGTCGTCGGTGACGCGCGTGTACTCCGTCAGAGGTTAAGATGCGGCTTACAAATAGGTGATGTCACTCAAATTCGTCGTGGGCGCGACCCCGGTACCGAGGTCGCGCCCTGCCGGCTAGTAGCGGTACAGCTCGTGCTTGAACGGCCCGTTCGGCGGCGCGCCGATGTAGTCGCTCTGCTTGGGCGTCAGCCGCGTGAGCTTGGCGCCGACCTTGGCCAGGTGCAGTGCGGCCACCTTCTCGTCCAGGTGCTTCGGAAGCGTGTAGACCTCGTTCTGGTAGCGGCCTTTCGGCGCGGTCCACAGTTCGAGCTGGGCCAGCACCTGATTGGTGAAGCTGGCGCTCATCACGAAGCTCGGGTGGCCGGTGGCGTTGCCGAGGTTCACCAGCCGCCCCTCGCTCAGCACGATCAGCCGCTTGCCGTCGGGGAACACCACCTCGTCGACCTGCGGCTTGACGTTCTCCCAGCGCATGTTGCGCAGCGCCTCGATCTGGATCTCGCTGTCGAAGTGGCCGATGTTGCAGACAATCGCCCGATTCTTCATCGCGCGCATGTCGTCGATGGTAATCACGTCGACGTTGCCGGTAGCGGTGACGAAGATATCGCCCCGGCCCGCCGCGTCCTCCAGCGTCACGACCTCGTAGCCCTCCATCGCCGCCTGCAACGCGCAGATCGGGTCGATCTCGGTCACCAGCACACGGCAGCCGGCCTGGCGTAGCGAGGCGGCCGAGCCCTTGCCGACGTCGCCGAAGCCGCAGACGATCGCGACCTTCCCTGCCATCATCACGTCGGTGCCACGCCGGATGGCATCGACCAGGCTCTCGCGGCAGCCGTACAGGTTGTCGAACTTGCTCTTGGTGACACTGTCGTTGACGTTGATGGCCGGCACCAGCAGCGTGCCGTCGCGCACCATGTCGCGCAGGCGGTGGACGCCGGTGGTGGTCTCCTCCGACAGGCCGCGCACGTCGGCCAGCATCTCGGGGTAGCTCTTGTGCATCAGCACCGTGAGGTCGCCGCCGTCGTCGAGGATCAGGTTCGGCGTCCAGGCAGGCGCGTCGCCGACCGCCGGGCCGCGCACGGTCTGCTCGATGCACCAGTTAAAGCTGTCCTCGTCCATGCCCTTCCAGGCGAACACGGGGGTGCCGGCGGCGGCGATCGCGGCGGCGGCGTGGTCCTGGGTCGAGAAGATGTTGCACGACGACCAGCGGACGGTGGCGCCGAGGTGTTCGAGCGTCTGGATCAGCACGGCGGTCTGGATCGTCATGTGCAGGCAGCCGGCGATCCGGGCACCGGCCAGCGGCTTGGACGCGCCGTATTCCTCCCGCAGCGCCATCAGGCCCGGCATCTCGTCCTGGGCCATCGCGATCTCCTTGCGGCCCCAATCGGCCAACGAGATGTCGGCAACCTTGTAGTCGTGCTGGTCGGACGTGACGTGGGTGTCGGGCATGGTGCGGCTCCTGCGCGGGTTGGCGGCGCTATATAAGGATATCTTGATGTCCGCAATCTATCCTGACGCATTGCGCTCCAGCTGACGCGTCATGTTGGTCGTCAGACGCTTGCGCGGAGCACGTTACCTCGGCGCGCGATCAAGCCATGCGGTCACCAGCATGTGCGGCAGTGTCAGTGCCGCGATCACCTTAAACCCGGGGGTCAACAAGCTGACCGTCGTATCCCGCCCCGCCAGCGCCAGCGCCGCCAGTCCGGCGGCACAGACGGCCCCGGCGGGGATCGCCGTCCAGGCCAGCCACTGCGCCGCCGCCGGCAGATCGCGCGGGCTGTGCCACGCGCCCAGCCGCAGCATGTGCCGCACGGCGTGCCCGGTGCCGAAATACAGCCCGAACGCCAGCAACGGCGGCAACAGCGCAAAGCCGAGCGCGGTCGCCAGTCGCTCGGCCACGCCGCGCCGCTCGCGCCATGCCTGGACGACGACCCAGCCGAACGCGCCCGCCCAAACCGGCAGCAGCCATACCGCGTCGTGGAGTAGCCGTTCCATCGTGGCGATCGGCAGAGCCGCCAACGCCGCCAGCACCGGCGCGGCTGCGGCGGGGTGCAACGCCACCGGAAGCAGCAATGGCAACGCTCCGTATACCGAAACCGAGACGGCCCTCGGCACGCCCGTCGGGGCCAGCCCGTCCTCGGTATCGCCAAGGCCGAAATGCACCACCGAGGCCAGCAGGAACCCGACCAAGGTCGCGCCCGGTGCCATTTGCCACGCGAGCCAGACGAGGCCGGACAGCGCGAGGTAGGCGGCACCGAACGGCACGGCCCAGTGGCGGCCCAGCCGCCGGACCAGGATCGGCCGCGCCACCCAATGGTCGAACGCGCCATGCGGCATGCCGGTCAGCACCACAGCGGTCAGCAGCACGGCCAGTTGAGCTTCGGTGCCAAAACGAACCCCGGCGAGCGAGGCGGCGCAAAACACCAGCGTCACGCCCAGCGCCCAGGCCGATTGTCTGGCTAGCGCGGCCGCTAACCAGGGATCGCCCATCGCCTCCGACCCGCCGCCATCTGCCCGACCATCCGGCCAGCCGCCGCCAAGGTCGGAACCAACGGGATCGCCGCCGCAACCGCCGCAAAGTCCGCCAGACGAGAGGCGTCGTTCAGGAAGCGCACCAGGGCACCGGGCGGGCAGCGCGCGAACAGGGCGGCGAACACGCGCGGCGCCTGCTCGGGCCTACTCTCGAGCAGGTGCAGCAGGATGCTGTCCATCGCGCGCACGAGCGGCGGCCGTGGGCGGGGGTGGCCGGGTCGTCGGCCGGCCGCCAGATCGGCGGCGATCGCGTCGCACCGGACCTGGATGGCGTTGAACGCATAGCCCGTGCTGGGCCGGTTGGCGCCACCCGGCGAGCCCAGCGGGAACAATCGCACGCCCTGGCGGGGGCGGAACACCGGGTCCATCGGCAGCGCGCCCCGTTCCTCGAACCGCACCTCGAACCGATCGACGCCGTACCGGGTCGCCATGTAGTCGCGGATCGCCCGGCGATGGTCCGGTACCACGAGGCCGGCGGGCGCGAACCACGTATCCTCCACCAGCGCGCGCCGCTCGGTGGTTGGCAGGACGTAGGTGAAATGAGCGGCGCCCCGCTGCGCGCAGCGGAAATCCATCAGTGTCACGGTCGCGGGGTCGAACACGGCGCGGTCGGTCTCGACCTCCTGGCCCAGAAACACCTGACTGAGGCCATGCCGACCCAGGTTCGGCGTCGGACGCGTGTCGAACGCAATGTCGGCGGTGACGGTCTCCGCCCCGAGCCGGACACGGACGCCGTCCGGGCCATCGACCGCGTCCGCACCGGTGCCGAGCCGCAGGTCGATGTGCGGGGCGGCCCGCACCCGCTCGAGTGCGACCTGGTGGAACCGGTCGGAGCGCATCGTCTCGTACTGCAGCCCCGGCGCGTGCCGAACAACTTCGCGGTCGTTATCGGCCACCGCCCAGCGGGTCCAGGACGCGGCGACCGCGTCTGCGAACGGATGCGGCCGCAGCGCCCAGTAGGACCAGGTGCGGTCCCGGGCAAACGTCGTGCGCGGGTCGGCGACCAGAACGCGCAACCCGTTGAACCGCGCGACGGCCAGTCGCGCCGCCAAACTCAGGCCCGCCAGGCCGGCACCCAGGATGGCGACGTCGTAGTCGGCCCCGCCTCGCCCAGCCGAACGGCTCAAGCGTGCCTGCCCCGCAGGGCATCTGCCGCCCCGCGTGACGAGACGTCGGCCCGCCCGCCAAGGCAGGTCGCCACCAGCACCAGTTTTCGCGACATCGGCACGACGCACCGCCCGCTCGAAAGGTGGGCGGGGCCGCGCCGCAGGATGCGTCGCCCGATCTCCTCGTACAGCCGTCCGGCGACCCGGATCGCCGGACGCACGCGGGCCGGCAGGTAACGGTAGCCGAGCTCCGCGCGGCGATACAGCCCGTCGGCCGTCTCCAGCACGCGGTCAATGGCGGCAAACGCCGGCTCGGCGGCACGCGGCAGGGCGGTCGCGTCCAGGCCGGCGGGCAACCACGTCGCAGGAAGGTAGACCCGGTCACGCGCCGCGTCCTCCACCACGTCGCGGGCGATGTTGGTGAGCTGCATGGCCGTGCCGAGGTCGATCGCGTACGGCTCCGCGCGCGCGTCGTCGGCCCCCAATACGACAGACATCATCTGCCCGACCGTGCCGGCGACCCCGTAGGCGTAGCGCAGCAACGCCGCCTCGTCCGCCAGGCGCACCGGCCCAATGTCGCTTACAACCGTGTCGATCAGGGTGATCGCGGCATCGAGGTCGATCCCGGTGCGGTCGCACAATGCCAGAAAACGCGCGCCACCCGGGTGCTCGCGATCGCCGGCGACGAGCGCCTGCCGCAGTTCGGCCAGGGCGGCGCGCGCCTCGGACGGGTCGGCCGCCTCGTCGGCGAGGTCGTCGACCGTGCGGCAGAACGCGTACAGTTCGGCGGCGTCGAGCAGCGTCTCGCGCGGCAGCAGGCGGCCGGCAAGCCGGAAGGTGCGGCCGTAGCGAGCGAGCGTCGCGACGCTCATCGCACCGGTGCCGCGCCCAGCAATCGCTCGACGACCTTGGCCGACGTCAGCACGCCCGGCACCCCGGCGCCGGGGTGGGTCCCGGCCCCCACCAGATACAGGCCGTCGACCGCCGCCTTGTTGTGGTAGCGGAACCAAGCGGACTGCATCAGGGTGGGCGCGATCGAGAAGCCGGCGCCGTGGCGGCTGAGGTAGTCGTGGGCGAAGTCGACCGGCGTCATCGCCCGCTCGGTCACGATGTGGCCGGACAGGCCGGGCAGCGCGCGTTCCTCAAGCATCGCCACCACCCGCTGCCGCATCAGCGGCGCCGCGCGTTCCCAGTCGATGCCGGCGCGCAGGTTGGGGACCGGGGCCAGCACGTAAAAACCGTCCTGGCCGGGCGGCTGCAGGCTGGCGTCGGTCGCGGCGGGGCGGTGCAGATACAGGCTCGGGTCGGCCGGGATGTCGCGACCGTCGAAGATCTCGTCCAGCAGCGCACGCCAGCGGTCGCCCAGGATGATCGTGTGGTGGGCCACGTCGGGCCACGCGCGGTCGGTGCCGAAGCACAGCACGTACAAGCCCATCGAATAGGCGCGACGCTCGGGGCGTCGCGGCGGCTGCGGCAACAGGTCGCGCACCTGCGGCGCGTCCGCGTTGGCGACCACGATCTCGGCCGGTAGCGCGGTGCCGTCGTCCAGCTCGACGCCCGACGTGCGACCGCCGGTGACGCAAATGCGGGTGACGGTGCGGCCGGTCACGACTTTCACACCCTGGCGTACCATCAGCCGCTCCAGTGCGGCAACCAGCGCGCCGGTGCCGCCGCGCGGAAACCAGACCCCGAACTTCTGCTCCAGGTAGGGGATGAGCGCGTAGATCGCCGAGGTGCGGAACGGGTGCCCGCCGACCAGCAGCGGTTGCAGGCTGAACACCCGCTGCAACGCCTCGTCGCGAATGCAGCCGCGCACCAGGGCCGACACCGATCGGTAGCCGCCCAGCCCGAGGATCGCCGGCAGCGCCTGCGCCATCGAGCCGAGGGTGTGGAACGGCTGCGTCCCGTATCGCTCGAACCCGACCCGGTAGAGCGCCGCCGACCGCCGCATCAACCGGTCATAGCCTGCAAGGTCGCCCGGCGAGAACGCGGCGACCGCCGCACGCAGCTCGGCGGCACTGCTGCCGTATTCGAACTGGCGGCCGTCGGCGAACAGGATGCGGTACCACGGGGTCACCGGCAGCAGGTCGACATGGTCACGCATGTCCTCGCCGAATAGCGCGAACAGTTCTTTGAACAGCTGCGGCGCCGTTATGACGGTCGGTCCGGCGTCGAACGTGAAGCCATCCTGGCAAAACACCCGGGCGCGGCCGCCGAGCGCCGGCATCCGCTCGACTACGGTGACGTCGTAGCCGAGCCGCCGGACACGCAACGCGGCCGCGATGCCGCCAAACCCCGCACCGACCACCACAGCGCGCGGCGCGTTTGGCGGCCCGCCGTCACGCGGCATCGAGGCTCGCCACGGTGGCTGTCTCCAGCCGCGACCGGAGTTCGGCCACCGCTTTGGACAACACGCGGCCGAGGGCATCCTCGGCCAACGCATCGTCGACCTCGGCCAGCAACTCGCGGGCCAAGGTCGTCAATTGCTCGGCGTACGGCGCCAGTTGCTGCGCCAACCGTGCCGCCTCGTGCCAACCCAGGCTCCCCGCCCGGCCGCGCGCGAGTGTCGCCAGCAATTCGGCGCGCTGCGCGGGAGACGGTGTCGCGAGGGCGTGAGCCACTACGCCGTTCAGCGCTCCGCGAACAAGATCCGCCGCGACGTCCACGGCGTCGTCGCCCATCTGGTATGCCATGCCCAAGGCGCCGCCAACCCGACCGGCACGCGATATTTCCGGTGGCGGCTGGGCTGCCAACAACGCCGCACCCTCGATCGGCAGGGCAACCGCCGCACCCGCCTTGCCGCCAGCCATCGCGCGATAACGCTCCAGCGTCATCGTCTCCCACAGGTCGGGCGCGAACTCGTCCGCCTGTCCGGCCACCATTTCCGACACGCGGGCGGCGAGCAACCGAACCAGAGCCGCCGGGGCCGGCAGTCCGGCCGCCACGCCGAACGCCTGGGTGAGCAGCTGGTCGCCGACACATATGGCCGTGGCGGCCCCGTATCGGGCGGCAACGCTCGGACGGCCCCGGCGAACCGCGGTGCCGTCCTGGACGTCGTCGTGAACAATCGAAGCCTGGTGCACCAACTCGCAGGCAGCGGCCCAAGCCGCCGCATCCTGCCAAGGCACACGGACCGCCGCCGCGCAATCGAGCGCCAAGCCGACCCGCCAGCCCCGCCCACCGCTAGCCAAGTGGTGGGCGGTCGCAATCCCGAGCAGTCCGGCTGCCCGGGTCGCATCCCCGATCAGGAACGCGACCCGCGCGACCGCGAGAGGCCGCGACATTACTCCGCCGGCAGCATGCGCGAGTTGCCCGCCGCCGACATCTCGGTCTCCGACTTGCGGACCGAGATCACGTAGACCAGCAGGCCGAGCCCGACCTTAGAGACGATGTCGGCGATCGTGTAGCCGACCTGCACCGCCGTTTCCGCCTCGGCACCGGAGAAGCCGATCATCGGGAACACGTAGACGATCGGGTAGAACGCCCAAGACAGGACGGTGAGCCAGCGCGCGGCGTTGACCAGGCCACGCACGTTCTCTGGTTGCTTGGCGATCGAGTCGCGCAGGCCGACGAACAGGTCGAACACGATGATCAGGAACGGGATCATCGCCAGAACCCAGAAGATCCAGCGCGTGCCGAACGAGCCTGCAACCTCGCCGGGGTAGCCGAGGATGATCATGATGGCCGCCAGGACCGCGAGCCGCGTGCCCTTTGCCCAGGTCTCGGCGTTCGACAGCTTCATGACCAGCACCAGTTCGGTCATCAGCAACGGCACCGTCAGCAGCCAGTCGACATACCGGTAGGCGTCGTTGAACGTCGGCCCACCCGACTGCTTCACCGTGTTGCCGGTGACGATATACGCCGCGTCCCAGCTGTTAAAGATGCGGAAGTAGTGATACCCGGCGATTAGCGTCACAAGGCCGGTTATGGTTACAGCCGTTTTATAGTCGCGCGACACCTGGCCACGACCCAGGAAGAAGAACAGCGTCGCAGCGCCCATCATGGCGATTGTAAACGAGAAGGCGTTATAGACTAGACTATACTGGCCGAGACTTAGTTCCATTCTAGTTTCCTCCGAAGACGATTAGTTGACCCTTGTCACGAGCTACCGCGCGGGCCCGGCCAATGACATTACAGGTAGGACACCCCACGACGGACTATTTCAAGGCCCGGTGGACGATTGTTCCACACTCAGAATGGCATTGTGGCAGTTGGGATCCACTTGCGAAGCTGTGGAGAAGTCGTTGCTGCAGCGACGCTCCACGAGAGCGGCGATGCGCGTGCGGCGGGCGAGCCGACCGGGAGGGTGGCGGTCGGGCGGTGCCGGCCTGCCGTAGACGTGCGCACACCGTGGCCAACCAAACCGTAACAGTCTGACTCGGACACGACAGCGGGCCAACACAAAAATCTTATTGTGGTAATGGAACCTGCGCCCGATCCAGTGGAGCGGTGCGTGCTTAAGCGTTATTTGGGAGAAACGAAAATACTCCCCGTTGCCGGACCACTAAACCAGCCCACGTCGGTCGAGCGTCATATTGGCGCGTTCGGGGGCGTGACCGTCCCTCAAAGGAAGAAAACTATGTCCGGAACATCACACGACATCGTCGACACCGCCGTCGCCGCGGGGTCGTTCAAAACTCTGGTCGCCGCCGTGACGGCCGCCGGCTTGGCGGCGACGCTGAAGGGGCCCGGCCCGTTTACCGTGTTCGCGCCGTCGGACGACGCGTTTGCGAAACTGCCGGCGGGCACGGTCGAGACGCTGGTCAAGCCGGAGAGCAAGGACAAGCTGACTGCGATCCTGATGCTGCACGTCCTACCGGGTAAGGTTATGGCGGCCGATGTCACGGGCAAGAAAATGACCCCGGCCTCAGCGGGCGGTGAGATGTTGCACGTCGACGGCACCAACGGCGTCGTCGTCAACGGCGCCCACCTGACGAAGGCGGACATCGTATGCTCGAACGGCGTCATCCACGTCATCGACACGGTGCTGCTGCCGGCCGGCTGAACTACCTCGATGCTGGGGCGGTATAGCTGCCCCGGCATCGACATTGGTGGCCGGCGTGGTGGGCGCAGTAGGGCTCGAACCTACGACCCGCTGATTAAGAGTCAGCTGCTCTACCAACTGAGCTATGCGCCCGCTCGACGCGGGAGCGGTCTGTAGCAACCCGGGGGCGGCCTGTGAACCCCCGTGCTTGCACCCCACCCAACCCCGTGCTGTATCGGACGCGTGGCTATGACCATCCCGGCCATGTCCCCGGACAGGCATACGGCATGGCGCTCGCGCTGCAGCAGCTGATCAACGGCATCACCCTGGGCATGATCTACGGCCTGATCGCGGTCGGCTACACCATGGTCTATGGCATCATCGGCATGATCAACTTCGCCCACGGCGATATCTTCATGGTCGGCGCGTTCCTGTCGCTGATGACACTGACGCTGCTGGCGACGCTCGGCATCACCGCCGTGCCGCTGGCGCTGGCGATTACCCTGGTGGTCGCGGCCGGGATCGCCGGGCTGTACGGCTGGACCGTCGAGCGGGTCGCCTATCGGCCGTTGCGCGGCTCGTTCCGGCTGGCGCCGCTGATCTCGGGGATCGGCATGTCGATCGTGCTGCAGAACTTCGTCCAGGTCAGCCAGGGTGCGACCGACAAAAACATGGTTTCGATCATCCGGGGCGGGGTGAAGCTGTTCGAGCAGGACGGGTTCGTGGTCCAGCTCACCTACATGCAGATGGTCATCACCGTGGTGACGCTGGCGGTCCTGGCGGTGTTCACCTATCTCGTCACCCGCACCCCGCTCGGCCGCGCGATGCGGGCGTGCGAGCAGGACCAGAAGATGGCCCGTATGCTCGGCATCGACACCGACCGCACGATCAGCCTCACGTTCGTCATCGGTGCCGCGCTGGCCACCGTCGCCGGCATGCTGTTCCTGCTCTACTACGGTTCCATAAATTTCTTCATCGGCTTCAGTGCCGGGGTGAAGGCGTTCAGCGCGGCGGTGCTGGGCGGCATCGGCAGCCTGCCGGGGGCGTTGCTGGGCGGCTTGCTGATCGGATTGATCGAAGCGTTCTGGTCCGGCTATGGGCCGATCCCTTACAAGGATGTCGCCGCGTTCTCGATCCTGGTTCTCGTGCTGATGTTTCGCCCGACCGGGATCCTGGGCCGCGCGGACGTGGAGAAGGTATGAGGGCGGCCGCGTTCCGCGACGCCGGGCTTTCCGCCTTGGTGGCGTTCGGCCTGTTCGCCTTCCTGCTCGGCTACCGGATGAACCTGGTCGACGCCAAGCTGGTAACGGTTACCCGCCCCGGCCTACTGTTCTCGGTGGTGGCGATCGTGTTCGCCGGCCGCCTCGCGATGCTGCTCTGGCGCGACCGGCCGGGGGCGCAGGCACGCGGCGCCGCCCGCCCGATGCGCCAATTCGCCGAGGCCGCGACGAGAATCGGCCGCTATCTCGCCCCGGCGCTGCTGGTGGTCGCGGTCACCCTGCCGTTGCTCGTCGGGCGCTACGGCCTCGACACCGCGCAGCAGATCCTGACCTACGTCATGCTCGGCTGGGGGCTGAACATCGTGGTCGGCCTGGCGGGGTTGCTCGACGTCGGCTACGTCGCGTTCTACGCGGTCGGCGCGTACGGCTTCTCGCTGATCGCCACCACGTACGGCCTCGGCTTCTGGACCTGTCTGCCGCTGTCCGGCCTGTTCGCGGGACTGGCGGGCTTCCTGCTCGGCTTCCCGGTGCTGCGGCTGCGCGGCGACTACTTGGCGATCGTGACGCTCGCGTTCGGCGAGATTATCCGCGTGACGCTGGTCAACTGGACCACGCTGACCGGCGGCGCCAACGGCATCTCGGGCATCCCGCGTCCGACGCTGTTTGGCCTGAAATTCACCGGCGGCGCCGCGCCGGGCAGTTTTGCGGGATACTTCGGCCTGCCCGCCAGCCTGACGTGGCGATCGGCATACCTGTACTACATCATCCTCGGGCTGGCCCTGTTGACCAACTGGGTCAGCGTCCGCGTCCGCCGCCAGCCGCTCGGCCGCGCGTGGGAGGCGTTGCGCGAGGACGAGATCGCTTGTCGCGCGCTCGGCATCAACGTCACCACGACCAAGCTCACCGCGTTCACCATGGGGGCCACGCTGGGCGGCTTGGCCGGCGCGTTCTTCGCCACCCGGCAGGGCCTGGTCACACCCGAAAGCTTCACGTTCCAGGAGAGCGCCCTGGTGCTGGCGATCGTGGTGCTGGGCGGCCTCGGCAGCCAGCTCGGTGTCGTGTTGGCGGCGATCGCCATGATCGGCGGCGGCGAGCTGTTCCGCGAGTTCGCCGAATATCGCCCGCTGGTGTTCGGCCTGGCGCTGGTCACGATGATGATCACCCGCCCGCGCGGCCTGATCTCCGGCCGCACGCCGACGGTCGCGTTGAGCCGCGTGAAGGAGATCAGCGCCGAGCTGGTCGCCGAGGGACGGGCCTAGCCGGATGCCGCTACTGACGGTCGACGCGCTGACCATGCGGTTCGGCGGCCTGCTGGCGATCGACGCGCTGTCGTTCAGCGCCAGCGCGGGGGACATCACCGCCGTGATCGGCCCCAACGGCGCCGGCAAGACCACCGTGTTCAACTGCCTGACCGGCTTCTACCGCCCGACCTCCGGCCGCATCCTGCTGCAGACCGCGACCGGGACGGTGGCGCTGGAACGGCTGCCCGGTCACGCGATCACCCGCCGAGCCAAGGTCGCGCGCACGTTCCAGAACATCCGCCTGTTCGCCGGCATGACGGTGCTGGAAAACCTCATGGTCGCCCAGCACAACACGATCATGCCCAACGTCGGCCTCGGCCTGCTCGGCATCTTCGGCATCGGGGGGATGGCGGCGCGCGAGCACGCGGCGGTCGAGCGGGCGCGCGACTGGCTCCAGCGCGTCGACCTGATCCGCCGCGCCGACGACCCGGCGGGCGCGTTGCCATACGGCGACCAGCGGCGGCTCGAGATCGCGCGCGCGATGTGCACCGAACCCGTGCTCCTGTGCCTCGACGAGCCGGCGGCCGGGCTCAACCCGCGCGAGAGCGACGAACTCGCCGACCTGCTGCTGCGGATCAAGGCGGACGGTACCAGCATCCTGCTGATCGAGCACGACATGGGGGTCGTGATGCGGATCAGCGACCATGTCGTCGTACTCGACCGGGGCCAGCGGATCGCCGACGGCGCCCCCCGCGTTATCCGCGAGGACCCGAAGGTCATTGCCGCCTATCTCGGCGAAGGCGACGAGGACGAGGTGCCTTCGCACGACGCCTCGGTCGCCGACGCCAGCCCATACGCGGCGGACGCCGACGTTTGATCCAGCCGTTGCTCAGCCTGACCGGGATTTCCACGTTCTACGGCGCGATCCAGGCGTTGCGGAACGTCGACCTGACGGTCAACCAGGGCGAGATCGTAACGCTGATCGGGGCCAACGGGGCGGGTAAGTCGACGCTGATGATGACGATCTGCGGCAGCCCGCGCGCCCGCAGCGGCCGCATCGTCTACGACGGGACCGACATCACCGACCTGCCGACCTACCAGATCATGCGCCGCGACATTGCCCAGGCACCGGAGGGCCGTCGCATCTTCGCCCGCATGACGGTGCGCGAAAACCTGCTGATGGGCGCGCAGGACCGTCCGGCCGCCGAGGTCGCCGAGCAGACCGAGCGCATGTTCACCCTGTTCCCGCGACTGTCCGAGCGCTCGGGCCAGCGCGGCGGCACGCTGTCCGGCGGCGAGCAGCAGATGCTCTCGATCGCCAGGGCGCTGATGAGCAAGCCCCGGCTGTTGCTGCTGGACGAGCCGTCGCTGGGGCTCGCGCCGCTGATCGTGCGGGGGATTTTCGCCGCCATCCGCGAGCTGAACCGCGCGACCGGGCTGACGGTGCTGCTGGTGGAGCAAAACGCCTATCAGGCGCTGCGGCTGGCGCACCGGGGGTATGTGCTGGTGAACGGCGCGGTGACGATGGCGGGCACCGGGGCCGAGCTTTTAGCACGGCCGGAAATCCGGGCGGCGTACCTGGAGGGTGGGCACTAGGGCGGCCCCGCCCAATGCTTTAAGCTTCGTCTGCTTGCATGGTGTCTGACCGGAGAGAAATGATGCGCGTCGGCGTCCCCAAGGAAATCAAGAACCGCGAGTTCCGGGTCGGGTTGACCCCGGCCGGAGCGCGCGAGCTGCTGGCGCGCGGCCATGCCGTGCTGGTCGAGGCCGGTGCCGGGACCGGGGTTGGATTGACCGACGACGCCTATCGCGCCGCCGGCGCCGAACTCGCCACTGGAACGGCCGACGTGTTTGCCCGCTCGGACCTGGTCGTCAAGGTCAAGGAGCCGCAACCCGACGAGATCGCGCGGCTGCGGCCGGAGCAGGTGCTGTTCACCTACCTCCACCTGGCACCCGACCCGGCCCAGGCGCACGCCCTGATGGCGAGCGGTTGCACCGCGATCGCCTACGAGACGGTGACGTCGGCCCGTGGCGGCCTCCCCCTGTTGGCACCCATGAGCGAAGTCGCTGGCCGCATGTCGGTGCAGGTTGGCGCGCACTGCCTCGAGAAGCGCCAGGGCGGCAACGGCGTGCTGCTGGGCGGCGTGCCTGGCGTGGCTCCGGGCATCGTCGTCATCCTCGGCGGCGGCGTCTCGGGCACCAATGCCGCGCAGATGGCGGTCGGCATGGGGGCACAGGTCGTCGTGTTGGACCGCGACCTCGGACGGCTCGTCGAACTCGACGCGATGTTCCACGGCCGGGTCACGACGCTGTTCTCGACCGCGGAGGCCGTCGAGCGGTCGGTGCTCGAGGCCGATCTGGTGATCGGCGCGGTGCTGGTGCCCGGGGCCACGGCACCGAAGCTAGTCAGCCGCGCATTGGTGCGGCGCATGCGTCCGGGGTCGGTGCTGGTCGACATCGCCATCGACCAGGGCGGCTGCTTCGAGACGTCGCACCCGACCACGCACGAGGACCCAACGTTCGAGGTCGACGGCGTCGTGCACTACTGCGTCGCCAACATGCCGGGCGGGGTTGCCCGCACCTCGACGTTCGC
>JAABUX010004438.1_pt1 | contig 17770 bp, 19 predicted proteins | sample 5561851 | NCBI WGS metagenome assembly JAABUX01 (sample SAMN10711883, study PRJNA513361) | rock metagenome | isolation source: Antarctica rocks | place: Antarctica: Victoria Land, Richard Nunatak red sandstone | collected 2016-01-03 | reverse complement strand
GCCGCGAGGAGCTGCTGAGAGGGCCGACAGCGCGTCAGCCCAGCCTTTGTGGCAGGCCGGCCCAGCCTTTGTGGCACGCCGCCCAACCTTTATGACAACGTACTAGCAGACCCACTACGTCGCGCCGTCGTGCGTCCGGTGAGCGGCCACGTCCGCGATAGGCGTCGCCATCCCGCGGACAGGATCGCTCTCCTCCTCGTCCAGCCCGTCCGACGGTCGGACGTCCACCGCGTCTTGTGCCTGTATGGCATAGCGCGCGGGATCACCGTCGAACGTCCGGGCGCAGTCGGTCGAACAGAACCAATAGGCTGTGCCCGCATAGGATCGCTCGGCCGCCGCATCCTCCCTCTTGACCGCCATGCCGCAGACGGGATCGGTTACCTCCCCCTCCGCTGTGGCCCCGGACATCCCCTCCGGCTGCGCCCCTGGCGCGACGAAGCGATCCGGGTTCTGCACAAACCGTCCGTGGCAGCGATCCGAGCAGAAATAGTAGGCGTGGCCGGCATGGCGCGCCGTGGCCGGGGCATTGGCGGTCTGCACCTGCATGCCACAGACCGGGTCGGTGGCGTAGCCGGTGCCGCCGCCGAAGCGTTGCTGATTGCGGTTGAGCCAGTAGAGCGCCGCGAAGACGGCTAGGGCGACGATGTTGAGGATGGTGGTGTAGTCCCATCCGATGCGCTCGGCCACGATCTGCGCGGGCCGATGTGTGGGGACCAGGTGGGCAGCTTTGAACAGGTACTCGACGATGAGGCCCGCCGTGGACATGACCGCCCAGGACAGGGCGACCAAGCGCAGGGTGAGCCGACCGCCGTAGAACTTGCGATAGATCAGGATGAGCGGGAAGGTGATCAGGTCGGCGAAGATGAAGCTGACGACGCCGCCGAAACTGATCCCCCCCTTCCAGAGCGCCGCAGCCAGCGGCACGTTGCCGACCGAGCAGACGAAGGCGATCAGGGCGATGAAGGGGCCGACGATCACGTTCTCCAGCGAGGTCCAGCCGCCATGTCCGCTGATGAAGACGGCGTTCCAGAGCGCCGTCGGGACGACCACGGCCAGGACGCCGGCGATGATGTACCCGGCGGCCATCTCCTTGCGCAGCATCGTCACGTCGGCCATCGTGTAGCTCGCCGCGTCGGCCCAGCCGGCTGCCGAGCGCAGGCGCGCGTGCCAGGGCAGGCGCTGCAGCGCGGCGTCGCCCTCCTCGGCGGCCGTGTGTCCCGCGTGGTCGGGCAATCCGTCGCCGGTCTGGAGGCGGGCGCGCGCCGCTTCGACGATCGCCGGCGTGAACACGACGCGGGAGAGCAGCGCGAAGAGACCAATCATGATCAGGCCACCGATGAACTCGCTCGCCGTGAACTGCCAGCCGAGCAGCACCCACAGCACGAGCCCGAGCTCGACCACCAGGTTGGTGGAGGCGAACATGAAGACCATCGCCGCGGTGAAGGTGGCGCCCTTCTGGAAGAGCGACTTGGCCATGGCGCTGGCCGCGTAGGAGCACGACGACGAGACCATGCCGAACGCGGTGGCGCGCGCCAGGCTCCCCAGGCCGCGGCCGCCCAGGGCGCGCTGCATCTCGTCGCGCGAGACGAAGGCCTGCACGGCGCCGGAGAGGCCGAAGCCCAGCACCAACGCCCAGAGGGTCTCCCAGAACATGAAGAAGGCCTCGCGCAACGAGTCAACGATCAACATCAGGATGTGTATCACGCTGGTTTGTCCTTTCCGCCGCGCCCCGCCCACAAGTCCCGCAACTCCACCGCGACGAACCGGAGCCGGCCGACCGGCCCGGTGTCGCAGGAGGGGATGCCCGGCGCGCGCCGATCGAGCGGGCAGGCGCGCGGCGTGGTCCTGCCCCGTTGCCGTGTAGCCGTCGGCCCCGGCGCGCCATCCGTGGCGTCGGGGTGTTGTCCTGCCGCCCACATCACGGCGCCACCTCCACATCCCGTGCGTCCGCCCGGCAGCGCAGTGCGATCGGAGTTGTGTCGGGCCCGGCGGCCACGGCGCTCTCGCCGTCGTCGAGCGGGATGCCGTGGCGCCCGTCGGTCAGGCTCTTGTTGAACTTGAGCGCGCCCATCAATTCGTCAATGATCTCCTCTCCCATACCGTCCTTGATGGCGTCGGAGACACACGTCGAGAGGTGGTTGCGCAGGAAAATCTGCTGCACCTTCTCCAGACTGGACTGCACGGCGCTCAGTTGTTTCATCAGATCGACGCAGTAGGTCTCGTCGTCGACCATGCGTCGCACGCTCTCCAGGTGGCCGGCCGCGATCTTCAGACGCAGCGCGGCCGCGCGCTTATACTCCGGTGTCATTGCTCCCCTCCTCTCCTGCTCTACACGTCTCCCTCCATTATACCACCCCACCTGGGGTGGAGTAAAGATGGTCTGTTGCCAAAGATAGCCGCTGTGTTGCAGTCTCACGGCCAGTGGAGGCGGTATATCCCCGCAGCGGTGCCGGCCAGAACGATCGGATGCGTGCCGGGCACGACCAGGAGGGAGGTGACGATACCGTCGCCCGGTCCCTGCCCCAGCCGCGCCCATCGTCCCTCCGGCGTCGTCCTATACACACCCAGGCCCATCGTGCCCAGGAGCAGGTGCGGTGGCGTGCCGTTGATCGCGGCCAGGACCATGCCGTCCGCCGCGCGGGGCAGCCCCGACGCCCGCGGGACGAAGCCGCGTCCCCCGCCGACCCAGACGACGCGGCCACCCGGTGGCCCCATCACCCCGGCGTACATCCGACCGGCGACGGCCAGCAGCGCCTCCACGCTCGGCGGCGGCAACGGCGCCGGCGGGGTGCGCCAGTTCGCGCCATCGTCCACACTCATCCGCAGTGGCCTCGGAAGGCCGGCTAGTCCGGCGTAGAGCGTCCCGTTCGCCGGGTCGCGCGCGAAGACGACCACCGCTCCGCCCGCCGTGCTCGCCACGCGCCGCCAGGAGCGCCCGCCGTCCACCGAGCGGAAGATGCCGTGGTCCGAGCCGGCCAGCGCGGCGCCGGGATGGGGCAGCGCGTACACGGCGAAGGCGCCCTGCGCCCCGATCGCGGCGACCGCCCGCGTCCAACGACCGCCGCCGCGCGGCAAGCGGTAGACGAAGCCGTCGTTCGCCGCGACCAGGATCGCGTCGCCCTGCGGGCCGCGCACGGCGGCGATGCCCCAGGCCTCCCCGCCGCCGAACCCGGACCCCACCGGATGCCACGTCGCGCCGCGGTCGGTGCTGGCGAAGATCCCCTGCGACGTCCCGGCGTAGAGCGCGCCCCACGGCGCGCGCACCAGCGCATGGATCACCGTACGCGGGCCGCGCACAGGGGTCCATACCCTGGTCCCCGTCTGCGCTGTCACGCGCGCACGCGTGGCCGGAGGTATGAGTAGACGCATCGGTCCATTAAAGGGCACAACATAGACAAAGCGGCGCAGCGAACTCCATCCCCGCGCGCGCTGTGCCTGGACCGTCAACGCCCAGTGACCGAGCATGGGCGGCAGGATCCCCGACGCACGCCAGTGTCCTCCACCGAGGTCCGTCATGGGTACAGGCACAGCCCCCATCCTCATATCGAGTGACTGGGACAGCAAGCGCACCGCCCTGGCCTGGACTCCCCCAACGGTGATGGTATTAAACGCGCTGAGGAGACCGGGTGTGACGGTCATGGTGAGGGCGTCTGGGTCGACGCCCGGCGCCAGGAAGGAGGCGCCGGGGCCGACGGTGAAGGTGAAGGGCAACGTGCGATAGTCGTTCACGGTCAGCGTGCGCACCAGCACGTCCGCGCGCCAGGCGCCGGCCGCGGCGAGGCTTCCGCGCACCGTGAAGCGTTCGTTGTGCTCAACGGGATCTAGCGTCGCGCGTAGGGCTGGATGCGCCGCGGGGAACAGATGGATGATGGCCGCAGCCGTGCCGCCCGTCAGCGGCACACCGTTTTCCCGTAGAGACAGCGTGATGGTGGTGGCGCCGACCGCCGGTGGGGCCAACGTAAGCTGACCACGCAGGTCGCCCATCGTCGCGCTGCCGGTGATCGAGGCGGGGACCGTAGGGAGAGCACTGGCGGGGCGCGCCGGCGCGCTGTGGGCCGGCAGCGTCTGACCCATCAACGCTGTGGCCAGCAGGATCGCGGCTCCGACGCCGGCCTCCAGACGTAGCCGTGCCGCGAGCGTGGCCAGGCCCTCATGTACGACGGCGACGGCGCGCGCGCCATGCGCCGCATGGGCGCCCCTGTGCACTAAACCCTGGGCGCGCGCGATACGCGGACGCAGGCACATGACGTGCGTGGCGGAGAGCACGATCAGGAGGCCGACCAAGCCAAGCTTGAGCACCAGGACTTGTCCATAGAGGGTGCTGGCCAGGAGAGACGGGGCGTCCAGGTGATTGACCGCGTTGTAGAGCCCCGACGCGGCCAGCACGCCTACGGAGGTATAGGCCACCGGCGAGAAGCGATCAAGGAGGGGGAGCACGGCGGCGGCGCGCTGGTCGGCCGGAAGCGCCCGCCGCCGCGGCAGCACGGCGTAGGCCAGCGCCGCGATGCCACCGGCCCACGCGGCCGTGCCGATGAGATGCAGCCAGTCGATCGCGTCGGAGAGCCAGGCGGGTGTCACATCGGCGGCATGACCGGACATCGCCACCAGGCGCATGTATGTCGCGGCGAGGAAGAGCAGCGTGCCACGCGTGAGGACCCAGAGCGGCACGGGGAGGGCCGCCGCCGTGAGGCCCAGCACCCCGCGCGCCCGCTGACGGAGTGGGGCGGACGCTGCCCCAGCCGCCGTCGCCGGCACGCGCGTGACCGCGGCAAGCGGGAGCGCCAGCACGAGCAGGATGACGCGGGCTTGGAGCAGCCGGCCGTTCTGCCCCGAGAGGATGCCGCCCAGGGTGGCGGGTGCGACGGCACGGCTCCAGTCGCCGCCCGTCCCCGCGAGCGCGAGGCTGAGCACCTCGGCGCCGAGGGACACCAGCACGACCACCAGGGCCACCCGCATCACCATCCATAACGGGCGCGTGGCCGCCGACGCGAGGCGTCCCTCGGGCGTCTCCCCCGCATAACGGGCCGGTCCGAGTACGGCCAGGTCGATCACCACTGCCCCCAGCCAGAGCGCCTGCGCCATCAAGCCGAGCCAGGTGGCGAGCGCCACCGCGACGGCGCCTCCTGGTCGTCCGCCGCCCCCACCCCCGCCACCTCCATAGACGCCCCCCGCAGTCCCCGTGACGGCGCCGACGCCGGTCGTCCCGCCGGACGACGCGACGCGGAACGTGTAGAACGAACTCATGACATGCCCGTCGGTCGCTGACTCGGAGATCCAGATAACGCTGTACGTCCCAGGCCGCAGGGCCGGCAGCGGGAGTTGCCACAGCTTGCCGTTATGCCCGGGCGCGAGGTCGCCCGTCGTCGTCGTGACCGGGACGCCCGCGGCCGTCGTGACGCGCACGCGCGTCAGGGCCGGATTGAGCGGTTCGTCGAACACGAAGGTGGCGACGTGGGGCGCGGCGGCGATGACACTGTCGGGCGCGGGGTCCGCCTGCACCAGGTGCGCGTGGGCGGAGGCTATCCCCCTGGAGAGCAGCAGGAGCGTGGTTACCAGGGCACAGGCCGTGGCTAGACGGCGCCAGGGCATCGGGATGCGCATCCGTGCGACTCCTTCTCTCTCTTCTCTCGACACTGTATCTCATGACACGCAGGCGCATGAGGGCGATGCGCCGTCGCCCTCATCCGCGCGTCACACGTCCGCCGTTCTCACCCGGTCGGGTACGAAAACGTCCGCTCGATCAGGTATCCGGGCGCGACGACGACTTCGCGCCGATAGCGCTGGCGCGCATCGAGCCATAGGTGGACCCAGATGTGCGACCCGGGCAGATAGAACACGAGTTGGACCGATCCCGCGTCGTCGGCCAGCCGGCGGACATCGGCGACGCGGGCGCCATAGGGCTCGGTGGCGAGGAAGGCGGGGCCAGAGAAATGCCCGGTGCTCCGCGCGGCGGGGCCGGGTCCGCTGGCGACCGACTCATGCACGATCAGGGTGCGCCGCGCGCGCATCGCCGCGAGGGCGCGCGCGAACGACGCGGGGTCGCGCGGCGGGGGTGGCCACGGCACGGCGAACGTCAGCGCACCGCCGGACCACTGTCGCGACGTCACCTTCAGGCGCAGCGTCGTGGTTCCCCGCTGCCAGGCCGTCCGCATGCCGAAGCACCCCGTCCCGCACGGACGGGGAAAGAGGTCACCGTCGCGCCCGGTCGGGCCTGTCTCCGCCAGGGACAGGCGCACCGTCTGGGCGTCCGTGTCGTCGGGGGCGCGGACGGAGAGCACGAGCGCGCCCGCGCTGGCGGTCAGATACACCTCCAGCCAACCCGCTTTGCCGGCGAGACGCACGGCGGGGCCAACCGGCGGTGGCGCGCCCAGGAGCGCCGTGGCGTCCGCCGACGCGCGCGCCGTGGGGACGCGCGCGGGCGGCGCCACGCCGCCGAGCAGGGCGGCGGCGCCCAGGACCGCGCTGAGCGTGAGGACTTCAACCCGCGTGAGACGGCGCACGAGGGCGAGGGAGGGCGCCGGCGCCTGTCGTAGCCCACGCAGGCGCGAGCCCAGGGCCAGGAGCAGCGCCAGCGCTACCAGGGCCGTCTTCACGAGCAGGACGCGCCCGTACAGCGTGCCGATGACCTGGCCCAGGGTATGGAACTCGACGAGCGCCGCGCCCACTCCCGTCAGCAGGATCAGCAGCACGGTCCCCAGCGCCAGCCGCGCGTAACGGTGGACGGCCGCGCGCAGCACGTCGTCCGGGAGCTGCGCGCGGTCGCGCCACAACACCAGGACGAGGTGAGCGAGCAGGCCGGCCCAGAGGAGCGCCAGCGCCACATGGAGCACGATGGCGACGGTGGCCCACCAGGTGTGCGCCGCGGCGGGGTGGCTGTGCAGGGCGGCGGCCACCGTGGCCGCGACCGCGGCCGAGACCGCCGCGATCCGCGCGCGGCCCAGGGACAGGGCGACCAGCGCGTAGAGCACGAGGATGAGGGCGACCAGGGCGAACACTCCCGCCTGGACCTGCAGCGCGGCGCGCCAGGCGCGCGGGTCCAGGCCGGCGAGGGCGCCACCTCCCTCCAGCGTCCCCGTGAGGAGGATGAACACGCCGGCGGCCCCCACCGCCGCGGCGAGCAGGGCGGCCCTGGCCGGCGCGCGTGGCACGGTCCAGGTCTGGCCCCGCGCCAGGGGTCCCCAGATCATGATCTCACTGGCCAGCCCTCCGGCGCCCAGGGCGAGGCCCAGCAAGAATACCCAACTGGCGAAGGCCTCCGGCCAGGCGGTCGGCGCGCTGCTGCTACCGCTCAACGCGGGGAGGGTAGCGTCGCTGCCGACCGCGAAGGCGAACTCCCCGGCGGAGGGATGCCCGTCGTCGGCGGAGACCTCCTGCCAGGTGACGACGTAGACGCCGTGGGCGAGCGTGGGCAACGCCGCCGTCAGCGTCGCGCCGTCGGCCGACCGCGTGAGCGGCCCGAGGCGGACCGGCCGCCCGTCGGCGGACCGGACCGCGACGCGGTCGCTCGCGGGAGGAGCGACGGCCTCGGTGAACTGGAGGGTGAGCGTGCGCGGGCTCGCCCCCAGGCGCTGACCGGCGGCGGGGGAGCTGTCCGCGAGGAACGCGTGGGCTGAGGCGCGGCGGGGGGGTGCCAGGAGGACCAGCGTGGCCAGACCCAGGACCGCGCGCAGGCGGAGGACACGCGCGTTAGTCATGGCTATCGCCAGCCGCGTCGGGAGTGCGGGCCGTCACCTCGACCAGGCTGCCACCCAGACGCCGCCGCACCTCCGTGATCGTGAAACCGGCCGCGCGCAGGGCATCGACCGTGCGCCGGTCCAGATGGCAGTTCCCCGCGACGCGCCGCTGCAAGGGCGTCAGCGCCGTTTGGAGGGCGGCAACGGACGCCTGCGGCGCGCGCACATGCTCGATCAAGTGCACGGGCGCCCCCGGACGCAGCACGCGGCGTAGCTCGGCCAGCGCCTGCCCAACGTCACCGACCGAGCAGAGCACCAGCGTGATGACGGCCGCGTCAACGCTCTCTTCGGCGAAAGGAAGGGCTTCCGCACGGGCATCCACGAGCGCGATGGGCACTGAGGCGGCCCGCGCCCGTGTCGTCGCCCGCCGGCGCATGGCCGGGTCCGGCTCGACCGCCACCACTTCCGCGGCGGCGCGATAGTGCGGAAAGTTCAGGCCGGTCCCCGCCCCCAGTTCCAGCACGCGGCCTGGCAGGTCGGCCACGGCGCGGCACCGGAGCGCCCGCAGGCCCAGGCGCTCACTCGGCCAGAGGCACAGGTCATACATGGCGGCGCACACCCGCGACACGTCACTCTCCTCCCGCGACCGCGACGTGCGCCGGATCGTCCACCGGCGCGGTGTGCGAGACCTGTCCTGACGACACACCGCTGTCCGCGCGCGCGATGGGCGCCTCACGGGTGGAAAGCACAGGGGACATCTCCGTGTCGCGAGACAACAGGGCCGGCCGGCGCCCTCGCGGCCAGCCCAGGGCAATCACGGCGAGGAGGAGGCCGAGTAGGACGAGGCCCACGGCCCCATCGGGGATGCCGTGGGCGGCCCGCGCCAGCGCGGCCAGACGGTCGCTGCCCCAGCGGCTCACGGCGAGCAGGAACCCCGGCGTATAGGTCGATTGCCCGGTCAGGGCCAGTCCGACCATCAAACTACCCATGCCCAGGAAGAGCATGCCGGCGCCGAGATCGGTCGCGCGCCCGCGCCACCGGTGGCCGCCGAGGGCGACCGCGACCGTGCGTCCCCGGAACAGCGCGTGGTCGCCCAGGCGCAGCCGATCCCACAGCAGCGCGGCGATGAAGAGGGGGAAGACCATTCCCAGCACGTAGGCCGCGCCGAGCCCGAGCGCGTGCCCCAGGGAGGCGGCCGTCGCGGAGAGCACCAGGACGCCGCCGAGGACGGGCGCGCAGCACGAGCTGATTACGCCCGAGAAGACGCCCAGCAGCAGTGTCCCGGCGGCGCCTCCGTCCGCCCCAGCGGGCCGCCGGAGCATGGGCATGGGGAGGGACCAGCCTTTGCCGGCCAGGGCGGAGACCCCCAGCCCCAGCATCAGGATACCGCCCAGGAAGAACACCTCGCGGTGTGCCCCGTTCAGGAGTTGCCCGAGCACGCCGATGCCCAGCACGATGGGCAGCAGGATGATCGCCACGCCCAGCGCGAAGAGGCCGGTCAGTTCGATGAGGCGCCAGCGCGGGACGCGCAGAGTGGCGGCGAGATAGGTCGGTAACAAGGAGACGATGCAGCAGGGCGCGAAAAGCGCCAGGACACCGCCCAGGAACGCGGTTAGCAGTGAACTGCCGTAGATGAGCGTCTGCACGTTAGGCTCCCTCGATGGGCGCCGCGTCCGTGGGGGCCTGGGCGCGCCGTTCCAGCAGGCGCCGCACCTTGCGCTCGGAGACCCGGCCGAACCCCACGAACCCGCCGTCCAGCAGCAGGCCGGGCGGGAACATGACGCCGTGGCGGGTAGCGATCTCCTGGCCCTCGGGCGAGGAGAGGTTCACCTCCCGCACCTCCAGCGGGTACGTCTGCCCCAGGCGCGCGAGGAGCGCCTGGGCGTCCGCGCAGAAATGGCAGTCGGGCGCGGTGACGAGGAGGACCCGCGCCGGAGCGCCCGCCTCTCCTGAGTCCGTGATGTTCATAGGTGATTCCGCTCCTCCTGTTAGATGCCGCGCAGCGCGGCGATGACGTCCGTGTCGTCCACATGCATCGTGTCCGCCGCCATCGCCTTCCAGCGTACGATGCCGCGCCCGTCCAGGACGAAGATGGCGTGGTTATCGACCGGCCCCATGTCCATCCCCGCGCCGGTTACATGGAAATCGCCGAAGGCCGACCCGAGCGTGTGGGCCGTATCCGCGGTGATAGGGTAGCCCAGGTGGAGCTGATCCGCCAAACCCTGCGACGTCGCGAGGGGATCGACGCTGGCCGCGACCACGACCGCGCCGGACGCGCGGATGGTGGGCAAATCGTTCTGCAACTGCACGAGTTGCTGCTGGCAGGCCCCTCAAGTGGAGCCTTCGTAGAAATAGAGCACGACCTTGCGCCCGGCGAACTGCCGTAAAGCGAGCGCGCCCCCACGCGTTGCCGGGAGCATGAGCGTGCGGCCGGGGGCCGGCTGCCCGCTCGCCGCGCCGGCGACCGCTCCTCCCGATGCCGTGTGCTGCCCCGCGAGCCAGACGACCCCGCCGAGGATCACAAGGCCGAGGAGCAGCGCCCCGGCGAACCCCGCGCGCCCTCTGCGTCCGCGCGCTACAGTGGTATCGACGCGCGCCGCACGCGGCCTCGTCCTGGCCCCACGCGCCCGTTGTCCTGTTGCCATGACCTATCCCTTCATCCCGTGACGTCCGTCGTCCACGCCCATCCACACGATACGACGCAATATACGACGCTATGTCGTAGAATACAGCGACCGGCCCTTACATGTCAACGGCACGATGTCGTAGATAGGCGAGCGCCGCTACGTTGTCACCGCGACAGACGCCATGAGCGACGGCGCGGGCTCTTCCAATCTACGACGCTATGTCGTATAATCAGTCTACGACATTGGGTCGTATGCATGAGGTGGTCGGCGCATTGGGTGTGCGGAGCAGCGGTGCGCGACCCCGCGACGAAAGACGGCTGGAGGAGGATTATTCATGGCGTACGTGCTGTCCCTGCTACCCTACCTGGCGTGTCCGCTCGGTATGGGCGCGATGATGTGGTTCATGATGCGCGGGAACAACGCGCAAGCAACGGACATAGCGCCCCTACGGGGGCACGACCTGACGCCCGACGGGCGACACGCCGACGACCGGCTCACGGCCCTGCACGGTGAACTCGCCGCGGTCGACGCGCGGATCGCGGCGGCGTCTGGCCGATCGGCGGCCGTGGAGACCTATGAGGGCGCGGAGATGGCGCCGGCCGGGCGTCAGGGGTGAGGGGAAAGGAAGGGACCGTGAAAGGCGTGCTACAGTCGTGTTGCCTGAACTGGAAAGTGATCGTCGGGCTCGCCGTGGTCGGGCTCGGGATCTGGGTCGCGGCGCCGACCCTCGTGGGCGCGGCCGTCCCGCTCCTGCTCACGGCCATCTGCCCGCTCTCGATGCTGGCGATGGCCGTGGGTATGGGGCGGGGTCGTGGGATGGGGATGGCCCCAACGACGCAGGTCCAGGCGCCCGACGCCGCGCCGGATGACCTCCCCGCCCTCCAGGCGCGTCGCGCCGCCATCGCGCGGGATATCGCGCGGCTCGACGGCGGGGCAAGCCCTGTCGTACGCGAGGCCGCGGCGATCGCGGAGGCGGCCGAGCTCCGTGGCTCCGGCGACACGCGCATCATCGGAGCATGAGCGTCCGCCGTAGCGGACGCCACCATCATGGCGGGGCTGCCGGGCGGCCTGGTCCGAGAACCCGACCAGGGAGAGCCGTGGCCGACCGGGGCCAGAGTGGCCAACGGACGGGAGCAAGGGCTGGATGGCGTAGGCACAAGGAAACAGAAGGAGATGGATATGCCCGACGAGGCAGGACGCGCATACGACGTCGTCATCGTGGGAGGAGGGCCGGCCGGCCTGACGGCGGCGCTCTCGTTGGCGCATTGTCGCCGTTCCGTCCTGGTCGTCGACGCCGGCGAGCAGCGCAACCTGGCCTCGCACGGCGTCCACAACTACCTCGGCCTGGAAGGCGTCGCGCCGCACGAGTTGCTGCGCCGGGGGCGCGCCGAGGCGCGCGAGGCCGGGGCGGCGCTGCGCGACGGCCGTGTGGCCGCGATCCAGCGCCGCGCGACAGGGTTCGCGGTGGCTCTGGAGGATGGCGCCCCCGTGACCGCGTCGCGCGTTATCCTCGCCACCGGGCTGGTTGACGTCCTGCCCGACGTCGAGCATCTCCCGGAGTTCTACGGCACGAGCGTGTTCCATTGCCCCTTCTGCGACGGCGCCACCGTCGACGATCGGCGCGTCGTCGTGCTCAGTTGGGGCGACCGCGCGGAGGGTTTCACCCGCGAGTTGTGCGCCTGGACCCGACGCCTGACGCTGGTGACGCAGGGGCATCCGATCGACGAGGGGGTGCGGGCACGCCTGGAGCACGGCGGTGTCACGGTGCGCACCGACCGCGCGCTGCGCCTGGAGGGGCGGGATGGTCAGGTCGCGGGCGTCGCCCTGGACGACGGGGAGACCGTCCCCTGCGACGCCGTGTTCTTCAGCATCGCCCACCGCACGCGCGCCGAGTTGGCGCGCGCCCTCGGCTGCGCGCTCACCGCCGAGGGCTACGTGCGGGTTGACCCCCGGCAGCAGACCACGGAGCCCGGCGTGTATGCGGCGGGGGACATCACGCCAACGGACGAGGCCGCGCTGATCGCCGCGGCGCAGGGGTTGACGGCGGCCGTTGCCGTCCACGAGTCGCTGCCCTCCCCCTTTTGATCGCACGCCACCGCGCCACGGCTGGAAGTGAGGGCGTGGGCGGCTCTGGCGTTTCGGCGCGGGGGCGGCATGGGCGCACACATCGCATGTTGTCCAGAACCGCATGTTGCCCCGATAGATCGCATGATGGGCAGGAACAGATGGCGGGGATATCCGCTGGAGGCTGATGACGGATGGACGGGGTACGTGTGACGGTGATCGCGGCGCTGATCGTGGTCGTCATCCTGGTCGTGGCGCCGCTGATCGGCCTGGCTGGTATGGCCGGCATGATGGGTGGCGTCGGTGCCGGCAGCATGATGGGCGGATAGGGAGGACGCGTCGCGCTCGCGCTGGCCCTTGGGGCGCTCGCGTTGCTGGCTCTCGTCGGCGCCATCATTCTCGCGATTCTCTGGCTGGCACGGGTCGGGGGCCTGGCGCGGGGGCACGGCGCGCCGACGGAGACGCCCAACAACATCCTACGGCGCCGCTTCGCCGCCGGGGAGATCACGCGCGAGGAGTACACGGCGATGCGCCGGGCGCTGGAGGAGTAGAATGACGCTGATGACGACGATTTTGATTGTGGAGTAGGGTGACGCTGGTGACGACGATCTTGGTCGTGGAGGACGAGGCGGCCCTGGCCGGGGTGGTGCGAGACTATCTCGTGCGAGAGGACTACACCGTGCTGACGGTCGGCGACGGCCGGGACGCGCTGGACCTCGCCCGTACGCGCCAGCCCGACGTGGTCGTCCTCGACGTCATGCTGCCGGGGATCGACGGCGTCGAGGTCTGCCGCCGCCTACGCCAGTTCTCCGACGCCTACGTCCTGATGCTCACGGCCCGGGCCGAGGAGATTGACAAAATCATTGGCCTCTCGGCGGGGGCGGATGACTACCTCACCAAGCCCTTCAGCCCGCGCGAGCTCGTGGCCCGGGTCAAGGCGCTGCTGCGCCGGCCGCGCGGGGCCGCGCGTGAGGAGGAGCCGCCGGTCCGCCGTTTCGACGAGCTCGTGCTCGACGAAGGCCGCCTGGAGGTGACCCGTCGCGGCGAGCCGGTGGCGCTCACGACGCGGGAGTTCCGCATCCTGGCGACGCTCGCCGCCCATCCGGGGCGCGTCTTCACGCGCGCGCAGATGCTCGCACAGGTCTGGGGCGACGCCTATTACGACGACCATGTCGTCGACGTGCATGTGGGCAACCTACGCAAGAAGATCGAGGATGACCCGGCCCATCCGCGCTACGTCGAGACGGTGCGCGGCGCGGGCTACCGCTTCGGCGTCCGCACGGAGTCCTGACGTGGGCCGGGTCCGGGGCGGCGTGGCCCGCACGCTCCTGCTCTCCTATCTGCTCGTCATCGTTGTGGGCGTAGTGACGCTCGTCGTCGCCGCCCAGGTCGTGGGACCCGCCTTCTTCGCCGCGTCCATGGCCCGTATGATGCGCGCCCACGGCGTTGAAGGGATGATGGGTTCAGGGACAGACCTGTTCATGTCCCCCTACCTGCGGGCGGCCTTCCGCGACGCGCTGACGGCGGCGCTCGTGGCGGCCACGGGTGCGGCCACGCTGGCGGCGCTCCTGGTCAGCGTCCTCCTTTCCCATCGGATTGTCCGGCCGGTGCGGCGCCTACTGGGCGCGACGCGCCGCATCGCCGCCGGCCACTACGCCGAGCGGGTCCCCATGGGGCGGTCTGGCGCGGGCGACGAGCTGGGGCAGCTGGCCGTCAGCTTCAACGCGATGGCCGCCGCGCTCGAAGCGACCGAGCGGCGGCGCCTCTCCTTGGTCGGCGACGTTGCCCACGAGATCCGCACCCCCCTCGCCACGTTGGAGGCGTCGCTGGAGGGGTTGCTCGACGGGATCGTGGAGCCATCGCCGCAGACCTGGGCCACGCTCCACGATGAGGTCGGCCGCCTACGCCGGCTCGCCGACGACCTGCAAGAGCTCTCGCGCGCCGAGGCGCGGCAGATCCCGCTCACGCCGCGCCCGATCTCGCCGGCCGCGATCATGCGGGCGGCGCTCGACCGGCTGGATGGGCAGTTCGCCGAGAAGGGGCTGGAGGTGGAGTGTGTCGTCCCGACCACCCTGCCGCCGGTCCTGGCCGACCAGGACCGCGCCGTGCAGGTCGTGACGAACCTGCTGACCAATGCGCTCCGCTATACACCCACCCCCGGCCGGGTCGCGGTCGCGGCGGAACGACGCGGCGACGCCATAGCCATCACCGTGACGGATAGCGGCGTGGGCCTCGCGCCCGCGCACCTGGCGCACCTCTTCGAGCGCTTCTACCGCGTCGATCGGTCGCGCAGCCGGGCGCTTGGTGGGACAGGGGTGGGGCTCACCATCGCCAAAGCGTTGGTGGAGGCGATGGGCGGGCACATCCGGGCCGAGAGCGCCGGGCTGGGCTGTGGCAGTGTCTTCACTGTCACCTTACCCCTGGCGCACCGCTCGTCCCTGTCACCCCCCCTATCTTGACCATATCTTGACCATATCTTGACCTGGACGGTCATCGCCCCTTGATCGCGCCCCGGTAGAGTGGAGGGTAGGGGGCTCACGATACGAGCGACACAAAAGAAAGGATGGCAGAACCATGATGGGGTACAACGGCGGAGGCGGCGCGATGATGCTGGTCGGAGGGGTGGTCGCGCTACTCGTCCTGGTCGCGCTCGTGTTGGCGATCGTCTGGCTGGTCCGGGCGCTTCTGCCCGGCACGGACCGGGCGCGCGGCGCGGAGGAGGCGCTGGCGGTGCTCAAGCGGCGCTACGCCGCCGGGGAGATCAGTCAAGCGGAGTATATCCAGGCGCGCCGGCTCCTGGGTGAGACGAACACGTCGCGCGAGATGGCATGGGAGAGGGGAGAATGACGATGACACGACGAACGATTGGGGTAGCCGTGGGGGCGCTCCTCGCGGGAGCGCTGCTTCTGGGCGGCGCGAGCGTCGCACTGGCACGCGGCATGACCGCCACGCCAACCGGCGGCATGATGGGCAGCGCGGGCACTAGCATGATGAGTGGCTCGCCGGGTACGGGGATGATGAGTGGCGCGTCAGGCGGCGGCATGATGGGCGGCGGCATGATGGGCGGCGCGTCGGGCGGCGGCATGATGGGCAATGGTTCGCAGGCGACGGCTCCCTACGACCTGCGCTTCATGGACGACATGATCATGCACCACGAGGGCGCGATCATGTCGGCGCGCATGATGATCAGCCAGTCGGACCACCCCGAACTGCGGGACCTCGCCCGGCGCATCATGACAGGGCAGCAGGCGCAGGTCGATCAGATGCGGGCCTGGATACGGCAGTGGTATCCCGGCAAAGACGCGGGGCCGGCCGGCATGGGTTCCGGCTCTGGCGGCATGATGGGCGGCGGCATGATGGGCGGCGGCATGATGGGCGGCGGCATGATGGGCGGCGATACGTCCGACCATATGTTCCTCCGCATGATGATCCCGCATCACCAGATCGCCATCGACATGTCGCGTGACGCGCTCGCGCAGGCTCAGCACCCGCTATTGAAGGGGCTGGCCCGGTCGATCATCCGCGACCAGTCCGCCCAGATCACCGAGATGGAGGGCTACTTGAAGGCCTGGTACGGCGAGACCAGCATGCGCGACCTGGTCGGCCCCATGCCCGGCATGATGAGCGCCTCACGGGCGGTGTGACCACATAGCGCGGGCGTCGACGAGCGTCGTCGGTTTCCCCGTACTCGCAAAGGACTGGGCGTCGTTAGCGACGTCGACGGTGGGGGCCACGGACACGCGCCGAGATCCCGTGCCGATGAAACATGTGGGAGGGCGCCTATGGCGACGATCATCTGGGGGCAATTCCGACGCCGCAGACGAAGCCCTACCATCGCAACGGTGGCGGCGCGCGCCCTGCTGAGCGCGATCCTGGCCCTCGCCGCGCGCGGGGCGCCCGTCCCCTTTCAGGCCAGCCTCGCCGCCGCTCATCTGCTCCCGTCCGCGGTGGTCGGCCCGCTGGCCCTGGCCCTGCCGTGGCTCGCCGCCCTCGCCGCCCTCTACCTGGCGATCGGCCTGTTCCTGCGGCCCGTGGCCCTGGTCACCGCGGCGGCGCTGTTCCTGGCCACAGGGATGCTCGTCGTGCGCTTGACGATGGGAGCTCCGGCCTTCATCGTCGGGGTCCTAGCGGTGGCAGGTCCCATCGGCGCGCTGCCGCTCCCCGTGTTTCCCATGGGTCCCGCAGGCGGGGCGGCGCGCATCGCCGTCGCCGTCGCGGGCAACGTGGTCGCGATCACCCTGGCGGCCGTCGTCTATGGGGGCGATCGACATACGCTCAGCGTGGACGGGTTCCTCTTCGGCCCCCTCCCCGCCGACCTGTTGGATGAGGAGGATCTACCCCCGAATCTCGTGCTCCTCGCCCCGCCCCCCGGCGCTCTATGAGGACGAGGACGGCGCGTAATCTACGGCCCAAGGGGTGGCGCCGCGACGCCGCGGCGGCCGTTTCCGATCGCCGCGCCGCCCGTCTGCCCATCTATTCCGGACCACCGGCCGCGCGTGTCCACCGGCCGGCCTGCACGTCCAGGACAAACGCGCGGATCAGGCCGGCCAGGGCGTCGGGCTGAGACAGGGGCAGATCGTGGCCCGCTCCGGGTATGTCCACCAGACGTGACCACGGCAGGCGCGCGGCGAGGGTGCGCACCAGGTCGAGCGGCGCGGTGTCATCCGCATCGCCATGCACGAGCAGCAGGGGCGTCGCGACTGGCGGGGGCAGGTGGTCGACCGCCGCGTCGAGGATGCAGTGGCCCAGCGTGCCGGACAGCGAGCGCCAGGTGTGCAGGACGCCGTCGCGCGCCACCTCCACCGGCAGCTTTGGGAACACGAGGGGCGCCGCCAGGCGGCAGAGGGGCCGCATGCAGCACATCGCCGTGCAGGCCGCCCATCCAAACGGGCGCGCCGTCAGGGTCAGGCGGTTCAGCGGCGACAGCCGGGCGAGCCGCTGGCGCGCCTCCGTCCTATGGGGATAGACGGGCAGGCCGATCAGGACCACCCCGGCCACCGTTGAGTCCCGTCCGGCGGCAGCGAGGGCCAGGAGGGCGCCCAACGAATGGCCGACGAGGATAATCGGGACGCCGGCGAGGCCGGCGTCCATCCGCCACGCCGTGAGCGCGGCGAGGTGATCGTCGGTGGTATAGGCGACGCGCGGCCAGGGTGAGCGGCCGAAACCAAGCAGGTCGACGAGGTGGAGGTGCAGCTCCGCGTCATCGAGAGAAGCCGCGACCCGCCGCCAGGAGCGGCCGGAGGCGGTCAAGCCATGCAGGAATACGACGGCTGGCGCGCCGTCCCCGCCGTCCCCACGGCGCTCGGAGAAGAGGGGCCGGCCCACACGCCACGAGCGCATCTCGACGACGACGTGATACGCCGCCCAGGCAAGGGCGGCAGGGCCATGATCCACCACTACGCGTCC